>WNFR01006683.1_pt1 | contig 11786 bp, 10 predicted proteins | sample 5400221 | NCBI WGS metagenome assembly WNFR01 (sample SAMN13153357, study PRJNA577476) | soil metagenome | isolation source: 40 cm soil under Madrone tree | place: USA:California | collected 2016-06-14 | reverse complement strand
TCCGGCGCTGAGAAGGGATTGGTGTTCCAGCGCCGCTTCACGGACGGCAAGACCTCCGCATTCGACAGGGTCGAATGGGAGAAGCGCACCGCGCTGATCGGCAACGAGAAGGGCGTGACCATCTTCCGCCAGGAAGGTGTGGAAGTCCCGAAGAACTGGTCGCAGACGGCGACAAACATTGTCACCAGCAAATATTTTCACGGCAAGCCGGGCAGCAACGAACGTGAGAATTCCGTGCGGCAGCTCATCAGCCGCGTGGCCAACACCATTGTGCGCTGGGGCGAAGCGGGCGGCTATTTCGCGGACGCGCCATCGCGCGATGCGTTCCAGGACGAACTGACGCACTTGCTGGTCGAGCAGAAGATGAGCTTCAATTCGCCGGTGTGGTTCAACGTGGGCGTGCAGCCGAAGCCGCAATGCTCGGCGTGCTTCATCAATTCCGTGCAAGACAACATGGAATCGATCATGGGGCTGACGCGCACGGAGGGCATGCTGTTCAAGTGGGGCTCGGGCACGGGGACGAACTTTTCGACCCTTCGCGGAAGCAAAGAAACGCTTTCCGGCGGCGGCATAGCGTCCGGCCCGGTGAGCTTCATGAAGGGCTTCGACGCGTTTGCCGGCGTGATCAAGAGCGGAGGGAAGACGCGGCGCGCAGCGAAGATGGTGATCTTGAATATCGATCACCCGGACATCATGGAATTTATCGAAAGCAAGGTGAAAGAAGAGCGCAAGGCGCACGTGCTGATCGAGCAGGGCTACGATTCCGGGATTGACGGCGACGCCTACAGCTCGATTTTCTTCCAGAACGCCAACCACTCCGTGCGCGTGACCGACGAATTCATGCGCGCGGCGGAGGAAGACCGCGACTGGTGGACGCGCAACGTCACCGATGGGCAGCCCAATGACAAGCTGCGCGCGCGGGATCTGCTCCTGAAGATTGCGGATTCCACCTGGCACTGCGGCGATCCCGGCATGCAGTACGACACCACTGTAAATCGCTGGCACACCTGCAAGAACACCGCGCGCATCAACGCCTCCAATCCCTGCAGCGAGTACATGTTCCTGGATGACACAGCGTGCAACCTGGCTTCGCTGAACTTGATGAAGTACCGCACCTCGAACGGGCAATTTGACGTCGAAGGCTTCCGGCATGCGGTGGACGTGACCATCACCGCGCAGGAAATTCTGGTGGACAACGCCAGCTACCCCACGGACAAGATTGCCAAGAACTCGCATGAGTTTCGCCCGCTGGGACTCGGTTACGCGAATCTTGGCGCGCTGCTGATGTCCATGGCGCTGCCCTACGATTCCGATGAAGGGCGCGACGTGGCCGGCACCATCACCGCGCTAATGTGCGGCGAAGCGTACGCGCAGTCGTCGCGCATCGCCGAGCGCATGGGACCCTTTCCCGGCTACGACGTGAACCGCGAGCCTATGCTGGACGTCGTCCGCATGCATCGCGAGGCCATGCGCGGAATCCAGCCGGATCATGTGCAGGCGGATTTGTTCATGGCGGCGCAGGAATCCTGGGACACCGCGCTGCAGCACGGCGAAAAATTCGGCTACAAGAATTCGCAGGTGACGGTGCTGGCGCCCACGGGCACCATCGGCTTCATGATGGACTGCGACACCACGGGCATCGAGCCGGACCTGGCGCTGGTGAAGCACAAGAAGCTGGTGGGCGGCGGCTTGATCAAGATCGTAAACAATACCGTGCCTGAAGCGCTGATGAAGCTGGGCTACACGCCGGAACAAAGCAGCGAAATTGTTTCGCATATCGACAAACAGGGAACCGTCGAAGGCGCTCCGTACCTGAAGCCCGAGCATTTGCCGGTTTTCGATTGCTCGCTGGCGCCGGCGGGCGGCGGGCGTTCCATCAGTTGGACCGGGCACGTGAAAATGATGGCCGCAGCTCAGCCGTTCCTTTCCGGGGCGATCTCCAAGACCATCAACATGCCCGAGGAATCGACCATCGAAGATATTTCGCAGGCGTACCTTCTCTCCTGGAAGATGGGGCTGAAGGCCGTGGCCATCTACCGCGACAATTCCAAGCGCTCGCAGCCGCTGTCCGCTGCGGGCAAGAAAGACGACAAGAAGGCGGAAGCTCTGACTATTGCTGAGGTTACGGTGCTGCCAGTCACGACTGAAGCAGAACCGGTCCAGCGTGAACTATTTCCGCGGACGCAGCGCGAGAAAATGCCCGTAGAACGTGATTCGGTGACACACAAGTTCAGCGTAGGCGGGCACGAGGGGTACATCACCGTCGGCAAGTACGATGACGGCCGAGTGGGCGAAGTGTTCATCAAGATGTCCAAGGAAGGCTCGACTCTGTCTGGGATTATGGACGGCTTGGCGCTGACTATGTCACTGGGCTTGCAGTACGGCGTGCCACTCAAGGTCTTCGTCGACAAGCTGCTGAACACGCGCTTTGAGCCTTCCGGCATCACCGCGAACCCCAACATTCGGTTTGTGTCCTCGGTGCTGGACTACATTGCGCGCTGGCTCGGTGGGCGCTTTATTTCTTCGGACTATCTGAAGCTGAACGGCGAAGCTTTGGCATCGCCCATTGCCGCTACCCCGGCCTTGGCGACGCCGGCCATGGCGGAGGCGATGCGCCTGGCGCCGCCGCTCACCAATCCGCAATCCTCTAAACCGCGCGACGCGCATGAAGGCGCGCCCACCTGCTCCGAGTGCGGCATGCTGATGGTGCCGAACGGCGCTTGCTACAAATGCGAAAACTGCGGCAGCACTTCCGGCTGCAGTTAATCTCGACGCCACGGCCTGCTCCCATGGACGCGCCGTAGCGTGCTGAACATGCGGAAAGCTGCGCAACTCAGCCCAGAGGAGGGGCCCGCGATTCGATGAGCGCAATGCAAAGCGGTCCGGCACTCGCTGCGGCTAACGTCTCTCCGCCAAGGCCAAAAACACGCGGATTCTTGCGCATCGTGCGGCACGGCAGGGGCCCCGGCGCGATCTACGTGGTTACTTATCATCGGCTGGATCAGGCGGAGGGATCGCGCCCGCGACCCGCGGCGGCCGAAGACGCGCAAGCGCTGATCGAGTTGCTGGAGCGCATCGGCGTGGACTTCCGGCTGGGCGAAGTGCGCGGCGCGATGGAGGATGTCCTAAGGTTCGGCTCCGCCAATATCCCAGACTTGTGGCTCAGTGACGAGGAGATGATCGAGAAGGGGTTGGTGGAGAGCTAGGTATAGTTCGCTTCAATGAGAGCGCCGAAGGTTCGCCTTCGGCGTTTTTGTTTTTTGAGAGCGCTGCGCGGCTGCGAGTTAGCGGGGGCGTGGGCGCAGCGGCGGGCGCGCGGTCAGCGGGCGCGGGCGCATGCGGAAGCGCGGGCCGAGCGGCGGTGGAACGTTGCGCAGGGACTCGCCGCAGCAGGGGCAGCGGCCTTCGTCGCTGAACGCCCGGGTGGCGTCGGCGCGCAGCCAGTGGCCGCGCGCTTCGCATTGCGGGTTGATGCATTGCACGGTGAAGCCGGGCAAAAACTGCATTTTGTTCTCCCTCAGCGGCCGGCGCTTTTGCGGCCCCAGGCCATGGCGCAGAGCCGAGTTCCCCTGTGACGGAGTGCTGGCGCGGATTCTGGCGCAGGCCGCTCCCGCTGTCAAGGAAAAAGACCACAATATATAGGGGTGGGGTTGCGGCGGGAGTGGTACATTCGATGCCTACAGTCCTGAGAAAAAGAAAGGGCTTGGCGTACGTAGTAGATGATAGAGGCGGTGCGCGCGGTCGGCCGCGAGTAGCGGCAACGGCGGGAAGCTTCCAGGAAGCAAGATGGGGTCCGTCAACGAACGATGAGTTGACATGGGTGAAAGGTCGGAAGAGCACAGGCAGGAGTGCCTGTGCCACAGGAGGCAGTCATGGCGAATGTGACGCGTGGTGGGGGAATAGACTTGGGCGGCTCGATGCCGTCGATGCCGAATTTTCGGCTGGCAGGGTCGCGGATTCTGCGACTCGCGCTTGTAGTGTTGGTCCTGTTGTTGTTGCTGTGGAGCACGACCTCGATTCCGGCGGGTAACGTCGGCGTGCTCACCCTGTTCGGGCGAGTGTTGACCGACGAAACGCTGCCGGAAGGCATCCATCTCATCAACCCGCTGAAGTCGGTGCAGAAACTCTCGGTGCAGACGCAATCGCTGAAGGAAAGCGCGAACGTGCCGTCGAACGAAGGGCTGATCCTGGCGCTGGATACGTCGCTGCTCTTCCGCCTGGATAAGAACATGGCGGCGCACGTGTATCAGACTGTCGGTGACAACTATGCGGAGAAAATCGTGGAGCCGACACTGCGCGCGGCCATTCGCGCGGCGACCTCCGCGCATAGCGCTAACGCCCTCTATACTAACGCCCGCGAGTTGGTGCAAACCCAGATTCAAGAGGAGTTGACCAAGGAACTCGCGCCGCGCGGCGTGATCGTGGAGAACGTGCTGCTGCGCGACGTGCAGTTACCCGCGATGCTCAAGACCTCTATCGAAGCCAAACAGCAGGCCGAGCAGGACGCGCTGCGCATGAGCTTCATCCTGCAAAAAGAAAAGCAGGAAGCGGAGCGCAAGCGCATCGAAGCGCAGGGCATCGCGGACTTCCAGAAGATCGTGGCCCAGGGCATCAGCGCTCAGTTGTTGGAGTGGAAAGGCATCGAAGCCACGGAAAAGCTGGCTACCAGCGCAAACTCGAAAGTCGTGATCATCGGCAATCCGAAGAACGGGCTGCCGCTGGTGCTGGAGCCGAGGTAAGTCGGAAGTCTGAGTGGCGGATCGGGATTATTTCTGTGTTTCGAGTACGGCTGTTGCTCGTATTACTCATAGGGGCGTGGCTGGCTGGGGAAGCACTCGGCAAGCAGAAGGAGACGCTTCGTCGAACGCTTGTGGCGCACAAGCTGACGGTGGACGCCAAGATTGTTAAGAACGCGGACCAGCCGATCACCAGCGGCGCGGTGTTAGATACCCAGAAGGAGTTTGTTATCGGCTATTACGCCGATGACGCCTCCGGCCTTTTGAAGGCGCCCATCCATTTCGCACGCTATGACCGAACCAAGGGTGTTTGGGATTTCGCGGACGTCACCGACGGTTCAGTCGAGGGCGTGCAGGGCGCGTGCTTCGGATCGGTGCTTTCCATAAGGGTCGTTGCGGGATTCTACGTCGTCGATACGCATATCAGCCCGTCGGCGGGTTGCCTGCTGGTTCTCTCAGCGGACATGAAGGTACAGGCCAAGTTTTTTGGATGGTACTTAGGCCACTTAGGGGACCGCATCCTCGTCTATCACCGCAACCAGGTTCACTTCGCGCCGGTGCATCCAGCGGAGATCGCGACGTTTGACCTGCAGAGCAAGAAGGACACGGTTATTTTTCCACCCAAACCTGATCAGCAAGTTCGCCTGGATTTGATTGCCGCGCTCGATGCGTTTTATACGAGCCATCCGGATTATTGCCAGCAGAACAATGACCCTTGCGACCCGGAATACTTCGACAGCTCGCTGGAAGGCGAGATCGTCACCGATAATCGCGAGCATGCGGTTGCCTTCGTGATTTCGTACGAGGTGCAAGGCTATGGCCAAAGCAAGGAAAAGCCCTCGGGCCCGCCGAAAGTCGTATATGTCTATCGCCATGTGAACGACGAAGCGAAGCTGGAATACCGGGAGATATTGATCGATGACCTGCAGGCGCGATATGGCGCTGCTTCACTCAAGCGATTGGTCGACCCCGAGATACTGGTCAAGCTGTTCGACAGCGATGCGGCAAAAAAGAGGGCTGGACCCGTGCAGTAAATCCCGCCAAGGACGGTCGGCATTCACAAAAACGAGGCTAGTGCTGGGCGGGAGGACTTGAAGGCTTCTCGTTTTGCGGCGGTGCGGTGGTTTGTGCCGGCCCGTGCTTGCGGTGGCTCTTCAGCTCTTCGAGGGCGGCGAGACGCGTCTTGAGCCGCTCGATTTCCTGCTGCTTGTCGCTGATTTGCGCTCTTTCCGCGTCGAGCTTGGCTTTGCCCGCGGTGTTGTTGGCATAATCCGGCTTCGAGTAATACGTGTCTTGATCCAGTGCCAGCCCGCGCTGGAGCAGATCCAAGTCTTTCTCCGCTTGCGCGACCTGTTGTTTGAGGCCGGCGATTTGCGCATCTTGTTCAGCGGCCTCCTTCGCAGCCTCTTGGTCCGCGGACTTGTCAGCGGCTTCGCCCGCAGCGAGTGCTCCCGGGCTGGGCGGCTCGGTTTCCAGTTTCGCCGGAGCAGCCACATTGATGCTATCGGGGCCAGGTTGGGAAGGGCGTTTGGGGAGATCGTCGTCGGTGAGGACCTTGGCCGATTTGGCGGCGTTCTTCTTGCGTTCCCGGTTGCGCCGGGCGGCTTCGGCCACGGAGTCGGTTTGCTGTGACTGGGAGTCTTGAGGCCGCGAAAAGGCCGAGCGCTGCGTGCAAAAGCATGCGATTAAGAGCGTGGCAATTAGCTGCAGGCATTTACGCAGGCGCATAGACGCAATCCTCAATCGAAGGGCTGACAAAGTTCAGGATACGCCGGAGCTTTTCCTGGGGCAATCTCTCCGGCAACGCGCGTGCGAATGAGGCAACGGCACGATAGCAACGCGGCGCGCTGCGATTACGTCTTATGCGCCGTGGTTTCCTACGGTCGCGCATTTTGCTTCAGAGCGGTGCGGAGTTGCGGATGCGCAAGAGGAGGCTCATACTCTCCAGCCGTGAGGAGTTGCGATTGCGAGGATTTCGTCGCGTCAAGATTTTCGTTTCGCACCGCCGTACTTTATTTCTTCTTGCGGCCATCGCCTCTTGCGGATTTTTGCCGGGCAATGCGGCTGGAGCCTCCAGCGCGCCGCCGGCTGTCGGGTCTAAGCTCGTTTCGCTGCAAACTTCGCCACAGTCTTCCGTGCCGCCGCAAACGCCGATACCTGGATTGCCCAAGTCCGAGCCCGCGGAACAACAGCATGGGAAAACCGAGCAGTACACTTTGTCCGAAGACCGCTACGAAAAAGCCGTGGCGTACTCGCGCGCCGGTTATACGTTGTATTTTGTTTCCTATTTCGTGGGCATTGCGGTGCTTTTTCTGCTGCTGCGGATGGGTGTGGCTGCGAAATTCCGTGACTTTGCAGAGCGCGCGACCGGAAGGCGATGGCTTCAGGGTTTTGTCTTCGTTCCATTGCTATTTTTGACCGCCGACATTTTTGACCTGCCGGTTCGTTTGTACTGGCACTCTCTGTCGCTTCGGTACGAACAGTCCGTGCAGCGCTGGGGTTCCTGGTTTTGGGACTGGACTAAGGAAGAGCTCTTGGGAACGGCAATCGCGCTCCTCCTGGTCTCGATCTTGTTCGCGGTGATGCGGCGCAGCCCGCGCCGCTGGTGGCTGTATTTTTGGTTCGCCTCTCTCCCGATTCTCCTCGGACTCATCTTCATCGGACCGGTGGTCATCGATCCGCTGTTTCACAAATTCGAGCCGCTCGAAAAAGAGCATCCGCAATTGGTGAAGTCCATCCAGAAGCTCACGCAGAATGCCGGCGTGCCCATCCCGCCGGAGCGCATCTTCCTGATGCGCGCCAGCGAAAAGAGCAATGAGATCAACGCCTACGTGACCGGCGTGGGCGCTTCCAAGCGCGTGGTGATTTGGGACACCACGTTGCAGAAAACCAGCAATGCGGAAACGCTCTTCATCGTGGGCCACGAGCTCGGGCACTATGTTCTTGGCCACGTTTGGAAGGGATTTTTGTATGGCGCCGCCGGGCTGCTCGGCGCTTTATACCTGATCTTCCGCGGATTGCATTGGGCGCTCGGCCGCTGGGGCAGGGATTGGAACCTCTATGGCCTTGAGGACTGGGCATCGTTGGCGGCATTTCTGCTGTTGCTGCAAGCGCTCATGTTCTTTGCCGCCCCGGCGGTAAACGGCGTCAGTCGCATGCAGGAGCATGCCGCCGATGTGTACGGCTTGGAAGTAATCCACGGGGTGGTGCCGAATTCCGATGAGGTCGCCGCGCACGCCTTTCAGATTCTTGGCGAAGTGGATCTGTCGGATCCCAATCCGTCGCCGTTCATTACATTTTGGCTGTATTCGCATCCGCCGTTGGGGGACCGGCTGGTCTTTGCGCACAGCTACGATCCGTGGTCCAGAGGCGAATCGCCAAAGTACGTGAAATCCTCGAAGTAAGGGGTCACGATGGGGCGTGGCGGCGCGCGAAGCTCGCCACCTTGTGGCGGTTGCCGCAAATCGCCATGGAGCACCACCGCCGGCGGTGCGTGCGCGAATCATCGCGGAAAAACAAAGCGCAACCTGGATTGGCGCAAATTCGCAAGCGTGCCTGTGTCCCCTCGGTGATAATCTCTGCCGCGGAACGCGCGATGGCTGCCAGGAGCCAGTCGAGTCCGCCTTCGCACGCCAGGAATTCCAGCTTCCAGGAGTTCGCTGCAAAGACCAGTTCGTCGTGTCCCTCGGTTATGCGCAGGATTTCGTTGATGGGTTCCACCCATTCGTGGATGATCCGTTCTTTCTTCACCATGGCGCCAAAGGCGCGGCGCAAGGCGTCGCGCAGCCGCACGACTCGCGTAAGAAGAGTTTGGGCGGTGTCGGGGTCCGTGCCCGAGAGCGCCAGGAGACTGGTGCCGCGTTCCGGGGAGACGATTCCTGAGGCGTCCAGGAAGCCAATAAACTCCTCCCAGGACAAGCCTTGTGTTGGTGAGCCCGGTTGGGAGGGCATATTAGCGAAATCGATCGCCAAGCGGCCGCCTAAGAGGGTTGGAGAGGAGTTTCGGCTGTCCACGGGAAGCACTCCAATAACCGGTTAAGTCTATCACGGTGGTTAAGCAAGTATGGAGTATCTTATTTACCGCGCAGAGTCTAGGTTCTCATCTGCGGAGTCACAGCGGACGTAAGGATGTAATGTAATCTAGGAGTTTGAGTTCTGTCGTGAAATCTTTGCCATCCCTTTTGCTATTGGCCCTGTTTGGCGCCGTCGGCGCGACCTATCATCTAGGCCTGCGCGGCACGGAGGCCAAACAAGCAGGTGATCCGACTGCGCGGACGCCCGTCGTCCTGGAACTATTTACTTCGGAAGGCTGTTCGAGCTGCCCGCCGGCGGACGCTTTGCTCGCCCGGCTTGAAGAGCAGCAGCCGGTTGCCGGAGCGGACATCATTGCCCTGGAGGAACATGTCGATTATTGGGACCATCAGGGCTGGGTTGATCCCTTTTCTTCAGAACAGTGGACGTTGCGCCAGCAGGCCTACGCGTCAACTCTCAGTGATCACGGCGTGTACACACCGGAGTTGGTGATCAACGGCCGCACCGGATTTGTAGGCAGCCGCGAGCGCGAAGCGCGGCGTGCCATTTCCGAAGCCGCTCTGCAGCCGCAATCGGAGGTTGTGGTGACGCCGGCGAAATCAGAAAAGCGCGACCGTGCAGTTTTCAACGTATATATTGCCAAGCTTCAGGGCGCTCAAGCTGGTGATGCGCCGGAGGTTTGGCTGGCGGTTACGGAGACCGCCCTGCATTCGGCGGTGACTCGCGGCGAAAATGCTGGCGAAGATCTGCACCACGCTGCCGTCGTGCGCTGGCTCCACAAAGTTGGCGCGGCAGACAGCAGCGCAACTCCCGCCTTCACAGGACAACAGGAAACGAAACTGGACACGGGATGGAAGCGAGCAAATCTCCGCGTTGTCGCCTTCGTCCAGGAGAAGCGCAGTCGCCACATCCTGGGCGCCGCGTCGGCGCGTATCGGGCCGTAATCGCCACGCGCTTGTTCGGTGGAAGCTACGGCTGTGCTATCGTGGCCCTGAGTTCGCCCGCGCATGAGCAATTCCACTTTGCTGAATTCGGAAGCTTCCCCTCCACCAAGCCCACCGCCATCCGCCGGGCACAATTTTTTTCGCAGCCCCAATCTGCTCTTCGCCTTCCTGCGCGTTTGTATTTTCATGCTCCTCAGCTACGCGATCAGTCTTGCTTTGCAGTTCATCGCAGCGGCCTTGGAGCCGCAAAAACGGTCCCTTGTTTCACCGAAGCGACTGGCCATGGCGGAGACGATCGCTTTTCTGGGCACGTTCGCGGCGGGCTTGATCATGGCGCGCCTCGAAAAGCGCTCCTTTGGCGATTATGGCCTTCCGTTGCGCGGCTTCCTCGGGAGATTTTTTTGGCAAGGCGCGCTTTTCGGCTTCGTGGAAATTAGCGCGGTCATAGGCGCGATCGCCGCTTTCGGTTCGTATCGCTTTGGCAGCCTGGCGATTCATGGCGAAGATCTTCTGCGTTGGGCGTCGTTCTGGGCGGCCTTTTTCCTTGTTGTAGGGCTCTACGAGGAATTTACCTTTCGCGGATACATGCAATTCACGCTGGCGCAAGGCGTTGGATTTTGGCCTGCCGCGCTACTGCTGTCGCTCGCCTTCGGGCTAGTTCACATTACGAATCCGGGCGAGAACTGGATCGGCATCGCTGGAATTGTTCTCACGGGTCTCTTTTGGTCATTCACCTTGCGCCGCAGTGGAAGTCTCTGGTTCGCCGTGGGCATGCACGCCAGTTTTGATTTTGGCGAGACCTTTCTCTATTCGGTGCCCGATAGCGGCGCTGTTTTTCCCGGACACCTTTCCAACGCCACGCTCGCCGGTTCCGCGTGGCTCACCGGTGGAAGCGCCGGTCCCGAGGCCAGCCTCTTTGACTTCCTGATCCTTCTTCTCTTCTTCTACGCCTTCCACCGCCTCTATCCCCGCCGCTCGCCCGACCCCGCTTCCGCAACACCTTGACTTGTAACATTTTTACCCATCCCCCGAGCGGCAAAGCGCTCACTCTCCGATTCATCAGTTTAAGTGTCCTGTAATCAGTATATTACGGCCACCGTGCGATGGTCCGCCACCTGCATCCCTACTGGTCCACAGGTTGTGTAAGTCGCCTGAAAGCAATCTCGAGAGGAAATCGCGTCGTGAAGAAAACAGTCAACTCCCAGAGCAAAATGCGCGGTTACAGCATCGTCGAGCTTCTCGTTTCGTTGGCCGTGATTTCCATCTTCTCTGCAATCGCGGTCCCTTCCCTGGTGCGGACCTACCGCAGCTACCAGATGGATGACGCTGCCAGCCAGGTGGCAGGGATACTGAAGTTCACCCGCTATGAGGCCATCCGCCGCAACAACGCAATCAACTGCCTGAATAAAGGGCAAAACGGGACGCTTACGATGTTTACCGACAACGTAGCAGCCGGCGGAGCCGGCAACGGCGTGGTGGACGCTTCGGAAAGGCGAATAATTTTTCCGGCTACTGCCGTGGCTACCCTGGTGGATTCTGGAGCTGTTTCCAATGCCGGTTCCCTTACCGCGGCGGTAAACGCTGGCGCCCTTACCACCATGTCTCCTTCAAACGGCACGATTAGCTTTGATGGGCGCGGTGCCAAGACCGTTCCCGCAGGAACCAGCGTCTACTGGGTGGGCAACGCCGTCTACGGCTGGCGGGCCGTAACGGTGATGCCTTCCGGCTCCATTCAGGTTTGGTCCTCCGCCACGGGCACCTGGAAACAACTCAGCTAGCTTGGGGGGAATGAGAAGAAAAATGTCTACAAAGCTTGCCATGAAAAAGAAACAACGCGGCTTCACTCTGATGGAAGTTCTCGTCGCTACGGTCGTGCTCTTGACCGGCATCGTCGCCGTGGCGCAATTGGTGCCCGTGGCCATCACTGCCAATAGCGGCAACCGCCGCGATTCCTCGGCTTCGGTCGTCGCGCAGCGCGAGCTGTCGCAGATGCTGGAACAGCCCCTGACCTCCACCCAGTTTACCGACGCCCTCGGCAACGTTTGCAATCTGGGAAACCCGGCGTCGCCGGGCG
>WNFR01008929.1_pt1 | contig 11787 bp, 10 predicted proteins | sample 5400221 | NCBI WGS metagenome assembly WNFR01 (sample SAMN13153357, study PRJNA577476) | soil metagenome | isolation source: 40 cm soil under Madrone tree | place: USA:California | collected 2016-06-14 | reverse complement strand
TCACGTTCTTGTAGTAACCGCCGATGTCGAGCACGAGCCCCATGGTCGTCTTGCCCACTCGCAGATCGCCCTGTAGCCCACGCTGGAACATTCGGTCCGCGAGCGCTCGGTTCGGTGTGAACCCGTCGCGCTCGCACAGCTCGAGGCGCAGCGCCAGCCCGAGGCCGTCCACGTCTCCGATCTCACGATGATGGCACTGGAGATCCCGGAGCAGCGACAAGAAGTACTCGCCCTTTTCGGCGACGGTTTCTTCGTAGTTAGCCTCCCCGAAAATCCGCATGACCTCGAGGCCGGCCGCAGTGCCGAGCGAGTTGGAGGCAAACGTCGAGTGGGTGGATCCGGGACCGAACATCGCCGGGCGAATGAACTCTTCACGCGCCCATATGCCGGACAACGGATTGAGACCGTTGGTGAGCGCCTTGCCGAACACGATGATGTCGGGCACCGCGTCGAAATGCTCGAAGGCCCACAGCTTGCCTGTCCGGAAGAATCCCATCTGAATCTCGTCGTCGACGAGCAAAATCCCGCGATCGCGACACAGCTTGGCGAGACGTTCGAAGTAGCCCTGCGGCGGGATGACGTAGCCGCCCGTCCCCTGCACGGCTTCGACGAAGAAGGCCCCGAACTCCGAGTGTCCGGTCTTGGGGTTCCACGCACCCGTATACTCGTGCTCGAACTTCCGCTCGATCTGTTGCACGCAATAGAGCTCGCAACTATCGCGCGTTTTTCCATACGGACAGCGGAAGCAGTACGGATACGGAACGAACTCCGCACGGTCAGCGAATTCGCCGAACGGCTCGCGGTAGCGAAACGACGACGTGATGGCCGACGCACCGAGAGTTCGACCATGGTAGCCACCCTCGAATGCGAGCATGTGGCTGCGTCCGGTGTTTTTCCGTACGAGCTTGAGAGCATCCTCGACGGCCTGCGCGCCGCCTACATTGAAATGCACGCGCCCAGCTTCACCGAATGCCTGCTGCATGCTCTCGACGATCTCAGCGGCAAGCTCGATCTTTTCGCGATGCAGATATTGACTGGCGATCTGCGGCAGTTTGTCGAGTTGGGCTATGACGGCATCGATGATACGTCTATTGCCATAACCCAAATTGACGGCCGAGTACCACATTTGCAAATCGAGATACGGGGTGTCGTCGCCGTCATAGAGGTAGCTTCCGTTGCTGCGCGCGAAGATCTTCGGACGATCGGCGTAGTGAACCGTATCGCCCTGAGAACAGACTCGGCTTTCGAGCTCGAGCAATGCCGCTTCGTCGTGGATCACCGTACTCCTTTCGAAGATGCGCAAGTCAACGTCATTCAGCCCAGGGAGTCAACTATACCTCCACCTTTTCGCGCGGGTACGAGGCTCGACCACTGGCGCATTCCGACGCTGAGTGTCCGATCCGTGCAGGTGTTTGCGGGGTTTTGCGTCGCGACACCTTCAACCACCGATCGTTCCTCGCTCACTCAGAAGGGATAGTTGATCCCCGAGAAGAACTCGGCACCATTCGGACCGTAGCCGACGTCGACGTACCCGACGACGAACGGCGCCACGAGCGCGCGAAAACCGATTCCCCCCGCCGGATGAAGATCGTCGACGCGCAAAGGATTGTCCCCGATGTGCGCGAACACGCGCCCGAGGTCGACGAACGGAGCCGGCTCGATGGTCACTCGCGCGCTCGCGATCGAGACTTCGAAGAGTCGGATGCGTAGCTCGATCGCAGCAGCGAGCAGATTCCGATCGACGAAGCGCCCGCTGCCGCCTCCGCGCCACGTCTCGCCCCTCCCGAGCGGGAAGCCGAACGCGCTGCTTTCGTCCGTGGCCTCGCCCCCGAGCTCACCGAGGATCCAGAACGGCGGCTCACCCGACGACGTCACGTACTGAAGGCGAAGATGGCTCGCGAGGGTGAGTCGGCGAGCGATGGGTAGATAGGCGCGGGCGTCGAGCCCAAAGGTCGCGTACGACACCGAGCTCGCCAGGTGCCGATCCGCCCCTCCGGCGAAGACCTCCGCGAGGCCGCCCTTGGTCGGCATTTGGGTCGAGTCACGCGTATCGTACGAAGCGATCAGCCGGGCCAGAGCATCGGTTCCCCCATCAAGACCCTCGAGCGTCGGAAACCGATCTCCGGTGAACGGCACGCTGTTGAAGGCCCCGCGTTGGATTCGTATCCTCCGCGGCCGCCCCTCCAGGGTGATCTGCAGCTTCCGCGTGACGTTGAAGCCGAGGAGAGCATCGGCGCGCACCTGTTCCAGCGTGTAGTTGGACTCGTCGTGAAAGTCCGAGTGGTTCCCGATGCCGAAGAACCTCCGGCTGGGATCGCGCGCGAAGTAGAATCGGCCTTCCCAGGAGAGCAACCCGCTGCGACTGAGACCGGTCGCGTAGTCCAGATCGACCTCACGGGCGATGTCGTGCGATCCGCCGGCCACGACGTACCACTCGCTGTCCGCCGACGGGTAGTTGAACAGACGGAACTCACCGCCCACACCAAGGACACGATTGTAGTTGAGGTCGCTTGCGAGGACGTGCTGGATGTCTCCGTTCGGGCTCGAGAAGAGCGCGACTGGCAGGAATCCCACCGTCGTGCCGCTGTTCGGATCGGTCGCCACTTCCGGAATGGGAATGAATGGGAGCTTCGCGAGAGCCTCACTCGCAGAGTCGAGCATGTCCGCCTGAGCGCTCGAGCACGCCATGATCGCGAAACAGCTGACGACTATGCCCATGAATCGCACGCTGCCGGCGTGTAGCACGAGCAAAACGGGGTCACGAGACAGCCGGGTTGCTCCGGACGTACTCGCGAAACGGATCCGGTACGGTTCCGGGTTTTCTGGGTCAATCAGGGTCGGAACGGGACAATCCGGGAAACCGAAGAGTCACGATAACCTATCAAGATCGTTGCGAATAGTTGGTGTCTCAGCACTTTCGGTTCACGCGTTGCCGTAGCTTCCCAAGCTGGACGTCGCCGGTTCGACCCCGGTCGCCCGCTCTCATTTCGACTCGACGCGAATCAAGTGCCTGCGGAGCGATGGCGACTCGGCGCAGCGCTCCACCAGCCAGTCCGAGGACTCTCTTCCCGGCGGCGTCGCATGGATGCACCGCAGCTAGTTTCCGCGTTGACACCTCCAAGAACGAGTTGGTAGGCCTGCGCCCGACAGGGGGACGTCGATGTTCCGATACCTCGTTCTTGGTCTCTTGCGAGACGGAAAGTCGCGTCATGGATACGCCCTGATGAAGGAGTACCGCACCCGGGCCGGTCTCCAACTCAGCACGGGGAACTTCTACCGCGAGCTCCAGCGCTTGGTAGCCGAGGGCCTCGTCCGCACGGTGGATAGATCTCCGGACGGCGATCCGCGACGCGCCCCTTATGAGATCACGTCCATGGGATCGGCGGCGTTCGACGCTTGGCTGACAGGACCGACCGGATCGGGGTTAGGGCGTTACGACGACGAACTTTCCTCCCGGGCATTGTTTCTTGCGGCCGCGGACCCTGGCGTGGCGCACCGCCTTATCGAGAGCTGGAAGGAAGAGCTCTGGATTCGGAGCAAGATGCATGAACGGTCGCGCGGCGCTCTCATCACTCAGAGACCGAGCACGGTGAGACAGTCGTTCGACGCCTTACCGTTCCTATTGGCGCGAAACCTGAAACACCTTGCCGCCGATCTCGAGTTCTTGGAGGAATTCCGGATGGCGTACGGTGCGTGGGCAGCCAAGGAACGCGTTCCCAGCCAGCAAGCCACGCGTGCGGTTGGATCGTCCTCCCAGAGGAAATTCGGGCGTGGCAAGGATCCTGACAATCGGCGGTGATCTCGCCTGGGTGGCCGCCGCGCACGACTAACTAAGCTCGCTCTCTAGTGCTCCGGATTCGCGACAGCTTCCGCATACCGCTCTGCTTCCTGCGGTCCAACTACGGACGCGTGGCGCTGACGATCGGCGCACTGGCAGCAGGTGTCGCTTTGGTGTGCGCGATCCAGCTCGTTAATCAGTCCGTCCTGAGCGCGTTCGAGGACGTCATCGACACCATGGCAGGTCGTGCCGCCTTGCAGATCAGTGCCGGCAACGCCGGATTCTTTCCCGAAGAGGTCGCGGACGTTGTCTCCAAAGTGCCCGGTGTAGAGCTGGCAGCGCAGACGGTAGGGGCGACCGCGTTCGTCGCTGACGAGAGCGGCGAGCTCTTGACCATTCACGGGGTCGACATCGCAAACGACGCCGCGGTTCGCGTGTATCAGGTGCGTGACGCGCAAGGCGTCCGCCTGAAGGATCCGCTCGCGTTCCTGAATCAACCAGACTCGGTGATACTGACAAACGAGTTCGCTCGTCGGCGCGGGCTGCGCGTCGGTGACGGCATCGAGCTCGAGGCACCCGCAGGACGCCAGCGGTTCACCGTTCGAGGTCTCCTCGAGCCGGAGGGCATCGCACGGGTCCACGGCGGAGATCTGGCCATCATGGATCTCTACGCGGCCGAAGTCGCATTCACACACCCCGGACTGATCAACCGGGTGGATGTAGTCGTGAAGCGCGACGCTGACGTCACGCAAGTAAAGGACGCGATCGCTGCCGTGCTGCCTCCGGGACTGACCGTCGAACCACCGGAGCAGCGTAAGGCCGATCTACAAAAGGTGATGCAATCGATGCAGGTGGTGCTGCTCGCGGTTTCGCTTCTTGCGCTCGGTGCCGCGTTCCTGATCGCGTTCAATCGCCTTGCGACCGTCTTCGACGAGCGCGCGTGGCAGCACGGGGTCATGCGCGCCGTCGGCGCGCGACAGGCCGCCGTTCGCTGGGAGCTTCTCAAAGAAGGGTTGGTCCTCGGTACCGTTGGGGTCGCCCTAGGGCTTCCGCTCGGGATCGGGCTTGCGCGAGTGCTCCTGCCGTTCATTGCAACCACCACGGCGCTCAACTCCAAGCTGTTGCCTCCCAACGCCGAACTCGTTCTCGGCGGAAGGTCATTGCTACTGGCAATCGCGCTGGGACTCCTGACGTCACTATTGGCGGCTGCCCGACCAGCCTCGCGAGCGGCGTGCGTGCAGATCGCCGAGACGCTTCGTGGCCGGGGCATCGGAACTGGGGAGACGAGCGCCAGGCGGGCGTGGGTTGCGCGTAGCGTCGTACTCGTGGGCACTGCGGTCGCGATGGTCGCGCAGTTGGTGACCGCCGAACCAGGATGGGGCCTTGCCGCCACCGTAGGGATTCTCGTCGCGGTGGCCCTCCTCGCTCGTCCGTTCCTCGACTTGGTTTCGTCGCCGGTCACGCGCCTCGCTAGTCGGTACGCCGCGTCCGGATTCTTTGCCGCGGTCGCCCTCACTCGGAAGCGTAGTCGCACGGCTCTCACGATCGCGACGCTCGGCGTCGGGTTCGGCACCGTGATTTGGATTTGGGTCGTGGCGCAAAGCTTCGAGGGTTCCGTCGTCGGTATCGTTCATGGCGTTCTCCGCGGCGATCTCGCGGTCGCCTCGGCGAACAGCAGCAACGGCTTCGTGCCCGATCCGATAGCTGACTCCATCGTGGAGGACCTGAAGCGCACGCCCGGCGTCGTTTCGGTGGTCGGCGAACAAGTGACCGATTGGCACTACGCAAACGGTCCGATAGCGATCAACGCGTTTGATTCGGAATACGTGACGGGCGGGAAGTTCGGGGACTGGTCGTTCGTCGGAAGATCCCTTCCGGATTTCGCGTCCAGGTTTGCCGTCGGCCAAGCCGCGATCATATCCACGAGCTTCGCTCTGCACCTTGGCACGCGCGTCGGTGACGTCATCGTGCTCGACTCGCCCAGCGGCCCGCTGGAGCTTCGCGTCGGCGGTATCGTTTCGACGCTACTGTCACCGCGAGGCACCGTGATAATCGCCAGAGAAGTCTACAAGCAACGCTGGAACGATCCGCACATCATCCACGCATTGGTCCGAACCTCGGGAACGGACGTGGCAAGCGTGCGCGCCGCGATCGCTGCGGCACTGGGGAAGAAACACCATTTGACGATCCTCACATTGGCCGAGCTTGGTGCGTGGTTCGCTGCCCAGGTCCGTCAAGCCTTTGCCGGCCTCTATCTGCTGGCCGGCTTGATTCTTTTCGTCGTCTTGTTCGGCGCCGCGGACACTCTCGCCGCCGGAGTGCTGGAGCAACAGCGTGAGCTTGCGGTCGTACGCGCGACGGGAGTGCGGGCGCAATACCTTCAGCGGATAGTGCTGATCGAGTCTCTGCTCCTTGCGGCGTTGGGTTTGACCATGGCCATGGTCGTGGGCTTGACGCTCGGGGTGTTTTGGGTCGACACGATGCTTCCCAGTTTGTTGGGCTGGGTCCTCCAGCTCCACGTGCCGTACGTGCACCTCGTGATAATCGCATCGATGAGCCTTTTGGTGAGCGCATTGGCCGCGATCGTCCCCGGCCGATGGGCACGGCGAGTGGCGCCGGCAACGGCGCTTCGATACGAGTGACTGCCGTGCAAACGACCGCCGCGATCCTCCTCGAACACGTGAGCAAGCGGTACAGCGCGGATACAAGCAGCATCGCCGCGATCAACGACGTGAACCTATCCGTACCGGAAGGACAGTTTCTTTCGATCATGGGAGCGAGCGGTTCCGGAAAGAGCACACTCCTCAATCTCATTGCCGGCCTCGATACGCCGAGCGATGGGCGAGTAGTCGTCCGCGGGCAAGACCTCGCTCAGCTCTCGGATGAAGAGCGCAGCGATGCCCGCCTCCATCACATCGGGTTCGTGTTCCAGAGCTTCAACTTGTTTCCGACCTTCACGGTCGAGGAAAACGTAGCGTGGCCGCTCAAATTTATGGGTGTGCGGTGGAGACAAGCCCAGCAGCGAGCAGCGATGACGCTCCAGCAAGTGGGCATCGAAGCGGCCGTTCGCGACCGTCGTCCTGGCGAGTTGTCAGGAGGAGAGCAACAGCGCATCGCCATAGCACGCTCGTTGGTGACCGAGCCGAAGGTGCTTCTCGCCGACGAGCCGACCGGAAATTTGGATTCGCGGACTGGTCAGGCCGTTCTGGATCTCTTGCTGACGTTGAATTCGGAACGGCACCTCACCGTAGTTATGGTGACACATAACGCGTTCGCCGCGACGTACGGTCAGCGTACCGTCGAGTTGCAGGATGGCTCCATCGTGCGCGATGCGCAGGCACCGCGAGAAAGAGGGCGAGTCGTGCCCCTGGGTGGCTGACGCTTCGATAGGACGGCGGCTCAGCGATGCTCGCTGAGCCAGCCTGCGGATCGCAATAGCACCATCTCGCATGTGATACCGGGACCCAAGGCGATCATCATCCCGAGGTCCCCGGGAGCGGGTGGTGCCGCCTCCTGCAATCGACGCAGGATGAAGAAGACGGTGGCGGAAGAGAGGTTGCCGTAGCGCTCCCAGACGTCCCACGTGGGCTGCGTGGTTCGATCGGAAAGTTCGAGACTCTCCGCGACGGCCTCGAGAATTTTCGGCCCCCCCGGATGGATGACCCAGAATCGCACGTCATCGAGGGCAACACCTTGAGCGGCGAGAAACTGTGTCACGGTAGGGCGCAGACGGTCGCGTACCAAGCGCGGCAGGCGGGGTGAAAGCACGAGGCGGAGTCCACTATCGGTCAACCGCATGCCGAGGTGATCGAGGCTATCGAGCCAAAGGGTACTTTGGCTCGCGAGAACCTGAGGCCCGGTCCCCGGTTTTTCCGTCGAGAGCACGGTAGCCGCGGCCGCATCTCCAAACAGGAGATTCGCAACCATGTCGGTCGTCGACGGCTCAGCGATCTGGATACCGGGCGAAGAAATCTCCACGCTGAGAATGAGTACGCTCCCCACTGATGCGGTGAGCCTCTCAGCAGCCAGGCCCACCGCACCCACGCCAGCCGAACAGCCGAGCTCGGTGATTGGTATGCGACGCGCTTGGGATGGAAGCCCGAGACGTTCGATGAGCTGAGCGTCGAGGGACGGCATCATGTAACCCGTGCACGAGACCGAGATCACCGCACTCACCGAACTCGCATCGATCGAGCCATCAGTGAGTGTCTCCCTAGCAACGCGCTCTCCTAACGCGCGCGCGTGGAACATGTAGAGGTCGTTTCGCTCCTGGAGCGTCCTCAGACGGAACAGTTCCTCCGCGGGCGCGACCGTGTAACGCCGCTGCACACGCGATGCATCGACCATCTTGCAGTACCGCGAAGATGTCTCGGCACCGAGGTAGTTCTCCAAGTGGATTTTCGCTTCGGCGGAATCGATGCAGTGTAGAGGTAGGCCAGTTGCAACGCTCAGTAGCTCGACCATGCTCGCCCTCGATACCTCTCCGGAGTGCTCCGCGGAACAGCGGACCCAGCGTCAGACCGTTCTCGCGGACGACCAACTGCTGCAATCCGATGCTGCGACTGCAGCGTACAACCGTGCACGACACGTCTGCAAGCAGGGTAGCCATCATCGCCGGATCGCCCAATTCGAAGAGTCCCAATTTGCCGAACGAGCCGTGGCGCTCTGCGAAAGCCACACCCGGAAGTCGGGCCTACACCGACGCGCCGCCTCTTCCATCCGCCGTCATCGTGCAAACTCTCGTCACTCGAAGGAGCTTCCAGCAGATGAACAGAGAGCCGGCTCGCTCGATCTGGTCGACTTCGCTTTTCTGGTCGCTCGTGCTCGGTCCTCCGCTGTCCTGTTCGACCCGGTCAGACTGCATCCACCGCATACATGCAAACCATCGAGCGACATGCGTCATTGACGTGTGTTTCGCACAACACTACGTAATGTGCGTGAACGACATCTCCATGTGTGACAGTGATGATGACGCAAGAATCACAAGTGCCACGCTTCCCGTGCCTGTAAGGTGATTGACACCCGCATACGCGCACACAACCGACAACTACGACACAATGTGAGCGATCAATGGTGATGGTTCAAAGTATGTGGTGACCACGGCACGTGCATCAAGCACGGAAAGGGGCGGATGATGTTGTTACGTTACGCCATACTCGGACTGCTCGACGGCCAGGAACTGCACGGTTACCGCATAAAGTCGGTATTCGAGGAACAGATCGGCCCACTGTGGCCTCTCAACTTCGGACAGATCTACCAAACCTTGAAAGACCTCCGGCGCGGTGGGCTCATCGAAGGACGGTTCGACCGTGGGACGGGCCATGTGGGCCGATGGGTGTACACGATTACCCCGAAGGGGAGACGCGCGCTAGAGACATGGCTCGGGCGCGCGCCCCATCGGCCGCAGCCGCCACGCGACGAGATCCTGATCCGCCTACTCGTGCTGCGTCGCGGCGACCTCGCATCACGACTCCACCAGTTGGGGCGTCACAACGACGTCTATCGTGAGTATGTTGCGCAGCTGACGGCACAGCGCGCGACCGAGGATGGACGTGAGTCCGGGGTTCTGAAGAGACTCGCGGCGGACGCGGCGATTTTCGAGGCCGAGGCGCGCCTGCACTGGATCGCGCACTGTACGAAGATGCTCGATGCTTGTTTCGGCGCCGCGTCATCTGCCGCGCGTTCCACCAGCAGCCAAGCACCGAAGCGAAAGGCGCGCGCGATCGGTTGACGTGTCTTCATGCGCTCATGGGCGCTTCCTTTCTCCACCGGATACGCCGTGATGAGCACGAGCACCCGTTCTGCCTCGTCCCGTTCTACAATGATCTCCCAGGACCGACGCCAACGCCGGGAGACGATTGTCCATCGCTGGTCTCTCACGTCGCGTCGGAAGCGCGACGCGTCTACGAGCGTCTGGCGAGGTCGATATTTGGTAGACCAATATTGACAATCTTGGTCACCGCGTGGAATATTTCGAACATGGCCTCGCTCAACGTGCACATGCCGGCGGATCTGCGCGAGTTCGTCGACCAGCGAACGAAGAAGGGTGGTTTCAGCACCCCAACGGAGTACGTACGTCATCTGATCCGTGAGGACCAACAGCGCCAGGCCGCGCGGCGTATCGAAGAGCTGTTCCTCGAGGGCGTGCGCGGCGGCCGGGCCAAGGGCAGCGTCGAAGACCTCTTCAAGCGGCTGCACAAGTTCGTCGATGGACGGCGTGGGCAGGAGAAGCCGGTGAAGAGGAGTAATGGCAAAGCGACTCGTTCGCGCACGCGCGGCTGACCGCGACCTCTTTCGGGCCACTGCTCGACGGTTTCTGGTGGCGGTGCAGTCTGCTTACAGTCGCCTACAGCAGATGCCGGACATCGGCGTCCCGCGACAGTCCACGCGAAAGGGGACGGAGGGAGCCCGGGGTCAAGGTTTCGACGATGCTCTTGGTGCCGGTAGTGGTGCCGGTTGAGCAGCGAGACGAAGGCAAAATCAACGAACCTACATCGACTTCGATCCGGGACCGTTGATAGCCAACCTGGGGTGTGAAAGCTAAGGAGCCTGGTCCGAAAGGAGTTGCCAATAGCGAGGTCGAACCGGCCGAATGTCCTGATCGTCGCCGCGGGAGGCCGCGTCGCCCGGCGCGTTGCACGGGCTCTCTGTGCTCGGGGCGAGCCGCCGCGGGCTCTCGTACGTGATGCCACCAAAGCTCGCGGCGTGCTCGTCGACGATCAGGGCGCACCTCTCCCCGTCGAGCTGATGGTGAGTGACATGGCTGACCTTCACGGAGTGCGTCGGGCACTCGAGGGCATCGACATTGCGTTCCTCGCGCTCGGGAGCAGCCTCGAGCAGGTCGCCCTCGAGCAGCGTTTCATCGACGTCGCCGCAGACGTCGGCCTCGCGCACCTGGTGAAGCTGTCGGCGGCAGAGGCGCGCAGCGATGGAGTCGCTTCGGTACTTCGTTGGCACGCCGCGATTGAATCCCACCTTGTCGCGAGCCGCCTTCCGTACACACTGCTCAGCCCGTCCACGTTCACCGACGTCCTCATGCTCGCGGCGGCGTCCATCCGCGAGCGTGGGCGTTGGTCGGGCAGCGCGCCGCACGGTCGGACCGCGCTCATAGACTCGGCCGACGTTGTCGATGCTGCGGTCGCGGTACTGACGGACGTCGGGAAACGTGGTGGGAAGCACGTCCTCACCGGTCCCGCCGCAGTCACGTGGCCCGAAGTGGCCGAGGCTCTAACGCGAGTGCTGGGCCGGCCAATCAAGTATGATCCCGTCTCGATCGCCGAGCGGCGGGCCGAGCTCGAGGCCGCCGATCTCGCTCCCTGGCGAGTGGAGTTGCTCCTCGGCCTCGAGGAGATTGGCCGAACCGGTCTCTACTCGACGACGACCAACACCGTGAAGGCGCTGACCGGCCACCCACCACGTACGATCGAGGACTACATCGAGCGAAACGTAGCGCGTTTTCCTGACCGTCGAGGGGCCAGCAATCGACCCTCTCCCCGGTGCCGGTTGAGGACTGGAGACGACCAGCTCGCTGATCGCCAAAGACGCCGCGAGCGCAGAGCCGTTGCTGTTCAAGGCCACTGAGGCGTCGAGGCCCGAGGCGCGCGCGGCGTCTTCGCGTCCATCGTCGTTGGGTCGGCCTCGAGTGAGACCCCGACGGCGACGGCCGCAAACGGCAGGAAGCGACGGCGCCCCCCGTAGGGGCCGGCCGCCGCGAGCCATCACGATGCGATGAGCACCTTCCCGCTGCGGCCGACCGACTCGGCCTCGGCGACCGCGGCGTGGATCTGGTCTAGGCCGAACCTCTTGCCCGGCGACGTCTCCAGCACGCCGGCTCGGATCAGATCCGCTATCTCGTCGATCAACTGCTGGATCGCGGGGCGGCCGGGCGGGAAGAAGCCGGACTTGTGCAGCCGCGGCAGCCAGTAGCCCAGCCAGTACACCTCGAGCGTGCGCCGGCCGGACAGGGTGAGCCGCGGGTCATCGCCCACGCTGACGCCCTCGCCGGTCAG
>WNFR01008749.1_pt1 | contig 11787 bp, 11 predicted proteins | sample 5400221 | NCBI WGS metagenome assembly WNFR01 (sample SAMN13153357, study PRJNA577476) | soil metagenome | isolation source: 40 cm soil under Madrone tree | place: USA:California | collected 2016-06-14 | reverse complement strand
CTCGCCCGTCAGATGCGCCTCAGCTCCGGCCGCGAACGCGGCGACTTCCTCGTGCCTGACGTGAATCCACTCGATCTTTCCCTGGCGCCGTATGGCGTCGGTCACCCCATTGAGGCTATCACCCACGATGCCGTAGATGCGCTTGACCCCTGCGGCGGCTAGGATCTCGACGAACTGCTCAGCAACGGTCTTCGCCATCGGTGTTCTCCATGTGGTCTTTCCGGATGTCCGCCGCCCGCGGCTGCTGCTGCGCCCGTGAATGTTCACAGCCCCGCTCGATTACTGACTCCCAGTTACAACGTGTCATTGGCGCACCAGGAATGACTTGATCTTTATTGCCCTCGCTTGCTTGTTTTTGCGGTGGCGCCGGCACACGCAGCATCGCTGCGCCGAAACGCAGCAGGTCATCCAGCGCATCAGCGATGGGGATCTGCATCAGTCGCTCCGCTCTCCCGCACGGCGGGGGGATTGAGCGAAGCGGAGCGGGTGAGGATTGTGTCATGGCCGGTCAGAGCGGCGAGAGGACGCGACGGGTTTATCTTAGTGAAACAGTTACAACCAAAGACGGCGTCGAGATTCCCGCCTCTTGTGTCATGACACTCCACCGTTGGCTCTTCGAAAGCGGCAAGCCACGGCTCATTCCGCCTGCACTTGCACCGGCGCGCCAAGCTTCCCGACGGTGCCTGGAACGATCACCAGATAGCGGCGCTGGATTTTGTCCTCGCCCCGCACCACCTGGCGGATCGGTCCGATCGCGTTGACGATTGCCGCACCGGCTGGGTTTGTTTTGAAGGCCTGCAGCGGTTGCAGGACACCCGCGCCGGAGGGCTCGCTCGAAAGCGCAAGCACGTAGGGCTGTCCTGGCTCCAATCCGGTGACCGAGGCCTCCAGCACTTGCACCAGGCCCTGGTCGGACAGCGAAATGCTAGTCGGTGGTTTTTCTCCGCCCGCAACTCGTTTGCGCCCCGGCGGTGCGAGCCACAGCTGCGTGGACTGCCCGGCTATTCCAAGCGGCTGGAGGCCCTGCGTCCCAGGCCCCTCGGGGACGGCGTTGGGCACATAGACGACGGCTTGCGCGGCCTGGCCGATCGGGCTGGTCGCGATCACCTTGTTCGTCAGCGTGTCGATTGCGGCAAGACGGTCCTCGTTCTCGAGGCCGACATAGACCCGCGTGCCGTCCCCAGACGGCCAGATGCCATGAGGCAGCTTGCCAACCGCAATGGTCGCTACTTTAGAAAAATTGTCCGTGCGGTACACCTGGACCTCATTGAGGCCGCCCACCGTGACATAGGCGAACATGCCGTTGGCATTGCGCACGATGTTGACATGATTGGTGATCGGACCGGTGTCGAGCGTCTTCAAAAGAGAGAACGGCGCTTGCCCGTCGAAGACCTGGGTCTTGCCGGTATCTTTCAAGGTGAACCAGACCTGAGAACTATCCGGCGTCGCAGCAATGTTCGGGCAGAATGGGCTGGCCTGCGGAACCTTCCCGACAATCTTGTGGTCGGCAACGGTTATGATGTCGGTCTCAGGTGTGAACGATGAACAGACATATGGGAACAATGATCCGCGTCTTTTCCTCATAGGTTGTGCCGTCGAGCACCGAGACGTAGTTCTCGCCGCGCACAGTCACCCAGACTTCCTTGCCATCCATCGTAAAGAACGCCTCGTGCGGAGAGCGGCCCACATAACTCACGTGCTTTACAGTGTTGGTCGCGGTATCGATGAAGTTCACCGCATTCGAGCCGATCGCGACGACGGCAATGGTGCGATGATCGGGCGAAAATCCCATGCCGTGCACCAGCAGTTGGCCAGTGTAAAGCGGGCTGAAACTGGCCGGCAGCGGGTCGCCGAGGTGGATAGCGCCGACGAGCTTGTTGTCGACGGGATCAGTAACGGAAACGGTGTTCGAGAACTGCTCCGCAGAGTAGACGCGGTCGCGATGGCTGATAGGTATGTCGGGATCGGTGGCCGCCGCCGGGGCCTGCCCTGCCCAGGCATCTTGCACGCCAATGAGAGCAGTCGTGACGAGCAGGACCGTCAAGATCGAATTGCGTTTCATGTCACGGCTCCTTCACTTCGTCGGTGAGACCGTTGGATTTCGAATCGATCTGTCCTGCGGGCGGCACCTGGCTCGGCGAAGGCACAGACGGCGGCAGTGGCTGACCGACGGCCAACCGCATGGCGGCGATCTCCTGCTGCTGGGTGACGATGATCTCCTGGGCCAGCCGCCTGATCTGCGCGTTGCGACCGTAGCGAAGCACCGCGATTGCCATGTCGATCGCACCCTGATGGTGCGGCACCATCATTGCCACGAAGTCGGCATCGACGCCCCCGGTGGGCTTCACCGCCATGTCGGCCATCATTTTTTTCATGGCCGCGTCGTTCTCGGCGAGGAACGGAGCTTCCGCGGTGTCCTCGGAACCCGTTGTCGCGCAGATTTCCGCCACCTGCGGTGATCCGTGATTGCCCGATCCGTGATGGGCCCAAACAACGAATGCGGCTCCGGTGGCCATCACGATCGCCAGCGTCGCCGCCCCGAGCGTGACGGAATAGCGAATCGGCGAGTTCACCTGTCCACCTCCATAATGAATCTGTCGCACGTGATTTTTCCTAGATTCAAATTGGTTATCTTCCACCCGCATCCTTCGCGGGCGGGCGGCTGGCGGAGATTTTGCACTCCCCAACTCGCGCACTGCCGTGGCGGCCGCTCATTCCAGGCGGGTTGTAGGCCCGCAAATCTCCTCTCGATGTAAGTGCGGTTCAGACTCCGGCTCGACCGCGACTTCGCCATCGGTGTTCTCCGTGTAGTCTTGCCGGATGTTCGCCGCCCGCGGCTGTTGATCCGCCCGTGGATGTTCACCGCCCCGCTCGATTACTGATTTGTAGTTAGAGCGTGTAATCGGCGCGCCAGGAATGACTTGATCTTTATTGCCCTCGCTTGCTTGTTTTTGCGACCAGAGATTCGATTGCTCCCGCCGGGGGGCACGATTCGCTCACGCCAGCGCGACCATGCCGCTCCAGAATTGCTGGCCCTTGCGCGTGTCGACGTCGTATTTGCGCACGAAGGCGAGCTTTCCGTCCTGCGCAATACGATAGGTCATTATCCCTGCCGTGAGCGTTTTGACTGCGTTGCCTTCACGCACCAGAAGCGGTTTGATACTCGCTGCCGCCAGCAGGCGCCCGCTCGGATCGAGGCCGAAGGTGCGCAGCTGAATGCCGAAACCCTCAATCGTCTGAATGAGGCTCGGCTGACCCGTGTCGGCATCGATCGCGAAGACCGCGATGTTGTTCTCCCCGCCGTTGAAGACTTTCCTGCCTTCGAACGCGACCTCGTCCTGGTTGCGGTTGGTGAGATAGACGAAGCGGCCGCTCGGATGCAGGTGGATCGCTCCCGCGCCTTGACCGGGTTTGGCGGCGGCGGGCTCGGCCAAGGTGTCCTTGACGAACATCGCCTCGCGCTCGAGCGCGCCATCCGATTGGAGCTTGCAGGCGTAGAGCTTGTTCTGCCGCTCGATCGAGACATAGACCCATGGCTGCGTGGGATGGAAATCGAGATGCCGCGGCCCGAAACCGTGTCCGCTGCCCGGCGCGATCGAGGCGAGGTTGCTCAGCGTCCCGCGGCTGAACGCGAAGACCTTGAGCGCGCCGGGATCCTCGGGTTTGGCATGCGTGGCGTTGTTGCCGCGCGTGACCAGGATCGCGGTGCGGTTTCCCGGCGTCGTGCGGATCTGGTGGCCATAGATGCCCGTATCCAGGTTGCCGGGCTGTCGCACCGCCTCGCCGATCGAGCCGTCGCCGTTGATGTGATGCACCGTGACGTTGCTCGGGTGGTTGTAGGCGGTGAGCAGATATTCGCCGGAGGCGTCGACGCTGGTGTGGATCGGCCGCGACGGGAGTGATTGCGGATCGCCATGCGGCTCCAATGCACCGGAGACTGGTTCGATGCGGAAAGCATTGGCACGGTGCGTGGTGCCGGAATCGCCCGGTCCGCCGTCGCTCGACACCACGTACAGGTAGCGCGTCGACGGATGCGGCCAGGCGTATTGGACATTGGCCGGCAGGATGGTCGTTCCGCGCTTTTCCAGCGTGGCGGCGGCGACATCGACGTCGAAAAGGCTCAACTCCGGGCCGACGCTGGCATAAAAGGCGGTCTTTGCCGTCACGTGTTGACTCCGCGCGCGTTTGGAGTTGCAACCGTCTTGGTGAAGAATGCGCTCGTAGCGGGGCGGTTGATCACAGCATTGACTCACGTCAATCGAGTATACGAGGTTTCCGGCCGCCGAATTTACATGACTGTTCGCGGGATGATCGAGGTTTTCCATGCGTCTTAAGGACAAAGTCGCCATCGTGGTGGGCGCAGGCCAGTCGCCGGGCGAGGGCATGGGCAATGGTCGCGCGACCGTGCTTCGTTTCGTTGAAGAGGGGGCCAAGGTGCTCGCCGTCGACAATGTTCTTGCCTCCGCCGAGGAAACGGTTGCGATGGCGCGGCAATCCGGCGCCGCCGCCGGGGATTGCATCGCGTTCGAGGCGGACGTGGCCAAAGAGACGACGCTCGCGGCTATGGCGGAGGCCACGCGACGGCGGTGGGGCCGCGTCGACGTGCTGCACTACAATGTGGGCGTGAGCATTGCCGGGGGCGACGCGCCGCTGACCGAAATCAGCGAGGCGGCGTTCGACCGCATCATGACCATCAACCTGCGCGGCGCCATCATGGCTTGCAAGCATGTGTTGCCCGTGATGCGCGCCCAACGCTCGGGCGTGATCATCACCATCTCGTCGGTCGCCGCGTGGGAGCAGTACCCCAACGTGGTTTACAAGGCGAGTAAGGCGGGAATGATCGCGTTCACCCAGCAGATTGCCATCCAGAATGCGGAATTCGGCATACGCGCCAACGTCATCCTGCCGGGCCTCATGGATACGCCGATGGCGGTGGACACCCGCGCGCGCGCCAGCGGAAAAAGCCGCGCCGAGGTCGCAGCCGCCCGCGACAAGCGCGTGCCGCTGCGCCACAAGATGGGCACGGCTTGGGACGTGGCGAACGCCGCGCTCTTTCTCGCGTCCGACGAGGCGAATTTCATTACCGGCGTCGCGCTCCCGGTCGATGGCGGCGCCTTGGTCCACATCAACTGAGCGGCCGCTGCAATTGGAGCGCGCGCAGGGTCGCCGCTCGTGCCCTCTCCGCCTCGGAGTGAGGCAAGCGCACCGAACTTGGCCCTCTTCACAACTCTCCGCTCATTCCCGCGCAAGCGGGAATCCAGGGACACACCCTGCGGCTGCTGGGTCCCCGCTTGCGCGGGGACGAGCGGACATTGCTATTTATCCGTGCGCAGATAGCCACGCCAGAAATTCCGCTCTTTCGCTCTCATCCATCCAACCCTCCCTGCGGTGGAAGACATTGCGACATCGTTCCTTCACGATATGTGTGTGACGCGATAGCGCCCATCTTTTGGCACCACGATTAGGGCGCATTCCGCGGTCATAAGCGCGCTCGGCCACGGAACATTTGCCTGCAGGCGAGGAGCCTCGTATCCAGTGCCGACCGCCGATGCCGCAATCGCCAGACCTGCGCTTGCGCGCGCTGCAGCCTTGGGCGTGCTTGGGGTCTTCGCATTGTCGGCCGGGGCGTTCTTGTCGGCGTGCTCCTCCCCCGGCGACAGCAGGCTCACGGTCTTTGCCGATCCCGGCCAATACGACTTTTACAGCTGCGATCAGATCGTAGGGCAGCAAAAATACTGGCAGACGCGCGAGCTGGAATTGAAACAGCTGATGGACAAGGCCGAGCAGAGCGCGGGCGGCGCCTTCGTCAACGCGATTGCCTATCAGGCCGAGTACGTCTCGGCCAAAGAACAGCAGCAGGTGCTCGCGACGACCGCCCGCGCCAAGAATTGCGCGACGCCGGAGACCTGGCGCAGCAATTCCAGCATCAGGTGAGGGGCGCGCTCACGGCTGATCCGAGGCCGAGGTCCGCAGTGCCGCCGATAACGTCCGAGTTTCGACAGCGAGGGGAATTGGCGCGCTTCCGACGCGCTTGACCCAAAAGGGTCGATAGGCTGACACGCGCCCGGCGCTGTCTGCCATTCGCCCCGCAGACTGACACGCGTTCGGCGCTGCGTGCTATCCTCTCCGCAGACCCAGTCCCTCGCTGTGATAACCAGCGCTCGGGCGAGTCCGGCGACGGAGGTCCCTTTGTCTCGCAAAGGGGCGAAGAGCCGAACGCGAGGTCGCAAGCTTCGTTTGATCGGAACGAACGCGCGCCTTGGTGGAGCTCGCCAGACCCGCGCCGATCTCGAACAGCAGCTCAAAGCATGCAGACGGGAGATCGCCGACGCGCGCGAGCGTTTAGTCGAGGCGCTGAAGCAGCAATCTGCCACCTCCGAGGTGCTGCGCATCATCTCGGACTCGCCGAGCGAGATTCAGTCGGTGCTGGACGCGGTAGCCGAAAATGCCGCTCGCCTGTGCGACGCGAACAATGCGGTGATCTTCCGCTTGGAGGGCAAGCTTCTTCGGCTGGTAGCTTCGTACGGGAGGCTTCCGAAGACTAGCCATGCCCGCGAGGCAGTACCTGCAAACCGAGACACAGTGATTGGACGAGCCACATGCGATCGTCGGACGATTCATGTTCATGATCTCGCCGCGGAGGACAGCGAGTACCCGGTGGGCAGCAAGGACGCCAAACGCGAGGGCCATCGCACCACGCTTGCGACGCCATTGCTGCGCGAGGGTACCCCCATTGGAGTAATCCTAATACGGCGGATGGAGGTTCGGCCGTTCTACGACAAACAGATCGCGCTGCTCGAGACCTTCGCCAGCGAGGCGGTGATCGCGATCGAAAACGTGCGCCTGTTTGAAGCCGAGAAGCAACGCACGCTGGCGCTTGCGCACGCCAACCGCGTCAGCACCATGGGGCACCTCGCGGCCTCGATTGCCCACGAAGTCAATCAACCGATCGCCGCGATCGTCGCCTCGGCCCAAGCCGCCTTGCGTTGGGTTGGCGCGCAGCCGCCCGACATGGGTGAACTCCGGCAGGCTCTCGGGAGTATCATCGAGGACGGCAATCGAGCGAGCGACGTCGTCGGACGGATCCGCGGCCTCATTAAAAAGGTACCCCCGCGCCACAACCCGTTCGACATGAACCAAGTGATCTTCGACACCACCTCCCTGACCCGCCACGAGTTTATCAGGCATCGCATCGCATTGCAGACCCGACTGGCGCAAGAGCTGCCGGTGGTGCAGGGGGATCGCATTCAACTGCAACAAGTGCTGCTGAACCTGATCGTCAACGCCATTGAAGCAATGAGCGCAGTGAACGAAGGGCAGCGAGAGTTGCTGATCAGCAGCACATGCAATGCAGCCGACGGCGTGCTTGTCGCGGTGCGAGATTCTGGGCCGGGACTAACGCCGGAGGGCTTCGAACGCGCGTTCCAGGCATTTCACACGACCAAGCCCGACGGGATGGGAATAGGGCTGTCGATCTGCCGTTCGATCGTCGAGGCGCACGGTGGACGGGTATGGGCAACGGCCAACGCGCCGCGTGGTGCTGTCTTTCAGTTCACACTGCCTGCACGCCGCGAGAGCGCGTCGTAACGCAGCGCCGCTCGCCGGGGCCGCCGCGCTCTGCCAACGCCTTTTCGTGGTCGAAGCGATAGGGGCGTACATGACCCAGAGCTGGCATAGGCCGGATCGAAATCCCGTAGTGCAGCGGCCCCTACTACGGTGTCTCTGTGCTATCCTTTGGCGGGAAGCAGAGGCGGCCGAGGAGCCTGCCTCGATCCGCGCACGACTAAACGCAGGGGTCGATGGCAGCGCCGATAACGTATAGGGGAGGGGACCTCCCCATGACTGAGCTTAAGCGGCGTATGTCGGCGCTATCGGCATCGTCGGTCCGATGGCAAGCATGGAGTCAATTCACCGGTGTCCTCGGAAGGAGAAATTTATGGACCAAGACAGCTATTCGCGGGGAATGACGCGGCGGGGTTTCGTTGTGTCGGTTGGGCCAGGCATGTACGTGCTGGGAATGGCTGGCGCGAACGGCGCCCCGCTGAAAAAAGTGCCAACCTCTACCGGGATCGACGCGCTCTTCGTCCCATTCGTGGTCGCGGCCGAGCTCAAGATCTTTGAAAAGTACGGGCTGGAGACCAGCTACAAGCCTTTCGACGACGGCAACGTCGCGCTCGACGCGGTTCTCACCGGCAGTTCGGATATCGGTGCCACCACCGAATTCGGCGGGCTCTCCCGCTGGGACAAGGGCGGCAAGCTCTACGTGACCTCCTACTCGTCTACGAGCGGGCAGCAGATCGGGCTTGCTGGACGCGACGACATCAAGAGGCCGGAAGATCTGATCGGTAGGACCGTTGCCTATCCACGCGCCACCGGGGGACATCTCTACTTCATGCGCTATGTGAAGAAATACAATCTGCCGGTGGACAAGATCAAAGTGAAGTTCCTGCAGGCCCCGGAGATGGTGGCCGCGCTCGAACGCCGCGACATAGACGCCTTCTTTCTGTGGGAGCCCTGGCTCGACAAGGCGGCGCAGCTCGTGCAAGGGGCGCGCGTGTTGGCGCGATCGGGCGATGACGGCGTTTTCATTCTCACGTCCTACGACTACTACTCTCAGGGACTGATCGACGACCAGCCCCGTGCTGCCGCGGCGACGCGCGCGCTCATAGAAGCGACGGACTTCTGCAACACCAACGCGGCGGAGGCGGCCAAGGTCGCGGGCAAGGCGTTCCGGATTCCGGAAGCCGACATGAAGGTCTATATGAGCCGTATGAAGTACCGCGTCGAGATGCCCAAAGACGTCGTGCTGGGCAATTTCCGGGGCGCTGCCGAGGTCGCGCTCGGCGAGGGCATCATCAAGAAGATGCCGGACTGGAACGACTTCGTGCGGCCACAACTCATGAAGGAGGTTGCGCCGGATCGGGCGGTCGGCTGGTAGGCTTTTCGCGCCCGGCGGCGAACCCGGAGGCAGTGGAGCGCGGCGCTCAGTGGCAGAAGAATTTCTTGTGGCGCGCGACGTTAGCTACCGGTATGCGGCTCGCCGGGGCGTGGAAGCGGTATCGGTGCTGCAGCGCTTTTCCGTGAGCCTCACGGAGGGAGAGTTTTTCTGTCTGCTCGGGCCGAGCGGCTGCGGGAAAACCACCGTGCTCAGCCTGATGGCGGGTTTCCTGGAGCCGGTCGGCGGCATGCTTACCCTCGCCGGACGGCCGATCCGGGGGCCGGGTATTGATCGCACGGTGGTGTTTCAGGGCGATGACGCGCTTTTCAATTGGCTTCGCACCATCGACAACGTCGCGTTTGGCCTGCGGATGCAGGGCATGTCCAAAGAGCGGCGGCATGCCCTCGCCCGTGAGTACCTTCATCTCGTGCATCTCGATGGCCAGGAAAACAAATATCCTGGCGAATTGTCTGGAGGCATGAAGCAACGGGTGCAGATTGCCCGCGTGCTTGCGAGCGACCCCAAGGTGCTGCTGATGGACGAACCCTTCGGCGCGCTCGATGCTCAGACCCGGGGACGTATGCAGAGCGAGCTTGTGGAGATCTGGCACAAGACCGGCAAAACGATCGTGTTCATTACCCACGATATCACCGAGGCGGTCATACTGGCGGATCGCATCGGCGTCATGACCAAGGGGCCGGAGTCGCGGCTCGATGCAATTATCCCAGTCAACCTGCCGCGGCCGCGCCGGCGCAGCAGTCCCGGCTTCGGCGAGATCTGGGAACGCATCGACGCGTTGATCGAGAGCGAAGAGGCGAATGGACCATGACGGAGGTCAGCCGGGCAAGAGACGCCAGGCCCGATGACGCTATGGCGCCGGCGTCGCGCCCGCCGCTCGGCTGGATCAAGCGCGATCATCTCGTTTATGTCACCTCCATCATCGGGTTGATCGTGCTGTGGCACTTGATCGCCACGACGTTCTTCAAGCCGCAGTTCTTTCCGCCGCCGCTCGTGGTGCTGTCGACCGGACGGGAGATGCTGGAAAGTGGCGAACTGATGGAGCACGTCAGCATCAGCCTGCAGCGCATCCTCTCGGGATTCCTGATCGGCAGCGCGATCGCTGCTCCAGCCGGTTTGCTGATGGGCTCAATTCCCATCGTCCGCGCGATCTTCGACCCCTATGTGCAATTCTTTCGTTTCGTGCCGTCGCTGGCATGGCTAACCCCGGTGGTCATCTGGTTCGGCATCGGGGAGACATCGAAAGTTCTAATCATCGTCTATACGACGATCTTCATCGTGCTGATCAACACGATGGTTGGGGTCTCGCATATCGCCCCGAACAAGCTGCGCGCCGCGGCTTGCCTTGGCGCCACTCCCCTCAAGGCGTTCATTTTTGTGACGCTGCCGGCGACGCTGCCGTTCATCCTGACCGGCATGCGCCTTGCCATGGGCAATTCGTTCGCAACCGTGGTGGCCGCCGAGATGATCGCGGCGGATTCCGGCCTTGGCTATCTGATATTCAACTCGCGGCTGTGGATGGCAACCGACAAGATCTTCATCGGCATCGTATGCCTCGGGGCGCTTGGCCTCATCACTGACCGCTTCTTCCGCTATCTCATCGTCCGCTTCGCCCATCAATATGGGCCGATCGAATAGCCGTTCGGCTCACATCTTGACGGGTCCAACCGACACGTCGGCCACTTCTGCGCCAATGGCTTCCAACAGCGCTTCGACCCAGCGCTGCGGGATTCGACGCGTGATGAAGACCATGCGGCTGCTGCGATTGTCCGATGGCCAACGCTTGAGCCAGGCGGGCACGTGAAAGACATGCTGGACGCCGTGGATCACCGCCGGCCGGTCCGGGCACTCCGCAATGTTCACGATGCCCTTCAGGCGCAGAAGATCGGCGCCGCAATGCTCAGCGAGCGTTTCGAGAAATAGGGTTAGCGTGACGGCCGCGATCGGCCCCTTGCGGACGACCGTGTAGGTCTGGATGTCGGCATCATGCCGAGCATGAGAACGGCGGTCTTCCGCCAGCCAGGAATTGACGTCAGGCGACCTGACATGGGGATGATAGAGACCGGCACTAAACAGGCACTGCGAATCAATTTTGCCCCGATCTGCGCTCAGTACTGGCGCTCCAGCGTTGAGCTCCGCAAGGCGGCGGAGCAACACGGGCTGCGCAGGCCCGTTGAGATCCAACTTGGTCAGCACAATTCTGTCGGCGAGGGCGACCTGCTTTTGTGAAATATCTTCCCGTTCGAGCGTGTTGGCGCCGGTCACAGCATCCACAGTCGTAACCACGCCGCCCAGCACGACGCGTCCGGCGATGCTCGTATCGGTCATCAGTGTTTGAAGGATCGGCGCTGGGTCGGCAAGCCCGCTCGTTTCGATCACAATGCGATCGAACGGCGAGCACTTGCCTTCATCACGCCGCTGCAACATGTCCTGAACGGTTTGCGCCAGGTCAGTGCGAATCTTGCAGCACAGGCAGCCGGTCTTGAGTTCGATGAAGCTGTCCTCGCTTCCTTCGACGAGCTCGTGGTCGAGACCGACCTCGCCGAACTCGTTGATAATGACAGCCGTGCGCGAAAATTCGGGCTGGCGAAGCAAATGGCCAAGGATCGTCGTCTTGCCGCTGCCAAGGAAACCGGTGAGAACCGAAATTGGGATTACATCTGCCCGCATCAGTATGGCACCAGCGGAGTAACGGCGACGCGCACGCGGTTCGCGGCGTAGCCCGGATCGAGCGCGTCCCTGACCTGGCGAAGAACGCCCACGAGCGAAATCGTCCCACGCTTACGGCCGTCGATTGTGACCATCCACCGAAACATCGGATCTGATGGCGC
>WNFR01022248.1_pt1 | contig 11788 bp, 10 predicted proteins | sample 5400221 | NCBI WGS metagenome assembly WNFR01 (sample SAMN13153357, study PRJNA577476) | soil metagenome | isolation source: 40 cm soil under Madrone tree | place: USA:California | collected 2016-06-14 | reverse complement strand
CTGGTTGGCCCGGTAAAATCGTCGGTCTCGCCGATTCCAGCGAGGGGAGCGAGGTATGCCGGCATTGGCGCCTGCCGATAGTGCTGCATCCACGCCGGCACAGTCAGAATATTTTTCGATTCCAGATATGCGCGTATCGCGATTTCATCTTTTTCTTCCGCTGCCATCTGCTGCGCTGCATCTTTGAAGATGGCGAGTGCAGGAACACTAGAATTGCGATGTTCTTCGTATGTCTGGGAGGCGACGGAGCGGGCCCATTCCTGCTGACCCATGGCGAGCAGTTGCTCTGGAGTGAACGGCATTAGCGCAACATTCTTCAGAAAGAAGACGTAGGCCTCGCGCCCAACCGCGGTCTGGGCGGACATCGCGGGCAACCCGCGATTGAGCCATTCGCGATAGGACTCGACAGCCGCAGCTGCGTGCTCGGCTGCGACGTCCAAGCCTGCCGCGGCATTGGAGTTGAGAAAAGGGTTGAGTGCCTGAACCGATTGCCGCAAAAGCTTGCCATCAAGTTGAGCAATCGCGAGGCGGGCGAATGGAGCTGCCGGCTGGGTAAGATTCTTCTTTCCGTCTTCTAATATGCGCGGAATCGAATCGAGGATCGCCACAATCTGTCGCGTGCGCTCTGCGTGGAAAGGTGGCGGCGCAAGCAGAAGATCGAAATACGCGCCCAGGCTCTGATCAATATAGAACCTGGGATTGCGCTGCCAACCGCGAGTGAAGTCCAGTTCCCATCGCACGCGGGCAAGCGCCGATCCGATGAGGCGGTAATCCACCTGTCGACTCACAGGCCACGCGGACGCGTCCAATTTCTGCCAGCGGGCTTCGAATTGTTCGAGCTGTTGATGGTAGCGTGCTACGGCAGCAGGCGACCAATCCGGAAGCCAGCCGGCAGGGCGCTCAATGCGAGGAATATCGTCGGCTGAAACCGGTTGCTCCACGACACGCCACTCCCAGAAATCGCGCGCGAGGTCGTCGAGTTGATCAGCGTGGAGAAGGGGGACGGCGAAGATCAGCATCAACAGCGAAACGAGACATCGAATTGGTTTCATGCTAGGAAAGGTAGCCCAGTGTGCGGCTTAACATCTTGGTCATTTCATCAAGAGGCTACGTCGTTGCGGCTTCTTTCGCGGGAATCCAGTACACCTCTTCCTTGAGGTGCTCTTTGGTGAAGCCGATTCGCTTGAGCATGCTCTTGCCGTTCTCAATCATGTCAGGATGCCCGCACAGATAAGCCACCGAGTTGGTGCCATCCAGGCCCCACATGTCTGAGTACTTCCGCATAACGTCATCCACACGCCCGAATTCGCCTTTCCAGTTCGCGTCGTCCCATGGACGACTTACGGTGGGAGCATATTTCAGCCAAGGAACTTCGGCCGCAAACTTGATCAGTTCGTCGTTGTACCCGAATTCCCAGGAGCGGCTGGCGCCATTCAGTAGAAACAGTTTTTGTTCGCCTTTGAAAGTCCCTTCCTTCCACGCCCGATAGAGCGTGCGCACGTAACTCACAAAGGGCGCGACTCCGGTCACCGTCGAGACCAGAAAATGGTTCGTGCGGCCGCTTTTCTGATCGAGGGTGAACAGGCCCTTGGACGATTTGCGCATCAGCATCTCATCTCCAACTTGCAACTGAAACAGCTTGGGAGTGAGCTCGCCTTGCGGGACCAGCTCAAAGAAAAATTCCAATTCGTTCTCAAGCGGAGAGGAAACGATTGAGTAGGCACGTTCGATGCGCTTGGCTTCGGTTTGCACTCCGAGGGTCGCGTATTGTCCAGGCTTGAAGGTGAATGGACCGCCAGGATCGACGCGAATCATCCACAAATCATCGGCAAAATCAGTGCGTTTAAGAATTTTAGCGCGGTAAAACTTGTCGTCGAGCGTATCCATTTAACTCCTCGCCTGAAAAAGCGAAGAGTCAGTTTACAGGATTCCCGCTGGACAGCGCGTGTTAGTTCACCCGGATCGGAAGTGCCGGACCGGAGGTTGGGGTCCAGCTTTTCAGTTCGGCAAGCTCGCGCTCCGTCCGCTTCCATGATTTTGAATTCTTCTTAGTGTGGTACGGCGCATTTAGATTGGAGAAGAACTCCACAATATTCTTCTGCAGATCTGGGGTCAGCTGAGCGAAATTTTTTGCGTCTAAATCGTGCAGCAGTCGTGCATAGGTTTTGTCGGCAAGGGAGTACTCGGCGGCAGCGGTCTCACGGCCAGTATCACAATCGGTGTCCGGCAGTTTGACGTCCCCGCTGCGTACTTCTGCCAGCAAAGTTTTGTAATTGTCGATCGTCTTATCGACGCTCTTGATGTACATGTCCTCGGCTTTTGTGCTCGGCACTTTGAAATTAAGAGCGCTGGCCGGCCCGATCTTGGGGATTTTGCGAAGAATAAATGCCAGGATACGGGAACCAATTCCCGGACGCCGGTAGCCCTTTCCCCACTCCTTCTCGTAATTGGTGCGCGATAGGTGGTAAAGGAATTTCTTCTCCGAGAAATTCGGGGTTTCGCGCACCAGATCAGCGCGGCGGTTCAGCAACGCAACCCGCGTCATCTCAGGAATAAATGTACTGACTGCACGGCGGAAGCTGCCGATCGCCACGTCTTCGTCGCCAAAAACATCTTGCAGCTTTAGTCCGTAGGTCTTCTGCAATGCGCGCTCCAGCACCGGCTTGGAAACGTCGAATCCAATGAAGTCGTGGTAGCGGTCAGAAGTGTAACGGTTCTTCGCCACTTGAACCATGTCGAAGCCAAACTCTGTGCGAATATGCGCTTTGGGATGATCTGCGTAAGTGACCTCATCGCCGAATTTTTTCCTGAGCTTGGGGAACTCGATCGCGACAACCCGATTGATTGTCGGATGCCCCACGTTGTCGGACGAGTAGTGCGCCAGTGCTCCCAGTGCGAATCCGTATTCATTGATGTCGGAAGCTTCTTCGAGAAGGGTGGCTACGAAGTCTCCGGTGCGCACGTAATGAAGCAAATCACTGAAGTATTTGTTGCCAAAAGGATAGTAGCCCATGTCCTGGATCAGGCTGCCCCCATAGGCGAATGCGTGCGCATGCTTCAGGTCATCAGGCATGGCTTGCGGGAACCGCTTCAGCAGCATCGGCTGAAGCTGATCCTGCCAGACAAGATCGACGATCTGTTCGTGAGTCAGGACGGAGTAAGCCCGCCCGGGCAGGGAAGTTGCAGCGATACATGCGCATAGCGCGACTATAAGACGCAGGTTTCTCATGCCGCGGTATTGGATGCAGAGTTGGACAGAGCGGCTGTTATTTCCCCACCACCAGTACCACAAAGCTGTCCGGCAGAACCGGCGGCCGGGGATGTGGCTGGTCTTTCGTAGGCGCTGGCGGTGTGCCAAATTTCGCCGTGACCAGAAATACGTTGTGGGTTTTTGGGTCCAGGGCCATAGTTCGCGCGCCTTTTTGGGTGGGCACATTCTGGACAATACTGAACTTGTCGGGCGAATCTTCGTGCGCCACCGTAAGCACGCCTTCGCCACACGATGCGAATGCGAACCCAGTTTCGGGATCGAACGCGTTGGCATCAACGCCATCGCCGATCGACAATGTGGTGATTACCTTTCCGGTATCTGCATTCACGACCGCCATCATTTTGTTGTCGCAGCCTGCGAACAGTCGCCTGTTCTTGGCGTCAAGGGCCAAGCCACTTGGCTCCTGGCACGGCGCCAGCGGCCATCGGGATTTAACTTTCAGATCCTTGGGATCCAGCGACAGTAGTTCGCTCTTATCTTCCAAATTGACGAACAGTTCTCCCGTACCGGTGCTGACGGCAAATTCAGGCTTTCCTCGGAGGGAAATCGTCCCGACAACTTTGCCGGTAGCGCCGTCTATGGCCGTTGAATCGTTGCTCTTACCATTGAAGGTAAATACTCGCTTAGTCGCCGGATCGAACAAAATGGCGTCAGGGTTCTCGCCCACCTTGACTTTGGAAATCGGCTTCAGCGTGGTCAGATCAAAAATAGTCACCGTGCCTTCCCGGCCATTGCTGGTGAAACCCCGCCCCAACTCCGGTGCTAGGGCTATGCCGTGAATGCCAGGAGTGTCGGGGATTTCGCCCACGGGCTTACCCGAGTCTGCGTCAATCACAATGAGGTGGGTTGAGCGCGAAATATATAAGCGTCGGGAATCCGGATCCAGCTTGAGATAGTCCCACCCGCCTTCGCCTCCGAGCTTGTAAGTTTTAAGAATGTGCAGGCCGGGGTCGGCTGCGAACATAAACGGACAAGCCGAAAGGAGAAGAACCAGGCTGATAAGAACTCTCTTCATCTTGAGACCTCGTGGTTATTGAGACTGAGAGACACCCAGAATTCTACCTTCGGAATGCCTTTTGCGCTGAAGCAGGAATTAAAAGACGATGAAAAGTCCACGGCAGGGAAGGCTCTGCAAACACACGCGTGTGGGCGGCCGAATTAACTACGTAGTAGAACTACACTAACAAGTCGGAACGGCTCTGGGGCCACTTCTTGCGTCTAATATTGGTAGGATCGCCAGATCGACCTTCTCCAGATGACAACGAAAGAAGACAAGCTCGACTCGATGATTGCTGAGCTTTATCCGAAAAGCTCCGCGGCCGATTTCGGAATTGCGTCGGACCAGTTCGGCAAAATTCTCGGTGAAGTCGCCGCCAAGTGCCTGCCTGGCAATGCTACGGCGGAACAGACGGCAGCGTTCTGGCAATCTTTGCGATTGGAAGACCTTGTCCTGGCCCGTGCCTGCGCGGCAGGGAACCAGCGTGCCTGGGAAGTTTTTATGGGTCGCTTCCGCGAAAAGCTGTACGACGTTGCTTCTTACATCACCAAAGAGAGCTCGTCCGCGCGCGAGTTGGCGGATTCGGTTTATGCGGATCTGTACGGAACTAAGACCCGGGAGGCTGAGCGGATTTCGAAACTGGCCTTGTACAGCGGCCGTGGCTCCCTCGACGGGTGGCTACGCACCGTGCTGGCGCAAGAGTATGTGAACACATACCGCAAGCAGCGCCGTCTGGTGAGCCTGGATGAAGAATCTGAAGAAGGAGTTCAGTTTGCCGCCCCGGCTCAAGATTCTTCCCCGGTTGCCGATTCCAGACTTGAGACTGCCATCGATGACGAGCTTCGTTCTCTCGATCCCAACGACCGTTTCATTCTGGCCTCCTATTTTCTGGATAAGCGAACCCTGGCGGAGATCGCCCGAGCTCTTTCAGTGCACGAATCCACCATCTGCCGCAAGGTGGAGAAGCTTACTAAGACTCTCCGTAGGCAGATACTTAAGAACCTTATGCGGCAAGGAATGGGCCGTCGCCAGGCCGAAGAGGCCCTCTGTGCCGATGTTCGCGATCTGGCCCTGGATGTGCGTACTAGTTTGGCGCAAGATTCGGCCCATCCGGCGTTCTCAGAGAAAGCCGCAAAGGCGCAGGAAGGGGGGAGCTAATCCAGAAATGGACAATTTTGCAAAGATTGTTTCTGGACACCTCAAGACGCAGCCGGCCAGCCCGCATCCGGACCCCGATCTGCTGACCGCGTTTGCGGAAAATGCGCTTCCCAACAGACTCGCGCTTCGCTGGGGGACGCTGGCTGCATCAGCGGTCATCGCAGCCCTGTTTTTCACTACGCATTACTGGGCACATAGGAGCGCTGATGTTCCTGCCCCTCCGCAACCTGTTCAGATTGCGGCAGAGAAAACTCCGCCCGATATTGATCACCTGGCTATGGGCGGTAAGGTAAGCGAAGCCAAACAAGAGCAGCCAGCCGAGACCAAAGGCCGACCACCGGCAAAGCACATGACTGCGAAGCCGCAGGCAAGTTTTGCTTTTGATTCTTCGGGACAGGTGCGAGTGCGGTCTGCGCCAGCCCCCGGGGATGTGGTGAGTTCTCCGGCGGGCGACGTTTCGATAGCGAAGGAAAAACCGGCCGCAGCCTCTAGCAACACGCTTTCCCCGCAAATTGAAGGGCGTGACGCTGCCATATCTGCAAATGATTCGGCCCTGGTTTCTGGCGGTGCACCGGTTCGATCGGGAGGGCAGTCCACGGCAGAGCTTGATCTGAAAAAGTCGGCCCCGCTTGCTGACAGTGGTCGAGCAGATGATGCTGCCTTGGCGCCGAAACAATCGGCACAGTGGATGATTTCCCCCCAGGGCAGCTTGCGGCGGTCTGAAGACTCCGGTAAGACCTGGCAGATGGTTCCGGTACAGCCGGGCGCATCGTTCCGTGCCTTTTCCACGGCAGGGACGGAGGTTTGGGTAGGAGGCAACGCCGGTGGTCTCTACCACTCCATGGATTCCGGCCGAAGCTGGATCCGGGTGGAGCCCACTGCGGCTGGACACAAGCTCCAAGCGAACATCATCAGCGTCAATTTTTCCGATGCCTTGAAGGGCGCTATAACCACTGAAAATGGCGGGGTCTGGACTACTTCCGACGGTGGCAAAACCTGGGCCCTGAAGTAGCCTGAACGGCACCTTTCCGGGTTACCAAAGTGACATTTACACCTCACGCCGCACTCCGTAATATCCAACTCGTGGTTTGGCAGTTCTGGGGGAGGGCTGCCGAGGCGTCCTGAACAGGGTTCAGGACGCTTTTTAATTTGCTGATCGAACTGGGTTCGTCCACAGGCTGGGCGCTCCAGGCGGTAAGGCGGGCAACCCCGTTTCTGCGACTTCTGAGGCGAAAAAGCATCCAATACAGGTGTTACGATAGTGACAGGCGTGCTTACCTGACTCCGCCCGTCGCCGTCGGGCTCAGACCTTTCGGAGGAACAATGGCAGGAAACGGGATTTTGGAAGTTACAGATTCAAACTTTGACCAGGATGTCCTGAAATCGGAGACACCGGTACTGTTGGACTTTTGGGCGGCTTGGTGCGGACCGTGCCGGGCCATAGCCCCTATCGTGGACGAGCTCGCCACCGAGTACGCCGGCAAAGTCAAAATAGGCAAGATGGATGTGGACTGCAACAATGCAACTCCATTACGCTACGGTGTCCGCGGCATCCCCACGCTGCTCGTGTTTAAGGGCGGCCAAGTGAAGGAACAGATCGTAGGCTATGTGGCTAAAGAGACGATTCAGAAGGCCCTCGATAAGCACCTGGTATAAAGTACTCTCAGTTTAAGCAAACAACGGCCCGGGTTAATCCCGGGCCGTTGTTGTGCTTGGGATGATACGGGGCTATTACTAGTACTTTCTCAGTACTCCGATGACCCGGCCCTGAATCTCCAGGTTTGCCGCCGGAACGATGATGGGCTTCATCTTTGAGTTGGAGGGCTGCAGGCGGACCTTGTCACCTTCACGATAAAACCGCTTGAGAGTTGCGTCCGAGCCTTCGACCAGGGCGACGACGATGTCACCGTTATGCGCGATCTTGGTCTTTTCGACCAGGACATAGTCGCCGCTCACGATGTGCTCGTCCTGCATGGAGTCGCCCCGAACTTCCAGGACAAAGACGTCCTTGGAGCGCACGAAATCGGCGAAGGAAATAGTCTCCTGGTGCTGAACGGCTTCAATGGGTTGGCCAGCCGCAATGCGGCCCATCAGGGGCAGCACCATGCCGGTATTCACCGACATCGCCTGCTTCAGACGGCCTTTTGGCGGGAGCAGATCAATCGAGCGGCTGCGGTTGTAGTCGCGGCTGAGCAGGCCCTTCTTTTCCAAGTTCGAAATGTGCTTGTGCACCGTCGCGAGTGAGCTCAGGCCCAGGCCTTCGCCGATCTCTTCGAACGAAGGCGAGTATTGGTTCTGCTGCACGAAGTCGGAAATGAAGTCGTACACCTGGCGCTGCCGTTTGGTGATGGCCATGCCAAACATTGTAGGCGAATATAAAGCGAAGTCAAGCTTTGTGCCAGGATTGTCAGTTTGAAATTAATGTTGTGATGTTTCAAAGTTAAGGAAGTGAGAAAGTTATTCCCAAGGAGCTAATAATCGAAGTTATGACAGACAAGATCAAGAAATCCGAATCCGAATGGCAGAAGGAACTTTCTCCTGAGCAGTACCAGGTCACCCGCAATGCTGGCACTGAACCGGCGTTCACCGGTAAATATTGGAACGCGAAAGACGCTGGCACGTACACCTGCGTCTGTTGCGGAGAGCCTCTGTTCAGCTCAGAAACCAAGTTTGATTCCGGCACGGGCTGGCCCAGTTTCTATAAGCCTGTTGCAGAGGGAGCGGTGGCAGAGCATACAGATGCCTCTCACGGCATGCGGCGGACGGAGGTTCGCTGCGCCCGTTGCGATGCCCATCTGGGCCACGTTTTTCCTGACGGGCCGCGTCCAACGGGCATGCGTTATTGCATGAATTCGGCCGCGCTCGATCTGAAGCCGGAAGAGAAGAAGTAGCAAAGTGCGAGATTGATCCGTCCCGATTCAAACCCCAGGGGCTAAAGCCCGTGCCTTCAGGATACGTGTTTGGCACGGCTGGAAGCCGTGCCCTTCCACGGAGCTATTAAGACGCTTCTTGACCAGGGCCGGCAGATTGCCTGGACAGTCGCTTACGCTGGCCACTGACAACTGGCCACTGAGCACTGAAACTAGTTGCTCTTTCCCGCCGCTGCCGCCATCGTCTTCGGCAATTCAGCGGACTTTTCGTGCTTCTGCTCGGAGGGCGTCAACTGCACGCTGCCGCGGAGCAGTGCGCCATCCTCAACGCTGATACGGTGGCTGACGACGTCGCCAGTGAGTGACCCTTCAGTACGGATGTCCACGCGATCGCTGCACTGAATGTTTCCTGTGACCTTGCCCATAATCACGACTTCGCGGGCAGTAATGTTAGCGGCCACTACGCCGTTGCGTCCAACCGTCACGCGATGATCGCTGAAACTAAGGGAGCCTTCCACGCGGCCATCTATATAGAGAGACTCACTGCCGCTGATCTCGCCTTTAATTACGACCGTGCGCCCGATTGTGGCCTGCTCGATAGGCGAGGTGCTGGTCTTTACAGGTTGAGAGTTCAATGTCGATGGAGTGTACTGCGGTTTGGCAGCGTTGTCGTTCGAATGCAGCATCGGGAGCCTTCCTTGTCATGTCCGCTCGTGGCGGCGAAATTTGGTCGGTAACGTGACTATGGCACGAGAATTACGAAAGGACGTAGATTACGGAAGGGATGGTACGAGTACGCGGGTCATGCTTCCAGCTCTTGACCGATTTGCTCCCACTCTGCGATCCGTTGTTGCAGCGCGGCACGATTTTGCTCGAGTTCCCGCGAAATCCGCGTTGTTTCTTCTGCACTGACGAAGTTTTGCAATGAGCTTTCGCAGCCCGCGATTGCGGTTTCGAGGCTGGAAATCTCTTCCTCCAGTTCATGGGCGCGATCCTGCATCTGTTTGCGCTTGATTGGATTCAGGCGCTTAGATTTCTCTGCAGCGGGAGACGGTGCGTGATCGCCGTTGGTTGGTTGCGGAACTTGCGCTGATTCAGAAACTTGCTCTTGCAATTTAGCCGCTCCGCCCTGCTTCCGCCAGAGAAAGTCTTCGTAATTTCCCGGATGAACTTCCACTTTTCCGTCGCCAATCTCAAAGACCCGGGTCGCCAGCTTGTCAATGAAGTAGCGGTCATGGGAGACAAAGACCACTGTCCCTGAGTAGCGGCTCAGCGCGGTTAACAGGACATCCTTTGCCCTCATGTCGAGGTGGTTCGTCGGTTCGTCCAGAAGCAGGAAATTCGCCGGGTGGAGCAGCATTCGCAGCAATGCATAGCGATTGCGTTCGCCCCCGGAAAGCACGCCGATGCGCTTGAAGACTTCGTCTCCGGAGAACAGGAAACAGCCGAGCAGATTGCGGAGATCAGTTTCCCGCGACGACGGCGAGACCCGGCCGATGTCATCTATCATGCGCGCATCCTGGTCCAGTTCTTTGTACTGGTCCTGCGCGAAATAGTCGGCTTGGACGCTATGCCCCGGCCGGTATTCACCTTTCGTAAGGGGCTCGGTTCCGGCAAGCAGCTTGATCAGCGTGGATTTTCCGGCGCCGTTCACGCCCACCAATGCAATGCGGTCTCCGCGCTCGATCAGGAAGTTCACATCGCGGAACACTTCCTTGTGTCCATAGGATTTCGCAACATCGGCAAACTCGGTAACGATCCTGCCGCTTGGCTTCGGCTGCGGAAAGGAAAAGTGAATTGTCTTTTCTTCCTCCGGCAGTTCGATGCGCTCGATTTTCTCCAGCTCTTTGATCCGGCTTTGCACCTGCTTGGCTTTCGTGGCCTGATAACGGAAGCGGTTGATAAAGACTTCGAGTTGTTCGATGCGGTCCTTCTGGTTGCGATATGCGGCTTCCATCTGCTCCTGCCGCTGGGTTTTTTGCGTCAAATACTTTTCGTAATTGCCGCTATAAGTCCAGATCTTCTTGTTCCAGATTTCGATAATTCGGTTGACAGTGACGTCGAGGAAGTATCTGTCGTGTGAAATCAGGACAATCGCGAACGGATAATCAGCTAAGTATTCTTCCAACCAGTTTCGGGATTCGAGATCAAGATGATTTGTAGGTTCGTCGAGGAGAAGAAGGTTGGGTTTCTGCAGCAACAGTTTGGCGAGCGCGATTCGCATCTGCCAGCCGCCGGAAAACTCTTCGGTTTGCCGCTGCCAGTCTTCAGGGCGAAAACCCAAGCCGGCAAGCACCGTTCCCACCTGTGCCTCGATTGCATATCCGTCATGGGTGCGAAATTCGTGCTCAGTGCGATGATATCGATCCGCGACCTGCTCGTACTCTGCTGACGTGTGGTCCAGTTCCGCCATGCTTGAGGTCAGTTGCTCCAGTTCTTTCTCCATGTTCTGGAGACGCGAGAATACCGACATGCACTCGGCAAAAACCGACTGGCCAGACAATGTGAGTCCGTCTTGCGGCAGGTAGCCGGCGCTGATTCCCTTGGCCACGCTCACGCTCCCGTAATCAAGGGTCTCGAGTCCGGCAAGGGTCTTTAGCAACGTAGATTTGCCGGTGCCATTGGCGCCGACCAAGCCGATCCGGTCACGTGGCGTGATCAGGAGATCAGCGCTTTCAAACAGGAGCTTGTGTCCGAATCGTTTTCCGGCAGAGTTGAGGTGGATCATGGACTGACTTATATCTTCTCACGGTGAAAACCCGTTCACCACGGAGGCACAGAGACACGGAGAAATTCCATTCGAGAAAAATCAGTTTTGATTTACCGGGCATTGCTTTGGCGAGCGTCTGAGTGGGGAAGTTAACGCCTTACTGCTTCAACCGCGTGTCCTTGAAGGTTTTGCATGGTGTGGAGGATCGTGGAGAGCACGCTTTCGTCCCCGATGGCGGTGTTGATCATTACGTGATAGAGCGACCGTGTGGGCCAGTCGGCGCCGAAGTAGTGCTTCACAAAGAGGATGCGTTCGCGATCAACGGTATCGACCAGATCTTCGGCGTCATGCAAACTCCTGCCTAAGCTTTGAATCCGGCGTAGTTTTTCCGCTCGGGGCGCATAAAGGAAGACGTGAAAGGTATCTGCGCGCTCACGCAAAAAGTAGGGCGCGCCCCTACCCACGATGACGCAGTTGCCTCTTTCTGCAATCTCGCACATCACTTGCTCGCCAATCTCAACCATGCGGTCAGGATCAAAGGGCTCGTGCTCGAGTTTCATGCTGCTCTCGTAACTGCCGCGCCAGAAAACTTTCACCAGCCGCTGGAAAGTACTGTCCACACGCTCTTCGCACAGGGAGACGGCTGAGGAGTCGACATTGGCGACACGCGCGATCTCCTGCGTCAGATCTTTGTCCCAGAGCTTCCAGCCGAGATGCTCAGAGAGCTGACGGGCGATTTCTCCGGCTCCGCTTCCGTACTCCCGCTCGACGGTGATGACCCG
>WNFR01011303.1_pt1 | contig 11788 bp, 10 predicted proteins | sample 5400221 | NCBI WGS metagenome assembly WNFR01 (sample SAMN13153357, study PRJNA577476) | soil metagenome | isolation source: 40 cm soil under Madrone tree | place: USA:California | collected 2016-06-14 | reverse complement strand
CTGGTGGCCCTGGATCGCCTCAAGTGCGACCTTGGCCTTGAACTCCCCCGAAAACCGTCTCCGCGTCCTCATGATGGATCGTCCTCTGCATCGTCGAATCCACCTTAGCTGGCTGTCTCAGGAAGTGGGACCACCTCTCGGAAAGGATCAGGGTCTGACCAATCAGGGGAGTGTTCGGTTTCTTCAATAATTCCGAACACTCCGCCAATGCGACCTCCGATAACAGAAGGCTAATCCGCACATGACCGACACAAGCCCAACTACAGTAAACCGAACACTCAGGCGATTACCGAATGCGACCTATAGGCCAAGGGAATATCTGATTGAGAAGGAAGTGGATCGACTGATTGAGACAGCCCGCAAGCGAGGAAGGAATGGGGCCAGGGATGCAGCGGCGATCCTCCTAGCCTACAGACATGGACTAAGGGCTCAGGAGCTTTGCTCGCTTCGCTGGTCACAGATCGACCACAGGCATGGTCGCTTGCACGTTAATCGAGTTAAAGGTGGTCAGGAAAGTGTTCATCCGTTACACGGTCCAGAGCTTAGGGCCTTACGGCCTCTTCAGGGATCAAGCCCTTACGTCTTCATTACGGAGGCTGGAACACCCGTTACAACTGCTTGGTTCTTACGGATGGTGCAACGTACTGGTAGAGCCGCTAAGCTTCCGTTCCCAATTCATCCACACATGCTGAGACATTCCACGGGATACAAGCTCGCCAACCAAGGCGAAGATACTCGATCGCTTGCTCATTATCTCGGTCATCGCAATCTGCAATCAACAGCCCGATACACAGCCTTGGCGCCTGATCGGTTTGCGAAGTTCTGGAGGGATTAGAGAAAAGAGCCCTTGGAGGCGGTAATTGGAGAGGGGGGAGAACTCCAAGGGCTCTTAAGTGCAACGTACTCCCCCGTCCGTTGCACGACTAAAATACTCTGAGTCGCCGTGTTGTTCCCGCCACAGGTCAAATTATTCGGTGCTATTAAGCAAGGGACACTTGGAGCGATTGGAGGCCCACGCGAACAGGAGTGAATAGGGCCTCCACTCTAACCACCAGCATTCCCTCTCCGCATGCTAATGGCTAGGTCTTACAACAAGCCAGCACGGGCTGCGGTTCCAACCGATGTTGTTCTGGAAATGGTAGAACCCTTGGACCGTGTCCGTGGTCAGGTCCAAGGGCTCTCTAGCACAACGGATCGATCTCCCCCGATCCCCGCTGGGCTGCCAACAAGATACTCCAAGTACTTGCCGTTGACTGTGTTCTTCCGGCTACAGGTGCAAAATTATTCGCTGGTGTGATTAAGCGTCGAACCGAAGTCATAGGACTTGTCCTAGTGGTCCTAGGACCGAAAGCCAGATTGCGGTGATTAGCTTCTAAGATACTTTCAGGAAATGACTGACAAGGCCGCAGGTCTATTCATAGCCCCACTTCTTATTCTAATCGGCCTATGGCTGTGCTTAGATGGCATGGAGCATGGCAAGCTGAATAGCATTTTCTGGATTGGGCCCTTCCTGCTCATTGCTGGCGGCTTGTGGTTTGCCTCGGACTGGTTTGTTAACGAGCGAAGCACTAAATCAAACTAGCAATTGTAAGCGAGTGAGGCACCCATCGGCTTGGAGGGATGGTGGTGCCTCACTCTGACCACCAACACCCACGGTGATAAGCGCCGATGGCTAATCCTTAACAAACCAGCCGCTGGTTCATTCGCAGGGGGAGAAGCAGTGAAGTCTTCGATTTTCAAGCGTTCCGTTATCATTGCGGGCCACAAGACGAGCGTCAACGTCGAGCAGGAGTTCTGGAAGAGCCTGAAAGAGATCGCCGCCGAGCGCAACATGACGGTGGGAGTGTTGGTCGGCGAGATCGATGCCGAACGGAACCATTCCAATCTATCGTCAGCCATTCGACTTTTTGTGCTTGGCTTCTATCGCGATCAAATTGACCTCGCCAAAGACAGAACACGAGAGACTTTGGTTAAGCCTATTGCAGTGGTGCGCTAGACCCTACGAAATCTTCGATCCGACACGCTTCGCGGTAATCGAACATCAACACCGTCGATTGTCTGCGGTTAGGATTTCTCAGCGGGATTTAGTGGGCTGTGGCGATAAGGAGCGAGCGGGGCACCTAAGCACCGGGCAACGTGCCCCACCCGCGACCACCAGCACTTCTCCCTGCGTGCCGATGGCTAAGCTTTAGAACAACCGAGCATGGGCTGCGGTTCCAAGCCAAACCAGTACATTGTAGAGGGACTGTAAGCGGGCGAGGCACCGTGTTCAGAAGGAGGTCGGTGCCTCACCCTGACCATCGGCTTTGGTGATGCAAGGTGCCGATGGCTAAGTCCTAGAATAGCGCACTATCGAATATCAGACCAGCAACCAGCAAGTCACATCCGTCGATATCTTCGGTCCCCTAGCCTTGGCATCGGCGGTTTGACTTCAATTGTCTGGGTCTGTGGCGCCGCTGGCTGTAACAGCGAGACGTGGCACTTCATGGGGAAGTGCTGCAATCGCTGCTCTCATTCTGATTGGCAATGCTAGGCCTGGATCACGGTAGACTGCCTTAATAAATCCAGGGAGTTGGCCTCAGGCCTTAGTTGTAAAGCGTTAGCCTGCTGCGCTTCGATCAGCTATAGTCTCTGTCATCTTTCTTCTCTTACCTCGTTATGCTTCTTTCTTTTTTTATTTTTTTAGCTATGGAGAGAATGTGAAGGCTATATGCTGGTTCGTCATCGCTTCTAGGATTGCTAAGTTTTATTTCATCACTTGCTCCTCTGACGAGACGTTTGCTCCGCCCGTAGCCGCCATTGCCTTGCCTCAAGCTCACGCCCTCAGAGCCCAGAGCTTCCCCTAGCTTAAGCTCGACTTTAGAAAGCTCGGCTTCAATTTGTTCATTGGTAAGCGTTGCTGGGTCAGTCCAATTACCCATAAAACCTTTCCCTCATCTCATAACCTAACTGAACCGCAGCCTTCATCCTAATCTCAAACGGTTGGAAGCGATCATAACGGATGCTCCGTAGGTATCTGATCCTTGCGTCCTGCGCCGCTGTTGATGTTGGCAGTCTCTTTCCAGGGAAAGGAACGATCTCGGCTGTTTTTCCCCTTGGAGTGGGGGGTAAGTATTTTCCCATGACCTTATAACCTCCTGGGAAAGCCCTTTTTGATTACAGGACTTTCCTCAGATTTCGTTGAACTTGAGATTGGTGTTGGTATTTCTTCTTTCCCAGAGGCCTCTTGGCTATCCAGAAAATACCTACCCCCCGCTCCTAGCCCTGTTTTCGTGATAATAATTCCATTTCGGTTATCATCTTTGAACAGCCGGTTATTCATTGTGATCTGAATGCCGTAAACCTTGTCCAGAGCAGGAATGAACAAAGGCAAGGTCCGTGCAAGCCAAACTCCGTTGGGCACTATATTCAAGGAGCACAGTGCATCTGACCAATCCTGGGATAGAAACCGCCTATTCTCGATAGCTATAACGTGAGTTTGACTAGCACCATGAAACAAGTCTCGAATAGTGGCGATGAAGCGACTAGCCGCTTGTTCTTGGTCCTGGCTGGCGGAAGCACGATCAAGCCGCGATCAAGATCAATTTCGCTCCATCGAAGCCCGCCGATCTCTTCTCTCCGCTGGCCTGTAAGAACCAGTAAGCGAACGATGTCACTGAATTGATCCTCTCCAAGCGCGCCCAAGACCCCCGCAAGCTCAGTCTGCGACAGGACCCGATCCCGGCTGTGACCCTCGTCGGCCTTCCCTGTGCCGGTTACTGGATTAACTTCAATCAGCCCCTCTCTGATTGCCCAACCAAAGAAGGCCGATAGGCTTGATCGAACCCGGTTCCGGGCTACAGGGCCGCTAGCGCTTTCGATCTCAGCTAGCCGCAGGGCGATGGTGCGCCGATCAATTTCAGCCAGCCTGAGGCAATGTAGGGGCTTGGAATGGGCTTGTAGATGGCGTTCGACCCCATCGAAGGACCTTGGTTTCATCGATCCACGCTTCCGTTCCAGGTAGCGATTGACCTCAGCCCCGAATGTTTCAGCAGGCCTAATTCGTTCGTCAGCTGGATCACTTCGTCCAGCAACTAATCCCAGCAATCGGCGGGCCTCGTTCCTTGCCGTATCAGGCGTCCAAGGTGATCCGTGACGGCCGATGGTGATGAAGCGTTGCCGACCGTTAAGCCGATATCTCAAGAGATAGAAAACATTTCGCCGCTGGCGTCGGGCACCAAATCCATTCAGTGATTGATCCCAGAGCAACTGACCCTGGCCTAGTTGCTCAACTGCGGATTTCGTGACCTTGCCTATCATCCCACACTCCGCCGTTGTTCTACTTCGGGTTGAATTACCCGCTTGGAGCGGCGCACTTGTCTGCCAAATTAGTAAGCGATTAGCAAGCGCTGGAGGTCCAACTGGCGTCGGCCTCTGTCGGTTGTTGTCGGTTGCTGGCGATGAGAAAAGTGCCGACTTTATCGTGATAATATGACGAGATGAAACCCTAATGTCGGGTGCATGTATTATTAGAAATTTTCATGCGCACCTGTTCCCATGACTCATGCGCGGGCGGACGCGGCGTCTGGATGTTCATGGGATTCTAGTCCTTGCAGCTGCCGATGGTGACCGGCCCGCCAGCGGCCTCGACCGCTTCTTTTGCGAGTTCGATATTGGCGACCTGCTCGACAGTCGGCTTCTTGTCCTTGTCGATGTCGCCGTTCTCCGCACTGTTGTCGATCGTCCACTGGATGCGCTTGGGGTCGAAGCCGGAATTGACGGACCAGACGCAGTTCTTGGTCAGAGCGTCGATCGCATATTCGACCGCATCGCTCGGTTTATCGGTCGCTTTCTGGATGATCGGCACCACTTTCGCCTTGTCGCGAAACATCGCCCGATTGGCCTCGATCATCGCGGCGGCGGCATCGCGCAGGAGCGCGCGGTCGCGCGCGATCCAATCGAGCGAGGCACCGTAGGCGTTGAACACGTAATCGGGCATGAGATCGGCGAGCTGAACGAAGACATTGAGGCTCGGCTTCTGTTTCCTCGCCAGATAGACATCCTCGGGGTGCAACGCGACGCCGTCGGTCTGTCCAGCAAGCAGGCCCGGCAAGCGGCCGGCGGTAGCCGCGGAAATGAATTGCGCGTCGTCGACGCTAAGGCCGGCGGTGCGCAGCACCTCGCGGCCCATGCGCCAATTGAAGCCGCCGACCCCGCCGCCGGTGGCGCTGAGTTTCCTGCCCTTAAGGTCGGCCGCGGTCTTCACATCCGGCGACACCACATAGGCTTGCGGCAATCTGGGCGCCAGGCCCCAGAACTGCTGCACCTTCATCCCACGGCCGATCGCCACGTCGTTTACGCTCACGATGGCGGATCCTTGCGCAGCCGCCGCGCTCGACGTGGCGGACGCACCGCCCTCGAATTGGATGATTGTCGGCTCGATGCAGCGCTTGGTGAAGAAGCCGAGCTCCTTGGCCACATAGGGGGACGTGTGCACCACATTGGGCGGCGCAACCGAGACGCCGATATTTATCTTTCGCATCGTGCTGCAGCTTTGCGCCGACGCCGCGCGACTCATCGCATCGGCGAGCGCAATCCCGAGCACTGCCAGCGCCAATAGACGGATCGATCGATACCGGTTCGCCATAATATCTTCCCGTCGTCTCCTCCTACGCCCTCGCGGATTTAGTCCTCTTGCGATGCCGCAGTCCAGGGCGCCACGTATTTCTCGGCCAATCGCAGCAGCGCCGTGAGCGTCACGCCCAAAATGCCGAGCGTCACGATCGGCACGAACATCTTGTCCACCTGATAAGTGCTCGCGGCGCGCACGATCAGGTAACCGATGCCGGAGATCGCGGTGTAAAGGTCGGCGAGCACCATGCCGATCAATCCGCGCCCAAGCGCCAGCCGCAATCCCGTCACGATGAACGGCAGCGACGCCGGAAGCACGATATTCCACCACAGCTGTCCTTCGGAGCAGCGGAAAGCGCGACCGACCTCCAAGAGCTTCGGATCGACGCTTTTGACGCCTTGATAAGTGTTGATCACCATGGGGAAGAACGCGAACAGGAACAGGATGATCACCTTCGCCGTGGTGTCGAAGCCCGCCCATAGAACAATCAGCGGAACCAGCGCTACCGAAGGAATGGAATAGAGGAACGTGATGTAGACGGTGAGCGCGACATCGAGCATCCAGAAACGGGCAAGCAGGAGCCCGATGGCGACCCCGAACACCACCGCGAACGCAAATCCGATCGCCAGCACGACGAGGCTCGGCCACAAATAGGTCCACAGCTCGCCGCTGAGCACCATGTGATAGGCTGCCACCGCCACCTTGCTCGGGGAAGTAAACAGCACCGGGTCGACGTTCCAGGCGGCGATCTCCCACAGCGTGAGCGCGATCGCGAGCGAGGCAAGCCGGATGACAAAATCAATGAGATATCGGCGATGCCTGCGCGCGGCGGCGACCTGTTCGGCGCGCGCCTGCTCGCCGGACACATCGTCGGGCTCGAGCTCGAGCCCGCCGCGCGCTCGTTCGATCGCGGTCACGCAACCTCTCTCCGTGCGCGCAGATTGGGCCTCGCGGTATGAAGCTGATGCCAGATGTGCACGCGAAGTTCCGCGAAGCGCGGATCCGAGCGCACTGCGTCCGCCTCGCGCGGCCATCCGAACGGCATGTCGAGCACCTCCTTTACGCGCCCAGGACGCGCACTCATCACCGCAATGCGATCACCCAACAGGATTGCCTCGTCGATGGAATGGGTGATGAACACCATGGTCTTGCGCTCGTCCGGCCGCTCCATCAGGGAAAGGAGTTCCTCCTGCAGGATCTCGCGCGTCTGCGCGTCGAGCGCTGCGAACGGCTCGTCCATCAATAGGATCGACGGGTTCATGACAAGCGCGCGCACCAGTCCCACGCGCTGCTGCATTCCTCCCGACAGCTGGTAAGGATAATGACGTTCGAAGCCGGCGAGGCCGACCAGGTCCAGATAATGCGTGACCCGCGTTTTGATTTCGGCGCGCGCCACGCCCGCCATGGCCAGCCCGAAGGCCGCATTGTCGTAGACGGTTTTCCACGGCAGCAGCCCGAAATGCTGAAAGACCAAGGCAACCCCGTCCGGCGGGCGCAACCCGACCGGCTTGCCGTGCACGAGAAGTCTGCCACTGCTGAGATCGGTCAGGCCCGCAATGCAGCGCAAGAGCGTGGTCTTGCCGCAGCCCGAGGGACCAACGACGCACATGATCTCGTTGCGTCTGACACCAAGCGACAATTGATGGAACGCGACCACGGCGCCATCGAGGAAAAGCTTGCTGGCGCTCTCGGCGAGGATGGCTGCATCAACGGCTGTGTGCGCGCCCACCATCGTTTCCTCATTCACGCCGCCTCTGAGGCCTAACCTTCCTCAGCGCGGTCGTGCCGGACAAGTCTCCGGAAAAAACCGGCCAAACGCAATGCGAGCTTGCGCAACTGCGCGCATGGCGGCGCGCACCGATCGAGTGCGGCCGATCTATGGCTTGGCGGCGAGCTGCAGCAGTAGCGGGCTCCATTGCCGCTGCTGATCCTGAATGAAGGCGGTGACCTCGGCAGGGGACATTGCAACCGGATAGCTGCCGCGGCCGGCGAGCTGTGCGCTGAGGGTCGGCTCGCTGATCACTTTGCGCAGGTCCTCGCTTACCTTTTGCACGATCGCGTCGGGCGTGCCGACGGGCGCCACCAGGCCTTGCCAGCCCATCGCCTTGAAGCCCGGCAGCGTTTCCGCAACCGTGGGCAGATCGGGGAAATCCGGTAGCCGCTGCGCCGATGCGACGGCGAGCGGTTTGAGGTTTCCGCCTTGGACGGCTCCGGCGAGGCCGGAATAGCCTTCGATGATCAGCGGTATGCGGCCGCCCATGATGTCGTTGAGGGCATGATTGGGCCCGCCGGAATAAGGCACCAGCAGCAATTTGATGCCGGCGCGCAATTGGAGCAATTCGCCGGTCAAATGCGTGAGCCGTCCAATGCCGGTGACTGCGTAAGAGATTTCGCCGGGCCGTTGTTTTGCGAGCGCAATCAATTCGGGCAAGGTGGCAACCCCGAGCGAGGGCGCCGCCGCGACGAACATCGGCTGCTCCGTCAGGGAGCCGATGGGGGCGAAATCGCGCGGCATCTCGAAGGCCGTGTTGGCCGCCTTGCCGGGCGACGGCAGGAACACCGAAAGTGCTGGCATATAAAGCGTGTAACCATCGGGCGCGGCCTCAGCCGCGACGCGGGCGGATATGGCGCCGCCAGCACCAGGTTGATTGACGGGCAAGACCTGTTGACCCCAGATGTGCGAAAGCCGATCGGCGACCAGTCGCAGCGTGACGTCAACCGCACTGCCGGGGGCCGAATCGGAGATGATCTTGACCGGCCGCGTCGGATAGTCCTCGGCATGCGCCGGAAGATTGGCCGAGAGCGCCAGCAGCGCGAGCGACAGCGTGAGCCGGAGCATTTCCTCTTCTCCGATTGTTTGAGGGGGCGGGCAGCTCTCACGAGATACTATCACCGGTCCGAGCATGCGGCATGAGACGAGAGGACACAGGCCGCCACACCCAGGGTGATGATGCCGAGATGTCCATGATAGCGTTGCCGCACCGGTCTTCATCGGCGGCGGCGTCGGTCGCCGCGATCACCGCGCGCACGGCGGCATGGAAATCCTCGCCTGCGTAGGTGTCGATCCAAGCTTGGTACGGATTGGCAGCTGCGGCGCGGGCGTGAATGTCGCGCCCCACTTCCGCATAAATCCAGAAGCAGGGCAGCAGCGCGCCGAGCAGAACTTCGTACGGCTCCGCGTAGGCGGTGGCGAGAAGATAAGAAACGTAGTGGTGGCAGGCGGGCGATAGCGGGGTTTGTGCGAAGACCTGCGGCGTGATTCCGTACTGCTTCAAAAACGAACCGTGCAGCGCGCGTTCGACCACGAGCGCGCCTTCCGCCGATTTGGCGAACTGCACAATGCGATCCGGATCGGGCGCCTTCGCTGCTGCCAGAGTCAACGCGCGTCCGAAGCCGATGAGGTAATGCGCATCCTGCGTAATGTAGTGCTTGAACCGCGCCTCGCTCAGCGATCCCGACGCGAGCTGCGCGTTGAACGGCATCGTGTGGATGGTCTCGTAGATCGCGAGGTTGCGGTCCCAAGCTTCGCGCGAGAAGGGATTTGTTCCGCTCATGGCCCGCCCCGTCTGTGATTTGCCGGTTTTATTATACAGCTGCCCGAGGGAGCGGACGCGCCTCAACCCGCACCGCGCCATCGTTGCTGCGGCCAATGCATCGAGAGCGCTAGCCGCCGACCGCCGATCGCGCCGGGCTTCGGTCGCTCTCATTCGCGAGTTGTCGGACTAACCTGTCGACTCAGATCGAAGACGGAAGGCTCATGCCACGCGTTTCTTATATGACAACGAGTGTTGACGATACACCCTCAGCGCCCCGCGGTTCATCAGCGAGCGCGCCTTTTATCGCCCACCACCGCCGAAGTAGCCACTGGCATCGCGAAGCAGAAATGCCCGGATGTTTGGATCGGGGTCAGCGCCCAGAACGATAGCGCCGGGCCGACCGCAGGGAGTCCAACAGACAATGTTGGCTTTCGGCGTGTTGCGCGGCATAGCTGTTATGCCCGGCGTCGGGTTCGGATATCCCTGCTCGACATACGTGCCTTGCCTGTTCGCCTTCCGAGCATCGGCAGATGAAGAGACTGAAATGCCGAGAGCGCAAACAAGCAATCCAAGGATGACTGACGGCTTGTTGCTGCTGGCAATGATCATGGAATTTCTCCGCTGATTCGCATCTGCGCCGGCAAACGAGGGCGAGGCCAGCCGAACGTTGCTCGCAGTGGTCTAACCACTGGGACGGGTGAAATATTCCCGCAGAAAAATTCCGGCAGGACGCTTAGCCGGCTAATTCCCGCTCCCCCAACCCTAGCGTCCTGTCGCTCGGACGACGCCACGTGCACCGTAAGCGGCCATGCGGCCGCCGCGCCGCCCATGAGATGAACTCGCGCCGCGTCATCTAATCCCCTCATCATGGGACCATCAGGTTACTCGGCTGGCTCTCGTCAGCTCCGCGACTTTCCTGATATGCGCGATCGCGGCGCTTGCCCCGGCTGTCTTGGTCAGTAGGTCTAACGTTGCATCATCATCGTCGTCGACCGGCGCCAGCGCTCGATCCATATAGGTGCGCGCGTGAGGATCGCACGCGATGGAAATCTTCAAAGCGAGTAGCCGCGCGATCACACCGGCCAAAATGACATGCTTATAGAGAGTCTCCAACACAAAGCGCGGCCAAAACACCCAGACTCGTTCGCGGGGCAGTCCGGGCCGGCGTTCCGAGGGATTTTTCAAGCGGAGAAGACCGCTCTGGAGCGGGTGGACATTTTCGAGACGTACCGTGGTCGCGAACGAGACCAACACCTTGAGGAGGCTGCCCATCGGCACGCCTGTCGCTGCCGCGCGACGCATAAGCGTCTTCATGTGCTCCGGCGTGTAATACAGGGACCAGGCTTCGCGGTAGATTGCCTCCCACTCTGGCGCGCTCATATTGGCGTGAGCGGTGCAGACATGTTCCACGTCATATGCATTGAGGTCCGGCTCCATCGGAACGTCCTTGCGCCAAAGGACCTGATGATCCTCCGAACCGGGCAGCGGAGTCAGGCAGAAAAACTCGATAACGTCGAGCGGGAGTTCTCTCTGTATGATCGCGATATCGCGCCTGATGCTGTCGGGTGTATCCGCCGGGAAGCCCAGGATGTAGCCCGCAAGCGTGATGATGCCCTGCGCCTTCCAGGCGAGCAGCATCTTGCGATATTCGGTGATCTTGTTCTGGCGTTTCTTCGCCGCGGTGAGATTGTCCGGGTTAATATTTTCCAATCCAATGAATACCCGCGTGACACCGGCTCGCTTCGCCTTCGCGATGAAGTTTGCGATTTTGTGGCAGAGGGTGTCGACCTGGATCATCAGACCGAGCGGAATCCCGCCCTTCTCCCGAAGCTCGATCAAGCGATCGAAGATCGCCTCCCACTGCTCGTTGCGCGCGAAGTTGTCGTCGGTAATGAAGAATTTGTGGATCCCCTGCGCCCAGTTGAGACGCACCAGATGCTCCACGTCGTCGGCCGAGCGGTAGCGCGACTTGCGGCCCTGCACGTTGATGATCGTGCAGAACGAACACTGGTACGGACAGCCACGGCCCGCGTCAAAACTCGCGCTCAGACCCAGCGTGCGTGCCACGTACCGCCTCGGCAGAAACGGCACGGGCGTTCCCTCAATCACGGGCAGGTCTTTCACGGAACCGTACAAGGGGGCAAGCCTGCCGTCGGCGGCGTCGCGCAACACCGTGTCGAGCCGGTCTTCGGCTTCGCCGGCAAACATGGCAACTCCCATGTCGCGGCAAGTGTCGAGATCGACCGCGTGGCCATCCAGCATCGAGAGGCACCCCGACACATGGAACCCGCCTATGGCAACCTGGATCCCGGCGTCGCGGAATGGTCGTGCAATATCGAGAGCGCGAGGGTATTGGTTCGACTGGACACCGACTAGCCCGACGAGCCCGAAGTTACCATGAGATCGGAAGCGGGCGAGGAGCGCCAGCACGTCGATGCGCGTGTTGGTTTCGTCGATCGCCTCGATGTCGATGGCGACATCCGGTCCGAGCACGAGCCGCTTGGCACAATCTGTTGCAATTGCGTAGACGGCGGCAAGCGAGTTCGACGGGATCATCGCCCGCCACCAGCGAATTACATATCCGTCGTCATCGTAGTGCGATGGCTTGATCAGAACGAGTTGAAAGCGCCGCCTCGCGGTC
>WNFR01038458.1_pt1 | contig 11790 bp, 12 predicted proteins | sample 5400221 | NCBI WGS metagenome assembly WNFR01 (sample SAMN13153357, study PRJNA577476) | soil metagenome | isolation source: 40 cm soil under Madrone tree | place: USA:California | collected 2016-06-14 | reverse complement strand
GCCCGCGTCGAAGGCTACGATTACGCCCACTCCGGTCGCCTCATAGACCGATGCGGCGGTTGCGTAGCCCTCGGTGAGCGCCATGACCCGGAGGCCGCCACGCTCGATAGGTTTGCCGACTACGTGGTAGCAGCCGGATTTTTTGCCGCCGGTGAGAAAATCCTTTCCACGCCCCAGCGGGTTTTCGCTGTCCGGGAAGATAGCTTGGAGCGAGACGATCTGGCGCTTGCCGTCGATGAAGTCGCAGACCGGGACCAACAGCGCATCGTTGATACGCAGTGGTCTGATTTCGCCGGTCTCAGGGTCGGGTGGAGACTCCTTGGGCCAGGTTCCGACCCTCACGCCATGGGCCTGCACGCCCTTTTTCGTGAGGTATTGATGGCTTGGCGGCGCCTCCTGCGCGCCGTCCCATATGGCCTGGGCCTTAGCCGCAGCCTCGGCGGACTTGGCGGCCTCATCGGCCTCACGGCGGTCGCGATCGGCCTTGACCTTGGCCGATATCGCTTTCCGCTCAGCCTTGGTCAGGGGCTTCGTGCCTTTCGCCGACCACTTGATTTTTTCGTCTCCCATGCGCTTCTTGCACCCGAAGGCTCCCGCCGGTGTCCCGTCCAGATGCAGGACGTACCAGCTATTGCGAGATCCGGGGTTGTCGCCGTCGACGTGAACGCGCTTGAGCTTGCCATCGGCGATCAGATCGCCCTTGAAGATGATTCCGGCCGCCGCCATGGCGTCGCGGAACGACTGAGTGTGCTCGATCATGTTGCACCCTCAGAACTGCTCGGCGGCGAGATCGACTTGCGGCCGCAGCTCGCTCGCCATGACAGAGAAGGCGTCGACCACTTCGACCGGGGTTTTCGCGCGTAGACATTGCATCCCTATAAGGGTTAGCGCCGTGTCCGCCAGATCGCCTGCAGCGGCGACCGCCTCAACGGCCTTAAAATAGAGTAATGCCATCGGCCCGGCATTGAGCAGTTCGGCGTGCGCACCGCCACTAGCCTTGGCAACCGCGATGTCGACTAGCTTCGCCACAAGTTTTTCTGTGCCGGATGAATTTTGCGCCCTTGTCGGGCGTCGTGATGTTTTTATAGTCATGTCATCGTTCCTTCGTTAAATAGCGCCGCCATGGTCCCAGCCTTGGCGGCGTTCTCGTTTTCGAGTTAGTCAGGCCGCCTTGGCATCGCTGCCCGTGGAGTCGCCGGGGTTCTCGCCGGACGCCGTGCGCGCGGAAGCAACGGGAGTTCCGGGTGCGAGATTGGGTCGCGATGTCGGTGCCTGGGTCGGCGCTGCCCTGACAGCCTCGATCTTCTTGCCACCGGTGTCGCCGGCGCTCTGCCGTCGCGCTTCGGCCTCGGCCTCGAGCAAGGCCAAATAGCGCCGCTCCTCTTCCGCGGTGATGATCGTTCGTTTGCCGATCTTTACGACCCGCAGCCGCCCTCTCTTCACTTCCCCATAGAGCAACGTTCTTCCGATCGGCCATCGGTCACAAAATTCGTCGGGGCTATAGCCCGCCCGCCCATCGAATTCGGGCGCGAGGCCACGCGTGGATTCAGAGAAATTTGCCTTGGGTTGGAGGATGGTTGCTGTGGAACTCCTTAAAGCAAGTTTTCGCATCTGAGTCTCCGTTGGTTAGGCCTGAACTATCGCGTCACGACTTCGTCCGGCGTCTGCCGCCGCCGTTCTGGCAGGCTCGTCCATGTCCGTTAGATGACGGATAACCCTTTGACATGACGGTGAAATCCCCGCTGTTGCTCGCAATCGCTCCAACTTCGCTCGCCTGCGCGACTCGGTACTGCGCCTCGCCGCCTTCCGACGGGAGGCGGCATCGAGCGGCGCGAAATGGCGGGGACGATTCCAGTGCTGGCAGCTAGATATGAATGTCATTGCGTCCCGCCGGCGCCCGCATGTGGTGAACGCCGCGGCAGGCCATTGCGGAGACGGCCGGTTCGGCTGCCGGCCCTAATCACGACCTGGGCCACTACACTGCGAACAGAGTGGACTGGGCCGGAGTGTCCGGCCCAGTCCAGATTTCTGTTGTTCAAAGTTGCCGCGGTGATTTTGCAATCATGAAATTACCGCGGAGCGGTAGGTGGCGCATCGTTGTCGCTCTGCTGACTCCAATGCTGCTGACTCCAATTATTTCTTGGGTCATTCTGCGAGACGAGAGAGACGGTCCAGTGTTCCGTCTCGGTAATCTCTTCGCCCGCTTTTATTGCGTCGGCCAATGAATTACGCCACTTCTGGCGCTCCGTCGTGTCGGATGGCCGGACCGTGCCTAACTCGCGAACCAGCCCGGACGCGATGACTTCTGCGTCGAGCGACCCGAGATAGAACGCCTCTTTGGCTCCCCCTATATCCTCGGCAGTTACCACCACCGCCGGGATACCGTTCAGACAGATCGTGAAGTGCTTCATGGTCTTTCTCCTGATGTTGAGTTCAGCATTGACGGGACTAGCTTTGCGAACCGCGACCCAGATTGCAAAAGTTTTACTCCGCAAAATTCGGTAGTTCCGGGACATTCCGGGACATCCAGGGATATCCGGGGACGAATTATTTTTGATGCCGGACAACCTGTAATCAGTATTCCCGAACGGCTACACGTCGACCTCGCTGACGACGATCTCCGCCTGGACGCCGGGCAGCGGGCGCTCCCGCCGGACGCAGCGCAATCTGGCGTAAGAGCCTCGCACGGCACCACAACAACAAATCTCCCGATGGGTGCCGACGGACTCGAGGCCGCACGACGAGCAGCGCGCTATTGTCAGGCCGTCATCGCCGGTGCGCGAGACGACGCGGCCTAAGCAGGCGCGGCATGCGTGATCTTCTAGGCGCCAGAGATCGGCCATCAGGCGGCATCCGCCATGCGAACCGGAACCTGGCCGGCGTATAAGAAAAACGGCTGGCCGCGCTTCGTGCGCAGGACGGTCATCATCAACTCGAGCAGGTCTCGCGAATGTGGGAGCGTCAGCTCCTGGACGTCGCCGCCTTCGATCGAATAGCGGACGGTGCGACGGTGAAGCGGAATTGCGCGAACGGGTTTTGTGCCCTTGCGGTTCGCGCCCTTGAGGAATTCCCGCTCGCGGTTAAAACAAGAGATGCACCTTCTCCCGCCAACCAGGCGCCGAGCCGAGCCGCGGCCGCATCGCGAACAGATAGGGGAGTCGTAGAGGGTCGAGTACCGGACAATTTTCTCGCCGGCGTGCGCGGCGCCGATCGCGCAGCCGCGGCACAGACTGGTCTGTTCGGCGGCGTACCCCCGGGCGGTCTGAGCCTGGCGCCATCTCCTGGCGCACGCCACGGTCATGAGGCGGGCGCGGTATAGCTTGCACTCGAACATGGACGCGGCGGCGCCTTCGATCGCCGTGTACGTGACGCCGGCCGCCCGGTGCGTATCGGCTGTAACTGTCGGCTGGCGGGGCGCAGTTGATCTCATCCATCCAGGTGAACATCACGACGATCACCCCTGCGAGTCATCGGGCTTCAATTCAGCGGCTCGCCCTCCCTCCGACCGCGCGTCAGTTCGTCGATCGCCTCCGAGATTCGGCGCCAGACGGTGGCGCCATCCATGTCGCCACCGTCGAGCAATTCGTCTGCCCGCTGGGCTGCGCGGATCGCTGCATCGTCGCCGTGCTGGTCGATCAACAGCTTCGCGGCCCGGAATATGTCGGGGTCGGAGATCATGCGCCGCCCGAATTCGCCGCTCCCAGTCGCGCCTTATGCCGAGCGTCGACAATTCGGAGAAGATGGCTTGCTAAGAGAACAATCTCTATCGCCTCTGCTGCCATGCAGACCACGCTTGAACCCTTGATCCCAACGAACGTGGTCAGGGGCAGCACAATCAGCACCGATGAATGGGGCGCAGATAGGCGCCTAAAGAGCGGCCCCTATGATCACCACACGGTCAACCACGAGGTCAATGAGTATGTTCGGAGTGCCGTTCATACCAACACCATTGAGGGGCATTGGTCGCAGTTAAAACGATCGATTGGAGGCGCTCACGTCCACATTTTGGCAAAGTATCTTTGGAAATATGTGTCTGAGTTTTCCTACCGTCGCAACATGAGAACGTCGCACACGGCTATGTTTGATCGTCTGATTGTCGCTTTGCAGTTGCCGCGCCTAAAAGACGCTTGAAATCCTCTTTGTGTGACGGGTTATCCGCCTTGGCGGACGGTTCCCGTTCTTCGACGGGCGCGCCCTCCTGGCTAATGTATTGGGCCACGATAGGGTCTTGAGTGGCACGATGTTCCCGGAGCTTTGGCAAATCTAACGCTTCCAATATCGCTGCCGCTGGGGCTACACAGGTCATTCCGCTCATGCCTCGCACGTATTGGCTATTCGCCCCCAACATCGTCTCCGGTTCCGCCATCTCGTCGGCGCTGATTTTGGCGCCGACGGGCCACTTTTCTGGAAACTGCCCCCAATGAATAACGTCGTCCGCCACCCCGATTTCCTGCTCTCTCTGCACATCGGGGGTAAGAAAAAGGCTCGTCGGGATATAGCTGACTTTGTGTATGGCCCTCCTGACCGGCAGAGATACGACGGCAACATCATAGCTGTTTGGGACGAACGACCAATCTTCCGGCCCAAAATCGAAGATCTCTGGGGCGCTGTCTGGCCGGTTGATTCTCACGACCGATGTCCCCCGGCAAGCCACATGCCAATTCGTTACGCCATAGACGTAGCCGCGCCCGGCATTCAATTCCGAAGGAACCATGACCAGAAAGCCAGTCGCGCCTGTTGGCGCACCGCGCTCGGCTTTCTCTCGGTCATCGTAGAGGAAGAATACGGTGTCCAAGAGCCAGTTGTAATCGCCAAGCTGGGGCACGTTTGTCGGTACCTGCTTTAGGTATGGAGTTCCCCTCGAACCATACGCCCGCACTCCTACATGGCGAAAGCAGCTCCATGGGCTGAGTGGCACGAGATCATCGGTGTTTGAGAGATTTCCGCGCATTTCCCGCAATCTGTCCTACTTGCTCTGAGGGGATAAACGCGGGCGGACCATGAGAACTTAATAGGAACATTCTGCGCACCCGAGTCAATCACGCGCGCGCAAGCTCAAGCTGCGGTAGTTTGGCCTGGGCTCTAGTCGAGAAGCCGAGGCGCTGAATTGAATAGAGTTTCTGGAAAGATATTTGCCGAAAGCGAGATGAGGGCAATCGCTCAAGCCCTGGGCGACACTGATGTCGGCCTCACGAACATGGAAATCGACGAACTGCTGCAGCTTTGCCAGATCCTGGATGAATTCGGACCAGGAACGAAGTGGAAGCGCCTTTACGTCAATCTCTGGAATCAGCAGACACGCGACGGCCACCGCAAGGCGGCGCTAGGGTTCATACGCAAGGCAATGAAGCCCGAACGATATCTCAAAGTCCCGGGGCGATTCGCGACCATGCGTACCACCCTCAACGTGGCACTGTCATTCGCCGGTCTCGAACTCGATGAGACCGGGGCACTCGGCTCCGTCGATCGTGTCCACACGCTGTCCGAGGCCGAGCGCCGCGCCGGGGAGTTGCGCGCCGACCTGCAAGTGCGCGGTGTCCATCCCGACGTGTTGGCATTCTGTCGCGCCGAATTGGTCGCCGACAACTACTTCCACGCGGTGCTCGAAGCCACCAAGAGCATCTACGTCAAGCTCCGCACCATTACGGGTCTTACGGAGGACGGCGCCCCGCTTGTGGACAAAACCCTCTGCGGGTCAGCGCCTTTGCTCGCCATCAATGAACTTTCGACCGACAGTCAGCGATCGGAGCAGGCAGGCTTCGCCAACCTTCTCAAGGGCACGTATGGCATGTTCCGCAACCCGACGGCTCACGAAGCCCGCATCAAGTGGCAAATGTCGAAAGCGGACGCAGAGGACCTCTTGTCTCTTGCTTCCCTAATTCACCGGCGGCTGGATTCGGCCCGACGATTGCCGTGAATCCGCCCGGCTGCCCCGCTTTACTGGCCCCATCGCCTCCAATTCGGCGATATACCGGCCTGAGATAGGACTTGGCTTGCTTTGCGCATCCCCTCTAACCAGAGCAACCAGGCCGCCGGGGATTTGTCCACCCCGGCGGCCTTCCCGTTTCTAGGCCGACGCCGTTTTCCCGAACGGCACCACGTTGTCGATCGCGCCGCCGATCTGGTCGACCTTGCCGGCGATCACCAGGTCGAGATACGCCGCCCACTTCGCCATCGCGGCGCGCCGCTCCGGCAGGTAGTCGTACCGGTCATAGTGCCTCGAGGAAACGTCGCCGCGCTGGGCATGGTTTTGCAGCCGATCCCGCATTTCCTTCGGAATGCCGGCGTCGCCGGCGAGTGTCTTCCATGTCCGGCGCAGATCCCGCGGGGTGAATGGTGCGAACCCGGAATTTTGCTCAAAGAATCTCTTAATCACACTGCTGAGCGAAGCGTGCCCGGCCGGTATTCTCGGGTCAGTTTGTCGTGGGAAGAACCAGCCGTGTGCGTTCGACGGCAGGCGATCTAGGATGGCGGTAGCTTGATGCGGCAGCGGTATCGAGTGCGCGAGCCCGTTCTTCGTCTTTTCCCAATTCACCATTGCCTTTTGTCGATCGTACCCGGAGTCCGAAATCCCTAGCACTTCTTCGGACCGTTGGCCGGTCGCCATTTTGAGCATGACGGCTGAGGCGATCAGGCTTTCGCTCCGGTGGTTATCCAGCCACAGCCACACGGTCCGAAACTCGACCGGCGAGAGGAAGCGGTCGCCCGCCCGCTTGGCGCTCATGTCGGCGGGGATGGCGGTTACGGGATTGATCTTGATGCCCCAGCGGACATCGGTGTTCGCCCTTGTGAATGAATGCTCAGACCTCATTCCAAAATTGTACGCCGCCGATGTGTACGATCTCACCATGTTGGCCTGCACCTTGGCGCCGCGCGTGTGTATTTTTGCTAGGTGAGGGACGATTTCGTCCGGCGTCACGCTTCCCGCCGGCCGGTCGGCGCCGATGGACTTGGCGACGCCAGAGGTAGGAGACAATAGGTGCACCTTCGCTACACCGGCGCTGCGGGCACCCCGCGCCTCGAGGTGTTCGACATACGCCGTGAACAACTCTGACACTGTTCCCCTAGCCGATACCTTGCGCAGCTTGGCGGATGGATTCTCGCCGGACGATATTCCCGGGGCGTACTCGGTCTGAAACTTCGCGCGGGCTTCGACATTGGCCGGATCACGATTGCCAGGCGGCCGGCGCCGCGTTCGCCGGGGTCTTTCAATTCGATCGACCGCTTGCCGCTCGCCGGCGCTTCTCTCATTGCTTTTTGGATCTGTTTGTCGGTTATCATTGGGCCTTCTCATTGTTTATGACGGGACGAGATTTGCTGGCGGTTTCGCTGGCGGTAAGGCGCCAGCTAGGCCCCCAGGCGTGGCCTAAGTCTGTGCCACGCCACTTCCGAGAGTCCCTGTAGAAATCCAGTGTTTTTCGGCATTTCCCAGTACCAAACGGTAAGTCCCGGGATGTTAGCCATCATCCTCTCCTATGACATCACCCCCGCCCGAGCCTGCCCCCATCAAGGCGGGGCAATCGCATTTGGGTTCTCCGACCTCTCTGTTGCCGTCATTCCAGCGGAAGCGGGAATCCAGGGGCGAGCGGCGGGTTTTGGGGCGCTGGATTCCCGCTTCCGCGGGAATGACAGAGGAGAGAAAGGCAACAGTCTCGCTAAATGCGATTGCCCTGCCCATCAAGGGGGCGGGGGTGAAAATCAGACGCGAAGACTTGAAATCTTACTGAGTGAACGGCCATGACGGATCGCGCGCGGGTGGTGATCATCGGCGGGGGCGCCGCGGGCTGTAGTGCACTTTACCATTTGGCCAAGATCGGCTGGACCGATTGCCTGCTGGTGGAGCGCGATGAACTGACCTCGGGCTCGACCTGGCATGCGGCGGGCAATTGCCCAAACTTCTCCACCAGCTGGAACGTCATCAAGCTGCAGCGCCACAGCACGAAGCTTTATGCGCGGTTGGGCGACGAGGTGGGCTATCCCATCAACTATCACATCACCGGCTCTCTGCGCCTGGCCCATAGCCGAGACCGCATGGATGAATACAAACATGTCTCGGCCATGGCGCGGGCCCAGGGCATCGGTTTCGATCTACTGACGCCCGCCGAGGCGAAGGACCGCTACCCCTTCCTCGAATTGCACGATCTGCAGGGCGCGCTCTGGGATCCTTACGACGGCGATATCGATCCCAGCCAGTTGACCCAGGCCTATGCCAAGGGCGCCAAGGATCTGGGCTGCCGCATTCAGCGCTTCACAAAGGTGACGGGCCTGGCGCGCGAGGCATCCGGCGATTGGCGCATCGCTACCGACAAGGGCGAGATCCGGGCCGAGATCGTGGTCAACGCCGCGGGATTCCGGGCCGGCGAGATCATGGCCATGGTCGGGCAATATCTGCCCATCGTCTCACTCGAGCATCAGTATCTTCTGACCGAATCGATTCCCGAACTGGCGGCGCGCAAATCGCCCCTGCCCCTGCTGCGCGATCCCGATGTCAGTTACTACCTGCGCCAGGAGCGCGACGCGCTGTTGCTGGGTCCCTATGAGAAGGAAAACGCCGTGGCCCGCTGGGCCGAAGGCGTGCCGGCGGAATTCGCCTATCAACTGTTCCCCGACTCGCTGGACCGGCTCGAGCCCTATATCGAGCAGGCCATCTGCCGGGTTCCGATCCTGGGCCAGGCGGGCATGCAGAAGGTCATCAACGGGCCCATTCCCTATTCGCCAGACGGAAATCCCTATATCGGACCGGCCCATGGGCTGACGAACTTCTATCACTGCTGCTGTTTCAGCTTCGGCATCGCGCAGTCGGGCGGCGCCGGCAAGACCCTGGCCGAATGGATCGCCCATGGGGAGCCGGAGTGGGACTTCTGGTCGCTGGATCCGCGCCGCTATACCGATTACGCGACCAGATCCTATGTCACCGCCAAGGCGGTCGAACTCTATGAAAACGAATATGCCATCGCCTATCCCTTCAATGAATTTCCCGCCGGCCGGCCGGCAAAGACCACGGCGCTGTACGACCGGCTGAAGGCCAAGCGGGCGATGTTCTGCGCCCGGGGCGGCTGGGAGCGTGCGGCGTGGTTTCCGCGCCAAGGCGAGGCCGCCGAACAGAAACCCAGCTTTCGGCGCACCAATTTCCACGCCGCGGTAGGCGCGGAATGCAAGGCGGTGCGAGAAGGCGTGGGCCTTCTCGATCTTGGCGGGTTCACCAAGCTGGTGATCGAGGGGCCGGCTGCGGCGGCCTGGCTCGACCGCATGGTCTGCGGGCGCCTGCCGAAACTCGGACGGGTCAGCCTCGCCTATATGCTGAACGAGCGCGGCGGGATCGTCTGCGAATTCACCATTACGCGCCTTGCCGAGGATCGCTTTTATCTGATCAGCGCCGCGGCAGCCGAATGGCACGATCTCGATTGGCTGAAGCGCCATCTGCCGGCCGACCGCTCGGTGCAGATCGAAAATCTCTCGGCGCGGCTGGGCTCGCTGGTTCTGGTGGGGCCCCGGTCGCGCGAGGTTCTCGCCAAGGTAACGGACGCCGATCTCTCGAACGATCGCTTTCCCTGGCTCAGCGCCCGGGAGATCGAGATTGGCTTTGCCCGCATGCTGGCGCTGCGCGTCAACTACGTCGGCGAACTGGGCTGGGAGCTTCATGCCCCCATGGAAAATCTGGTGGCCACTTATGAGGCGCTATGGGCGGCGGGGACCTCCCACGACATACGGGACTTCGGCATGTATGCGATGGATTCCCTTCGCCTGGAGAAATGCTATCGCGGCTGGAAGACCGACATGACTCATGAATACACGCCGCTCATGGCAAGCCTGGAACGCTTCGTCGATTTCCAGAAGCCCGGTTTCACCGGCATGGCGGCTTTGGTTGAACAATCGCGAGCGGGCCCGAAAGAGCGGCTGGTGCCCCTGCTGCTGGATGAAGTGGGTGATGCCGACGCCCCGGCTTGCGCCACGGTCTGGCAAAACGACAGCCGGGTGGGCCTGGTCACATCCGGGGGCTTCGGTCATACGCTGGGGCGCAGCATAGCGCTCGCCTATGTCCGGACCGATCTCGCCGGCCCCGGGACAAGGCTCGATATCGAGATCCTGGGCGAGCGGCGCGGCGCTATTGTCGGACGCGAGCCGCTCTACGACCCGACCAATGCCCGATTGAAGATGTAGCGAGTGCCGAGCGCGGCGCGCTCTTCTCGATCGTCATGCCCGGGAGCGGCCGAAGACCGAGCCCGGGTCGAAACGGAGACAGCAATGACCAAGCGGCCCAATATCCTGTTCGTCATGGCCGATCAGATGGCCCCCGGATTTATGCCGATCCATGGCCATCCGGTGGTGAAGACGCCCCATCTTTCCACGCTGGCCGAGCGCGGCGCGGTGTTCGATTCGGCTTATTGCCCCAGCCCGCTCTGCGCGCCCTCGCGCTTTTCCATGATGGCGGGGCGGCGGCCGGCGGGGATCGGCGCCTATGACAACGCCGCGGATTTTGCCGCCGATGTGCCCACCTTCGCCCACTACCTGCGCCAGGCGGGATATCGCACCGCGCTCTCGGGCAAGATGCATTTCTGCGGCCCTGACCAGTTGCATGGCTTCGAAGAGCGATTGACGACGGATATATATCCGGCGGATTTCGGCTGGACGCCCGATTGGGAGCATCCCGAGGTCCGGCCCAGCTGGTATCACAACATGCTCTCGGTCATTCAGGCAGGGCCCTGCCAGCGATCCAACCAGCTAGATTTCGACGAGGAGGTGGTCTACGCCGCCCGGCGATATCTGTTCGATGCGGCGCGCGGGATCGACGAGCGGCCCTTCTGCCTCGTCGTCTCCATGACCCATCCCCACGATCCCTACGCCATCCTGCCGGAATATTGGAACCGCTACCGCGAGGCGGACATCGATCTGCCCAAGCTCGCTACGTCGCCCGATCCATCCGATCCCCATTGGCGACGGTTGCGCCATGTCAGCGACATGGATCGCTATGAGATTACCGAAACCCACATCCGCCGGGCACGCCGCGCCTATTACGGCGCGATCAGCTTTGTCGACGATCAGCTGGGCAGCCTGCTGCGCACCTTGAAGCAGGGCGGGCTCGATGGCGAAACGATCGTCCTCTTCACCGCCGATCATGGCGACATGCTGGGCGAGCGCGGCCTCTGGTACAAGATGACCTGGCATGAAAACGCCTGTCGCGTGCCGCTGATCGTGAAATTCCCCGGCGAGTCCCGGGGCCGGCGCGTGGCCCAATCGGTCTCCACCGTCGATCTGCTGCCGACCCTGGCCGAAATCGCCGGCGAGGGCAAAGCACCCGCCTATGGCGCCCCCATCGACGGCCGGAGCCTGCTGCCCCATCTCTCGGGCGGCGCTGGCCATGATGAGGCACTGGGCGAATATTTCGGCGAAGGCGCCATCGCCCCGCTGCTGATGATCCGCCGAGGCCGCCATAAATACATACGTAGCAAGCCCGATCCCGAGCAGCTTTACGATCTGGCGGCCGATCCGCTGGAGCGCGTCAATCTCGCGGGCAATCCGGCCGAATCCAAGACCCTGGCGGGTTTCCGGACCGAGGCCCTGGCGCGCTGGAACGAGGATGATCTGCGCGCCCAGGTGATCGCCAGCCAGCGCCGCCGCCGCCTGGTTGCCGAATCCATGGCCAAGGGACAGCACACCTCATGGGACTACCAGCCCCGGCGCGACGCCTCGCGCAGCTATATGCGCAATCATCTGGAGCTGGACGATCTGGAGTACCGCTCGCGCCTGCCCCATGTCGAGACGCCGGCGCCCAAGCGGCTCTAAAGCTAG
>WNFR01006679.1_pt1 | contig 11791 bp, 7 predicted proteins | sample 5400221 | NCBI WGS metagenome assembly WNFR01 (sample SAMN13153357, study PRJNA577476) | soil metagenome | isolation source: 40 cm soil under Madrone tree | place: USA:California | collected 2016-06-14 | reverse complement strand
CTGCCAGCGGCGGCGACCCCGAACGCGGCGGGACGCTCGCCGAGCGCATCCGGGCGCTGCAATCCCACGCCTCCCGCGCCCGCCAGCAGCAACCAACCTGATGCTTCAGCATGGTTTCGCGATTAGCTTGACACCACGGGCCTGCACTTCGTAAATCGCCGTGACTGACGACTTGCATTTTCCGGTCGAACGGCCGCTTACCGGCTTTTGATCGCGCACGAAATCCCGGACGCATAGCTCAGCGGGAGAGCGTTCCCTTCACACGGGAGAGGTCCAAGGTTCGATCCCTTGTGCGTCCACCAGAAAAGCCCTGATTTATTAGGCTTTTCGAGAGGCCCCAAAAATCCAATCGGCAGTATCGCGCAGAACACAACGCAAACATGCGCCTACGATCCGTGGAAAATCCGGGGAATTTGATCGCGGTCTGTTCTTCGCGGCCGTAGGCAGCAGGATCGCTCCGCTCTGCGGCTGCACGAAGCTCAAGATGAAGTTCGGCGAACCCGGGAACAAGTCGAGCTGGGCATAGTACAAGAGAGACCCACGATCTCCGCAGAAATGAGCCTACCAACGAGGTTCGGGTTCGTAGGCAATCTGCTGCAGCGCTTTGTTTGCGTCGCCTCGGCCTTGGTACGTCCCCAAGAGGTCTCCCGCGTCCTCTAGGCTTGTAATTCGATAAAGCTTCCAACGCTTGTCTTTCCCGCGAGCGATTCGAAAGGCTCGACCGTTGCGGCGACAATAGAGATCCACCGATCCTTTGACCGGCGTCCAGCCACTGTCCGCGCCCGAAAGAAACTTTTGCTCCAACCGGATTCGCTCTGCTTCCCTGTTGCGACGATAGATTTCTTCCTGCTCGCGCCTCAGGCGATCTTCCTCAAACTCGATATATCCTTGAAGCGCGCCGATGATCGCTGGCAGCTCCGTCCCCTGCGCTTTCTCGATCTGATAGAGCGCCAGGCAACCGGCCTTTAGTTCTTCATTGGGATAGGTGGCCCAAGGCTCCTCCCAAAAAGCGCGGAGGCGTTGGGCCACATCCGTGCGGCTCAAAGGCGGCCCTGGCAACCGATTCAGAAATGTCAGCAAGTCCTCAGTAGGAATCCAGCAACAGGCTGCCGCCTTAGCGATCGCCTCTCTTTGTCCCTCCCACTTACCCCATACAGCGCCCGCCCGATCGACAGACTGAATAATCTCGCGGGCAAGCTTCTGAAGACTATGCGGATCTCGGATATGCCTTAAAGATGGACTTTTGACGTAATCGGCAAGCTTTGAGATCACCGAATAGAAACAATCTCTATCCATAACCTACGTCCCAAGGGAGGTCCGATGTTGCCCTTGACGAGGGTGTCCATAAAGCAAAAATATCCGAGACGCGCTGGAAGTATCTCCGCTACCGGTGCCCTCCGAAGGCAAAGGTCACACGTTCGAATCGTGTCGGGTGCGCCATCATTTCAATGACTTCCCGATACGCGGCTTGCAGCGCGATGTTCGTGGCTACCACATGGCTACCAACGATCGCCGCTCAATCAGAATTAAGAGGGCATCAACAACAAATCTGAAATTGCGAAGCGTGGAATGCGCCAGCCCCTGGGGGCACCGGACAGGGCCCCTGAGCCGGGGGTGGGCCTTCTCCCAGGGGACCCTAAAAATATGTAGCTCAGAAAAAGCCGATGTAACGTTCGTGTAACTTTGAGAGAGGATCAGGCACCTTCTCATGAGCGCGCAATGCCCGATGCTTCCAAATCGTCCAGCAGAGCCCGGGCGTCTTTCAGGTCGGGAGTATCGAAGCCTTCGGTGAACCGTTGGTAGACGTGCGAGAGAAGGTTGTGCGCGTCACCGTAGCGGTTATGATCTCGCCAAAGTCGCCCTAGGCTCGTTGCGGCGCGAAGTTTGAAAGAAAGAGCGCCTTGTTGCTCAGACGTTTCGATAGCCTTTAATAGAAGCGCCTCGGCTTCCGCGATCCAGTCGCCGCCTCGATTCCCGAGGCACATGCCCAACAGGCGATGTAGCTCGGCCTCGAACAGGCAATTCCCACTGCTCGTGATGCGATCGAGGGTTTCCTCCAGGACTTGCTGCGCGTGATCCAGCTCACCAGCCTTCAGGAGAGCTTCCGCAAACACCAGAAGCTCGTATTCGAAATAGAAACGTCGGGCTGACTGGCGTGTGCGCGCCACCGCATCCCTCATCTGCTGCAAGCCCTCAATGGCCTCACCGGACTCGAAAGAGGTCCAGCCCAAAAGAAGCGGGCACATGAAGAACATGTTGCTTCCCTGCTCGCGTCCGATGCGGATTGTCAGTTCCGAAAGTTCGTGACACGGCCCGGGTGCGCGAAGGAGTTGCTGGAGCGTAGCCGACCACCAGGCCGCGTGCTGCAGGCTGGGTGGATGCCTGACCCGATGCCCCAATTCGAGCGCGGCTTCCGCCATTTGTGCAGCCTGATCCGGAAATCCGGAGATCCACAGCGTTACGGCACGATGACCATAGGCGCACACACCAGTATCGTGACCTCCATAATCGTAGGTGTGGGCGTGATGTCGCTCGGTGTCATACAGCGCAATGCCAAGCTGGGTGTCAGCAAGCACAATCGAATTGAGGCCCATCACGTGGGAGTTTGCCCAGCGCGAGTGGTACGCCTCAAGCATCAGATCGGGATCGGCGAGCCGCTCTGCCACCTCGACAAGCTCGTTGGCTATTCCAAGCGCCTGTTCGGTCTGCCCAATGATCAGGTTTGCGTACCAGCTTCCCCACATGGCTCTGAAGAGCTTCTTGTCGTCGCCAACCCCTCGCCCGAGCGCTACGGCACGTTCGTAGTGCTTGGCAATTTCGGGACCCAGCGAACGAAAGCCATGCGCCGTGATCAGGGCAGTCCCCAGACCAAGCCGGACGTCGAGCTCCTGTTGCCATCGGTCTGTTGCATCAGGCAACTCCTCCAGAATACTCAAGGCGCTGGAAAAGTGCTTTAGCGCTTCACTCCCGGCGGAACGGCGCAGGGCAAGTTCTCCTGCGCGTTGCCAATGGATTGCGGCAGGCTTCTTCAGACCTGCTTCGGTTCGGTGACGCGCCACCACTTCCGGCTGACTCTTGGCTATTTCTGGAAAAACTTCCTCGATTGCCAGCGCAATGCGCGCATGTAGAGCCCGGCGCGGGCCGCGGAGCAATGTGCTATAGGCAGCATCCCGCAACAGCCCATGCTTAAACAGAAAGCTTGACCGCGGCGCTTCGCCGCGCTGGAAAACGAGGCCGGCTTCAGCCAAGCGGCCGAAAGTATCGTTGAGCACCGGCTCGGGTCGCCCGGAGACAATTGCCGCGAGTTCGTACGAAAACTCTCGGCCGATCGTCGCCCCGATCTGTGCAATTTCCCTGGCTATCGGCCCAATCCTGTCGAGCCTTGCTAATAGTGATGCATGCAACGTGGGCGGAACCGAGAGTGGCGGGCGCGGCGCCCCTGATCCCGATTGTTGTAACGGTTCGGCATCCACGACTGTCTTTGTTACCTCTTCAAGAAAGAGGGGTACGCCATCACCTCGCTCGACTATTTCTCCGACCAGATCGCTCGGTAAAGACACGGTCTTTGCGGCAAGCTGTCGAACCAAGGCCTCGCTATTGGCTCGACTGAGGCGATTAAGACTCAGCACAGTGACGTACGGCTGATCTGTCCATGGGGCCGTGAATTCCGGGCGGGAGGTTGCAATCAAAAGAACAGGAAGATGTTCGATCCCCCGGATGAAATGGTCCAGCAGCTCTAGCGTTGTCGGATCGATCCAGTGCAGGTCCTCAAATGTCATCAGCACAGGCTTGGTTTTTGCCAAGCCGGTGAACTGCCGCCGTAACGCCTCGAAAACCTCCTCCTTCCGTCGTCGCGGGTGGTGTGCGACGTCTGGATACCGCCCGGTCGGCAACAACAACAAGTCTGCGAGCACGGCGATGTCCCGCGTCGCTGCAAAGGTTTCAGCCATCAGCGCTTCCAGCTTGTCCAGCTTGACGCCGGGTGTATCCTCGCGGCCGAATCTTGCCGCACGCTCAAGCAAGTTGATAATCGGGAAGAGGGCGCTGTTCTGGTGATGGGGTGAGCAGAAATAGTGCAGATCGGTGTACGGCTCCGCACCGAGCAGATCTCTGAGCGCCACCGTGAGGCGTGACTTGCCGATGCCGGGTTCGCCCGAGAGGAAGATGACGCGACCTTCGCCGGCTTTTGCTTGTGCCCAGCGCCGGAGCAGAAGCTCGAGCTCTTCCTGGCGATCGACGAGAGGCGTCTCGGCGGAACGCAGCGCTTCGAATCGGCTCCTGAACCGGTTTTCGCCCGACACGCGCCAGGCGCGTTGAGGTTCTGCAAAACCCTTGAATTCTTTGAACCCGAGATCCTCCAATCCAAAGACGGATCCGACCAACCGCCGCGTGCTATCCGCGATCACGATCGAGTTGGGGGTGGCCACAGCCTGAAGTCGTGCGGCGAGATTCGGCCCTTCGCCCAAAACCTCCGTGTCGTTGGTAATCCCCGATCCGGCAAGATCGCCGACGACCACGACGCCAGTGGCAATGCCTATGCGTACCTGAAGCGGTTCCCGACTCTCCAAGGCTGCTATTCCGTCGACCAGAGCCAGGCTGGCTCGCACGGCCTGCTCCGCATCGTCCTCTCCCGTGTTGGGAAAACCGAAATAGACAAGGACGCCATCACCCACTCGACGAGCGACAAAGCCGCCGAACCGGGTCACGATTTCAGCGACGCGCTTCTGGTAGGCAGCGATCACTTCATGGAAGTCTTCGACATCGAGATGTACCGAGAGCGCCGTCGAGCCGACGAGATCGCAGAACATCACGGTGAGCTGGCAACGTTCAGCAAACGTCGTACGCGGCGACAGGCTTGGAGCGAGTCCGGGACTTGTTGGAACTCCGCCCGTCACAGGGAAGCTTGCGCCGCACTTGGTGCAAAAGTTCGAGCCTGGTGGTTCGTTGTTGCCGCACGAAGGACAATTGAGCACCAACGCCAAGCCGCACTGACTGCAGAACTTTGCGTGCTCCGGTACATCCACCCGACAATTTGGGCACTCCATCCCGCACCTTATGAACTCAACCACCCTAACACCTGGCGGAGTAGCCGCTCAGCACCCAAGCTCAGAACCGCGTCCTTGTGTCCCGACCTAACCAATCTCTCGCACGACCTTGAGAGCATTTTAGTCATCCATCGGACATATATCTCGTCAGAGGTTTTCGCGCGACGCCGGCAACCAAGGTGGCTTAGCTCGCCGACTCAGGCAATAGCGGCCTTCGGTAAGCCTGCCGGGCCATGGCAAGCTCGCCCGTTAGAAGTGAGACTTCGCGCTGGGTATCGCAACACCAAGAAATTAGGCTTGTGTTCGCGCTCGGCTTGGCTGTTGAATACGATTTTGACGCAGGCATGGAAGCATACGATCTGAACAATTGTCGCGAATTGGAAGGTTAGCCGTCTGAAGCGCTTTCTCCCGTCGGCCTGACAAATTTGAGCAGTTGAAGCATCCTGGCAGCATAATTGGAGCCGTGGCTATGAGGGCGACCGCGTTGATCCCATTGGTTTTTCTCTCGATAACGTGCTCCGCAACGGCCGGGCCAGCGTCCTATCAGAAGTATCCGACCACCCCGCCTGAAACTCATTTCCAGGGGACATGTGTCAGCGATCCTGACGGAACGAAATTCGCGGAAAAAGCCTGCTATACCGATTTTGATCCGGGCCGATCTGGCTTCGCCCCTCGTTACCGGCCGCCGAGCTGCGACAAATCTGCGCCGGTGGACCAAGCCCATAAGGACATGCTGGCGAAGGCTTACAGCCGGGCGCCGGACTATATGAAGGGCAAGCTTTGTCGACTGACACAGTTGTTTGTGAATCGATCTCCGTCCTGGGGCCCTATGGGCTGGGGTTTTTGGGAGGGGCCGGACCGGCTGCCCGATAGCAAGAGCGTTTACGTCGCCATTTCCGATCGGGAGCTGAAAAGCAAAAAATCGTTTGTGGACGTCGAGAACCAAACCATAAGCGATCTCTTGCGATATCCGGATGGTGGTAAAGGAAAGGGCTTGCTGCAGTTAAAGACGGGAGCCGCTCCGGATCCGGAGTTGGCGGTTCTGGCCGAGCTCGCCCACGAACTGGGTCACGCGCTGGTTGCCGATGCCAATATGGATGGCATCAAGCGTTATCACCCGCGGCGAAGAGTGAGTGGTCCGCCCCGGAACGCATGCTTTGAATCGGCTTTCATTCAGGCGTCGTGGGATGAGAAACGATTTAATGGCAATTTGCAGCGATGGGTCGACTTTGGCAACCAGTACAACAACAGGGCAAAAAATCCCGATCTCAAATTCAGCCTGGAACGTCTGAGGCAAGATGTAAGACGAGGAAAATTCGATGTTGTAAATCGCGTGATCAGAGACGTTTATTCCAGCAAGGAATTCGTCAGCTTCCCCGCCGCTATTTACGCATTGGAAGACGTCGTCGAAACGTACAAATACAAGGTACTTGCTGACGTGACGGGGAATCAGAAGGTTGGATTTGACTTGGATGGTCGAGAAATCAATGTGTTCGACCTTCTCGATTCCGGAGTTCTCCAAAAGAAGGTGCAATGTCTGCGTGACATTGGATTTCTTTCGGGCCAGCCATGAGGAATGTCGAGAAGTTTAGGTTCCCCGGTCACCGGTTGGCATGCGCCGCCAGGTCGCGCGCCATCTCGATCCGTAACCGAGCTTCCTCCCACGCGAAAGTGTGAGAAAATTCGTAGGAAACCTCCAGCGGGATCACGCCTCCGGCAATATGCGCCGCAATGGCCTGGAGCATCTCACCCGCGTCAATGCGCTTTTGATCGACTTTTCCGCTGGGAAGCCAGGCCGCGAACCGGCGGGCGGCCTCCGGAGCAAGACCTTGTTCTGTCACGGCGTCCAGGATCGCCTCATACGTCCTGTCTTTGTAAAACAGAGACTTGCCGATCGAAACAAGCCTCGCCGCGAACGCGGGCTCTATGATCCCCAGCTGGAGCGCGCGGTCGGTCGTGGCACGCACATTGACCATGGCGTCGGTGACCTGCACGTAGTCGGTCTCCGCGGGCCCGTGCTGCACTGCGACCTCGTCGTCGTCCATCAGTTGGCCGGCACGGAATTGCCGATAGATATGACCGATACCCTTCATCCCGAACTCTGTGAGCTCTGCGGCCCGCAACGCGCCAATACTGGCGGCGCCGTAAACATGGATGCCTTGCGCCATGGCCCAGAGGATTTCCTTGTGCCAGACCGTCGGCACGATTTCGAAATAACCATCGGCGACGCCAATGATCGCGGGGCCCGACAAGGCTGCCAAATATAGATCGCCCTGGCGCACTGGCGGCCGCCACTCGATTCCTGCGATCGGCGGACTGGGCGGCGATATCGATGGACCTGCAAAGATGATGGCAATCATTCGCTGCGACTGCTCACTTGCCGCGCTCGAGAACCCGCGGCATAGCTGGGGTGATTGCGATCCCATTCGAGACCGGGAATCACCACTTTGACTACGGGAATGCCAAATTCCGGACGCGTGAGATCCACCGCTACAACTCGTTGAATCCCGATCGCGCGCAATCGCTCAAGCTCCCATCGGAGGTCAATCGCGACATCATCCGTATTGTGGCTGGGAACGTCACGAAATGAGCGTGCCTTGCTGGCTTGCGAAATGGCGTCCAGCAGGGCAGCGCCCAATTTCTGTTCTGTCGATTCCCTGTAATCTGAAGTCGGAAGATCATCACGAATGCCAGCGATATAGGTGAGCCTGATCTGCGCCGCCTCAGTCAGCGCTCGAGCAAGGGCAACGCCACGATCGGGATGACAACCAGATCCTCGAAATCTTCGCAGTCCGTTGGAGGCGTCGTCGGCTCCAGCCGGAATGTCACAAAGAAACGCCGGGATTCCAATATCAGACGTCACGTCCCAAAGCCGCGGTCGTATTTGCGCAGTCTCGTACAATTCCAGGAGCGTGCGGCAATCTCCGTCGTCTATCGACCCGGCATCGAGATGGCAGCACGAGCGCTCGCGAATATTTCGAGCATGCCACACGGCGACGGCGTCGCGCTCGACGAGCTCACAAATTGCCGAGCTGACAGCTTCGACGAGATGATTGCCGGAAGCCAATCCATTGGAGCCGGAGAGGAAGCGGTGTTGCTCGATATTATTACGAGTTAGCAGAGTGTAGTCGGTATGCACAACATCCCAGGGAACCCAACAGGTCTCGCGCGCGAGAAGATCGTATCCCTCTATCCATCTTATTCTGGTTCGGTCGGGCAACGAAATCTCGCCGTCGGAGAGCAAACCGGGGCGCACAACGCGGGTGCTCGCTGATAGCTCCAGAAAACTCGCATCCACGGCGCGTCCCACAGGCTCTTCGGCGTGAAAAAGCTCGATCGCCTCCATCAGGGCAGATGCGAGCGCCTGGGAAAGACCGAGCCCCTTGCCTTGCGAAACCGAAACCGAGCGCGAATTCGGGCGGATAGCGACGGCGACTGGAATTCCTATTCGATCGAGGCCTGTCACATTCCCCAGACGGGTGATGCCAATTTGCGGTGCCCCGGGCGCGATCCGGGCCAGCGTATCATCCGGCGAAATTATCCGGTGTGTGCCGCGCTTAAATAACTTCAGAACCGAACCATCGAGCCCTTCGGCAAGGCCGACAATGTTTGAAGCCTGCACGGATTACGGCAATGCTCGAGAGGTAAGCTGCGGTTGCAACGAAATCATTTTCCACTTTCCGAGCGGGGCGGTGTCTTTTGTTTGGATTTCGAGCCCCATCCGGATGCGCCGCCGCCACCGCCTGCGACGATCGTGGAGCCGATCGGAACAGAAACCGACTGCCCCATGCCACCTGCATCCCGCAAGAGTTTTCTCAAATGCGCCGCCTCGAGCGTATCGCCCAAGCGCAATTCTTCGAACGCGCCTCCGCCTTGGGAAAAGTAGACATTTTCGCCATCAAGCCGAAGCGCAACTTCATCCGATCTGGAAGGCGATTGTCCGGATAGATCTGGTGTCAACTCTGGCGGCTTCGGTAGATCCGCCCGGGCATTCCCGCCGATCAGCACTCCGAACCCCAGCATGAGCGCTCCCCAAGCCGGCAACCGCGACCAAACATTCTTCAGGCTCGCGCGCGACATGAGATCCTCCTCGCATCAACAATCGATAGGATAGCGAATAGAACACGGCTCGCGGCCATGGAGTCAAGTAGATGGTATGTCTGGAAATGCTTTAAAACGCCAACTCATGCCGCGAGTTCAAGAGCAGACATCGTCAGCCTGGCTCGGCATGTCCGCTAAGTGCCAATTTCAGAAGTGACCCGATCTCATCCTATCACCTCATCGGTCCGATTCCGACCGGCTGGTTCTCTCAGAGCGTCGCACTGCTCTTAGCTGACTGCGGCCGCTACTTCACATCCCGAATCGTCATCGCCGGATTGGTGGCGAAGAAATTGTGCGGCATCAGCGTGAAGCCGAACCAGTGGGTCGGCATCACCGGCCAGTCCTCCATCCGCGTGATGTGGTGGAAGCCGACCGTGTACCAGGCGACGATGTCGCGATTGGCGATCGGCCGGTCCCGCGCGGTCCAGGCACCGAGCGTATCCGACCCATCACTCATCATGGCGAAGCGCCCGCCGGCAAAGCGCTCGGCCCGCGCATAGGGCGTCACCGACAATTGATAATGCAGATAGGAGTTGCGACGGACCGGCGGATCGTCAGCCGCTAGCATTGGGTGAACGTAACTGCCTTCCGGCATCAACATGTAGCCGGGATGATGCCCGAGCGCGCCTTCGACATTGTGATTGCCGAAATGGTAGAGCGCGGGCGAGCCCGGCTCGATGCGACTGAGCGCCGCCGTCTCTGTGGCCGGCATCTCCGATGTCAGCGCATAAAGCGAACGCCGGGGCGAGCCTTCCGGCAGCGCCTGCTGTGTCAGGCGCTCACGCATGAAATCGTTTGCGGTGCCATCAACGTCGAGATCGAGGCGGAAGTTGAAATAGTGGCTGTGGAACGGCGCGACCAGACCCGGCGCGATTAGCGTGCCGTGGCGCGTATCGACGGCGGCCGTCGCATCCTTCATCGATTGGCTCGCCACGCCCTTGGTAGCGTCGACGCCAGTCGCGCCGACGGCGATGCGGATGCTGCCGTCCTGATGAAAGACATAGTCGAACAAGTAATCGTAATTGCCGAGCGCCGCAGCCGAGCGCACCACGAGTTCGCTCGCCGGCCGGCCGGCGGGTGGTTTCGGGTTTTGCCCAGAGAGGCCAACAAGCTCGTAATGCCGCCAAGCAGGATCGCCGATCGATCGTTCGAACAGGCAGACCGCATTCGGAATCTGGATCGGCTCGCCGTCGTCCTGCGGCATAGTCACGGTGAGGAAACGGGCATAGGAAGGGCAGTCGACCCCCTTGCGCAGCGGGCTCAGCAGATTGCCCAAACCGTATTCGCCGCTGTCCATGTAGGTTCGCCAGTACCAGCTATGGTCCGGATCCATGTAGGGAACGAAGACTTCGGATAAATGCATCTGGTAGGCGACCGAGCGCCAGCGTGCACCGTCGCGCGCCTCGACCATCGAGAGCACGCTCCCCGGTCGCATGTCGGCCCGCAGGTGAAAACGCCACATGTCCCACACGAAGCGGCCTTCCTCGTTTGCGATGTTGTCGCCGCCGGTCTGGGAAAGGCTTGCGGCTTTGGTTTCCGGCCGCAGTGTGCTTCGCGCGGCTACCTCGGCCTCCTCATACCCCCAGGCCTCGACGGCGACCGGCACCATGCCGGTATCGGTAACATCGATCGCCTTGGCGGTTTTCAGATCGACCGTCGCAAACAGGCCTTCGACCGGGCGGGCCCAAACATTGGAGTCTTTTGGTTTGGCGTAGCACGGCACTTTCAGGAGGCGCTGGCCCGTTTCTTCCTTGGTGCCGAAATTTCCTGACGTGAGCGGCAAGCAGAATACCTGACCGGGGGTCAGACCGCGTTTAGCCAGGGCCTGCACCATGCGCGGATCCGCAAACGCCATGTCGGCGGCGCCAATCATCTCGCCCAGCAGCAAGGCCGGCTCGCCGGACACCGCCTGCCACGCGGTCGTGCGGCCGGCCAAAAGGTCGACGGCTGCTTCAAACACCTTGCCCGCCTCGCTCACCACGGCAATGGCGCGCCGCGGCAGGCTCGTGCCCGGCCGCCACGCTGTAACCGCGGCCTTGTCAGGCTCATCAAGATCGACGCTGTGAAAGCGCGTTTCAGGTCCAAGCTTGCCTTCTGCCTGGAGAATGACCTTAACCCGATGGAGTTCGGCGCCGGTCAGCGCGTCGAGGGGATGCGGGGATTGCGCCTGCTGTGCCGAGGCCGCGAATGGTGACAGCGACAGGGCTGAAACCACCACGCACCACGCCCACTTCGCCGGCCGATTGGTCGATCCATTCATCCGCCAATCCCCACGTCGGTAAAGGTCCTAACGTCCTTGTCGCGAGCACGTCGGACATGGCGCTCAAACCGAGTTCGCACGTCACTTTCGACAAACACTATGCCTGAAGCTATCAAAGACCCTCCGATGCCCTCGGCAATCCCCGTTCCCATCCATGTGCGCGACCACGCACCTAGAAAAAGCCAATCTTCGCCCTGTCGCCCTGATCACTGTTCCACCCCCAAGCACAGGCTGGACCTTATCATGGAGGAGAAAGGCTTTCAAAAAATAGAGCATCTGCAACTTTGGCAATGTTAAGTTGCGCTGAGTAAAAGGTGGTCTCAACCGGTCGACGCAACACTTTATCTTAAAGGAGAGATGGAGTGTGCTTTGATGGGTCAAAGAT
>WNFR01015343.1_pt1 | contig 11792 bp, 8 predicted proteins | sample 5400221 | NCBI WGS metagenome assembly WNFR01 (sample SAMN13153357, study PRJNA577476) | soil metagenome | isolation source: 40 cm soil under Madrone tree | place: USA:California | collected 2016-06-14 | reverse complement strand
TTGCCGTAGCCGTCATTGGCAGCGCCATCGACGGCGAAAAGCTTTTGCACCTGCGTCCAGGTCGAGCCGACGGGGATGAAAACGTAAGCCGAGCCTTGTGCGTTGGTCGCGCCGAAATCGTCGCCGCTCGCGCCGACCAACAGGGCGTCGCTTTGCACAGCGACCGAAATCCCAAACAGGTCATCGGCGGCGCCGTCGCTCGCCGTCAGCGTTTGTGATTGAGTCCAGGTTGAGCCTGTGCGGTTGAAGAGATAGACCGCGCCCTGATTTGAGTTCGGGCCGATATTGTGGAGTGGCGAGCCGAGCGCCAGCATGTTGCCGCTCAGGGAAACCGCTTGACCGAGATTGTCGTCGGTCGCGCCGTCGCTGGCCAGGAGCCTCGCCTGCTCGGTCCAGGTCGTTCCCGCGCGAGTGAAAACGTAAGCCGCGCCTTGTTGGGTGCTGGCCCCGTTATCAACGTATCTCGCGCCGACAGCAACCGTGTCGCCATCGATATCGACGGCGGAGCCGAACTGGTCGCCGTCCGCTTCTTCGGTCGCACGAAGTTTGGTCTGCTGTGTCCAGGTCGCGCCACCGCCGGTGAAGACGTAAGCCGTGCCCTGATCGGCGTGCCCGCCCTCATCGTCGAGAGGCGCGCCGATGACCAGGGTGTTGCCGCTGATGCCCACGGAATATCCGAAAAAGTCGAGCGCCTGTCCGTCGGCCGCGGTGATTTTGGGTTGCTGGGTCCAGGTCGACCCGGAACGGGTGAAAATATAAACCGCGCCGCGAAACGTGCTCTGGTATGGTGCGCCGACGGCGATCGTGTCACCGGCTACGGCGACCGCGTAGCCGAACTGGTTGCCTGCCACGCCGTCGCTGGCGTTGAGTTCGGCTTCCTGCTGCCATTGATTGGTCGCGGGGCCTTTCCTGAAGACAAAGGCCGAGCCTTGATTGCCATGCGAGCCGGCATCTCTGAAAGGAACGCCGACGACCGCCGTGTCGCCGTCAAGGGCCACGGAAAAGCCAAACTGGTCGCCGGTCGCGCTCTCTTGCGCGGTCAACTCGGCTTGCTCGGCCCAAGTCGTGCCGGTGCGAACGTCCACTTTCGCGTACCCCGGCGAGCCGGTCACCAGGGTGTTGCCGCTCAGGAAAACTTTGTCGCCGACGCTCGTCAGCGTGGCTTGCGCCGCCCAGGTCGTGCCGGCGCGCAATAAGACATGATTGCCGGCGGGCGCGGTATAAACCACCGTGTCGCCGTCAATCGTTACGGCTGCGGCAATCTCTTCATCGACCTGGCCAATACTCAATAAACGGTGCTTCCGCTGATAGCGACCGACCACCCGCTATCGCCGCCGCCATTCACGTAGACGCCGTGGCCCGGAATCTTCGTCTGACGGTCCCAGTTCGTCCCACTGCGAACAAATATTTGCGCGCCCCCGATTTCAAAACCATTGCTATAGCGGGGCTGCCCGACGATCAGTGTGTCGCCGCTGATGGCGACCGAATAACCGAACAGGTCATTATAAGATCGCAAGGGATAGCCGGTGACGGTACTTTCGTTTGTCCAACTGGCGCCGACGCGATGAAATATGCGAACGGTGCCAGTCACTCCAGTTCCGGTGTCCGCATCACGGCTTGCGGTGATCGCCGCGTAGTCCCCGTCAATTGCCACCTCGCTGCCAAGCCGGTCGCCCGCTGCGCCGTCCGGCGCGGTGAGCTTCGCTTGCTGCGACCAGTTCGTGCCTGAACGAACGAAGACATAAGCCGAGCCTTGATCTAGATTCGAGCCGACGTCGTCACCGGTCGCGCCGACGACAATCGTATTCAAGCTGATGGCAACCGAGCCGCCAAAAAAATCCTCCGCCGCGCCATCGCTCGCGGTGAGCTTCGCTTGCTGCGACCAAGTGGTTCCCAAACGCACGAAGACGAAAACAGATCCCTGGTAAGCGTTCGCACCAATATCGTCATAAGGCGCGCTGACCACCGCCGTATCGCCGCTGATCGCCACGTCAGAGCCGAAACTGTCGGTCGCACTCACGCCCGGCACGAGCTTCTGCTGCTGCGTGAAGGTCGGGTCGATCGTTAGTGGATAGACTGCCGTTGAATCGTCAACTTCATAACTCAAGACCGTCTCGTTGACACTCATCCTGGCCGCAAGCTCCCGGCCCAGAGAGTCATATGCTTTCAAGCCTGCATAGCTCAATTTGGCGCGGCCGTCTTTGCTCTTAAAGTCGATTCGTTTCCCCTCTTCAAACACCTGCGCAAAAAAATCGCCCTCGACTTCTACTTCCAACCTCAGCCGCTCGCCTTCACGCCTCTCGACAAAAGGTTCATTGAGAGTGAAGCCGTGCTCAATGCCTTCGGGTTTGTTGACGTACCACTCTTCGATTGTGAATCGTACCGGGTCTGCGAACCATCGTGCGTGTCGCGTGTGGATTGCGGATGCGGTAAGCATCGAGTGCAGTCTATGGGCCGACTCGTTGATGGTTGACAGCTCGTGCCTGTAGGTCAGGCGATTTCCTGCAGTCGTGATGATGGGTTGTCCCACTGCCGTATGAATCGCGTTGTCATAGCCTGCGCCGATAAACCTCAGGTTGATCGACCGCTCTTTATGCAACGGCGTCTCAGCCATCGCCTGCTTGATCTGCCCAGGCAAAGAGACATCTGAATCCTTATTCACATCGGCGGTAATTCGCGCCGCATCTTGCGTGAATTGAGCGCTCAAGTTCTGCTTAGAGTTGTTCGCATAAAATGCCTGGCCCGCTCTCTCATCAGCGTAGACCTTATAGCGCGCAGCAGCGACGGCTTCCTGCAGGGATTCGTACATCCTGCTTTGTTCGAGACGTTCCGTGGCCTGCTCGCTTGGCGATGCGCTCAACTTCGAGGCCTGTTCACGCCTGGTTGAGATCGAAACGGTAGCACAGTATCCAACGACTAGAATGGCGATCAGCAAAAGAATCAGCGACCTGTTTGCGAGTTTCATAAGCACCAGCCTAAAGTTCTATTGCCTTTAACCGATAAACGGACTCCAATTCATCGAGTACAGCTAGGTTAAGTGTGAGTTTTCTCGGCGAAGCGCTTAGCCCCACCTTAATTCGACGTAAGTTGCAACCGACCCAATCACGACGCTGCCGATAAGGAACAGTATTGCAACGGCCCGGACGATGTTTCGTAACATGAGCTCACCTCGATTAACCTCAGCTATAGTCCCCTCAGATTTGCGAATAACCGGAAACTGATCTAGTCGCGACCTCTGTTCGATACCGCGCCCTTCGAGCCTCTACGCGAGCAACAAACTCTGTGCGACGCTTGTTCCATTCTTGCTGCAACTCCTGCGAATGCCCTGCCTCCGCCCAAGGCGCCCGCGCGCGCAAATCCTCCAGGAGTTGCTCTACCTCACCGAGCCGCAAGCCGGCCGGCGCTAAGAACTGCTTGCCTTCCCGCGACCACACCCGCACCCAGCAGCTCGTTCTGATGCCGCCTTGCGTCCTGATGTAGGTGTGAAGCCACGCGATGTCGGACCATGGCACCAGTGAAAGGCCATAAGTCTCGCCCTGCGCCAACCAGTTCGCGCCAAAATTTGTGGTATCGGATGACTTGACTCTCGAGAATTCCCGGTTCACTTGCTGTGCCAGTTCGTGGCAATCGCCATATTGCGACAGTCGTTTGTAGATTGGATGCCCGCTCGGGTTTAGCGCCCGTCTCAGCCACGAACCGAGCGCGATCAGCCCAGGCACGGCGAAGAGCGCGGGAAACCAGGACAGAGAGGCGAGTCCGCCACCTGTGATCGTCAACACCATGCCAATTAGCAGCAGGTTCCGGTTGCTACGGTTGATATGCGATTCGATAAACTCTGTCTTCATTGTTCTCCTCTTGCATTTCATACGCTCGGTTCATTTGTTAAGGCGGGAATTGCCCGTCAGACTGCTAATGTTGTTAGAGTCCTCTCGCCTTTAATGACGTACTCCTTTCTTTTCTGTGAATTCAGCAATTTGCTGTGCTTCGGGCCCTTGCTGCTTGAGCCGCCTCATCAACTCACGATTGCGCGCCCACTCGGCGCCGCGCTCTTCGGGCTTGCCGAAAAGTTCCGGGGTGAGATAGGTTCCGCGCTCGCGTTCAGGTTTATCCTCCACAGCTCTGAACGGATGTTTGAGCATCACGGCGTCTGAGCGCACTCCAGTCACTTGCCACGAGACTTTGACGCTCGGCGCATTGGTCTTGATGGTAAACCGGTTGTTGCGGACTTCATTGGCGACGATTGCTTGCGCGAACGTGCCGATCACCGTGAGCTGATAGCGCAGGTCGCGGTTTAACGGCTCGAACCACTCTGGAAGAGTGACTGTAGCTTCGCCCTTTGTGTTCGTGACGATGTTGCCGCTGTAGATGTTGAGCACTTCGGAGGATTCAACAGAGGCGTGCAGGAGGTACTTGTTTTCCGGGTCCAACGGGTGATCAATCTTGAAGTGCTTCGAGCCTGACACGTCGAGGTCTCCAACCACGGTGAGATGGCCCCCGATAAAGACGTCTCCCTCAAACGAACCAGCTCTGCCTCGGGCTGCGCCGTTAGCAGGCTCGCCGGGTATCGCAATAATGCCGAAGCCACTCTCACTATTCGGACCGCTCGATGGACCGCCTTTCGCAAATACACCGGCGCCGGCTGTGCTACCGGAGCCGGTAGAGGCGCCACCTGTAGCTTCGACTCCGTAGCCGACAGAGCCAACGCCGCCCGTAGCAACGACGCCTCTGCCGTTGAAGTCGCCCCCATGTGCAACCAGTCCACTGCCGCCGAAGCCGATGTTGCTCGGAGCGCCGATCGCATCCACACCGTTGCCGCCGAAGCCGGTGTTGCTCGCGCCACCGATCGCATCCACACCATTGCCGCCTTTGCTAGCCCCTTCCGTCCCGGTGTGATTACCGCCGACGGCGACCAGACCAACACCAGCCACGCCAGAGTGAGTGCCGCCGCCAACGGCTTCCAGGCCGTTGCCGGCTTGACCTTTGGTACTTCCAGCCCCGGAGGCCCTGAGCCCAAGGCCGCCGGCGCGGTTGTCGGTGAGGCTTACGCCGCCCATGGCATCGATGCCAACGCCGCCACTCCCGCTGATGCTAGTGCCGCCCATTACACTGATGCCAGCACCGCCCTCGCCTGACTCGCTTTGCCCACCAAAGCCACGCACACCAGGGCCGCCCAGGCCAGTTTGGCTTTGGCCCCCTTGGCCAGAGACGCCGACTCCTCCAGTGCCGCTTACGCTGTGACCGCCGATGCCCGCCACGCCAATGCCTCCGTAGTTACTCTCGCTTGGTCCGCCACCCGCTGCGAAACCATTCCCCCCAAAATAAGTTCCGCCATTGTGGGTGTTGGTGACGTCGACGAGGAAGAAGCCAGGCTCTCTCGCGCCGATGAGGTTGAGGGGCACCGCCACACCAAGGGGCGAACCGGACGTGCCCTCGCCTGTAAGCGTTGAATCATGAGTAACTGATTGCAGGCCGCTCACCGCCGCCGTCGTCTGAACAGTGCCATCGGGGAACTTGTAGCCACCAAGCGTCGTCTCGATCATCCCTTGCACCGTAAGCTTTGACGTTGGCGCGGCGATGCCAATTCCGATGTTGCCGTTCAACTGGGTGATGATCGAATCACCCAGAATCGAATTTCCTGAAGGGCTAGTCCCGGTCCACAACGAAATCTTTCCGACCGTGCCGCTGCCGAGCACCGCAGGAGGCGAAGCAGTCGCCGCGGAGATACCCTTCACACTTGCATAGCTGCTCGACGGCACCAGGCTGAAGCCTGGCCGCCTGCCGCGCCACGATATCGCGAGAAGGGTTTGTGCGTTGCCCTTACTGCTCGCAACACCAGAGCCTGCCGTTTCGCTCGATGCTGAAGCTGGCTGCTGCGCCTGTGCTTGCCGGCTTACTCCGCTCATGCAGAGCATCATCGCGAGAATCGTTGAGATAAGTCTGTTAGTTTTCATGATGTGTATCACTCCTTCGTCCGCCATTGTGGTTGACGCCGCGCGCGGCCTCACTTGATTTAGCAAGTGGTCCCGGTCACATTCGCCTATTGCTGCTTCTTGTACCAGCCTGAGATCACCACCCCGGAGATCGTGTTGATGAACAGAATCTCGCTGCCATCAGGGGCGACGACGATGTTGGCGGTTGGCGCGCTGGCGCCTTGAGCGGTAACGGTCCCGCGACAATCGCAACCGATCTGGTATGTGTTTGTGAAGCTCCGATTGAGCACGATTCCGGCTACTTGGACGGTGTCAACGTTAGACGAGGTTCCATCACCATTGAAGTGGCCAGCCCTACTGCCACAAACGGTGTGAACGGACCATTAGGCCTGGGAGGAACGATTCTCCCCGCCGCGCCAAAAGAGCCAGACCCCGTCCAGATGTAGCGATACGTACCCGACACAGTTGCGTTGCTGCACTGCGCAAAGGCTGCCTCGCTAACGGTGGCAAGAAGTACTAGGGTGGCGATAACGTACCTGACCATTCTCAGTTTGCATTGATACTTCATGGCTTGCTCCTTCCTTCATTGAATTTTCGATTTGTTTTCGGTTCTACTTCCTCTGCGTTGGTGAAGGTGGCGCCCGCAGGCAGCGGTCATTCACTCACCCCGTAGATGTTCGTCCGGTCGGTTGCCGCTCAAGGTTCGGGAACAATGCAGTCGGGTGCGACGCCGATCAAAGAGGCGTCTTGCCGAAACCGGGCGCGCTCCGCCGGGTCGCCCAAGGCCAGCGTTGCATCCATCAGCGTAGCTAGATTGCGCGCTGCGTCTTCGCATGTATGACTTGATAGTTGATTGCTGCAGCTATGTACGTGCGGATTGGCGACGGCTATGTCGTACCCCAGCGCACGCACCGAGCCCAGTGGGTCCGGCTGGCCGGCGAGCCAGGCGAGGGCGTAGAGGAGACTCCCCGGAATCATGTCCGCGCCGGTGATCCTCACATTGAGATCGACACCGTCACTGTGATCGGGATGACCCGGCTGCACGGTAGTAATGATTACGTCCTTGAGCCGAATATCCATATACTCCACCCTTGACCCGCCCCCCTTCCTAGTGAGCACGATCTGCCTGTCGCCGATGGCTGCATCGATCAGCAGGTCCGCCGGTCTATCGGGTGATGCGGCTCGCAAGACAGGAGAATCGCCTGTTGTCGCAGCTGCAGAACAGTCAGGCGCAACCCCCAACGCCGAGGCGCCTTGCCGAAACTGCAGGCGTTCGTCCGGACTGCCGAGGGCAAGCGTTGCGTCCAGCAATGTCGCGAGTCGGCGGGCACGTTCCTGGCACAGCTCACTTGGCGGCCCATCGGTGCAAGGCCGGTCGTGTTCCTCGCTTACGTCTATGTCGTAGCCGAGCGCCCGCACGGAGCGCAGCGGGTCCGGGTAACCGGCGAGCCAGGCGAGCGCATAGAGGAGACTGCCCTGAACTGCGTCGGCGCCGGTGATTGTCGCGTTGAGATCGGTCATCGGAGGCCCTCCGTTATCACTGGGCCTGGCGATGAGCACGGCAATGATCTGAATGACTATGAGGGTCCCGCTTGGTCTCCGATGCTTCCTTTTGAGCGCGACTTGCGTGTCGCCGAGTGACGCATCAATCGAAAGGTCGTCGGATGTGTCGGCCACTTCAGCCTGTGAGATCGAAGAGGTTGCCTTTGTCGTGCGCGGCGCGCTCAGGACAAACGAAACGACCAGCATCATCACTCCACTGACGGCCACCAGGTAGTTCTTTTGGAATCTCATTTTCTCATCTCCTTCCTGAGGCGTCTGACGCCTCTTAGCCTAACTAGTTGTGGCAGTTTCCTTCAGCTCTCGTTCTTGCTCGACGGTTCTGATGCGAACCCTCCCTGTTACCCGTTACACCCATGAAGGCGCGATTCGCAGCCGGGAGTGCTAACGTGATCTCAACTCCTCTGCGTTTTTTTTGTCGCTAGAGCGCTCCGAGGAGATGTGATATTGTTGCGGCAATCGCGGGGAAGAAGTATGGGGGCACTTTCGCAGAAGCAGATCACTCAGATGCTTGTGGACTGGGGGAACGGCGATCAGGCGGCTCTCGAGAAGCTTACCCCGCTAGTCTATGGCGAACTTCACCGCCTGGCCCGCCGCTACATGGGAAGAGAGCGTCCCGGTCATACGCTACAAACGTCAGCGCTGGTAAACGAGGTCTACATACGCCTTATCGATTGGAAGAATATCCACTGGCAAAACCGCGCGCATTTCTTTGCCGTATCGGCGCAGCTGATGCGCCGCATACTCGTTGACTTTGCTCGTTCGCGAAATTACGCCAAACGTGGCGGCGCGGCGCATAATGTCTCGCTCGACGAGACGATGGTCGTATCTCGCGAAAAAGACGCCGACCTGGTAGCGCTTGATGATGCCCTGGTTTCGCTGGCCCGGCTCAACGAGCGGCAAAGCCGAGTTGTGGAGCTGCGTTTTTTCGGCGGGCTGGAGCTTCAAGAAATCGCGGAGGTGCTCAAAGTGTCTGTGGGGACAGTCAGGCGCGACTGGAGTATCGCCCGCGCGTGGCTTCACAGGGAGCTCTCCAGGGGTTAGAAGTATTCAAGTACGGAGAGGCGAGGTACTTTTTATTTTCCATTTGTCATTTACCATTTTTCATTTGTCATTTCTGGAAGACGAACTGAGCGCGATGACGGTGGTCTTCAACGACAAATAAAAAATGGTAAATGACAAATGGAAAATAGAAAACGACAAATGTATCTCCCCTCATTAGCAGTTTCGGCTCTCGTTCACGCTTTAGTCTCATGAAGTGGGAGCTAAGCGCGAGCCGTGCCTCGCTGAGTCGGTCAAGCACGACCGAATCAATCTGCGGTTCGTAATAATTGAAGGTCGACGCTAATCGACGCGCCGCCTTTCTGGAAGCGGCCTGCGCCGGAGACGATGCGCTGCGCCAAGAAGTCGAATCGCTGCTTGCGTCAAATCAGGAGGCCGGTGATTTCATCTCGACCACCGCGCTTGACGCTATCGCTGGGGATCTGGCAAGTGATCAACAGATTGTGCTCGCGGGGAAAAGACTCAACCATTATGGGATTCTCTCGCTTCTCGGCGCGGGCGGCATGGCGGAGGTCTACCTGGCGGAAGACTCGAGGCTGCAACGAAAGGTCGCACTCAAACTATTGCCTTCCGCGTTCAATAGTGATACCGACAGCGTTCGTCGCTTCGAGCTAGAAGCTCGGACGGTTTCCGCCCTAAACCATCCGAACATTGTGACCATTTACGAAATCGGTCGCTTTGATGATCGGCAATACATCGCTACCGAGCTTGTCGAAGGCTGCACGCTGCGTGATCGTATGGCAGAGGGGATCGCGCTGCGGGAAGTCCTGGATGTAGCGATTCAAGTGGCAAGCGCGTTGACCGCAGCGCACAGGGCCGGGGTCGTGCATCGCGATATCAAGCCGGAAAACATAATGCTCAGGCCTGACGGCTATGTGAAGGTCCTCGACTTTGGCCTTGCAAAACTGATCGATAACGACCGTAGCACAGCGGCCACTGACGATGCCGGCCCAAAGAAATTCACCACCGCCGCCGGCTTAGTGCTGGGCACAGCAGGCTATATGTCCCCCGAACAGTGCCGAGGTTTGAGAGTGGACGCTCGAACGGACATTTTCAGTCTCGGTGTGGTGCTTTATGAAATGATCGCCGGCCGCGGGCCATTTAATGCCGCTACGATGGCCGATACGATCGCGAGCATTCTTGAGAAAGAGCCGGCACCGCTTCGCGAATTAGCCTCCGATGTTCCCATCGCTCTTGAACGAATTGTCAGGAAGGCGCTCACCAAAGCTCGCGATGACCGATACCAGTCAGCGCAGGACATGCTCGCCGATCTCAAGAGCCTCAGTATCGAGCTTGAGGTTGCGTTTAAGGTGAAGCACGGCGGTGGACTCGAGATTCAGGGAGGCCCCAATCAGATTGAAGACAAAGAGACTGCGGCATATCGGAATGCTGATGTCGCCGAGATGTTAGCCGCGCCGTCTTCGGGTTCAACAGCCTTTAAGCAGATGCTGGAGCCGGTTGGCGGCGCGGTGCCGCTGGATTCAGGTTTTTACGTTGTGCGGCCAACCGACGAAAAGTTTCGCGCGGCCATCACTCGACAGGACAGCATAGTGCTGGTGAAGGGCGCCCGTCAGGTAGGCAAGACCTCTCTGCTGGCGCGCGGCCTTGAACAGGCGCGCAACTCCGGCGCTAAAGTCATACTCACGGATTTGCAGAACATCAGCGCTCACTCTCTCGAATCGGTCGAAAGGTTTTTGATGACCTGCGCGGATTGCTTTGCGGATCAACTGGACCTGGACCTATCTCCTTCCGAAGTTTGGAAACCAAACCGCAGCCCGATCACAAACTTCGAGCAATATCTCCGGCGTGAAGTTTTAGCCATTGTGCCCTCCCCGATCGTTTGGGGGCTGGACGAAGTCGATCGGCTTTTCACGTGCGCTTTTGGCAGCGAGATATTCGGGCTATTCCGGTCCTGGCACAACAAGAGGGCGCTGGATCCGGCCGGTCCCTGGCGAAGGCTGACTTTGGCAATTGCCTATGCTACCGAAGCGCACCTCTTCATAACCGACCTCAATCAGTCACCGTTCAACGTCGGGACCCGGCTGATGCTTGAGGATTTCACGTTCGAGCAAGTGGCGGAGATCAACGAACGCTATGGCTCACCGTTAAAAGAAAACGCGCAGGTTGCGCGCTACTTCCGGCTGGTCAGCGGTCATCCTTATCTCGTGCGGCGAGGACTTTATGAAATGGTGGTTTTGCGAAGCGCGGGGCTGGTCCTGGGCGACTCGGCTCGCGATGCAAGGCTTCGCTGCGAGCTTTACGCGACTTACTTCGAGAGGCACCTGCTATGAACGCAGTAGAAATGCAGCTCGAGAGCCGGTTCTACGTCACCGGCGGAACTCTGTCGCGCGACGCACTCTGCTACGTTACTCGCCGCGCCGACGACGACCTCTACGCCGGCCTCACGCGCAGACAGTTCTGCTACGTGCTCACCTCGCGCCAGATGGGCAAGTCTTCATTGATGGTTCGCACCGCTTCACGACTGCGTGACGAAGGGGTGGGCGTCGTCGTGCTCGACCTCACCGCCGTCGGGACCAACCTTACTGCCGAACAGTGGTACAGCGGTCTGCTCGCGCAGACCGGTCACCAGCTTGAGCTGGATGACGAGTTGGAGGAGTTCTGGGACAGCCACCCCAAGCTCGGCCCGCTGCAACGCTGGATGCAGGCCATCCGCCAAGTCTTGCTGACCACCTATCCGGGCCGCGTCGTGATCTTCATCGATGAGATCGATGCGGTCCGCAGCCTGCCGTTTTCGACCGACGAATTCTTCGCCGCCATCCGCGAATTCTATAACCGCCGCAGCGAAGACGAAGAGCTGCTGCGCCTGACCTTCTGTTTGCTTGGCGTGGCCGCGCCGTCCGACCTGATCCGCGATACGCGCACAACGCCGTTCAACATTGGCGAACGCATCGAGCTTCACGACTTCACCGAAGCCGAGGCCGCGCCGCTCACCGCCGGCTTGCGGCAATCACCAGAGACGGGGACGCGACTGCTCGCGCGCATCCTACACTGGACGAACGGCCAACCTTACCTTACGCAGCGGCTCTGCCAGGCGGTGGAGGAAGAAGGTCAAGCCGGGACGGCTGACGAAGTCGACCGTTTATGCCGGCGGTTATTCCTCACGCCCCAGGCGCAGGAACGCGACGACAACTTGCTGTTCGTACGCGAGCGGCTGCTGCGTAGCGAGGTGGATCAGACGGCGCTGTTAACGCTCTACGCCGGAGTGCTGGCCCGCAAGCG
>WNFR01011596.1_pt1 | contig 11794 bp, 10 predicted proteins | sample 5400221 | NCBI WGS metagenome assembly WNFR01 (sample SAMN13153357, study PRJNA577476) | soil metagenome | isolation source: 40 cm soil under Madrone tree | place: USA:California | collected 2016-06-14 | reverse complement strand
GCCCAGTAAGCGCACTGTGGCGCGGAAAAATCCTTCTTCGCCGGTAATCGATAGCGCCCGAGCGCGTTCGACGCCTTCCACCAATACCTTGATGTTGCCGTCGGGCAGCTTCACGCTCTGCACGATATTCGCAAGCGTCCCGACCGCGTAAATTTCTTCCGGTTTCGGATCATCCACCGAAGCGTCATGCTGCGTGGAAAGAAAGATCTTTTTGTCGCCCGCCAGTGCTTCTTCGAGAGCGCGCACGCTCGCTTCCCGTCCTACAATAAACGGCGTCATCTGCTGCGGGAAGATGACCATGTCCCGCACTGGCATCATCGGTACGCGCTTCATTTCTTGTTTTTCGCGATTAAACATTTAGCGCCTTTGAAGTCCCCTTGGAAGCGGCTCAGCCTGAGCCGGCAAAACGCATCCTAACTTAATCTTTTTAGCTATCACGCAGTCGTAGTGATCAGCCAGCTTTCTCCAGCAAGCTCCAGTTAATCTCGTGCCCGCGTACCATCTCCGCGGTTACCACGAAGTCGCGCACTTTCCGCTGCATCGGCAGGTGATACATCAACTCCAGCATGAGGTCTTCCAGAATCATTCGCAAGCCTCGCGCTCCCACTTTGCGCTGAAGCGCCAACTCCGCCACCGTGTCCAGCGCATCGTCCGTAAACCTGAGCCGTACATTTTCGAATTCGAATAGCCGCTGGTACTGCTTCAGCAGCGCGTTTTTCGGCTCCGTCAAAATCTTCATCAACGCGCCTTTGTCCAGGTCGTTCATGACCCCTGCCACTGGCAAGCGGCCCACAAATTCCGGTATCAATCCATAGCGAATCAAATCGCCGGGCTGCACTTGTTCCAGCAATTCCGTGTTGCGGCGCTGCGCGGTGGCGGGCGTGGTATCGGTATGGAATCCCAGCGCTCGCGTTCCCGCCCGCTTCTCGATGATTTTTTCCAGGCCTACAAACGCCCCGCCGCAAATGAACAGGATGTTTGTGGTATCCACTGGCGTAAATTCCTGATGCGGATGCTTGCGTCCGCCTTGCGGCGGCACATTGGCAACCGTGCCTTCCAGAATCTTCAGTAGCGCTTGCTGCACGCCCTCGCCGGAAACGTCCCGCGTGATGGACGGGTTCTCGTCCTTTTTCGCGATCTTGTCGATCTCGTCTATATAGATGATGCCTTGCTGCGCTTTCTGCACATCGCCGTCGGCGGCTTGCAGTAGCTTCAAGATAATATTTTCAACGTCCTCGCCGACGTAGCCCGCTTCGGTCAGCGTTGTTGCGTCCACGATCGCGAACGGGACTTCCAACATGCGCGAAAGGGTCTGCGCCAATAAAGTTTTGCCCGTTCCGGTCGGCCCAATGAGCAGAATGTTCGATTTGCTCAGCTCCACCTCGCCGGGCTGCTTGTTCAGAAAAATCCGCTTGTAATGGTTATAAACCGCCACCGCTAATTTTTTCTTTGAGCGGTCCTGCCCAATCACATACCCGTCCAGAAATTGCTTGATCTCGGGGGGACGGGGAAGCCGTTTCGCCGGAGCTGCCGCCTGCTCGCGCTTTTCGTCTTCAAGAATGGTCTCGCAGACGCTCACACACTCGTTGCAGATGTAGGCGCGCGGATAGTCCGAAGGCGAGCTGATCAACTTCTCAACCTGCTCCTGGGTTTTGTGACAGAAGGAACAGCGCAGCGGCTCGTCGGGATTGTACTTTTGTTTCACAGGTGTGAAGGCCTCCGCTCCGCCATTCTTGCGGTGGAGCTCTTCCATTTCATTCTAAGCCGAATCTGCCTCCGTGCCAAAAAATTATCCGCACTCACTGCTAACTTTTAGGAAACGTCTACGTGCCTTATCGTAAATCCCTATCAAACCACAAAAAGCCGTTATTCCGAGCGAGGAATCTCTCCTCGATAACTAGCGTCACTTGTGCTTGAAAATAATCTCGTCAATCATCCCATACTCCTTCGCCTGATCGGGATTCATGATGTAATCGCGCTCAACGTCCTTCTCGATCTTTTCCACCGGCTGCCCGCTGTGTTTCGACAAAATCTGATTGATCGTCGTCCGCATCCGCAAAATCTCTTTTGCGTGCAGATCAATGTCGGTCGCCTGCCCGCCCAAGCCAGACATCCACGGCTGATGAATCAGTACGCGCGCGTTCGGCAGCGCAAACCGTTTCTTCGCGGCGCCACCCGCCAGTAAAACCGCCGCAATCGAAGCGGCTTGCCCCACGCAAGTCGTGACCACATCCGGCTTCACAAATTGCATCGTGTCATAAATTGCAAATCCCGCCGTGATTGAGCCGCCCGGCGAATTGATGTACAGCTGGATATCTCTTTCCGGATCTTCCGCCTGCAAAAAAAGCATTTGCGCAGTAGCCAGATTTGCTACGTGGTCGTCGATCGGCGTTCCGATAAAGATAATATGTTCCTTCAGCAAGCGCGAATAAATGTCATACGCGCGCTCGCCGCGGCTCGTCTGCTCCACCACCATCGGTACCAGCGTCGTGCCGTAATATACGGGTTCTTCGTGGTTTTTCATTTTTCTCGATAATCCGTTGACCGCTTCGCGGTCACCATTAAAATTGTGGGAAGTGGTTTGCTAAGGACGGTCGCTCAAATTTATTAGCTGCTTGCTGCCGCAGCTGCGGTTCGAACATTGGCATTTTGTGCGAGCCAATCGAGAGTTTTATCGCTCCGCAACTTAGCTTTCATCCTATCCAGCGCTCCCTGCTTTGTCAAACGAGCGCGAAGTGCTTCCATCGATTCGCCACTATGGCTTGCCAGGTGTTCCAGTTCGTGTTCGACCTCTTCGTCGGTCACATCGATCTTTTCCGTTGAAGCGATGCGGTCAATAATCAATTCCGCTTTCACGTCATCCTTGGCACGCTCTTGCTGACGTCCCCGCAGCGCCGACCAATCCAAATTTACCGCTCGCGGATCCACGCCCTGCTGCGCCAGCGACCGCACCATGCGCTCCAGCCGCACGTCCATCTGCGATTCCACCAGCGATTCCGGTACCGGAAAATCGTGCAGCTTCACCAGTTCCGCAATCACCCGCTCCCGCTGCAAATCCTTTTGCCGGTGATCCCGCTGGTGCACCAGGTTCTCGCGAATCTTGGTCTTTAACTCTTCCAGCGTCGCCGCGTCGCTCACATCCTTGGCAAATTCGTCATTGAGCTCCGGCAGCTTCTTAGTTTTGATGCCGGTTAGGTCCGCTGCGTAATGAAATTTCTTTCCGGCCAGCTTTTCGTCTGGATAATCCGCCGGATATTCCACGTCAAATTCCTTGTGATCCCCGATATTTGCTCCACGCAAGCTCTCGTTGAACGGCTGCATGGTCTCTTCCGCACCCACGTGGCAAAGCACACTATCCGCTTGGATCGGCTCGCTGCCGTCTTCCGGCGTCCCTACCAGCTTCAGTTGCGCAAAGTCGCCATTCTCAACCGCGCGTCCCTCCACCGGAGCAAAAGCTGCCGCGCGCTCCCGCGTCTCCTCCAGTGTCTTGTTGACGTCTTCCTCCGTAACATCCATCGGTGGCATCTCGATCGCAAGGCCTTTATATGTGCCCAGCTCAAACTCCGGCAATACTTCAAACACCGCGCGAAACTTCAGCGGTTGCCCTTCGTTAAAATCCAATTTGTCCACTTGCGGCTGCGACACCGGACTCAGCTTCTGCTCCGCAACAGCCTTTTCCACGCGCTCCGGCACCAGCGACTGCAACACTTCGCCTTTGATATCATCGGCAAACCGCCGCTTGATCAGCGAAACGGGCGCCTTCCCCGGACGAAATCCCGGCACTCGAGCCACCCGAGCCAGCTCTTTTGCCACCCGCTCCGTCGCCTTAGTCACCTCTTCTGCGGGGATTTCCAGGTCCAACTCACGCCGGCAACTCGCTTCAGCCATGCCACTTTCCTCTTTTCTAATTTTCCTACGGGCACGGCATGCCGTGCCTTTCTCTCTGACATCTTTGGGACGTTTGATTCCGTTCAGGGCAAATCAGGTAAACCAGGCGAGAAGTTACCCTGCAAATCGAACTCCGAGTCCGTGCAAGCGAATCTTAAGTATAAGTTACGCTCCACAGTCGGTCAATCAACCTTCGACATCAAACTTCGAAATCCATTGCGTGACGCTTGCATGCCAGCCACGCCGCGCTGTTGAAATCAACTTAATTTCTTTGATAGGCAACTTGCCAAATGACGTCTAGACATGGCGTTACTTATCGCTTACGTGCGCTCCAGCTTCGATTCTCCGGCGCTCTGTTCGCGAGCTGTAGCGCCAACCGATAGTAAGTCTTTGCCACCATCGCCTCCAGAAACCGAATCGCGCCTCAGCCCGCTTTAGTAAAATCCTCCTTACTACTTGCAAAGCATCGTTTTTCCTTGATTCGCAAAAGGCGGTTTGCGTGTTCTGGTTTTTTCTGTTTTTTCTGGTCTCTGGATTTTGCGGTATTCTGTACGAACTGGTCTGGCTGCGTCTGGCCATGGCCCAGTTCGGCGTCACCACCGCTCTGGTTTCCGTCGTTCTTTCCATGTTCATGGCGGGACTTGGCGTTGGTTCATGGGCGGCCGGCGCACTGATCAAGCGTTTCGAAACCAGGCCAGCCTTTCCGCCGCTCCGCCTGTACGCTCTTTGCGAACTTCTTATCGGCATATCGGCTCTGCTGGTCCCTCTGCAACTTCTTTTGGGACACCGGATCATCGAATGGCTTTCCGGTCAAAATGGAATTTCGTCTGGCGCCTTCTATTTGGTAGCTGGAGCCTGGCTGGCATTGACTCTGATCCCCTGGTGCGCCTGTATGGGAGCTACCATCCCGCTGGCCATGTTTGCCATCCGCAGGGATTTCCGATCCGAATCGCCGCGCTCGTTCAGTTTTCTCTATGTGGCAAATCTAGTGGGAGCCGTCGCCGGTGCGCTTCTTCCACTTCTGTTCATTGAAGCCTCTGGATTTCGCGGCGCTTTGCGCGTTGCCATGGGATTAAATATCGCGGTGGCCCTTTTTGCGGGAATTCTCTCAGCGAGACCCGCCCACGCAACTTCCGCGGGCAGCGCACCTTCCGATCAAGCCGCGGTCGAAAAGGAAGAAACGCAAAGCGGAATTTTGGTTTTGCTCTTTCTTACCGGGCTCATCACCATGGGTATGGAAGTCGTCTGGATTCGTTTGTTTACTCCCAGCATCGGGCCCATGGTCTACTCCTTCGCTTTAATCCTGGCTTCATATCTTTTTGCCACCTTCATCGGTTCCCGGCTTTATCGACTATGGAGTCGAAGTCACTCCATGGAAAGTCCGCTGATTTGGGTTTCGCTTTCGCTGCTTGGCCTGCTTCCGCTCATTCTCTCCGACGTCCGGCTGGCACTGCATTCTTCCACCCGCGTTTTCGCCGGAGTGATGCCATTCTCCGGAGTCATCGGTTTTCTCACGCCAATGCTGGTCGACCGCTGGTCACGCGGAAATCCCGGGCGGGCTGGCCGCGCCTACGCCGTCAACGTGCTCGGGTGTATTCTCGGGCCTTTGGTTGCCGGATTCCTCTTACTTCCTTGGTTTGGTGAGCGCATCTCGATGTTAACCTTTGTTTTGCCGTTTTTCGCGATGGCCGTTTTCCCAGTTAGCGGCGCAAAATTGCGCCTGGCCGTCCGCGCCGGAGCATTCGCCATCGTGGCCGCAGCCTTCGGCGTCTTTTTTGTCGCCAAGGACTTCGAAACACTCTTTTCGAACCGAGTCGTCCTCCGCGACAGCGCGGCCACTGTGATCGCCACTGGCTCCGGCGCTCAAAAACAGCTCTTGGTCAATGGCGTTCCCATGACCGGTTTGCGCGCCATCACCAAATTAATGGCGCACCTGACTCTGGCCTCGCATGATCAGCCTCCGCAAAGCACTCTGGTGATCTGTTTCGGGATGGGAACCACTTTTCGCTCCGCTACCACTTGGGGAATTCCCGCTACTGTGGTGGACCTGATCCCCAGCGTCCCCAAACTTTTTTATTACTATCATCAGGACGCCGCCCAGGTGCTCGCAACTCTTGACGCTCACGTAATTGTCGATGATGGCAGAAGGTTTCTGGAGCGCACTTCACAGACTTTCGATTCCATCATTGTTGATCCGCCGCCGCCTGTTCCGGCCGCCGGCTCCAGTCTTCTATACTCGAAAGAGTTCTACGTTCTCGTGAAGCAGCATCTTCGGTCCGGCGGAATTTTTCAGCAATGGTTGCCCGAAGGCGATTCTGAAACGCAGTCGGCCGTCGCGCGTGCGCTCAAAGAATCCTTTCCTTACGTCCGCACCTTCGGCTATCCCGGCGATCCGGGATTGCAATTCCTGGCCAGCATGACCCCAATCCCAATCCGCACTCCCACGGAATTGGTCTCCAGGATGCCCGCAAAAGCAATCGCCGATCTGGTCGAGTGGAGTCCCCAACGGACGCCAGAGAGCTTGCTTCGCATTCCGATCTCCCACGAATTGACCCTCGATGCAATCATCAGCCGCGCTCCCGGTACGCCTGCGCTCCAGGACAACCGCCCCATCAACGAATACTATTTTCTGCGCACCCCTTGCGACGATTGCCTTCCCGGAATCGAGTCTCTCCGTCAGCGTTTGCATTCCGGACTTGCAGCATCTCTGAACTCCGCAGCACACCGCCCAGCTCGCTAGCCGCGATTTCTAAATAAGGGGTAATGTCGCCTTGGTTCAAACCCGAAATGCATTGTCATTCTCAGGCGATCCGATGAGCCTGCCCGCCGCAGGCAGGGATCGCCGAAGAATCTCAGCTTTGGAATTTGCAACGGGTGTGGAATAGCATCTAGTCGTGCGCTGCAACCGCGCGCTCAGCGCCCCGCATTCCGCGAGTTAAATCAGCATGCAATAATCGATGAAAGAGATGTTCACCCGCCTCACGCCGCACCGACAGCCGCCCGGCCCAATAAGCACGTGAAGCGAGTCCTTTTTGCACGGCATCACAAATCGCCACGTCTTCGTCCTGAACTCTTTCACTGACCTTGATGCTCGCTTGATTGCGCTTCAGCGCTTTCTTGCTGACGTCGCCGAAATAGTAGTCGAACACCACGGCGCACTTGTCCACCGCCAGCGGCAAAACAAGATTCGTGTCCATTACGCCTTCGTAAGCATTGATCATGAAATTTGGATAGAGCCACAAATAAAACGCCCGTCCCTGCCGTGTGGCCGCAACGCCTTTTTCAGATTTTGCATCCGTGCTGAGCGGGCTCGATTGCAAACACGCGCGAGCAAAATTCTCAATCGTATAGCTGGTGTACTCAATCACGCTGCTCAAGCCTTTGTGCGCGTGCGGCACGTGGTAGCCGCCATCCAGATAATTGTCCACGTACACTTTCCAGTTGCAGTTCAGCGTGTAAACGCGGCGATCGAAGAATTTCAATTTCTCTGTCAGCCGCAACGGTGCTACCAGTTCAGGTACCTTCGCCAGGAAATCCTTCAGCGATCCCGCCGCTCCATCGAGATTCACAAAAACAAAATTTTCCCAGCTGTCCACCGCCACCGGTACCAATCCATTCTTCGCGCGCTCGAAATCGCACACCCCTTCGAACTCCACCATCCCCTTCAGCGCACCATCATTTCCGTACGTCCATCCGTGGTACGGACAACGAAATTGTTTCGCGCAACCTTGTAATTCCGTTACCACGGCAGCGGCGTGATGCCGGCATACGTTGTAGAACGCGCGTAACATGCCATCTTCTCCCCGCATCACTACGATTGGTTCGTCGCCAAGTTCCGCCGTAAAGAACTGGCCTTTTTCGCGGACTTGGTCGGCTCTTCCAGCTACCTGCCAGTTGTGCGCAAACACCTGTTCATTCTCCAGCCGTGCAATCCGCGCATCGAAATACCACGGCGACGGAATTGTAGACGCCTTCTCCAGTGGATTTTCTGGCCGATAAAGTTTCAGCAGTGATTCAACGCTGCGCTCCATGCTGGCTCCTAGGCTAATTGAACGTAAACGCGGGAATTATAGCCGAGAAAGGGAAGTAGGCCAGACTTCGATAGTGAATTACGACAGCAGGAACCGCAGACCTGGGCGATCTCCGAACCGCCGGCTCCGCTCACGCAATCGAGCGTCGTCTCGGGTTTCTCGGCTTGACCCGCTCGATAAAATACCACGACAAGAGGTCGCTTGAATGGACAGAACAACACCATCGTTAAGCCGAAAGCGACCGAAAAAACCGCTAACCGATTCCAGACGATATTTCGTCGCGTCGGCACAGGCGCGGCAGCTTTCGTTTACCGTGCTGACCGCAAAGAAACTTGGTGCGGGAGAGATGATTTGAATACGACGATTGAAAACAGAAGACTTACAGCAATATGGCACACTTTTTAGCTTGACTGGCACACTTTCCTCTGGCACACTGTCTGCGGGATGATTAACCATGGTTCGCCGCGCTAAGCTCTACGCCAGAATCGCAGAGGACGGCCAATACTCCCGTGTGGCTGTTGCGTACGACCGCAATGGGAGACCGATAGAGCCGAAGCCGAAGATCGGCCACGTTACCACCTACCAGATTCGCGTAGCAGGGAAGTTCATTGACGCGGACGCTGGTGACAGCTTCACGATGGCGGTAACCCGGTTGCGGCAGGAGCAAGCCCGTCTTGCTGACGGCATGAGCCGGGTGGAGGCTGTGAACGTCACGCCGACCGTGGTGGCGATCGCGAATGAACTGCGAACGCTGGACCGAGGGAAGTACACAATCGCGATGTATGAGAACACCCTTCGTGACTTTCAATCGTCCTGCCGGAAAGAGTTCATCGACCAGATTGATCGGAAGGACATCCTCTCTTTCGTTAGCTGGATGCGCGACAACTTGCAAGTACGTGTTCAAGGTTCGGAGAATCGGACCTATAAAAACAAGCTGGGCTATCTCCGGACTTTTCTATCGCGGCACGGCGTCCAGTTAAACAAGAAGGGCAACGGCCAGAGCGTATCCGACCCCGGCCTCCTGTATCGCTCCGACGTTCCTAAACCTGTGAAGAAGAAACCGAAGAAGTATGACCAAGACGAGATCGACGCGCTGATGAAACACGCGGATGCAGACCAGAAGGACTATTTGTTGTTTCTATTGTGGAGCGGCTTTCGTGATGAAGAAGTTCAATACTTGCAGTACAGCGACTTCCACTTCCGCAATTCTACGGTTATGGTGCAAGCGAAGCCGCACTTCGGGTGGAAGCCAAAGGACTACGAAGAGCGAGAGATCACGCTGCCTAGCGAAGTTTCAAAACGATTGAAGGACCGAATGAGCAGGCCACAACAATACCGGGATGGCATTCGAAAGCCAGCGGACAGCGATCTGGTCTTCCCGAATGGGGAGGGCAATCCGGACTCGCACTTGATCTACCGTTTGCACGCTGTAGCGAAGAAGGCGGGTCTAAATTTGAAGGGTAAGCGGGCGGGCCACATGTTCCGGAAGACGGCAGGCTCCCGCGTGGCGAAGAAGCTGGGCCTTCCCGCAGCGATGGACTTCTTGGGCCACTCTAAGATTGAGACGACAGCGTTATATCTCGCGGCGGATAGATCGGATTTGACGAAGAAGCGGCAACTGGTCGATCAGATGTTCGTCGCTGGGGATTGAAGAAGGCGGGGGCCGAGGCTGGCCCCCATCGTCATATTTAGCAGCACGGACGCGTCAAAGTCTAATTTCACTGATCGAGTCCGGCGCAAGTGCTAGTTCATTATGCATCATCTCAACTGCCGCCAAAATCTCGGCATCGCCTGCTTCAACGCCTGCCACGAAGCGAATAGCCGCCGCACGGTTTTTGAACTCGACTTTGAGATACGACTTCCCATCGACGTAGACGTTGACCTTATCGTCCGTTCTCGTTGCTATTGTTGCTATTGTTGCCATTGTGCCCTCCCGGCTATGCCGGATTGTGCGGCGCTTCTCCGAGGCCGCTCCGGTCGTGCTCGAAAATTAAGCGGCCTTCTCTCCCTGTATCGTGCAACGGGCCATGAATTGGTCGAGGGCCGTTCTGCGGAATCGAAAGGAACCGTCCGGGTAGCGCATAAAGGTGACGTGGTGCTTGTGGCAATACTTCAGAAGGGTCTTCTTAGAGACGCCGACGTACTTGGCGGCTTCACTGGTGGGCAGAACATCCTTGATGCGCGGCGTGATAGTCGTGGGGGTCTTCATGCCGCCACCGCCTGCTTCAGCGATTCAAATGCATCTCTGTACGGTGTGCGACGACCTTTCAGTTCTTCTGCAACTGCATCCAACGAGGGAAGATCGTTTACGACGAGTGTTGATGATGTCTGCGGGTAAAAGAGCACAACGCTCGTGTAATATCCTGCGATATCAAGTAACCAGAATAAGTTTGCAAGTCTGCGGGCCTTGGATTCGCTGACGTCATTCGTTTCGACAATCTCAAGCAGGGTTACTTGGCGGTCATCGGGGTCGTGGTACCACGCATCAGGGAGAACCGTCCAGTTCCATGTTTCCAGTTCTTGTGCGGCTTCGTGTCCATCTAGTGTCTGGCGCACGAAACGAGGGAAGCCACTGTGCTGCCATGGGAGGTCGCGGAAGGGCGCAGATAGACGCGGAATTAACAGCGAGTAATAGCCTTGTTGAGACGGCGAGGTACCGCTGGTCTTGCTCAGATCGGTTGGACGAGGCATTAGGAACATCCGGTTTAGAGACTCGCTGTTAAGCGGTCTGTGTCCGGCGTTCCCTTCACTCTGGATAATGAGGTGGGGTTGCGCGGTGTCGCGGCAGAAGCCAGTGGGCGTTGATCTAGATTCTGAATCCCTGCTTATCTTCTACGTACAAGCGGGTTAGACCAACAACTAGTATCAAAAAAGACTACATGAAAAGTGTTCGAAAGTCAAGCTTTATCGGCCCATCATGCGCTGGAACCATCCGGCCAACTCAACATTCTCGTTAAGGTTCTTGTGGCTACCTTGATGAGCATGTGCGTGGCAAAGGAAAACTTCTCCCATGAAATGCACATATCCGCATACGTACAACTTTGCCCGCTTGCTCTGAATGCAAGTCCCGTCCGTCAGGCGCTCGTACTCGGCTTTTTGGCTACAGCGCTCCATATTGCTGTTAGATGCCGGATTCAACCTTGAGGTTTGGCGATAATTTCGCACTCGTTTTATCGCACTCTCGGGCCGTTTCTGTGGCACTTGCAATCGCAGACGCGTGTCAGCGGCTTGCCATCAAGAGGATGCCCGCAGCGCTGGCAGACGCTAGCCTTCATGACGCTGGTGCTGGACTTCGCCACCGGACGCTCAATAAATTTGTACGCTTCCTCGCTCACCGGGGTTAGCCTAGACGCCCTACTAGTGCGCTGGCGATGTACTCGGCATCTGCACCTTTCAGCAGCTTCACCAGTTCACCGATTTGAGAGTTGACGCGGCGGATATCATCCAGCAACGGCTTCAAATCCCCAAGTTGAGAATCGGCGCTCAATGAGTAACCAAGTCTGCCGCCGTCAAAGTGGACCTGTTCCGGTTCTTCACGCAACAGTCTCGCGATGTCCACAAGACCGTCTGCGTACTTGTTCAAACGATGCTGAACGGAATTGCGAAGTTTCAAAGCGTCACGCAACTGCGCAGCCCACTGCACTATATCCTTCGACACGTCTTCCATTGTGAGCCCTTTCTGAGTCATCTAACTACTCCTCTAAGTCTAGCCAAAAATATTTGAAGATTTAAGAATCTGTCTGCTCGATGATGCGCCGTATTGGGTAGCCGAGGATAGCGCGGACACGCCCAGACTCTGTTTCAGAGTAGACGAAGGCCTTGCCGTCGATGCGGTAGGTTCCCGTCCAGCCAATGGCAAAGTTCTCCTCCGTCTC
>WNFR01010922.1_pt1 | contig 11794 bp, 16 predicted proteins | sample 5400221 | NCBI WGS metagenome assembly WNFR01 (sample SAMN13153357, study PRJNA577476) | soil metagenome | isolation source: 40 cm soil under Madrone tree | place: USA:California | collected 2016-06-14 | reverse complement strand
AGCGAGCAAGTCGAGGATGTGCTGTTTCGGCATCTCGAGTCGCGGGTTGCGAAAGCGCTGCTGCACCTCGCCGAGAGGGCCGGCCTGAACGTTGTTTCGGGTTCACCGGTCGAACTTCACGTCTCCCAGCGAGAGCTCGGCAACATCGCGGGCGGCAGCCGCGAAAGCGTCAACAAGATCCTGCAGAGCTGGCACAAGGCAAGCTGGATCGAGCTCCGCAAGGGCTCGATCGTGATCCGCGATATGGCGGCCATCGAACGCTTGGTTTGAACGCCCGCCGATCCGCCAGCCGCGCTCGCGGGTTGCGCGTCGGTTCCCCATATCGGGAACGACCCGCCACCACGGCACTTTCCCGATGTTGATTGCTGGGCCGCGGCCCGAGACCTGGATCAGAGCGAGTTCGGCCGGGCTCTACTGCGAGCCGGGGGATTTCCACATCGACCCGCAGACTCCGGTGGCGCGCGCCGTGATCACCCACGGGCACGGCGATCACGCCCGCCCGGGGAACGAGGGGGTGCTCGCCACGCCGGACACTCTGGCGATCATGCGGCAGCGCTATGGCGAGGCGGCGGGCGGCGCGCTGCAGCCGCTCGCCTACGGCGAGAGGGTCACGGTCGGCGGCGTGGCGCTGCGGCTCCTACCGGCCGGACATGTGCTCGGCAGCGCTCAGGTCGTGCTCGATTATCGCGGCGGCCGGGTTGTCGTTTCCGGCGACTACAAGCGCCGCCCGGACCCGACCTGCGCACCTTTCGAGCCGTGCAATGCCGATCTCTTTATCACCGAGGCGACATTTGGGCTGCCGGTCTTCCGCCATCCGCCCGACCGCCAAGAGATCGACAAGCTGCTGCGTTCGCTTGCACTCTTCCCCGACCGCTGCCATGTCGTCGGGGTCTACGCGCTCGGCAAATGCCAGCGCGTTTTGGCACTGCTGCGGCGAGCGGGCTACGAGAAGCCGGTTTATCTCCATGGCGCGCTGATCGGCTTGACCGAGCTCTATGAGAGCCTCGGGGTGTCGCTGGGTCCGGTCCTCCCGCTCGCCGACGTTTCTCGCGACGCACTCAGAGGGCGCATCGTGCTGGCGCCGCCGGCCGCGACGACCGACCGCTGGTCGCGGCGGCTGCCCGATCCGGTGGTCGCGATGGCGTCGGGCTGGATGCGGGTGCGCCAGCGCGCCAAGGCGCGGGGGGTCGAGCTCCCCTTGGTGATCTCCGACCACGCGGACTGGGACGAGCTGACGGCGACCATCGAAGAGGTCGCCGCTGCGGAGATCTGGGTCACCCATGGCCGTGAAGAAGCGCTCGTACACTACGCGCGGCAGAAGGGCTATCGCGCCCGCGCTCTGGCGCTGACCGGCTTCGAGGAAGACGAGTGAACCGCCCCTCACCCTCCCGCTCGCGCGGGTCCCTCCCTCTCCCCGCTCGCGCAGGGCGAGGGGCTTGCGCAGCGTTCTCCCTCGCCCCGCTTGCGGGGAGAGGGCTGGGGTGAGGGGCGAGCGTGAACCGCTTCGCAGCCCTCCTCGACGCGCTGCTGTTCACCCCGTCGCGCAACGGCAAGTTGCGGCTGATGCAGGAGTATTTTGCGAGCCAGCCCGATCCCGAACGGGGCTGGGCATTGGCCGCCTTGACCGGCGAGCTGGTCTTCGATGCGGCAAAACCGGGCCAGGTGCGCGCACTCGCCGCGGCACGGGTCGACCCCGAGCTCTTGGGATGGTCCTATGATTTTGTCGGCGACCTCGCCGAGACCGTGTCGCTGATCTGGCCCGAGAGACCGGGTGTCCAGACACCCGTCCCGAGCCTCGCCGAGATCGTCGAACAGCTGAAAGCGACGAGCCGCAACGAAGTCGGAAGCCTGCTCGAGCCGTGGCTCGACGCGCTCGATGCGACCGGGCGCTGGGCGCTCTTGAAACTCGTCACCGGCAGCTTGCGCATCGGGGTTTCGGCGCGGCTGGCCAAGACCGCACTCGCCGAGTGGGGCGGTGTCGAGATCGATCGCATCGAAGAGGTCTGGCACGCCCTCGCACCGCCGTATCAACCATTGTTCGAGTGGCTCGAGGGGTGCGGCCCGCTGCCGCAGACTGGCGATTTGCCGACCTTCTGTCCGCTGATGCTGGCGCAGCCGATCGAGGAATCCGACCTCGAGGGCCTCGCCCCGCAGGATTATCTCGCCGAGTGGAAATGGGACGGCATCCGCGTCCAGCTCGTCGCCCGCGGCGACGTTCGGCGGCTCTATTCGCGCTCGGGTGATGATATCGGGGCCGCCTTTCCCGATGTTCTGGAGCCGATGCCGGCCGATGTGACGCTCGACGGCGAGCTCTTGGTGCTACGCGGCGGCGAGGTGGCTCCGTTCAACGATCTGCAGCAGCGGCTCAACCGCAAGACGCCAACCCCCAAGCTGTTGCGCGACTACCCGGCGGCGGTGCGGCTCTACGACATCCTGCGCGCGGGCGAGGAGGATCTGCGCACCCTTCCTTTTGTCGAGCGCCGTAGCCGCCTTGAGGGGTGGTATGCCCGCGAGCTGCCGCCGGGTCTCGATCTGTCCCTGCTGGTGCCGTTTGCGAGCTGGGAAGAATTGCGCGAGCTGCGCGATGGTGCCCGCGAGCGCGGCATCGAGGGGCTGATGCTGAAGCGCGCCGACTCGCTCTACCTCGCCGGCCGGCCAAAGGGCCCCTGGTTCAAATGGAAGCGCGGTGGTTCAAATGGAAGCGCGGAGCGCTGACCCTCGACACGGTCTTGATGTACGCCCAGCGCGGCCACGGCAAGCGCTCGTCATTCTATTCCGACTATACCTTCGGCGCCTGGCATGGCGGCGAGCTGGTGCCCGTCGGCAAGGCCTATTCGGGCTTCACCGACCAGGAATTGCAGCGCCTCGACCGCTGGATCCGCAACAACACCGTGCAGCGTTATGGCCCGGTGCGCGAGGTAGCACCGCAGATCGTTCTCGAAATCGCTTTCGACAGCGTGCACCGCTCGACCCGCCACAAATCGGGGGTGGCGATGCGCTTTCCGCGCGTCCACCGCGTCCGCTGGGACAAACCCGTCGGCGAAGCCGACACCCTCGAGACGCTGGAGCAGCTGCTGACTTGAAACGGCCGGGCGCCAATCGGGTAAAGCTGCCTGCCGACGGCGGCTAGAACGGCCGGCGGCCGACCGGCGCATAGGGCTGCTCCAGCCCGTCGACGGGGATGTTCCGACCATTGATCCAATGCGCGCGCGGCGATGCGAGGAACGCGATGACGTCCGCTATTTCCTCGACCGTGCCCAGCCGGCCCATCGGAAAGCCGTGGCGAACGTAGTCGTCGAAATTGGCGGGATTGGCCGCTCGGTAGCGGTCCCAGCCGTTGCCCTCGGCCAGAATGGAGCCGGGTGAGATGGTGTTGACCCGGATGCCGTGCGCCACGAATTCGAGCGCCCAGCGCTCGGTGGCGTAGATCAGCGCCGCCTTGGCCGACCCGTATTGACCGGCCAACGCGAGCTGCGGCGACCAGCCCGAGATCGACGCGACATTGACGACGGCGGCACCCGCGCGGCAACTCATATGCGGCAGGGCAAGGCGCATCATCCGCACGGTCTGAACCAGGTTCACCTCGAAGGCGGCGCGCCAGTCCTCGTCGATGCTGTCGACGATATGCGGCCCGCCTCGGCCGCCGCCGACATTGTTGACCAGGATATCGATGCCGCCGAACGCGGCGACCGCCGCCTCGACCAACTGTGCGGCTTGCTCGGGCTGCGTGACGTCGGCCGCCTGGGCCGCCACCGCGGCGCCGCCCGCGCGCAAGACGGCCTCGGCCTCGGCGAGACCGCCTGTCGACCGCGCCGACAGCACGATGCGGCAGCCTTCGGCGGCAAAGGCTGTGGCGCTGGCGAGGCCGATGCCGCGGCTCGACCCGGTAATCAGCACGGTTTTATCTTTGAGACGCAGATCCATGAGCCGCTCCCCTCTTGGACGCTCCGGGCTTCTTGGAGACAGACGCTAGGCCCGATCCTGACGCGCCGACAACGACGATATTGCCCTCGATCAGCAAGCCGCGCCGGCAGGGGAAACCGCTATGATCTGCGCGACGCATCGAGGAGTGCTGCGAGAACAATTCCATGATCGTCCATGCACTTGCCCTGCCGATCGGGGTCGTGGCCGGCCTGCGCGCTTTTTAGCGCCGCCGGATGACTTGCTAGACCCAGTTGACGACCAGAAGCCCCGGTATCCTCTGGAACTCGCGTACATTGTTGGTGACGAGCATCAAACCTTCGCTGCGCGCATGGGCCCCGATCAGCATATCGTAGGCACCGCAAAGCGTGCCGAGCTTCGCCAGTTCGGCTCGTATCTGCCCGAAATGCGCAGCCGCTCTGGGCGAAAACGGTACGACTTCGAGCCTGGCTGTGAACTGTTCAACAGCCTGAAGGTTCGGGGTCCGGCGCGCGGATTTCTCGACGCCGTACAGCAGCTCAGCGAGGGTGATCACCGAGATGCAGAGCGCCTCGGCAAGCTGATCAAACCGCTCCCGCAGGGCGACCGGACGGTTCTTGATGACGTAGATGCAGATGTTCGTATCGAGCATATACTCGAGCATCAGAGCGGCTCGCGCTCCTGAACCGAGGGTTGATCGCGCTCGCTCATGAAATCCTCGGATACGGGCGGTCCGTCGACAAAAAATTCGTCCCAGCGCCGCCCAATGGGCGTGATCAATCGGCTGTTGCCGAGCCTGATGATTTCGACCTGATGCACCCCCTCAGGAAACGCGACTGCTTTGGGAAGCCGCACGGCCTGGCTTCGATTGCTGATAAAAACGGTGGAGCGTGCCATTCCCGACCTCTGTATATCCTCGTGGGATATACGTGGTTTTTTGACGATTTTGTTCAAGGTGTGGCGCGCCCGCTCCTACGACGCCAGCACTTTTTGGAAATTCTCCGGAGCGTAGCCGTGTGGTTTGAGCCTGTCGTGCGCGCAATCGGTATCGCCTGCGCGAACTTCGGGCGAGCGAAGACCTCGGCGATCCCAGCGTCGACCACGGCAGAAAGCGCGAACACGTCGACTTCTTCGGCGCGCGACAGCGCACGCACCGGTACGCTATCCGCCTTGAGCGCTGCGCTTACGAGGGCCGAGGCATCAAAAACGATCAATCGACGTTGTGGTCGCGGCGCTCTGCATTGTAGGCCGCAAGGTCGGCGTCGATGTCCGCGTCAGTTAGGCCGGTTGCCCGCGCGTCGGCCTTCAATTCGGCGATGGCCTCCGCGAGGGGGCTCGGACCGGCGCGTGGGCGGAGCATGCGGCTGACAAGGCGACAGACCGCCTCGCGGTTCCGCGTGTCTACTAGAACCGCCGCCACCTCGGGTTCGACCGGGATGGTCACATCAACGGTTTTGCCCATCTCGACCTCCATGAAGCTAGCATAACAGCCCGGGTTGGGCGGTGCACGCGCGCCGCCGCTCCGTCAAGCGAGCACTCGACCTAATGAGCTTACGGGAGCGATTCGATATCGATGATTCGAGCGAAGCGCCGGAAGTCTGCGCCGTTGAACGTGAGCAGGCGGCGAATGCCGTTTTCGAGCATCGTCGCGACGATATTGGCGTCATGGACCTGACGACCGCTGCCACGATGGGCAGTGAGGAGGTCAAGGAGGCGATCGAGTACACCCGGTAGCTCCTCGGCAACATCGAAGGCAGCCCGAAAGCTTCGCACATCCGCGATAGCCGTCGCCATGGCCAAACCGGGCGCTGTTGCTTGGGGTCGCGTCACCGCTGCGAGATATTCGCGGAGCACCTGCGTGCTGACCCATAGGGCCGAACCTTCACCCTCCAACCGGGTCAGCGCGGTCAGGGCAGCAGCATGCTGTATGGCCGAGGGGCGCGTGGCATACACCAGTACGTTCGTGTCGACGAAGATCGGGTCAGCGGCCATCGTCGCCATACATGTCCTCGCGCCTGAGCGAGATGCTGCCGTCCCAAGGCTCATCGTGGGTCGGCAAGCCGGCAATGCGGGGCCGCTTTTCAGCGCGTTGCGGGCGGGCGACGATAATCGTGACCTCGTGCTCGCCGGGCGGTACGTCGGCGGGAGCGGTGCCGGAAATGCGGTGGTCAGGATCGACCCGAATTCGGGCGCGAATGTCGGTCATGGGTGCTCCGAAACAATTCACCGATAGTACGCTGGGCACCTTCGGTGGTCGAGGAGGCCTCTGCGGAGCCTGCAACCGCTGTTGCGGGGCGAGAATACCCGCCGTATTGTCCCGGGCTCATCCACAGAGGCGCCGCCGAGGCTCCGTTTCTTCACCGCCATCTGCTCGGGATCGAGGGTCTGTCGCCGGACGACATCAGCCACGTCCTCGGCCTCGCCGACGGCTATGTCGAGCTCAACCGGCAGGCCGGGAAGAAGGTCAATACCTCACTGACACTGCGGGTGCCCGAAGGTTCGAGGCCGTCACCTCTGCTGCGATCCGGCCGATGACCTGATGGCCGATTCGAGGACCTGGCGAATGAAACGTTGATAGGGGACGCCAGCTTTGGCTGCCGACTCTTTCACGGCGTCGAGCAGCGTTTTGGGCAAGCGCATATTCACGCGCTCGGTTTTGGGCTGGAATTCGAACAATACCGTACGCAGCTGCGAGAGGTCGTATTCGGTCAAATCGGTGTTGGCAACGAACGCTTCAGCTTCTTCATCGGTTTCGAGCTTCGGCAACTTCTTTTTCATAATAGTCGATCTCCTTCCGGCGCATGTAGCGGTCGCTGATCGGCCGGATCAGTGTCTCGCCGTCATGCTCCCGCAACGTAAAGACGACGAACACTGCCCGCCCGTCCTCGGTCCGGCCGATCGCCTTGAACCGCTCCTCGCGCTCGGAGTGCTCAGGGTCGGGGAATACTCCGAGCGGGCTGTGGAACAGGCGTTCGATGCCGGCAATCGAGACCCCGTGCTTCCGGCATTTTTCTCGGTTCCCGCGGTCCCAATCAAACCCGACGACCGTTGGGATCATGTCGTCAGTATGTATTTTTGCACATACAAACGTCAAGCCACCTCTGCCCCTATCGTTATCGTCCGAGGGTGCTAACAAACTCCCCCCGCCTCGATTCCGCCGCCGTTGTTCCTAGGCGACGGCAGCCGCGAACACCCGACCCAGGCCTTGTTCGACGCGCTGACGATCCAGCAATGCCTCGCTGCCGAGGCGGCGAGCATCAAAAATTAAATAAAAGCTCTCTTATCCCCGGGGGGATGGTCCTGGCCAATGCTCACTCATATCAGCGGTGAGCTCAGCTGTGCTTCGTCTCGCTCCGGCTTAGGCGGCAATTCCTCGATCTGACCCCGCCCCTTTACTGAGTGTAACGCGAAGACGGATACCCGAGGGTAAGGCGACCACATGGTCCGAGCTCTTCAACAAAAATTCAACATAATTTAGCTCTACGCCTTTGCTAAATTGTATTTTTTCCGGACCCGTAGGGAGCCGATCATGACTTTATGCATACGTTTCCTGACCGCGGCTGTGCTCGTCGCGGGCATGGGGATAGCCCCCGCCGCGCATGCCGAGCGCTGGCATGGTGGCGGGAATTACTATCATCATGGTGGTGGCAATGCCGCGGGCGCGGCGATCATAGGCGGGATCATCGGCCTGGGCCTCGGTGCCGCGATCGCCTCGCAAGGGTATTACGCGCCACCGCCGCCGGCGGTCTATTATGGGTCGCCGCCGCCCTATTACTACGCACCGCCACCGCCCGTTTATTATGGCTACTGAGCGGCTTGCCCACTGGGATCAGCCTGCCGGCGCGTGCCCCGACAACGCCATTCCAAATCGCGGACAACGTCAGACCGAGGAACGATTCGATGAAGACAATCCGGTCGAGCCATTTCGCTTCTGCGGCCCTCATCGCGCTGTTGGCGCTGCCCGCCGCGGCGCTGGCGCAACCCACGCAGTCTCCGGCGCCGGCCGCCCCGCCGGCAGCCGCACCCCCTCCGATGACACCCGAGCCCGTCCCGGGGAAGAGCATGGCGGAACGGGTCGAGAACCGTATCAAACAACTACACGCGCAATTGCAGATCACCCCGGCCGAGCAGTCGCAGTGGGATCAGTTCGCCGAGGTCATGCGCGACAACGCCCGCGACATGGATCGCGCGTTCGTGCAGCGCGCTCAGCAGTACCCGACGATGAACGCGGTGCAGAATATGCAGTCGTACGAGACGATTGCCGAGGCGCACGCCCGGCACCTGCAAAAGCTGGTCCCGGCCTTCGACAACCTCTACAACGCGATGCCCGAGCAGCAGAAAAAGCTGGCGGACCAGGTATTCCGCGCCAACGCGGAGCGGCACGCGGCGCAATCGCGTCATGGCGCGAACGCGACAGCAAAATGAAGCCGGTGTCCACGAGCGTCCCGGCTCCCCACTTTCCTTGACGAACATCGGCTGGCCAGCCACCGTACGACCTGGCCTTGCGCCAAGCTGACGCGGTTCGCGCTGACTTTTACCCGATCAGCGTGGAACTCACCCGGCCGCCGTCGCGCAAGGGCGGCTTGTGCAGAGCACGTTATTGCCGGGCGGGAGGGCGCGCCTTATAGTCCCGGGCTCATGCACAGAGGCGCCTCCGAGGCCCCGTTCCGGCACCGCCATCTGCTCGGGATCGAGGGTCTGTCGCCGGACGACATCAACCACGTCCTTGATCTGGCCGACGGCTACGTCGAGCTCAACCGGCAGGCCGAGAAGAAGCGCAGCCTGTTGCGCGGCCGCACGATCATCAACTGCTTCTTCGAGAATTCGACCCGCACCCGCAAGTGAGCGGGCGATGAATGCCGTGCTTTAGGAGTCGAATTTCCTTTCGGTGAAATTCTCACCTGACGTCAATGAGCTCAACGACGACCTCTTTCCTCGAGATCAGTGCTTCGCGCGCGGCGAGACGCAGCCGTCGTTGTTCCGGTACTTCGGGTCTGATGCCGAGAATTACGATTGGCGCTCGCCCTGACTTGGTCAATTAGGAACAGGAAAGCCGCGACAACAGCCCCACTGCCGAAAAGCATCGCGATTGCGATAAAAAAGGTCTTAAGGGGATCATCTAGAGCGCGAGACTCATTCGCTGCCCCTATGGCTAATGCAAGGAGAGCGGCTGCCGCAATAATTAGACCAGCTCTGACAGCTACAAGCGCTCTTATGATACCGGCGCCAAGTACATCAAACATTCCTATATAAATAGCTATTGCTGATGAGCAAGTACGATTGTTGCCAGTACTGATAATCCAAATGCCGCTATTATGGAAAAAAGGACACTTTCAGGATTGAGGATCTGACCCACTACCGCGCCCAATATCACGATGACGCTCACGAGGCTTGTGAACGAAAGCGCAGCCTGCGGCCTGAGACGATCCCGTGACGACATTTTGACGAATCCGCTACTATTAGCGCCGACATAATCAATATCTGCCAAAGATGACGAGCTTCTATACCGCCTTAGTGTCAAAAAAGCAAGGCTCTTTTTGATATCATTTTCGTAATTACCCTCATTTGTCGGTACGGTTGAACTTCGCCACCTTGCATGCGGGCTAAAATTGTCCTCAGCAATCGTCATGGGATATCACCCATTTCTGCAATTTCTCTAAGAAGACTGGCAAACTCAGCTATGTAATCGGGTATCTGTTGGCCGCCTATGTCGGTTTCACTCGCAGTGCTGACATCAAGATCCGCCTGTGCTCGCTCAGACCGAATCGTTGGCGGTGGGATCGGGAGTGGGCTAAGGGCTATTTCGACTGTTCGTGCCGACCATCGCGCGAAACGGTTGATGTCTATAGAGGAGTTAACGTTAGAGCGCCGTGGTCGATTTAGTTGAACTAGGAAATCAAGAATCTGATCATTACCTGCCGTTTTAAAAGATCGAACATTACGGAATATAATATCTAGGGCTTCTTCGGGTGTATCTGCGTGCTCAAACAATGTACAAGCGAGAGCCAATCTTTTTACATTGGTAACGGTTGAAAGCCATGTGGTGGCAAGTTCTACGAACCCATCGAATTTGGTCGTGAACGGTCCGATCGACGCCGGCTCTATCCGCTCCGTCACGGGATCCAAAGGTACTACGACGGTGCGATTCTGAGGCGCAAGGATGAGATCAGCGCGACCGGGTCCAAGGCCCGGTCGCCGCGCAACGCCCATCGTGAGCCATTGTTCGTCATAAGGGCCAGCTTCAACCGTGCCGTCGACCTCGCGGTTATTTTGAGTTTGAGCCGGAGGTCGCTGCACAAGCGACTCCCAATTCGGTAGCCCGACCGCTCGTATATCTGGCGCGAAAACCGTCGCACGAATGCTTTCTAGCAGCCAAGGCATCTCACAAAAATGATATCCGCCGTTCAGGATCGCGTCTTCCCTTTTGATCGAGCTCGGACAGCATGTCTCTCAGCGCCCGAAAGTCCCCGATCTGAGCAAGACGGTCGCCGCGGGCGATGCACGTGAGGAACCCGCGCCACGAGCTAGTGGCCATCAGCGAGCGGAGCGACATTTCGAATAGATTGGCTGCCCCCTTGCTCAGGCACCGCCGTGCTCCCGAAGTGCCCCTATCTCGTAAAGGTTTTCCGGTTCGCCGAGAGGTAATGCCTCCGTCACCTCGGCGCAAGGTCGTCGACTGACCAGCGTCCCTGCAGTCGTTGTTGCCGGGCCGGGGCTCGGCCCCTATAGTCTCGGGCTCATGCACAGAGGCGCCGCTGAGGCTCCGTTCCGGCACCGGCATCTGCTCGGGATCGAGGGTCTGTCGCCGGACGACATCAACCACGTCCTCGATCTGGCCGACGGCTATGTCGAGCTCAACCGGCAGGCCGAGAAGAAGCGCAGCCTGTTGCGCGGTCGCACGATCATCAATTGCTTCTTCGAGAACTCGACGCGCACCCGCACCTCGTTCGAGGTCGCCGGCAAGCGGCTCGGCGGCGATGTCATCAACATGTCGGTTTCGGCGAGCTCGATGGTCAAAGGCGAGACCCTGATCGACACGGCGATGACCTTGAACGCGATGCACCCCGATGTGCTGGTCGTCCGCCACCCCGAATCGGGGGCGGTGCATCTGCTCTCCGAGAAGGTCGATTGTGCCGTCGTCAATGCCGGCGACGGCAGCCACGAGCACCCGACCCAGGCCCTGCTCGACGCGCTGACGATTCGCCGGCGCAAGGGCCGGCTCGGCGGGCTCACCGTGGCGATCTGCGGCGACGTGCTGCACAGCCGAGTGGCGCGCTCGAACATCGCCCTCCTCAACACGATGGGTGCGCGGGTGCGGGTCGTCGCCCCGCGCACATTGCTGCCGGCGGCGATCGAGCGGCTCGGTGTGGAGGTGTTCCACGACATGGCCCGGGGGCTCGCGGATGTCGACATCGTGATGATGCTGCGGCTGCAGAGCGAGCGCATGCACGGCTCCTTCGTGCCCTCGACGCGCGAGTATTTCCATTTCTTCGGGCTCGACTACGACAAGTTGCGCGCCGCCAAGCCCGACGCGCTGATCATGCATCCGGGCCCGATGAACCGGGGGGTGGAGATCGGCAGCGAGATCGCCGACGACATCGACCGCAGCCTGATCCGCGCCCAGGTCGAGATGGGGGTCGCGGTCCGCATGGCCTGCCTCGAGATCCTGACCCGCGATCTCGGCAACGCCCCGCCGCTGCTGTGACGTGACCGGCGTCATGATCTCGGCGCTCAAACCGGCCCCTCACCCCAGCCCTCTCCCCGCGAGCGGCTCGGCTGTCCGGGGAAAATTCGAGCACTATCTTTCCGAAAGTTTGCCAGTGAAATTTCCCGCAAACGACGTTTACTTATCCTCTCCCCCCGCTGGCCGGGGGGAGAGGATAGGGTGAGGGGG
>WNFR01006672.1_pt1 | contig 11795 bp, 14 predicted proteins | sample 5400221 | NCBI WGS metagenome assembly WNFR01 (sample SAMN13153357, study PRJNA577476) | soil metagenome | isolation source: 40 cm soil under Madrone tree | place: USA:California | collected 2016-06-14 | reverse complement strand
GTCCGAACAGATGGACGATGCCGGGCGTCGCGATGGTGACGAACACGAAGCGCGACAGATGATGCGCGCCGACGAAGATCGGGTCGATGTGCAGCGTCAGCGCCAGCGCCAGCATGGCGTCCATCGCGCCCGGCGCGAACGCGACGATGATGTCGGCGATCCGCACATGGGTGGTCAGCGCGATCACCGCGACGAAGATCCCGGAGATGATAATGGCGATGGCGAATGATCCGAGCGCCGCATTGACATGGCTGAGCAGGATCCTGGTCTTCATCCGCGCGAACCGCGAACCGATCAGCGCACCGATGCCGACCAGCGCTATCCCCCGCACCCATGGCGGCAGGCCGCCCTCGATCAGTCCGGTGCCGTGCAGCACGCTTGACCCGATCATCGCGCCAAACATCCAGCTCGCCGGAAACTTCATCAGCCGCAGCAGCAGCGCTACCGCCACCGACGCTGCAATGAGCTCGGTCAGTTCGAGCGGCGAAGCGATCGCCACCGCGGCCGCGGGTGCGGACGAGGGGGCTATTCCGGTCAGCGCCAGCAGCAGCGGAAGTGCTGCGGTGAGAATGATCACGCGCATGGTCTGCACCACGGCAATCGCCGGCACATCGGCGCCTTTCTCGATGGCGAGCATGGTGATCTGCGACAACGCGCCGGGGCTTCCCGCCAGAAACGCCGAGGTCTGGTCCCAGCCGTGGATGCGCTGCAGATAGATGCTGCTGCCGAATGTCGAGCAGAAGGTGGCCAGCGCCAGCAGCCCAATAGTCAACGGATAGGCGCCCATATGTTGCAGGAGTTGCCGCGACACCAGCGAGCCCAGCGAAATCCCAAGCAGCACCAGCACCGTCTGGGCCAGGATCGGCGGCATGGTGAGCGGCCGCCCCGCGATGGCGGCGATGCCGACCGCGATCATGGCGCCGGAAATCAGCCCGCCCGGAAGGTTTGCCCAAAGAAACAGCACGCCGCCGGCGGTGCCGATAGCCAGCGTTTCGAACACGTTGAGGGTTATGGCGCGGCTAGGAATGGCAAATGCCATCGATGCAGGGATTTGGCTCACGGCGCCTTATGGCAAATCCCTGTACGGGGGACAAATGCGCCAACGCGACTGCAGCAATGCGCGCCCGGGTACGGCCCATGTCTTGTCGTGATGCCCCGCGAATGCGGGGCACCACGAGGCGTTACGGCTCAACCCAGATCAGCACGAATCACTGGATCATCCGCTGGAGCCTGTCATCGGGCTCGCCAGAGGCGGATAAGCCGCTTCCGTTCACTTCGCCTTGTCGGCCGCAGCTTTCTTGCATTCGGACATGAACTTCTTGCGCTCCTTGCCGTGGACGCCCTTGGTATCGGCTTCCTTCGAGCATTCGAGCGATGCTGCGGTCCGCGGCTTCTCGGCCTTCTTTTCCGCCGGCGCCATTTTTGTAGTGGGAGCAGGAGTAGCTGGCGCAGTGGCCTGCGCGAACGCAGAACTCATCAGCAGCAGGGATGCCAGGGCGGTCGCGGCCGCGCGGGACGATATTGCCATCATGGGAGCACCTCGGGTTGAAGATAGGCGCAACGTCTCGCTGTCATGCTGAACCGCGGATGAATGAAGCCGGGTTGGCCGCGTTTTCAGGAGCACGATATTTTGGCGCAACGATGGCCGGCTCCGTTGTCACGCGCCGTCGGCGCGCTAGGATGGGGAACTTTAGATCACCATGCCCCAAGGAGACCAAGGATGACCGTTCAAGCAAAATTATTGTTCGCGGTTGCGATATCGGGTTTTGCCGCGCTCGCGGCGACATCATCGGCGCAGGCCCTGACCACGCAGGAATGCAGTGCGAAATATCAGGCTGCCAAGGCTGCCGGCACGCTCGGCGGCCAGAAGTGGAACGATTTCCGCAAAGCCCAATGCGCAGCGGACGCCGCAGCGGCGCCCGCCGCCGCGCCCGCTGGGGCACCGGCTGCCGCACCAGCAGCGCCGAAAGCCGCGGAAGCCAAGCCGAAGAAGGAAGCCACGCCTGCCGCGGCGCCCGCCGCACCGGCCGGGCCTGCTGTATTCCCCACTGCCGTTGATCCAAAATATTCCAAGGAAACCGCCGGCAAGGCCCGGATGCACACCTGCGTCGATCAATACAACGCCAACAAGGCCAGTAACGCCAATGGCGGCTTGAAATGGATCCAGAAGGGCGGCGGCTATTACAGCGAGTGCACCAAGAAGCTGAAGGGCTAAGCGCCCTCCCATCAAGCCGACGCTGGACGTTAGCGCAAAATCCGCCAAAACATACCCTCGGGCACAAGCGCGAAGCGCGTCTTCGCGCTAGATGACCCGAGGGTGTAACGGTCGCTTGATGCAGAAGTTTTTCCGCGCGGATCGCCAATGATAGCAAGCCTCAGCCTCATTTTGGTGTGCCAACTGGCCGGCGAAGTCATCGTGCGCGGTCTCGGCTTGCCGATGCCGGGTCCGGTGGTCGGCCTCTTGCTTCTGCTGCTGTTGCTATTGGCGCGTGACCGATTCGCCGGTCTCGCGCGCGGGCCGCTGCAACAGGATGGCGTGGAGAGCGCCAGCCGGGGCCTGCTCGCAAATTTGTCGCTGCTGTTTGTCCCGGCCGGTGTCGGCGTGGTGCAGAAGCTCGATCTCGTCGCCGCGCATGGCATCGCCGTGGCTGTGGTTCTCGCGCTCTCGGTGGTCGTGACCCTGCTTGTGACGGTAGCGACGTTTCTGGTCGCCAGCCGCTTGATGGCGCGCGGACGGGGCGCGCCATGAGTGAAAATCCGTTCTCGCTGTGGGTGTATCTTTCGCAGTCGCCGTTGCTCTGGCTGACGGTGACGTTGCTAACTTATGCGATCGCCGACGCGGTCTCGCTGGCGACGCATCGGAATCCACTAGCCAATCCAGTGCTTCATTCGATGTGGATCATCGGCGCGTTCCTGGTGCTCACGGGCACATCGTACACAACCTACTTCGCTGGTGCGCAGTTCGTGCACTTCCTGCTCGGACCGGCGACCGTGGCGCTGGCGGTGCCGCTCTACGAAAACCGCAAGCAGGTTGCTGCGGCGATCCTGCCGATGCTGGTGGCCCTCGTGATGGGCTCCATCACCGCGATCGTTTCGGTGGTGCTGCTGGCAGAGGCCGCGGGTCTGCCGCGCGCGGTGGTTTTGTCGCTCGCGCCGAAATCGGTCACGGCGGGCGTCGCGATGGGCATCAGCGAATCGCTACACGCCGATCCGTCGCTGACGGCGGTCGCTGTCGTCCTCACCGGTATCATGGGCGCGATCATCGTCACGCCATTGATGAACTGGATGGGCATCACGGATTTCCGCGCGCGGGGATTCGCAGTTGGTATCGCGGCGCACGGCATCGGCACCGCCCGCGCGTTTCAGGTCGACGCGGTCGCGGGCGTGTTCGCCGGCATCGCCATGAGCCTCAACGCGCTCGTGACATCGCTGCTGGTGCCGCTGGCGGTGACGCTGCTGGTGCGCTGATCTGCATTGCAGTTTTTTTATGCTGTTGCCATAGAGATTTGCAGAAATTCCTTCTAGGGTCTCGCCGTGCGAGCGAGGAAACTACCTTCATGATCTCCGTGATGCAGGGCGTGCTGGGGCTGGCATCGGGAGCGCTGGTCGGATTTTCGCTTGGCCTGGTCGGCGGCGGCGGATCGATCCTCGCGGTGCCGCTGATGGTCTATGTGGTCGGCGTGCCCGACGCCCATGTGGCGATCGGTACCAGCGCCATCGCGGTGGCCGCCAACGCCGCGGTCAATTTGTCGAACCATGCACGCGGCGGCACCGTGCGGTGGTCGTGCGCGCTCTCGTTCGCGGCGGCGGGAATCATCGGCGCGTTCTTAGGCTCGATCTTCGGCAAAATGCTCGACGGTGAGAGGCTGCTGGCGCTGTTCGCGCTGTTGATGCTGGTGATCGCCCTGCTGATGCTGAAGACGCGATCGCGGATCGGCCTGCCCGACGTGCAGATGAGCTGGGCCAATATGCCCGCCATTGTCGGCCTCGGTCTCGCGACCGGGACGCTGTCGGGCTTCTTCGGCATCGGCGGCGGATTTCTGATCGTGCCGGCGCTGATGCTGGCAACGGGCATGTCGATCATCAACGCGGTCAGCTCGTCGTTGGTCGCGGTGACGGCGTTCGGCCTCACTACTGCGGCCAGTTACGCCTATTCCGGATTGATCTCATGGGGGCTGGCGGGATTGTTCGTCGCGGGCGGCATCGCCGGCGGATTGATCGGCACCCGATCGGCGCAGTTGCTGTCGGCGCGGCGCGGCGCACTCAACATCGTGTTCGCCGCTGTCATTATTGCGGTAGCGCTCTATATGTTGACCCGTAACATAACCTTATCTTGAGCGTAGATTACGTATGCCTCAGCCGGCCGGGAGACCAGACATGAACCAATCGATCGATCCATCCCGGCTGAATCCGGCGCGCACCCGGCGCGAGGCGCTTCGCGTGCTTGGTGCGGGCGCGGTGATGCTCGGCCTGGACATCGCGCCAGGCTCGGCGCTGGCGCAAAGCAACAACGAGACTGTGCTGACGGAAGCGCTGGTGTTACGCGACCCGGATATTCCGGTGGCCGGAAATGCCGAAGGCGACATTACGATCGTCGAATATTTCGACTACCAGTGCCCATATTGCCGCAAGATCGAACCCGAACTGCGGCAGGTGGTGCAGGACGACGGCAAGGTCCGTCTGGTGTTGAAGGACTGGCCGATCCTCAGCGAGGTCTCGGTGACAGCGGCGCGTATGGCGCTGGCGAGCAAATACCAGGACAAATATATTCAGGCGCATGAGGCGCTGATCGGCGTTAATTCGAAGCTGACCGAGCCGCGCATCCGTGAGCTGCTCGCCGGCGCAGGCATCGATGTCGATCGCGTCACGCGCGACCTCGCCACAAACGCCAAAGCAATCGACGCCATCCTCGCGCGTAACAACGATCAGGCCAGGGCGTTCGGATTCAGAGGTACGCCGTCCTTTATTGTCGGCAAGTTTCGGGTGCCGGGCGTTCTGACCATGGCGCAATTCGATCAGGTCATCGCCTATGCGCGGAAGGCGGCGGCGGAGAAATAGCTGCGGCAAATAGCAAAAGCGCCCTCGCAAAAAACGAAGGCGCTGGACTTTGCAGGTGAACCTTTGGCGCGGTTACTTGGACGACAGCTTGATCCAGTCGTCAAGCGCGCGCCGCTTCAGCAGATCCCAGTCGCTTGCCGCGACGTCCCAGTTCACGATGGTCCGGTTGGCCTGCGCTACCTGGCCGTTCGCGAGCGTCGAGGTCGACATCGAATCGTAGATGTAGACGCCTGCGACCAGCAGCAGCACACCCAAAATCATTCCCAGAAAAACGCGCATGACAAACCTCCGGTGGTTGCGGATAACGCGGTTAGGGGACGATGGTTCCCGTTCGGGGGGCGTGGGCACCATCCTGAGGTGCGCGCTCAGGCGCGTCTGCTCCAGCGAAACGGCGAAGCCGTTACGCAGCGATGACGCCTACATCAGAAACGCATCTTCCTCGTCGCAGGTCCAGCTACCGGCGCTGAAGCAGATGCTTCCGTCACCATATTGAGCGATTTCAGCTCATCCGGCTTGAAGACGAATAGTTTATCGTGGGGTGTCTCCATGGCGTGCACCCAGACCTGCAGGCTGACGCCCATGTCGCCGAGATAGTGCTGGCAGCGCGCGGAGATGTTTTGGGCGACGCTCATCTCATCGCGTGAAGGACCGTTGGCGGCTGAACGGACCGCCGCCACCTGATGCACGCCGATTGTGGCCCTGTCGCCGGCGTGTCGCTCGACGCCGCCGGCAAACATCAGCGGACACGACGACACGCAGTATCTTCCCGCCTCGACCTCTGTCGCGAATTTCCTTTCGCGAATGAGCCGCCCCATCGCCAGCGCATCGGCTACCGAACCGCCCGGCGAATTCAGCACCACGGTCTTGACGTAATCGCCGCGTTTGCCGACTTCCGCTGCGAAGGCCTCCGAAATTCCCGGCGTGATGGTGCCGGCCGCCATCAATTTGCCGCCGCCCACCAACTCGAACGTCATCGGCCTGGCCAGCGCGCCGTCCGGCTGCGGCAGCGGCACGAGGCGCTTGTCGCCGCCCGGCAACAATGGTGCCAGCATCGAGGGCAGCATGCTGGGCAGGTTCAGCGCGGGTGAACCCAGCTGGATCTCGGCCGGTGTCGCTGCAGAATCGGGAATGGCGATCCACCCCTGCATGCTGGCGAGGTCGACTGCGAGCACGGCGATCGTGACCGTGACGACGCTGCGGAGAATCCAGCGCAAAATTGCTTCGTCCGCATGGTCCGCCAGCCAGGTATGAAAGCGTTGCCGTATGGTGGAAGATTGCGGCACGGGGCGATGCACTATTTGGTGTGCCGTGCCGACGGCAGCGAGGTGACGTTTTCATCTGCAACCGGCGCCGGCTCGGCGACGGGTTCCCGTTCAGCCTTCGCTTCACCCGGCCCCACCTGGCGGGCATCCCCGACCTCGCGCGCCATCTGCAATGCCGCGATCATTTCGCCCGCGGTCATGTTCGACGCGCTGACGGCGGGAAGCCCTTCGCGCCTGATCGCAGCGTGCACCACGCAGAGAATCAGCACCAGCACGGCCGGCATCAGATCGATTGAGATCGCACCGGCCCAGCTCGGGATGAAATCGCCGGCATAGCGCAGCACCGCCTCCGCAGGCGACAGCGTCTGAAACCTGATCGGTTCGACCTTGGGTGTTGCCAGGATCTTATCCGCGGCGCCCGCGAGCGATGCCGCCTGTGCGGCAATCGAGCTTTCAACCTTGCCGACCACAGCGGTCTGGCGATCCGCAAGGTCGGAGGTGCGGCCGCCCGCGGCAGGCGCGATGAAGTTCGACGACAGCGACGTCGCGGCGCGCTTGACCGCCGGCGCGACCGAAGTTTGCTGCAAATTGGCGATCACGCCCATCAGCGACAGCGATTCGGATGCGAACGCATCGCTGCGCGCCGAAATCGGTCCGCGATCGGAAACCAATTCGCGCATCTTGGCGAGATCTTTGCTGCCCTGCTCGTACAATGCCGAAACACGTTTGCCCGAGGCCTGTACTTCCTGGCCGAGACTGTCGAGCTGCCCGGACATCTGCGTCAGAAGCTGCACCACGGTGCCGGATCCGGCGGTGCCGGTGAGCGAACCGGCGCGCTCGGAATCGGCAAGCTTTGCGAAGCGCGACGACGCCAGCTGGATATCCGGCAACAGTCCCTGCGCGGCGATGGCGTTGGTGTTGGCGGCATCGAGATCACGGGTGTAGTTCTGCACTGTGATGGCGAGATGCTGCTGGATTGCGGCGGCGCCGGCCAGCGCCGAGGCGTTCAACCATGACGACATCGCCACGATCATCAACGAGCCGAGCAGCAGGCAGCCGAACATCAAGCCACGACCGGTGCGATGGGTGACATGCGGCATGAAGTGCATCAGGAACACCCAGAACGCGTAGATGCCGACCGACACCGCGACCGAATAGATCACCGCGGCGAAGAGCACCATGGTCGGGCTGCCGTTCAGCAGTTCGCGGACGCCGAGATAAGTGTAGACGCCGGCCGCCAGTGCGAGGATTGCGGTAGTGAGCTTCAACGTCACTTCGAGGCGTGTGACGCCTTTCAACAGCAACAGTGAGGCAGAAGGCGGGGCCTGTGACGCGAGGGCATTGTTCGGGGGCATCAGAGAGTTCCGTACGGTTCAAAACCAACTGAACAGCGCCCCGCTGCTCGCTGAGTGTTTCTTTCCTGCAGATAAATTCGGACGAGATTATGTACAACCATCGGGCGCTTCACGAAGGCTTGAGGGAACTGTTAGCAGCGCATCAACGCGTGTGAGCGCCGTCACCGTTCCCCGCGCAGCCAGTTCAGTATCGCCGCGTTCATCTCGCGTGGATAGCAATGGCTGAGATCGTCAATCTCCCGGTAGGTCACATCGGCGCCTGCCGCCGACAACGCCTCTCGCGTCTGCCGCGCCACCTGCACCGGAAACATCCAGTCGAGCCGGCCATGCACGAGATAGATTGGCAAGCCCCGCAACCTTTCCGCATCGGCCATTTCCGCCATCAGCGGATGGAAGGTGGCGGCAACCGGCGCGAGATGGGTGAAGGGGGAAGCGCTCTCCAGCCCGGAGACGTAGCAGAACGTGCCGCCGTCGCTCATCCCGGTCAGCAGCAGTTTTGTGGGATCGATGTTCCAGCGTGCTCGCACGAAATCGAGAATGTGGGCGAGGTTTGAAGTGTCGGTGTCTTCCCCCATCAAGGCCCAGGTGCCACCACTCGCCGTGGGTGCGACAAGCATGGCGCCGCGGCTGCGCGCGTCGCGCAGCCAGCTCCACAGGAAGCCGCGCCCGTTGCCGCTGCCGCCATGCAGCGCCATCACCAGCGGCCAGGCGCGGTCGGGCGTGTAATATTCCGGCACGTAGAGCGAGAAGCCGCCGCGGCTGCCCGGTTCGTTGTGGTCGTGAATGATCCCGGTTTTTTCGTTTCCCGGCTCTGCAAGCCGTGCCAGCAGATCGGCGTCTTCGCGTAAAGCGGGATCGACGAAGAAGCTGGAGACCGGCGGCAGTTTTGCGGCAAGGGGATACAGCGCCTCCTGCGCGCGCGGGGCGTGACGCAGCGCGCGAAACACGCCAACCAGGTCACCGTTGCCGTGCTGTACCGCGCGCAATCCCTCGAAAGCCGCAAGCGCCTCGTCGCTTGCCGCTTCGAGCGAGGTCTGTACGCCTGCGAATTCTTCGGGCCAATCAGCCAGCCGCGGACGGACGGCCTGCAGCGCCTGATCCGGCGTGCCTGCGGCTACCATGACAGAATCGAAATCCGGCGGATTCAGATGCCGCGCGATGAAACCGAGAGCTTCGAGCGATTGCAGCAACGGCGGCAGCACGGCCACGATGTCGTCCACCACGGCCTCGCTCATCGCAAGTCTCCGCCAGCGTTCAATGCAGCCGCGGCCGCTTGAGCAGCTTGGCGCGATCGGTCGAGTTCAACACCACATCGAAGGTGACGCCTTCATGGTACACCGTGAGCGGCACCTCGACGCCCGCAGGTCCGAGCGCCCAGAGTTTTCGGTAGAAGGCGGTCTGACTTGAGATATTTTCGCCCTTCACCGCCAGGATGACGTCGCCGGCCTTGAGTTCGGCGCGCGCCGCGGGTCCCTTCGCGGAGATACCGATCACCACGACTCTATTGTCGATCTCGGTAGTGTACATCCCGAGCCAGGGCCGCGCCGGCATGTTGACGCGGCCGAACTTGCGCAAATCGTCGAGCCCCGGCTTGAGCAGATCGATCGGCACGATCATGTTGACATGCTCGGCTTTGCCCTCGCGCTCGCGCTCAAGCTGGAGCGAGCCGATGCCGATCAGCTCGCCGCGGCTCGAGATCAGCCCGGTGCCGCCCCAATTGGGATGCGCGGGATAGGTGAAGATCGCCTCATCCACCAGATATTCCCAGTAACCGGCGAACTCCTGCTTGGCGGCGATGTGGCTGGCGACCGACCGGGTGCGTCCGCCTGCGCCGCCCACCACTACGCGGTCGCCGATTTGGGCCGCAGCCGAAGAACCAAGCGGCAGGGGATCGAGGTCGATGCGGCCAAGGGCCTGCACCAGGCCGAAGCCGCTCGCGGAATCGACGCCGAGCGCGTGGCCTTCTACCACGCGGCCGTCGCCAAGATGCAACCAGACGGCATCGGCCTCGGTGATCAGATAGCCAATGGTCAGCACCAGTCCGTCGTCGATCACTACGCCATTGCCGGCGCGTTCGGTGCCCAGCGTGTCCGCGCTGAAGGCGTCGGCGGGGATGATCGAATGCAGGCCGACCACCGAAGAAAGCACGCGATCGAGATCGAAACTGTAGTCGCCCGGGCGCGGCTGGTTCGCCGGCGGCACTTTCCATTCAGTCAAAGAGGGCATGGAGAATCTCCTGGCCAATCGGCGCGCCTGTGCTCCAAAAATTCCAGGGAACAGCGGCGCGCGAAACCAGTGACGATCTTATGTCGCAAATGACCGTCTTGAAAGTCTCTCGTAATATGATTTGCGTGAAGCGCTGAGATCGGATGCTTCAACGCATACGTTTCAGTTCTCCGACGCTCTACCTTCATGAAGATTCTCGGCGACGTCTGCTAGCCCTCAAGTGGAGAGGGCTGGTCACTGGATCCGAGTGATCTCGGCTTTACCGGCGCCGGCCTGAACGACATCGCCCACGCTTTTCCCGTACATCGCTCTTGCCAGCGGCGAGACGTGGGAGATCGAGCCTTGGGCAGGATCGGCTTCGTCCTCGCCGACAATCCGAAACGTCTGCTCTCGGCCATCGTCGCGTACGATCGTCACCAACGCGCCGAACCGTACTTCAGAACGATCGGTCGGGGCCGGTACGACGCGCGCTGTCGCGCGCCGCGCGGTCCAATAGCGAAGGTCTCGTCCTGCAGCGCCGAGCGCCGCGCGATCGGCCGACGCTTGCGCGTTGGCGTAGGCTTCGCTGGCCGCTGCCAGGGCATGTTCGATCTGCGCCAGGCCAGCCTCGGTGACGTCGTTAGGATACTCCGAGACCGGCCGCTCCGGGAGATCTTCGAGATAAGCGTCCTGGTCCTTGACGAAGGCTCTGCTCATCAGCCGCGATCCGTTAAGCTGTAACAGCTGGGAGAGGAACAATTTTTGCACGGTTCCGTTCCATTCCCGACCTGAACGGCGGTCAATAGGTCAATAGAAAGAATTGGCGCGACAGCGAAGCCGTTCAAGGGTGTCCGCCGGGAGAAGAAAGCCAGTTGAATTCAGGTCGCGGGTCGGTTTCGAGCGCGGGCATACTGATGTATCGGCGCGGCGGTTCGAAACTGGAAGTCCTTCTGGTGCATCCGGGCGGACCTTACTGGCGCCGCAAGGACGATGGCGCATGGTCAGTCCCGAAAGGCGAAATGAATGCTGGCGAAGACGCTGGCGACGCCGCCCGTCGAGAGTTCACGGAGGAAACGGGCCTTGCTCTGACCGGGCCACTTGAACCGCTTGGCGAGATTCGCCAGCGTGGCGGCAAGCGGGTGATTGCCTTCCCCGTCGAGGGCGACATCGACGCCCAGACCGTCAGAAGCAATACGTTCGAGATCGAATGGCCGCCGAAAGGCGGAAAGATGCAGACCTTTCCTGAGATCGATCGCGCCGAGTGGTTTGATCTGCCTGCCGCACACGCGAAAATTCTCGAAAGCCAGCGGCCGCTTCTCGACCGGCTGGCCGAGCTCGTGGGCCAACCCAGAGCGAGGCCGGCACCATGACCGATGCTTTCGATCTCCAGCGCTTTGTCGATGCGCAAGCGCCGGTCTACCAGCGCGTTGTTGCCGAACTGCGCCATGGTCAGAAGCAAAGTCACTGGATGTGGTTCATTTTTCCCCAGCTGACTGGCCTCGGCCGGAGCCTGATGGCCCGGCGATTTGCGATTCGCTCTCGCGAGGAGGCGATGGCCTATCTCGGGCATGGCGTTTTGGGATCTCGGCTTCGGGAATGCACGGCGCTCGTCAGCGCCGTCGAGGGCCACACAATTCGGGAAATACTCGGCAGTCCTGACGACCTTAAATTCTGCTCGTCGATGACGTTGTTCGGCGCTGTCTCATCTGATGCGGTATTCGCAGCGGCAATCGCGAAATTCTATGGCGGCAGGCCGGATCAAAGGACGCTGGACTTGCTTGCCCGCTAACCCGAGGCGCCGGCCCGTATGCTCCGCCGCAAGCACGATCGTTTACGGATCGAGCTCGGTATCCCAGTACAAATAATCGAGCCAGCTGTCGTGCAGATAGTTCGGCGGGAACAGCCGGCCGTTGCG
>WNFR01006670.1_pt1 | contig 11795 bp, 10 predicted proteins | sample 5400221 | NCBI WGS metagenome assembly WNFR01 (sample SAMN13153357, study PRJNA577476) | soil metagenome | isolation source: 40 cm soil under Madrone tree | place: USA:California | collected 2016-06-14 | reverse complement strand
CGGGAGATCTGCACGTCCGGTTCGATGAGCGGGATGTGGAAACGGAGTCACGGTCGAACCACTAAGGCACCGCCAGACGAAAGAGGCGGAAACAGATATGTTCGGCCTACAACAACCGCGCCACATCTCGACTCTACCACTTTCTGCCACCGAGCGCGATGCTCGGCGGCGACCGGTTCTGCTTCCTAACCGGACGCTGATTCGCGACCGGAGCGCGTGCGTTGGGGCATGCTGGCCGTTCTCACCAACAAGGAGAATGACCATGCAGGACAACGAAGCCTCAGTTGCCGCCTCACTCAGGCGCGGCCCTTGGAACAAAGGCAAGCTGGTCGGCGCCAAGCCGCCGCTACGGCCGAAGCACGTCTGGTCGATCCGCACCAAGCTCCAGGTCGCAGATCGCAAGCGCGACCTGGCGATGTTCAATCTTGCAATCGACAGCAAGCTGCGCGGTTGCGATGTCGTTGCCCTCAAGGTGGAAGACATTGCGCCGCACGGATACGCCGTCGAGCGGGCAACGGTGCGCCAGAAAAAGACCGGCGTGCCGGTACGGTTCGAAGTGACGGAACAAACCCGGCAGGCGGTCGACGACCACATCCGCGCCGCGGACAGAAAGCCCGGCGACTTTCTGTTCGCTGCGCCGCGCCGGCCGGGCCGGGGCCTGTCGACCCGGCAATATGCACGCCTGGTCGGCGTCTGGATTCGCGGCATCGGTCTCGATCCCTGCACGTTTGGCACCCATTCGCTGCGCCGGACCAAGGCCACGCTGATCTATCGGCGCACCGGCAATCTTCGCGCGGTCCAACTATTATTGGGCCATTCCAAAATCGAAAGTACCGTGCGGTACCTCGGCATCGAGGTCGATGACGCCTTGGCAATCGCCGAGCAAATCGACGTGTGACGCGACCGGGCGGAGCGGATCTGCTCTGCCCAGCCGACCGCGGCGCACCGAAAATGTTGAAATCCGATGGGGGCCGCGTTTTGAGATTTCTCAATTCGTGTTGCCTCGAACGGCTCAATCTTGCATCATGCCAGTAAAAGGTGAACCGCAGAAAAATCTGCCTTACGCATCCCGCAGTCACTGGATGAAGCTTGCTAGAATTACCCCCAAGGTTGGAGGGCTCCTGGAGCTTGCGACCTCGCAACGTCCCAATTGCAAGGATGTCACGACGATCGAAAAATTCCGCACCGCGCGCTGAAAAAGAGACCGCGTAGCAAGCCCGCTGGTGCGTTATTTCGGGACGGCCGTTATCTCGGCACCCCGGATTTTTTCGGATTCCGGATCATCAGTGACACTGTGGCTCCAGCAATACCAATGGATACCCGGTAAGGAGCCGTTGCCTTCACGCGGGCTTCCAGGCAATCGGAGTCGAGTTGGGATCGAATGATAAGCACTGAAGCGAGGCCCCCCATTGAGACTCCACGCCAATAACGTTTCTATCGGAGAAGCGGGCGACGAGTACTTCGAGGTCTCGTTCGATAGCGAGGTCCCCAGCGACGATGACTTTGATCTGTCGGGACCCGATCACCCCTACCTCATTGTTCAGCGTCAGTTTGAGGACGATGACGGCGGCGTCTGCTACATCGAGACCCACGATCACGACACCTACGCTGGTCACTTCCGGCTGAAGCTAATCGAATTCACACCCACACGCCTCGCATTCGAGATCGCCAGAACCGACCACAAATACGTCGAGGTAACGTACGAACTGGACGCGAACCGGTTCGGTGAAGTGCAACGCATCGTGCACATCATTTTTGGTGTGCGAGGCTGAGACGATATCCTGTGCGCGTGGTTGCCTGGCGTCATGGCACCCAAGGCTATGCTGATCAAGGCGTCGGTTCTCGCTAACGCAATCGCGCTCCGTGCTCGTTGGCGTCCGTTATCGAAGCAAGTTCCGTCGCCGCCGGGCACGACGATCGGCGGCGGAGATTGACCCGGAGCCGACATGGCAAGAGCGTCCGCGTCGAAGAAGGGCTCTACCAATTGTATCTCATGCCGATGTCGCCCATGACGCCGTCGCGGCGGATGCCGTTGCTGGGCTCGCCGGCGGCGAACTGATAGCCGCCCTGGGCGTAGAGGCTCCAATTGGCGGTGAGCTTTGCAGTCACGCCGCCCGCAAACTCCAGCCGGGTCGCCTGCTCGACCCATCGCCTCGGCGCCCGAGCCTCGCCAGACGTTGACGCGCGCACAGGGCTGCCATACCTGCCCGTTGGGACCCGGGATGCTCCACCGCCCGCGCAGGCCGAGCCGGCCGGTAGCGCCGCTAGTGGTGCCGAGCCCGACCGGACCCAGGCCGTCATTGGCTTTGGTCGAAGGAGACCTGCTGCCAGATGATCTGCCCCTGCGGCTCGAGCACGAAGCGCGGCCCGAACCATGGCAGCGGTGGTACCGCCCCAGTAGGCTCGCGCGAGGAATGTCCAGCCGATCTCTATTTCACGGGTGGCGGGTTATAGGCGTAGTAGTGGCTTGATCCGATAATCTTGCCGCACTGCCGGTCAACAAAAGAAAATGCCGAACCCGACGCGATTGCACCATCAAAGAACACGCGGAAAACGGGTTCTGTATGGCGATTGGTCACCGGGTGCAGAGCCCATATTTCAGGGTCTGCTGCGACGGCGAACAGCTCATGCCAGTCCGTCGCCGCAATTGGTCGGACAATCACGTGGGGCCCTACGAGCGTCGGCTGGAAGTCTGCGGGTATCATTTTTCAAGGATAGCCAACCACCGATGTCCCAGCAAACGCTGCAGCCTCTCCTGATGAGGCATCGGGAGCCGGTTAAGTCCCATTCTGGGCGATCCCTCGCCGAAACCTTACACCTTGAGCAAAGGCTGCTTTCGATAGAAGCGCTGACGAACGAAATGGATTGGCCGCCGTCTCATTGAGAAGCGACAGGTTGGATCAATCATAGGCCAGGCCCGCGATCAGCGAGACAACACCGTCCGGACCGCCCATCGCAGCGGAAATGCAAAATCACGCTTAAATGGTACAATCAGCGTGCGGTGAACCACGAAGTCGCTTCGCGACAAACACGAAGAGGGGTCCGATGAACAGACGCGATTTCATCAGAGCGAGCACAGCGGGACTTGCAGCCGCCACGATTCCTGCCGCTGGCAGCGGGAGGGCAGCGGATAACACCGTGAGTGAGGGACAGCTCGGAAGCCTGCGCTCGGCGAGTCCTTCAGATCTCCAGGGCCTGGTCGGCGACGGCCGACAGCGCCGAATTCTCCTGCGCGGCGGTGTCGTGCTGAGCCTCGACCCGAGGGTGGGCGACTTCGAAAAGGCCGACGTCCTGATCGACGGGAAGAGAATTGCCGAAGTCGCACCGACGGTCTCCGCAGGCGACGCCGAAATCGTCGACTGCACCGGAACAATCCTCATGCCGGGCTTCATCCACACGCACCATCACCAGTACGAAACGTTGCAACGCAGCATCATCCCCGATGGTTTGCTCGCGGGTGCGTGGCCGCAGGAGAGCTACGGTTCGGTTGTCCAAAACATCTGGACCGCTGGCCGCATCGCCGATCCTGCGAATCCAAACAATGTCATCTGGGACCTGGGTCGTGTGCCGTACGACCCGGAGGACTGTTACATATCGGAGCTCGTCGCATGCCTCAGCGAAATCAGCGAGGGCATCACCACGGGAACCGATACCTCTCAGTCTTCGCACACACCCGAACACACCGACGCGATGATCAAAGGTCTGATGGATTCGGGCCGGCGAATGGTCTACGCCTACTCCGGCGGTATCAATCGCAGCAGCGATGGTATCCCGCACGAGTTTCCCGGAGCGATGAACGACACGACGAAGGGGATCGGTCGCATCGCGAAAACATATTTCAGCTCGAGAGATCAACTGGTGACGCTTGGATTCGGTGGCGGTCCGGGGCCCGCAGCGCCGGGCGCCGACTACACCGGATGGCAGCTCGCCCGCGCGTTCGGCGCGTCGATTCACAATCACAATGTGGGTGGCCCCAAAGTCGTGATCGATGCGGCCGCGGATGCCCGTAACGGCACCGACTGGTCGGATGTCACTTTCATCCACAGCACCCGATGGCAGGATGAACCGCTCGCGCAGATCAGTTACGGCTCGCACGGGTATCCCAAAGAGAACCGATCCAAGGCGTGGGAGATCTGGCGCGACCGAGGCGCTCACGTGTCAATCGCGGTCCTGATCGAGATGCAGATGCGGCACGGGATGCCGCCATTTCAACAGGCGCTCGATCACGGCATTCTGCCCAGTCTCAGCCCAGACGTTGACACAAACATGACCACGGATCCGTTTTCGCTAATGCGCGGTGCATTCTGTCTGCAGCGCGCGCTGGCAAACGATCTCGCATTTCCGGAGAGCAATCCAGGCGGTCTTCCGGTGCCGCAAGCCGTCACCTCCCGACAGGTCATCGAGATGGCCACTATTGCGGGCGCCGCGTCGAACCGCATTCTCGACAAGGTCGGAACACTCACCCCTGGCAAGGAGGCCGATATTGTCGTTCTCGACGCGCGCAACATCAACACATGGCCGATGAACAACGTGCCAGGTACGGTAGTGACGATGATGAACCCCAGACATGTACGTGACGTGTTGATCGCAGGGAAGGTCGTGTACTGGAAGGGCAAACTCGCGGGTTGGAATGTCGATGCACTGTTGCGGCAGATCGAGCAAGCACGCGAGCGCGTTCTCGCGCGCATCAACGGTACGCCGAAGGTCGGACAGCTGCCGCAGGGCAACAATAGCTTCGCCAATCCATACCGGCCGAACTTCCTCGCCGGATGCTGCGACAAGGGTCAGAACACGACGGCGCCCGCGTACGTGTTGAGGCCTTAGCGGTATGTCCTGCCCGACTGACTACTCGCCACTCCGTTGTCGCGCCCGGAAAATCGTGGTCGAACTTCGTTGTTGTCACTACTCTTCTGGTTAATCGTTCGGCGCGTTGGTAACGCCGACCGGATGGCTAAGAAAAAGATGGCCTCTGAGCAAGGCGCCCGTAACTTCATGACCGAGCACAACCGCCCATTTACTAGCGCAAGCAGCGCTCTCGCCGTCGTTAGCTTTCCGGCGGCGGGCGCGCCATGAATGAATACTAATTTCATGCCACGACCATAGCCGCGGCCGTACCTTTGGTCATGTCTCTTCCTGGCCCTCAACGTCGGTTCGCTGTAATGCCGTAATCTTTCCGGAGCCGGAGGTAGACCGGACCCGTCGTGGACACGGCGAAGGCGGCGCGCCTGACCCATCTGCAGCCCAGGACTTCTGCGATGCAGAAATGGACCACTTCACCCCATTTCGTCGGTCACGACTTCCTGCTTTGATGGTTAGCTAACATCGGCGTGCACGGCGACCGCCTGGCCAGTCGCGGCGCGCGCACAGCAGTCAGCGGGAAGCGTACCGAGGATCGGTCTCCTTTGGCCTCATTGACGAACGGCGTGTAGCGCGTTCCTTGTCACAAGCGATGGCGTACTGCGACCAATCAGAAAGCTAAATACCGTTTCGATCTTTCTGGACAATGATGAAGGGAATGGCAAATGAACCGTCGCGAAGTGGTCGGAGCCTTGTTGCTTGCTCTTGCCCCGTCATCAGTGCTGGCTGCAAAGCCATCTGTCGTCACGCTGGTTGGCACTGGATACAAGGGCTATTCGGATCGCGGAGTGAATAATCCATACGGTCTCGTGATTGGGCCCGATCGCATGTTGTACTTCTGCGATCTGGACAACCAACGCATTCGGCGGCTTGATCTGAAAACCCTTCTAACCGCTACCGTCGCCGGCAACGGTCAGCGGGGCTATAGCGGCGATGGTGGGTTGGCCACTGCCGCCGCCTTGAATATGCCGCACGAAATTCAGTTCGACGCGGCTGGGAACTTGTACATCGTCGAGCGCGACAATCATGTGGTTCGGAAGATCGATGCCAGGACAGGCGTCATCTCGACATTCGCTGGGACCGGTATCGCGGGATTTTCCGGGGATGGTGGGCCAGCAACACGTGCCCAACTGCGCCAACCTCACAGTATTGCGATCGATCCTCGGGGCAAGCTGCTTATTTGCGACATCGGGAACCATAGGATTCGTCAGGTGGATTTTTCCAACGGAATGATCGAGACCTATGGCGGCACCGGCGAGCGACAAGCGACGCCCGACGGTGCGCCGGTGAACAATGCGCCGTTGAACGGGCCGCGAACAATGGTGTTCGATCATGAAGGCAACCTGTATCTCGCGCTTCGCGAGGGCAATGCGATCTACCGCATCGCGTCGAAAACCGGAACCCTTCATCGTCTCGCTGGTACCGGCGAAGAAGGTTATTCGGGCGACGGCGGGCCGGCCCCCCTTGCCAAGCTGGCGGGACCTAAGGGGTTAGCCTATGGGAACGGCAAGCTCTTTGTGGCGGACACCGAGAACCACGTCGTTCGCAGCATCGCACTCGATACCGGCATCATCACAACCACGCTCGGTACCGGCCACAGAGGCGATGGTCCCGAGCCAGATCCGTTGCAATGTGCGCTCGCGCGGCCGCACGGCTTGTTCGTCGATACTGATGGCATTCTCTATGTGGCGGACAGTGAGGCGCACCGCATTCGAGTTGTGAAGTAGAGGCGTCCACCCTGCTACACACGCAGCCGGACTTCACAACTACGTGTGATGGGCTGTAAGATCACTCGTGCGCTGGCTAACGTATGCTCTCGTCCGCGGGGACGTGATTTCGTCGTAGTGTCATTTTTCGAAGGAGGAAACCGATGGGTTCGAAACGAACTAGCCGCAGGGAGCTCATAAAGGGCGGCGGCGCGTTGGCCGGTGGGCTCACGTTGGGAGCGGTAGCGCCGGCGCTCGGCCAAACACCAGCATCGGACCAGGCACCAGCACACGACCATTCGATGGCCACGGGCAGCCACGACTATCCGATGATCCCGGGCAACAAGGGGTTGATCGCCTACGGCGAGCGCTCCCATTTCGTGACCTCGGTGCGCATAGCGCACCCCATAGGCGGCAGGCCTTCGCCCGACGCGTTCGGGAAGGTGTTCCACGTGGCCTCGCCGCTGCAGGATTCTGTTGGCGTGATCACGCCATCGTCGCTCCACTATGTGGCGACGACCCGCGGCTCCTTCATTCCGGACATCGATCCCAAAGAGCACACTCTGATGATTCACGGCCTGGTGGATCAGCCCCTGACCTTCACCATGGAGGACTTGAAGCGGCTCCCGTCAGTCACCCGGTTGCACTTCATCGAATGTGCGGGAAACCGGCACAATGGGCGACAAAAGACCGTGCAGGAAACGCACGGGATGACCAGTTGCTCCGAATGGACCGGCGTGCTCCTTTCAACGCTGCTCAAGGAGTGCGGCCTGAAAAGCAGCGCGACATGGTTCGTCGCTGAAGGCGCCGAGGAAGTGAAGGGCGCCTCGAGCATGCCCATCGCCAAAGCGATGGAGGACTGCCTCATCGCCTACGGTATGAACGGCGAGGCCGTGCGGCCTCAGAACGGTTTTCCGCTGCGGTTGCTCCCGCCCGGCTTCGAGGGAATCTTCCACACCAAGTATCTGCGGCGCATCAAGATCGTCGACCGGTATTACATGAACTACAACGACTTCGGGCATCTCGATCGGGAGCCGAAAGAAGCTGCGCTCGGCTTCCAGATCGGACCCAAGTCGGTCATCACGTACCCGTCCGGCGGACAGCAGCTGCCCGGCCGCGGATTCTACGAGATCCGCGGGCTGGCCTGGTCCGGCGGGGGCGCCATTCGTACCGTGGAGGTATCCACCGATGGTGGGCGGAAGTGGAACCCCGCCGAGTTCAAGGGGACTGCACAACGCATGGCGCACACCCGATTTAGCTATGCATGGAATTGGGATGGAAACGAGACCGAGATTCTTTCGCGCTGCACCGACGAGATCGGGCAGGTGCAACCGACGCGAGAGCAGATCGCCCAACACTGGAACGTGCCTTTTGAGCGAAATTACAGAGTGCCTGGGCTAGACAACAGCGTTATGCCGTGGAAGATCGCCAAGGACGGGAGCGTGACCAATGGGCTCGCTTAGGCTTGTCACGATTCTGCTGCTTCTGGGGAGCCCCGCGTTCGCGCAGTCGTCGCCCCCATATGGCGTGGGTCGCACTCCGACCGCAGAAGAAATCCGCGCCTTGGATATCTCGATCGGTCCTACGGGAGAGGAACTCCCTCCGGGCCGCGGCACCGCCAAGGAGGGCGCAGATCTCTTTAAGGAGAAGGGGTGCTTCGTCTGCCATGGCGAAGCGGGCATAGGGGAGCTGGCGCCCGCGTTGAAATCGAAAAAAGGCCAAGATGTTCCCATCTGGGAACGGGAGCGCATACTGCCACTGCGCGCGCCGTTTGCGACGACGGTGTGGGATTTCATCAGGCGCGGCATGCCTCTCGGGAGTGAGGGGACTCTCACCGCCGATGAGGTATATGCGCTGACGGCCTACCTGCTCTTCCTGAACAAGGTGATCCCGGAGGACGAAGTACTCGACAAACAGAGTCTGCCGAAGGTCAAGATGCCGATTGGCGATGACTACGCCCGGCTGCCTGACTGGAAGCCCGGGACGCCAAGGCTTGAGGGTTACCCCTACTAAGCAGACTCCGCTGGTGTGGCCAACGGATCAAGGCTGTGATTGCATCTTTGCAGTGCTTCGCGGGGGCGTGGCGTGGCGGGCGCGATCTGTTGGGCGAACAGAGAATCTCTGCTTAGCCCATCTATTCAGGCGGGCCCGGATTTGTGCTGAAGGGTGTGGCGCAAAGCATTGAGCTTGCGTAGGGAATGGGTGTCGAGACCACCCTGCGCTTCCAGCCACGCTGCCACACCCGCCATGATCGACGATAGTCAACTCAGCTTCAGCCTGCCATCCGTTTCGCGCAAGAAAGTCACAGCCGTGTTTGATGGTGGCCGGCTGTCCTCTGATAGTGGCGTGATGCTGCTCGCACTTGTTGAGCGTCGGCGCAACGTCGCCGCTACGCTCGCCGCTCTACTAAATTCGAACTCGTGATCAACCTCAAGACCGCCAAGGTGCTCGGGCTCGACGTGCCGGACAAGCTCCTGACGCTCGCCGACGAGGTGATCGAATGAAGACGCAGTCTCACGCACTGCATGAGTCCGGAATTGATGCTGTGGACGGCTCCTCCCCGGCACGAGAGTGCCATTGATGTGGTGCTGTTAGGACACCCTATGATTCGGAGGAGCCAGGGCATGCAAACGACCACGACCGTCGGTCTCGATATCGCGAAGTCAGTTTCCCAGGTTCATGGCATTGATGCGGATGGCAAAGTGTTGTGTGCCGTCCGCTCAAGCGGCGTTATGTTTTGGTGTTTTTTCAGAAGCTGCCGCCGTGCTTGGTTGGTATCGAGGCGTGTGCATCATCACATTATTGGTCGCGCGAACTTCAGGCGCTTGGCCACACCGTACGTCTGATGCCGCCTGCCTACGTCAAACCTTACGTCGAGCGACATAAGAACGATGCGGCTGACGCAGAAGCGATCTGCGAAGCCGTCACGAGGCCAAACATGCGGTTTGTGCCGACCAAGACCGCCGAGCAGCAGAGCTGTCTGACACTCCACCGCACACGGCATCTGTTCATTCGCCAGCAGACGGCCATCATCAATTCCATTCGCGCGCACCTGGCCGAGTTCGGGATCGTCGCACCGGTCGGACGCGGTGGTGTCGAGCAGTTGCTTAAAGCCGTCGCCGATGCCAACGACACTCGGCTCCCAGAGATAGCACGGGCCTGTGTGGCTGCTCTTGGGAGTCAATTGGTGGCACTGAAAGCCCAGATCCTGGCCTTCGATCGCCGCATCATGGCATGGCATCGATCGAATGAGACCAGCAAGCGACTTGACGCCATCCCGGGTGTCGGCCCGGCCCTTGCGACTGCGCTGGTGGCGAGCATTGGGGATCCCAAGGCATTTCGATCGGGACGGGATTTCTCGGCCTGGATCGGGCTTGTGCCGAAGCAGAACTCAGGCGGGGGCAAAGACAAGCTCGCCAGCATCAGCAAACAAGGAGACCGCTATCTGCGCAGCTTGTTCACCGCCGGCGCGCTCGCCGTGATCCGCTATGCCAAGCTCCACGGCACCAAGCATCGACCATGGCTCGCGGCATTGCTGGCGCGGCGGCCAACCAAGGTCGCCGCCATCGCGCTCGCCAACAAGGTCGCTCGCATGGCCTGGGCGATGATGACGAGGGGAGGGCGCTACAAGGAACCTGTCGCACTCGCGGCATGAAAGACATCGCGTCGGGCATCCGGCGTGATGTGAACGGTTGGGAGGGCAAACAGCACGTAATGCAGAGCCGGTCGATCCGGCGATCGGGACAACCCACTCGGGCCAGCGCATTGTCGAATGCGTGGTATTGACCGGGATCCGATCCGCGGAGGGCATTATGGCCAGCGGTCACGTGAACCGCACTAACAGGCCGAACACATGGCTGCTCCGACCACTGCTGCACGCGTGAAGAAAGCTCTTGCCAACCCGGAGCCGTCCACACATGGCCCGCTGCCGCCGACGCCGCACCGCAGCAGAGCCGGCAGCTATCAGGGGTCCTCCTGCCGTGTCGGCGATTGGCCTGATGGCGGCCCGTGACCCCAAACGGATTTTGGCATTCGACCCAATCGACTTGATCCAGATGGCCCAGCCGACGCAGATCGGCGGATGACTGATGGAAGAAGGGTCGCCGCCATGGACGGCACGCACCCAATCCTCACCTCGCCGGTGGTCGGATCGGACAGGAACTCGATTTTTCCGATCCCCTGCTTCAATTGATCGAACACCGCGACGCCGCATTCGATCAACCCATCTCCGTAGATCGTTGGTCGGATACCTGCGGCTTCGATCCGATACCGAGGGCTGCTTCACGCGCAACTGCGCCGCCGCCTTGGCAGTGCTGCCTGATTGCACCACATCAAAAATACATGGAGGTCGCGCATCCAAATGGCGCACATATCGCTTGGCGGGGGTATGGTAGGCGCGCGTGAAACGGAGCCGCGAAATCATGGCTGAGACCACACTCTCGCATTGGACGATCGGCGCCGCGTTGGCGCTCGTTGCCACCGCCGTCGCCGACGAGCCAATGGGTGAAGCGACGCGCTACGTTAGTACGGTCGGAGGCCGCGAGCGAACTTTCATCGAATATGTTCCCAAGACCTTGAAGTCCGGCGCACCGTTATTGTTCGTGCTGCATCCTTCAGGGGGCGATGCCGCGAGTATGCGCCAATATTCCAATTACGAATTCGACGAGCTGGCGGACAAACACGGATTCCTGGTCGTGTATCCGGATGGGTTCGACAACACCTGGAACGATTGCCGCGGCGGCTCGCCATTTTCCTCCAAGCGGCTGAAGATCGACGACGCCGGTTTCATCAAAAGCCTTCTCAACCATGAGGTAACGGCGCACGCGGTCGACAAGAAGCGCGTCTTCGCCGCCGGCTGGTCCAATGGCGCACAGCTCGCCTACCGCCTGGCGCTGGAATATCCCGAGGATTTCGCCGGCGTCGCCGCGATCTCGGCAAGCGTGCCCGTGAAGGAAAATCTCGATTGCGGCCAAGTCGACAAGCCGATTCCCGTGATGATCGTCAACGGCACCGCCGACCCGATCAATCCCTTTCGCGGCGGCACGGTGAATTTGGGCGGCGCAAAGCTCGGCAACGTGCTCTCCAGCGAAGACACGGCGAAATATTGGGCAAAGCTGTTGGGCGTAACGGCCCCGCCGCAGATTGCGACGCTGCCGCATAAAGGCGGGCGTACCTCGGTCGACAGCATGACCTGGTTGAAAGACGGTACCTCCGTGGTCATTTTGTATTCGG
>WNFR01009854.1_pt1 | contig 11797 bp, 5 predicted proteins | sample 5400221 | NCBI WGS metagenome assembly WNFR01 (sample SAMN13153357, study PRJNA577476) | soil metagenome | isolation source: 40 cm soil under Madrone tree | place: USA:California | collected 2016-06-14 | reverse complement strand
TCGCGCGCCTGCAACGATCCGGCCCAAATGAATTCTATGAAGGCGAAACGGCGCGCTTAATCGTCAGCGATATGAAGCGTCATAACGGCTTGATGACCATGGACGACCTGCGTGGCTACGTAGCTAAAGAGCGCGAGCCATTGCGCGGCACTTATCGAGGTTACGAGGTCATTTCGATGCCGCCGCCTTCTTCGGGCGGCGCAGTGTTGGTGGAGATGCTCAATATTCTTGAAGGCTACGATTTGAAACAGATGGACGCCAACTCCTCGGACCGTTACCACCTGACTGCGGAAGCTATGCGCAGGGCATTTGCTGATCGCGCTGAATACATGGGCGACAGCGACTTTGTGAAAGTGCCCGTGGCTGGACTGATAGACAAGTCATATGCTGCCAGGCTGCGCGCGACCATCAGCACTGAACGCGCCTCGACGAGTGCGGAAGTGCGGGCTGGTCGGCCCGCCGGTTACGAGTCAGAGGAGACGACACACTTTACGGTTGTCGATGCTGAAGGCAACGCAGTGGCTAACACCTATACACTGAACAACTCGTACGGTTCGGCAGCCGTCGCGAAGGGTACAGGCATAATCTTGAACGACGAGATGGACGATTTCGCAGCCAAACCAGGAACGCCAAACATGTATGGATTGATTCAGGGGGAGCGCAACGCGGTAGCCCCGCGGAAGCGCCCACTCTCAGCCATGACGCCAACATTTGTCTTGCGTAAGGACGGCAGTCTTTGGTTCACGGTTGGCAGTCCCGGTGGTCCGACAATCATCAACACGGTTCTCTGCGTGATCAGTGATGTCATTGACTACGACATGAACATCCAGCAGGCGATCGATGCGCCACGCATTCATCACCAGTGGCTACCTGATGAATTTGTGTGGGAACCGTATGGTTTGTCTGGCGATACTCAGCGTGCTTTGTCAGCCCGCGGTCATAAGCTCGCTAAGCCGCGCTACCTGGGTGACGCGGAAGGAATCATGATCGAGGAGAAAACTGGAGTTCGGCTCGGGGCGACGGATCCAAGAAGGAGTGATGGGATGGCGGTGGGGTATTGATTGTTAGTCAGTGGTCAGTGGTCAGTGGTCCTTCGTCTGACCTACACTAACTGCGACGCACTTGCTACGGACAACTAACAACGGACAAGTGACCTCTACTAACTACTGACTACTGACCACTGACTACTGACTTTGATCATGTCAAAACTCGAATCGACTTTAGCCAGCGAAGAACAGAACCTCCTCGCGTGCATTCACTGCGGCCTTTGTCTGGAGGCCTGCCCAACTTACACCATCACTGGTGATGAGAACGACGGACCGCGCGGCAGACTATATTTAATGCGTGCTGTCGGCGAAGGGCGACTCGCAAGCACCTCGGAAGCTTTCAGTCAACATATCGATCGCTGTCTCGGTTGCCGGGCTTGCGAACAAGTGTGTCCTGCCGGTGTGGAATATGGCCAACTTCTCGAGGCAAGTCGTGCCGAGTTGCGAGAGGTGGAGAGCACACGAGGCTTCACAAATAGGGTCCTGCAGTTAGTACTAACTCGCGTTTGGCTCCATCCGGCGCGCCTGCGGCTCGCCTTTCTCAGCGCACGTATTTTTCGGGACTCCGGCCTCGGCCATTTACTTCTTACATCGCGATTAGCCAGACTAGTTTCTGCTCGATTCGAATTGGCGCTCGCGTTACTGCAAAGCTCTTCACCAATCGAACTCGGCGAACACCAAGGTGCGGAAACAAGCAAGAATTGTGATGCTGCTAGGGTTTCGGGACGGGCTGACGTGTTGTTGTTTACCGGTTGTGTGACCGAAGGTCTCTTTGCGAGGGTAAACCGAGCAACGACTCGCGTACTTGAAGCAAACAGTTTTGCGGTCCATGCTCCGCCGCATCAGGTTTGCTGTGGGGCATTACACGCTCATGCAGGAGATCTTGAGGGCGCGCGTATTCTCGCTCGAAAAAATATAGAAGCTTTCAAGGACAACAGCGAGTGTCCTGTTATTACAAATGCCGGAGGCTGTGGAGCGATGCTTGCTACCTACGGGCATCTGTTAGCCAAGGATGAATTCATTGCCGATGAGGCCCGTCAGTTCAGTGCGCGAATCCGAGATGTCAGCCAGCAACTGGCGACGGTCGAGATGCAAACCGGTGCTGGCATCTCGGCAGGGATAGTCACCTACGACGCTTCATGCAGATCAGATTGTAATGACCAAAGCGGAGATTTTGACTACAGGCAATCCGGGTTGCCAGATGCAAATTGGCGCGGGCGCGAGCCTGGCTGGTATGCCTTTAAAAGTCTGTCATCCGGTAGAGCTATTGGATGAATCATACAGGCGCGCTGGAATTTATGATTGAAGGTTGCGGACAACATGCGCTCTCATTCTCACCTAGTTTCAGCGCAGCTATCTCATTCTCACCTGGCTTTAGCCAGGTGAACGGCCGCAGCCTCTCATTCTCACCTGGCTTTAGCCAGGTGAGCGAGCGGTATTATGATCGGCGAACCGTTTTAACGGTTTTCTTCGTCGCGCCACTCGAGAACATACCGCTTTACGAAGAGCTCATACTCTTCCGCGTAGCTCTTCTTGCGATGATGCTCTTCTTGCTTGGCGATGTATCTAGCAACTCGGTCTACCTCTGAGTGGGAAACGGAAAATGCGCCATATCCGCGCCCCCAGGCGAACCTTCCTCCCACTAACCTGTTATCGTTTATCCAGTAAGAGGAGCCGCCTTTGAAGAGCTGGATGACTTCTTCAACGCACTTGTTAGTCGGCAGATCAATCAAAGCGTGAGTATGCTCAGCGTTGAAGTAGTTGATCTTCATGTAGATTCCTTTTTCAGAGGAATACTCCGTTAGGAACTTTGACGCTCGCGCAGCAGCGCGCTTGTCGAGAATCGCTTCCCGCGCGAGCGTTTCCCAAATTAGGTGGAGCCAGATTCGTGAGTAGGAGTGAGTAGACATGGTGAGCTGTCCTTTCTAGTGAAGTCAATTGTGAGACGAAGAAAACCGTTAAAACGGTTCCGAGACCTTATTTTGCCTCGATCACCTGGCTAAAGCCAGGTGAGAATGAGAGGGCTACAGAGATCACATGGCCGAAGCTTGAAACGCGACGCTACCCCCAACAATCGTCAGTCGCACATTGCCGTGCTCGTCAAGCGCAACGAGGTCCGCGCGCTTCCCTTCCTCGATCGAGCCACACTCATTATTAAGCCGCAGTAACCGCGCGGGATTTGTTGAGGCCATTACCGCGGCATCAACTTCTGAAACTCCAAGAGAAAGCATCAAGCGAACGGCATCCAACATTGTGATAACCGAGCCTGCGATGCTGCCGGCAGCGTTACTTGTGCGACCGTTGCTTACCGCGATCGTTTCGCCCCATATTTTGTATTCCCCATCGCCCATTCCTGCCGCAGCAATTGAATCGCTTATGAGGTTCAAACGTTGCGGACGTTTCACTTTCAACAGTAGTCGGAGCATCAACGGCTTCAGGTGTATGCCATCGGCCACTACATCGCAGGAAACATCATCGCGCATCAGGCCCCATGCTACCGGCCCAGGCGAACGTTGATGAAGCGGCGCCATCGCATTCATGAAGTGAGTCATGTGGTGCGCCCCTGCCTGATGCGCACGGTCAAGCACTTCCGGTTCAGCTCGCGTATGGCCCAGCGAAACTATCCAACCCTTGCTACTAAGATCGCGCACGAGATCGAGACCACCCCCGATCTCCGGCGCTAATGTCATCATCATCGTCGCGCCGGTCGTGGTCAGGACAGGAAGGTCATTGAGTTGTGCAGCGTCTGAATAACTTTGGAAATATTCAGCATGCAGTGCGCCACACTGCGCATTGTTAACGAATGGACCTTCGTAGTGCACACCAAGAACGCGCGCGCCCCCTTGCGATGTCGCGTTTTGTTGCCCGGCGATCAATCGCCCAACTTCTTTCACCGCGCCCGCGTAACTCTCATGGGTTGCCGGCACCAGCGTTGGCAACCAACCGGTCACGCCCTGGGTTACGAGAAACTGAGAGACCTGGCTCAACTCTGCAGCGCTCGCATCCATCGTATCGACACCTACCGCTCCGTGCAGGTGGACATCAATAAATCCCGGATAGACAGTTAGACCATCCAAATCGAGCGACACGTCGTCTGAGAGTCTCGCCGCTTCGCTTGCGACAATAGAGGCAATGCGGCCTGCTTCAATCAACACAGCAGCAGACTTCAATAAACGATCCGGCAAAACAACGCGGGCGTTGCGCAGCAGAAGTTTTGGCTGAACTGAGGTTGTGGTCATACTGCAATTAAATCAGGAATCAGAGTGCGGGGCCACATACGACGATGTGCTTGAGTCAATCGTGCGAATGCCCGCAGCGTCTCCGCTGCGGGCACCGGAATCGATCCAGCAGTCGGCTGAATGTTAGAAGATAAACTTCACACCCAGTTGCATGTTTCGCGGATCACGTACCCCGGTCACGGTTCCGAAAGTCGCCGGAGTGGAGAGGGCGAGCGCCACGGTGGTGAAGTTTGTGTGGTTGAACACGTTGAAAACTTCCCACCGCAGTTGCACCGACTTCGTTTCGTCGAACCTAAAGGACTTGGCAAGCGTGGCATCGAAACGCGTCGTTGACGGGCCGGTGATGACGCCACGCGACTCGTTGCCGACCCGATTTACTCCCGCGGGAACGTTAGCGAAGCAAGCGGTATTGAAAAACTGTGCAAAGGTCTTCGCGCCACCGGAATTCGGGTCGCAAATCACGTCCGGTCGAAAACCTGACGGTGACGCACCCAGCAGTCCGAGGCCGGGGGCGTCAATGTTGGCGGTGGTGGCCGTGAACGGCAGACCTGTGAAGTAATAGGTGATACCCGAAATTTGCCATCCACCGAGAAGTTTTCCGGTTAGATTTGCCTGGTTCTCGTAAAACGGCAACTCGTAGATATAGTTGATACTCAACACGTGACGCCGATCCAAATTAGCGCGCCCGTATTCGTCGTGGAGCTGGTAAGGATTCTGCGGCGCAGTGGAAGATTCATTCTGGCTGTCAGTCAGGTTCTTGGACCATGTGTAAGCCAGGTTGATCTGACTACTACGCGAAAACCTTCGTTGCGCGGATACCTGCAGGCTGTGGTAGTTCGAATTGAACCGGGTCTGTAGAAGGCGGACTGGGCCGTAGCCTCGGAAGGGTCTGATCTGGTTGAGAATTAACTCCGCCGTTGAAGAAGTAAATTGTGTCCCGGCCACCTGGCAGGGGCCGAACGTTGGGGGGTTAACGCTGTTTGTTCGACAAGTCTGCGTAATCGCGAATCCCGGCGGCAAAAGATTCGCGTCGATAAGACCCGATAAATGCACACCCCTCGAGCCGAAATAGCCAACCGTGAAGAGTGTCTTTGAGTTCAGTTGGTGTTGTACATCCAGGGACCAACTTTGGACATAGGGAGTCTTAAATTTCTGGTCGATGCCGGCGACGGTCGGAACCGTAAGACTAACGGTTGGATTTCCGGCAAGCGGATTGTCGAGTGTAACGGGATTGAGGGTTGCTTGCGCCTGAAACGGAGGATTGGTACCAACCAACCCTGTCTCGGGGAAACTGAACGACAATTGATCAAAGTAAATACCGTATCCAGCTCTGACCGAAGTCGTGCCCTTCTTAAACGGGTCCCAGGCAATTCCTACGCGCGGCGCGAAATTGTTGCGGGTCGGGGCGACGGCCTTGCCAAAAGGCGAAACGGTCGCACCCGGAACACTTACCTGGCTGTTGACGATGATGCCGTCCATCGGGTTCCCTGTATTCGCTACGCGTACGCCATTAGCCAGAACCTGGAAAGCCTGGGCCGGATCGAAATGCGCTGGATCGAAGCTTGTCATTCGGCCGTTACCGTCCCAGGGCTGGCCGAACCGCGAGAAACGAACTCCGTAGTACAGCGTCATGTTGGACCGATAGCGCCACTCGTCCTGAGCGAAGGCCTCAATGCTGTTGGACCTCAAATCAGCTGTCAGGTCAAACTGGTTTTGGGTGAACGTCTGAAAATTGCCCAAAAGGAAATTGGCCCAGAGTTGATTGGTAGCGCTGGTGCCTGTAGGTCTGGTAGGCGCCGTTGACGCAGCGCCGTAGGTGGCCTCGTTGGTTCCACCAAGCGAATTCTCATGCTTTCTGATCTTGGTAAAATAGAAACCATACTTGGTTGTGTGTGTGCCAAACACCTTCGAGAGCGTCGTATTAACCGTCTTGTTGTATGAGAAATCACTGTATGGTCCAAACGTGCTGAGCCCTGAGAAGCCGTTTCCACTGATCGTCGGCACCCTGCCCCTGGTTACGGTAAAAGGAAACTGAGGCAAGCTGCCGGCGATATCCGGCGAGTTCGCATTGTTGAGCAGGCCGATTACTTTGCTGGGAACGTCGCCGAAAGAGTATGAGCCGCCAAACTCAAAAACCGTCGTCGGGGATTTCACCCACGTAACGCGTCCCACATGTGTACGTCCGGGAGAGCTTGTCTGTGTAGTGGAGACAAATGGTTGCCCAGCGCCGCCAGTGAATAAGCCAATCGGCTCGATCGTGGGTATTGTATCGTTTTCGAATCGGTAGTACGCCGACAGCTTGTCATTGAATCTGTGGTCAATCCGGATGAGCTCTTGTCGGAAATTAAAAACCCCCCTGGCCGGAAAGAACAGCGTGCCCGCAGCATCGGACGGCAGTGGCAACTTATTGTAAATATCCTGAACGTATGCCGACGCGACCCGACTTCTTAGATTCAGTGGTAGGGACTGGCCGGCCGGCAGCACCGTCGCGCAGGGGTTAGCAACGGGCCCAATGCAAACGGCCTGCGGAAAGATACCCTGGCGGAGAGCTGCCGACGGAACCGTTGAGTTGAAGGTGGGATAGGTAATCACCCGCCGAAACTCTTCAGAGAAGAAAAAGAACGTCCCCTTTAGTTTTGAAAAAATAGGTCCGCCTTCGCCGAAGTGTGGCCCTGCTACCGGCCCGCCAAATGTACCGCCAAAATTGTTGTACCTCAGCGGAACGCGTTTCGCCTTCCCATCGGCGGTCCGGCCAAGTGGAAACGTTCGGTTTGTTAAAAACGAATTAGCATTCAACCAGTCGCTGCGGAAAAACTCGTAGAGGTCGCCGTGATAGCCGTTTGAACCGCTTTTCGTAACAACGTTAACCTGACCGCCGGAGCTCCTGCCGGACTCGGCTGGATAGAGGCTCCGCAGAACGGTGAACTCGGCGATCGCGTCAACCGACGGATAGGTTTGAATCGTCAGATTAGCTCCCCGGTCTGTCGTGTCGGCGCCATCTACATTGTACGTGTTGGAACTTGACCTGACACCGTTGACGGCGATTTGCAACGCATTTGAAGCTCCGCCTGGATTGGTCGTGCCAACGTAGATCTGGTCGGCTATATTTGCTGAAACCCCGGGGGACAGAGTTATGAGTTGAACAAAGTTGCGATTATTCAAGGAAAGCTGCCGCACCTGATCGCCGTTGATTACGTTGGCGGCCGCAGCGGACTGAGTATTCACCTGCAAGAGATCTGAGGTCACGGTGATCGTTTCTGCGATATTGCCAGCCTCCAAAACCACATCCACCGTGCGACGATCGTTCACATTTACCTTGACTCCGCTATCAACATGCTTTTTAAAGTTTGGCGCTTCGACGCTAAGATCGTAGAGTGCGACAGGCACCAGCGGTACGGAAAACTCTCCATTATCATTCGTGGTCACTGTGCGCACGACCACCTTCTTGTCGCTATCGGTGATTGTCACAGTCGCGCCCTGCACGGCGGCGCCAGTCGAATCTTTTACGGTACCGGCGATGCTGCCGGTGATTTCCTGACCAAACGCGAGTCCGCTCAGGCTCAGGCAAAATGCGAACGCTAGAATGGTCATCCGAACTGATATCTGTTGTTGTCTCATTGGTTGCTTCCTTTTCATCGTTGAAACAGTCTTTCGCTTGCGCCGATGGCGCAGACCTCGGGGATGAACGATTGTTAGAACCTACAGGGAATGAAAACAATTTCGAAAAGTCTTGACTGCGCCATTACAGGCGCCCGACCCGCTGGCAGAAGGCCGGACCCTATAACACCCGCGCAAACGCATGGCAAGAATAAGGCGATTGCGAAATTGCGGGTCGTTCAGCAACCGAACTGCTAGAAACTAAGCTTCCCTGACAGTTGTATCCTTCGCGCATTGTTGAACCCGGCACGAGCGCCATCGGCGGAAGATACCCGCCCGATGCGCGCGATACGCCGTCCTTGACTGCCACATCGGCGCGAAACCAGGGATTGCCACTGCCGTCGACAATGCGAGCATTGGTGATTAATAGATCGTACATCGAAGGTATGGCTTCTACTGGCGCAACGAAATGCGGAAGAGAGACCCCACCTAGCACCAATGCAGTCAGCGACAGGACAGCAGACTTAGAAAAGAGACTCGATTTCACTGCTTTTCGATTTCCGGTCCGTAACCTTCCCAGCCTCAGCCGGAAGATGCGGTGGATATTATTCACTTGAAAGCTTACAGGTTTGGCCCGCGCTCGTCTGATTGCCTAAAGAGAAGAATTCGAATTATATGGGCAACGTTGGAATAATGGTAGCTAAAGATTTTTATCACTTTGATAAGAATGTTTGATACCCATTTTTGGAGAAATTACAAAAATACTTGACGGAAAATCTTCCAGATATATACTGCCTGCCACCGATCGTTGCGTGGGGACTGTCATACTGTAATTCTGGATTAGTTTCGCACTAGTCAACTCGCCAATCATTCAAACAGTCAAGGGGCAAATTCAGTTTGAGTTTGCTACTAATCCTCCACACACAGCTACGATTAGGAGAAAGCGATCGATGCGCACCCTTAAACATTTCGTTACGAGCACACTCATCCTTTTGACGATTGCGGCTACATTCGCAGTCGCTCAAACCGGCACATCCCGCATTACTGGCCGCGTAGTAGATGCAAAGCAAGCATCCATCGCCGGCGCTAGCGTCACCATCACAAACGAGGCTACTGGTGTAACGCAAACTCAAACGACGACGGAGGCTGGCGTCTACTCTTTCGATTCGCTGCCGGTTGGAAACTACACAATCACCGTAGAACAGAGTGGCTTCAAGAAGTTTCAATCCACCGGCAACCAGTTGGAGGTTAATACTCCCCTGACGGTCGACGCGATGTTGGAGATCGGTCAGGTTTCGGAGGTTGTCACTGTCCAGGGCGGCGCAGAACAACTACAAACGGCGAATGCCACGATCGGAAACGTCGTCGAGCAGAAGGCAATTGAAACGCTGCCGCTCAATGGTCGCAATCCACTGACCTTGTTGCTCCTCGAGCCAGGGGTCGTACAACGTTCGTTTGGTGGCGCAGGTTCAGGCGTCCACGTGAACGGCGCGCGTGATCGCGCCTACAACGTGACAATTGACGGCATTGAAGCAAATGAATCCAGTGTGCCAAACCCGGTCTCTAATCTCTATCGGATTAACCCGGACAACGTTCAGGAGTTTAAAGTAACCACAAACAATGCTACGGCAGAAGAAGGTCGCAATAGCGGTGCTTCGATTTCGATTGCAACCCGGAGCGGCACCAGCGAATTCCACGGCACGGGTTTTATTTTCTTCCGCAATGAAGCATTGAACTCAAACGACTGGTACGCCAACGCACAGAAAGGACCAAAACCACTGATCAGAATGGGTCAGTACGGTTTTGAGATGGGCGGACCAATCAAGAAAAACAAAACCTTCTTCTTTGGCAGCTGGCAATACAATCGCGTCGACTTTACACAACCAATTGATCAAACGTTTGGCTTTCCCATTGTTTACACCGCAGAAGCCCGCGCCGGCATTTTCCGTTACTTCGTGCCGGATCCTGCTAACCCTCTGGTGATAGGCGGCAACACGATTTTGCGGAATTCGTCGTTGCTGGTAAATCCAAGCACCGGAGCATTGGTCGTTCCGCTGTGCGCAACTTCTACTTCCCTACGCTGCGTTCGCGTTTATGATACTCGCACGACAGGAGCAGGCGGTAATAACACGTTGGGAAGACCTCTCGATACAAGCGTGGCAACGCTGCTTAACCTGTTCCCTCTGCCCAATAACTTTGCTTCAGCCGGCGAGGGTTTGAATACGGCTACCTACGCTTGGAATCCGCCGACTGCGATCAGAGGTCCGGCAATCAATGTCCGCATCGATCACAATTTTAATGAGAACAATAGTATCTTCGTGCGCTATCTATGGTCCGATTACAACACGCTGAAGGGCGACCCCCTAAACGGAAGGCCCCAGGTTTATCCTAATAATCCACCGCAAGGCGAGGTGTTCCGGCGCACATCTAACCTGGCAGTCAGTTACCGAAAGGTAATCTCGCCACGTATTGTCAATGAACTTACGGCCGGTTACGGACGTTTCGGTTTCCTGTTTACTCAAGGTGAAGCTAATCCGGCATGGCCGGACGTGCCGCCCTTTGATTTCAATAGTATCAGTGAACCTTACATCAACACTCCGCGGACTGCGCGCTGGGTCACCACACCGCAACTGCTCGACAATTTGAGCGTCGTCCATGGCGCGCATGTTTTCCGTGGTGGCATTAACTTCCGCTTCTATCGTCATGTCGATCAGCGCGGCCAGCCCGGCGGTATCAACGTAACCCCCACGGTAACCTTCTCGGCCACCACTCGGCCTGCGTTTATCGGTACGACCGGCAACTCCGGATTTGGCGTTGCACCGGGCATTAATTCTACCGATGGCACCAATTTGGGCAGTCTGATAAACAATCTTTACGGTTTGCCCGCTTCCATGACGCAGGTCTTTATTTCGAATCTCAATGACAACGTATTCCTCCCGTTCAAAACGGGCGATAAGGTTACGTTGTATGCGGAGAAGCACAACCTCGATCAATACAATTTGTACTTCCAGGATGAATGGAAGGTTCGTCCTAACTTGACATTGAACTATGGTGCTCGCTGGGAGATTAATCCTCCAGCGAATACCTCGCCGAACGCTAATGTCTATGTCGCCAGCACGCCGATCGCTGGCACACCATTGCCCGCAACGCCGGTCGTCAATACACCCGGCGCAGTGAGCTTTGTGAAAGCCAATCGCTGGTACAAGGGAAGCTTTAACGGAGCTATTGGCCCACGCTTCGGCCTGGCCTATAGTCCTGATTTCAAGTCGGGCTTTTTCCGTACTCTCTTCGGAGACAGCAGCAAGAGCGTAATTCGCCTGGGCTATGGCATCGCATTTGACACTATCTCCTCGTTCCAGGTAACGGCAGCAGCCGGACGAATTCCCGGATTGGTCCAGAGTTGCACGACGTCATACTCCACAACCACGTCCGCTTTCTCCACGATCACCGCCGGATGTGTTAATTCACCCGACATCAACAAGACGGTGGCCGGCGGCTTCCCCACACAACTGCCAGCGCCTTCAGTGAAGCCATTGTCACTGTTGACGCCACCCCAACAGCTAAGAACCAACTCACCGCCAATTACAGTGTTCGCGCCAAACATGAAACTGCCTACAGTTCATGAGTGGAACGTCGGCATTCAACGCGAATTGCCATGGGGTTTGGTGATGCAGGCTTCCTACATTGGCCGTCGCGGTGAACATTTATTCATGGCCTACGACATTAACCAAACCAACCCGGACGCGATCCTCCCCTCCTTCCTGATAATGCAACAGAATCGGGTCAAGGGATGCACTCCTTCGGGGACCGGCTGTCCTGCAGGGGTAACCGGTGTGACTCCGGCCCTCTTGTCTCAACTGCAAACGCAGGGCGGTCTCAGCGCTACCGCCGCTGCGAGTTTTCTTAACTCATCGA
>WNFR01006667.1_pt1 | contig 11797 bp, 11 predicted proteins | sample 5400221 | NCBI WGS metagenome assembly WNFR01 (sample SAMN13153357, study PRJNA577476) | soil metagenome | isolation source: 40 cm soil under Madrone tree | place: USA:California | collected 2016-06-14 | reverse complement strand
CGGTCCGAATCAGCGCCCATATCGCATCACTCAAATGGTCCCGAGCCAAGTACGCGAAGCAGCTCTCGGAAACCATGGGAAAAGAAGTAGACTACACCAAGCGCCCGTCGGAGGATTTTGCCCGCGCTACGATCGAGTACGAATCAGAGGAAGGAGAACCCCTTGTTGGCGAGGTGACGACTTCCTGGGCCTTCATCGGCGCCGGCCTGAGACTGTCGGCGGAACTGCTCGGCCCCGAATACTCGATGTCATGGAATACGCTCGACTCGAGCCTCAAGATGTTTTTCAGCAGGGAAGTGAAGGGGAAATCGGGCGAGGACCTCGTTGAAAAGCAGAACGCCGAGATGGGTTTGATGCCCGTCGTAGCCGAAGAGGCATCGGTGTATGGATATAGCGCGGAGAACCGTCATATGGCTCGCGCATTTCTCAGCGGTGAGAAGCCAATGCTCACTTTCGATGACGGCGTCGAGGTCGTGAAGATCCTAATGGCAGCCTATATGAGCGCAGAAGCCGGGCGGACTCTCGACTTCCCGCCTGCGGGATTGGAATCTTTCGTTCCGGCGGTGGCAAAAGGGAGCTGGAAGCCGCGGACCTAGCCAACGGATGAGCTTGACCCTATTTTTCGGGGGGTTAAACGGGCTGGCACGGCCTCTGCTACAGCTGAGGTTAGACGCCGCCTTCGGGGAAAATTATGAAACTGGCTTATCTGACGCTCATTCTCGCAATCACCACTGGGGCCACCGCCTGCACGGCCGAGCGCGCCCTCTCACCCCAACCAGTGACGGGACGGTCCATAGCGAGCGCCATTGCCCCGGGCATGACGCAGGTGCCGCTCCTCTTCGTTGTCGATGGTGTGCGACTCCAACGCGATCAGCTACCTTCGCTGACCGGCGACCAGATCTCCAAGGTTCAGGTGATCAAGGGACACGCCGCGCTAAAACAGTACGGTCCGGACGCGTCCTATGGTGTCGTCGTGATCACGACGAAGGCCGCCACCCCTGGTTCGTGAGAGCATAGTCGAACAGCAACTCCAGGGAATCGCAACAAAAAGGGCATCCAGTCGGATGCCCTTTTGCGTTTCCCGGTTCAAGTACGGGCGTTCGAAACATCAGTGCGCGCCGCCTTTGTGCGAGGTTCGTCCGCCCGTGCGCATCGGCTCGTGATTCTCGGGCTTGCCGTAGCCACCGCCTCCGGGTTTCTCCCCGCCACCGTGCACCGCATTGACCGTAGCCCATGCGCGACGCTCCGCCTCATCCTTGGAAGTGCCGCGTTTCTCGTAGCCTTCCTCTATGTGCTCGGCCTGCCTTTTCTCTTTTTCTGAGTATTTCGATTTGTCCCCGCGTGGCATCGTTTCCTCCTTGTTGACCACTGCCATGGAGTGCAGATCGTGTACCGCGAAGCAACGAATTCAGCGAGCAGGTGGCAGACGTCTGGTTCCGGTGGCATTTTCTTTTCCGCATGAGTCTACCATTCGAGCGCCCCACCGCCGCGCGCCTGCCTCCATTTCCACGCTCCTTCCGGCGGATCGTACTGTGGTTTATCGCCGCCGTCTTCATCGTGCTCACGGTCATTCCGTGGCTGGCGAGCTTTTTCACGGACTGGCTTTGGTTCGGAGAGATCGGTTTTCGGACCGTGTTCACGACGTCGCTGATCTGGCGAATCGCGCTGTTTGTCCTGGGCGGCGCGTTCGCCTTCGCTTACTTCTACGGCAACGTGCGAATCGCTCGTGGAGCGGGCACCGCTTTCCCCGTTCTGTTCGTGAATCGCGGCGATGGCGTGACGGTGGATGTCTCGCGGATGTTCACGAAGCTCTTTTTCCCTGCCGCCCTCCTTCTCTCTTTCGTGACAGCGGTTTCGCTTTCAGCCTGGTGGCTGACGCTTCTCAAGGGATTGAACGGCGTGGCGCTCGGAACCCGCGATCCGCTCTTCAATCGCGACATCTCGTTCTATCTCTTCCGCCTGCCGCTGTTCTCGGGAGTGCTGGGCACGGTGACGACCCTCACCCTGCTCTCACTCGTCGCGACGGCCGCGATGTACTGGCTGCGGAACGACATCACGCTCCCTCCGCGCCGCGCCTCCGCAAAGCCCAAAGCGGCGCGACACCTAGGCGGCCTCCTGGCGCTGTTGTTCATTCTGCTTGCGATACGTAGCTGGATCGTTGACACATCAGGCCTTCTGTTCTCCACCACGGGCCCGCTCGTAGGGGCCAGCTATACCGACGTTCACATCGCGCTGCCGGGACTCTACATCTGCGCGATCGCGGGTCTCGTTGCCGCCGCGTGGGTCATCTTTGGGATCGTTCGCGAAAAACTCGTCTGGTCCGCGCTCCTCGCGGCGGTTTTCTATGTGGCGGTCAGCGTACTGGCGCGCGGGATCGTCCCGGCCGCCTTTCAGAAGCTCGTCGTGTCTCCCAACGAGCTGACGCGGGAGAGACCTTACCTGACGAAACACATCGAGGCTACGCGCATGGCGTGGGGCCTCGACAAGGTCGAGGGCAGGGACTTGTCGGGTGAGGTTCAGCTGGCGATGGCGGATATAAAGCGGAACGCGGCCACCGTCGACAACGTTCGCCTCTGGGAGCGCGATCTGCTCATGCAGACCTTCAAGCAGCTCCAGGAGATTCGGACCTACTACGACTTCGTGTCAGTGGACGACGATCGCTACACGATCGATGGTCACTACCGACAGATTCACCTCGCCGCGCGCGAGCTGAATTCCGCGTCGCTGCCGACCAGGACGTTCATAAATGAGCGACTGACTTTCACGCATGGAATGGGCGTGACGATGGCACCGGTTAATCAGGTGACGAGCGAAGGACTTCCGGTACTCTTCATCAAGGATTTGCCGCCCTCCTCGACGATCTCGATCAAGCTTACCCGTCCGCAGATTTACTATGGCGAACTGACCAACGAGTACGTCTTCGTGGGCACAGGGCAGCCGGAGTTCGACTATCCCGCCGGCGACCAGAACATCTACACCAGGTATACGGGCCGCGGAGGAGTTCCAATCGGATCCTTCATCAGACGGGTATTGTACGCCTTCCAATTCGGGTCGCTCAAGATTCTTCTCTCGGACGACATCAAGGGCAGCGCCAGGGTTCTCTACCGGCGCAACGTCATGGAACGCGCGACAACGGCGCTGCCGTTTCTCGATTTCGATAATGACCCTTACCTGATGATCACCGACGCCGGGCAATTGAAGTGGATCCTCGATGCCTACACGCAGAGCGACGCCTATCCGTACGCGCAACGGACCTCGGACGGAACGAGTTACATGCGGAACAGCGTGAAAGTCGTGATCGATGCCTACGACGGGACGGTCGATGCCTACATCGCGGATCCGAACGACCCCGTCGTCAGGACGTATGCCAGGATCTTCGGCGGCATTTTCAAGCCGATCACAACTATGCCAGCAGACATACGGCGGCACGTCCGGTATCCAGGCGATCTCTTCAGGATCCAGACTCAGTTGCACGCCACCTATCACATGACCCAGCCCGAGGCGTTCTACCACCGCGAGGACCAGTGGCAAATCCCGACTGGACTCGGCAAGGCGACGAACGAGAATCCGTTCATGCGCCACATCATCATGCGGCTACCCGGTGAGCAGAACCCGGAATTCATCTTCATGACTCCGTTCACGCCGAGGGGGAAGGACAATCTGGCGGCGTGGATGGTCGCGCGAATGGACGGCGACAATTACGGAAAGCTGTCGGTTTATCGCTTCCCCAAGCAGAGCCTCGTCTATGGGCCGAAGCAGATCGCGAACCGCATCAATCAGGACACCGACATATCGAGACAGCTCACGCTCTGGGATCAGAAGGGCTCGGAAGTAATCAGGGGTGAGCTGCTGGTCATCCCCATCGAGGAATCACTGATCTACGTGCAGCCGATCTATCTGCGCGCCGAGGGCGGCAACATTCCGGAGCTAAAGCGCGTTGTGGTGGCTCATGAAAATCGGGTCGTCATGGGAGAGACGCTGGAGGAAGGGCTCGATGCGCTGTTCGGCTCTGGCGCCGCGGCTCAGACGAGAACGAGTGTACAGGATTCGCTCAGCACGCTGGGAGCTGAGGCGTCGGTAGTCGGCGGAGGAGCCGCTCCCGCTCCGCCCGTCGGTCCTGCACCGTCAGGCGCGGTCAGCGATCTGCTCCAGCAGGCGCAGACTCACTACGACCGGGCGATCTCCGCGCAACGGGCGGGGAATTGGGCGGAGTACGGGCGCGAGATCGAACAGCTGGGGGCGACTATCCGTGCCCTCCGAGCCGCCAGGCGCTAGAGGAAATGCCCCGCCGGCTCGATGAGTTTCCCGGGCGTCTCGATGAATCCCCCGTGAGTCTCGATGAATCCCTCCCGCGTCCCGATCAATCTCACGTGGCGCGTTTCAGAAATTCCTGGACTGCCTTGCGGTAGCTTCTGCCAGTCGTGATGCGTTTGCCGTTTCGCAGGATCAGCAGCTGGTCTCCCTGATCGAACGGCTGCGCCTCGCGAACCTGGGCCGTATTGACGATCGTCGAGCGGTGGACGCGCAAAAACCGATTGTGCGGCAAGCGCGCCTCTAGTCTGCTCAGCGGCTCACGCACGTCGTAGGCGACCTCGGCGAGATGGATTCGGGCCAGATCGTCGCGCGCCTGGATCCAGAAAATCTCGTCTGGATCGAGGAAGAGGATCTTCCCGTTCACCTTGACGCCGATCCTGTTCTTTGGCGCGTCGAGCTGTCCGACGTACTTGAGGAGTGCGCTCAGCTGCGTCGACACGCTTGGCTGGGGTGATTCCCTGAGCCGCTTTCTTGCGCGGTCGAGTGTCTGGTGGAAGCGCACGTGATCGACGGGCTTGAGCAGATAATCGAACGCGCCGAACTCGAACGCGGAAACCGCATAATCGTCGAACGCCGTGACGAAGATCACGGGCGGCATTCTGTCGGTGCCGACTTCCGTGATCACATCGAAGCCATCGAGCTCGGGCATTTGCACGTCGAGGAAAACCAGATCTGGCTGGTGCGCGCGAATCGCCGCGACTGCCTCGAGTCCGTTCTGGCACTCGCCCACGACTTCGACGTCTGGTGTGCGCGCGAGAAGAGAACAAAGCCGCTGACGCGCGAGCGCCTCATCATCGACCACGAGAACACGCAGAGATTGCTCGATCATGCCTGCGCCACCATAGCGAGGTTGCCGTCTTTATGAGCGCCGTTTTGGGCGGGCGATGGATGCCCGAGCCTGAATGGAATCGTGATCTGCACTGCGTAACCACCTTCATCCCGGGGCCCGCTCTCGAATTCATGGTCCTCTCCGTAGAGGTGGATGAGCCGCGTGATTGTATTCATGAGTCCGAGGCCCGTTCCGCGCGAACGCTCGCGCGACCTTCGCGCGCGCACGCCGACGCCGTCGTCCAGAATGGTTATCGAGAGCTTGTCGCCCAACCGTCGCGCGGTGACCTGAACATAGCCCGCGCCGGCCCGGGGGCTGATACCGTGTCGGATAGCATTCTCCACCAGGGGCTGGAGCAGGAGGCTCGGAACGAGCGCGGCGCGAACGCCGTCCTCGATGTTGCAGCTGACGGTGAGCCGGTCCTGAAATCGCACCCGCTGGATCGCCACGTAGCGGTCGAGAAGTCCGAGCTCGCGCTCGAGCGGCACTTCCTGCTCGCTCGAGGTGGATAGCACCAGACGCAGGAAGTCGCTCAGCTCCGACACCATTCGCTCGGCTGCCGGCGCGTCCGTCGCAATGAGCGCCATGGCGCTATTGAGCGCATTGAAAAGAAAATGAGGATTGAGCTGCAGCTTGAGCGTATCAAGCTCCGACTGAACGAGTCGCGTCACAACCCGCTGCCGCTCGGCTGATTCTTTGCTCGCTTCGCGCACGAGGTGCTCCACCCATGACGTGGCATACGTCGAAACAGTGCCGAATACTCCGAGCAGAATGAGCTTTGCTACTTCATCGAGCGGAGTGATGCGGGCAAGCTGGACGGCATCGATCGGATTGATCACGAGAGGCACCCGATTCGTCGACCAGAGCCACATGAGAAGGCCCAGGTACTCCGCGAACGCGAGCACCGAGATGAAAGCCGCCTTCCGGACTGAGGAAGCGACCGGACGGCCGGCCAGTACCACGAAATACATGAGGAAGATCGGCGATCTCAGCGCGAGCACTCCGGACTGCGCCACCGCATATCCACCGATGATCGCAGTCACGGCCGTCACGTCGACGATGGGATTCACCGACGACAGCCACGCCGGAAGCTCGGATTGGCGATACCATATGAGATATTGCGCGACGGTCCAGAGTAGCACCGGGCACAGCACCAGCACGTTGGCGGTATTGAGCGCCCGTGAGAGGTGCGGCGCGTACATGAGTGCCGCTGCCGTGAGGAGGAATACAACAGCGGCACGCAGCCCATTGAGTATCCGTTCCGCCCGGTCGCGCCTGAGGCGCAGACTTTCTGGAGGCGCGAACGAGGAGGTGGCGAATAACTGCATTAAATGAATCTGTGCGGAGCGAGGTGGCTGGGGTAGCAGGCCGACGAGGTACCTGCTACCCCCGACGCCGGTTTAGTGGTGCTAGCCGTCGTCGTTGCCGTAATGATTCTCATCATGGTTCGCGACTGGGTAGAAAGTATCTCAATCGTAATGGCCGACGAGTCACTCGAGGGCGGAGGAACCCGGCTTCAGGGTGAGCGACTTGTTGCGCGCGGTGAAGGTCGCGTTCATGAAGGCAGTGAGCTTCGTCTCGTCGAGCTTGCCATTCGTTCGCAACCCGCTGCAGAGATCGACCCCGAACGGCGCGACCTGAGTTATCGCTTTCGCGACATTTCCGGCGTTGAGCCCGCCCGCCAGAAAGATGGGAACAGCCACCGAGTCGCGAATCTTCCTGCTCAGACTCCAGTCGTGCACTCGTCCCGTGCCTCCCAGCTCCTTCGTCGAGAGAGACGGATTGCCGGAATCGAGAAGAATTGCATCGACAGCTGGCGCGACGGCGATCGCCTGCCTCAACGCATCATCGTCGCGGACGTGAATCACCTGAACGATTGAAATCCCGGGAAGTGCATCGCGCAGACGCGCGTGAACGCCGGGCTCGACCTCGTCGACGAGCTGGAGCGTGGTCGTGCGGCAAAATCTTTGTTGCTCGATGATCAGCTCGGCCGTCGTCAACGATGTGAGGAGAAACGTCGCAACGCCGGGCGGCACGGTTCGAGCAATATCCCGGATGCGGGACTCGGGAATCGGGCCGGGCCCGCTCGGCATTCGCGATACCAGGCCGATGGCCGATGCTCCCAGTCGCACGGCGAGAGCGGCTTCCTCTTCGGAGGCAATGCAACAGACCTTAACTCTGGGCGGGACAGGGAACATAACCGGCCGGTTGGTGGATACTATGTACGGTAATTGCATACAATTCTATCGTCGGGCCGCGCGCGTCGAGCGGCTCCGCACTTAAACCAGAAACGCGCGAGGCTTTATGCTCACAAAAAAATCAAGACTGCTTCTCGGCCTCACCGCGGCCGCGCCGTTGTTGTTCGCCGCGTGTACGGACAACAGCATTTTCAATCCGATGGCGGATGCCGCTGGTAGCTACCAGCTCACCGTTTATGCGGGCAGGACCCCTCCGGCAACGTACACGATTCAGCCGAATGACCCCACTTACGGCACCATTGCACCGAACGGCGGCACGCTGGTCGTGACTGGTGGCAATCTGGTTCTGAACAGCAACGGAACGTTTGTCGAGACAAACAACTACACCATCACACCGTCGGGCGGATCGGCGCAACAGTATTCCTATGTCAGCAGCGGAACATGGACGCTCAATGGCACGACCTTCTACTTGAGCGACCCGTCTCGTAACCGGCAGGTGACCGGAACGCTGGAGGCTGACTTGAATAACAACTTGACGGTCAACTATTCCGAAGACGATGGTACCGGGACGTTGCAGCAGTACGAGTACAAGCGCTAACGAATTTGGTATTCTGTTCAGTCAAAGAGCGTCCTCACGGGCGCTCTTTTTTTCCCTGGTAACCTGCCCGACAGGTCGACTGTTTCACTCATTTCTTCAACAGAGTACCAATTTTGCTGGTGTTTCGCCCTCGACGGCGTATCTTGGGCAAGCAATGACGCCTGGGCAGATGCAACAATTTGCCGCACCGCACCGTAAGACATCAACAACTTCTCGAGGGCAGACACCATGGGAATACTGGCCTGGATCGTAGTTGGTCTCGTCGCAGGAGTTCTTGCGTCACTCGTGATGGGTGGCACCGGATACGGCATCATCGGTGACATCGTTATCGGCATTGTCGGGGCCTTCATCGGAGGCTGGCTGTTCAGCGTGCTCGGTATCTCGAGTCCCATGGGGGGAATGGGTGGGACGATTTTCGTCGCCTTCATCGGCGCCGTCGTACTTCTCTTCGTCCTCCGGCTGATACGCGGATCCACGAGGAAGGTCTAAAGCGTTCCGTGAGGCGCGGCGGGGCATTCGCCACGCTAGTCCCGCCGCGCCGCACATGAACCCCCGGCTGGTCGTTGGCATTATCTCGCGCAGCGATCCGCTCGCCTGTCACGCCCCCAGACTATCCGCGGCGCACGACGCGAGAGTGACTGCAAAGTGGCGATAAGGCCGCAGCGCGCAGGGAGCTTCGGATATTCCGGCACTCCGCTCGTGGACAAACTCGGGATAAAACCGGGCGCCCGCCTGCAACTCGTCTCCGAGCCGGAGCATTTTTCCGGACTAGTAGGCCCCCTTCCCGACGGATCGCGGGTCGCGGTTCGGGGGGTGCTCGATTTCGCGATGCTGTTCGTCAAATCGAAATCCGATCTGAGAAAGAACTTTGGGCGACTGCGTGACAGGCTCGAGTCGAACGGAATGCTCTGGGTCGCCTGGCCCAAGAAGACATCGGGCGTGGCAACGGATCTTACTGAGGGAATCGTGCGCGAATTCGGGCTGGAATCGGGCCTTGTCGACGTTAAGGTCTGCGCCGTCGATGACACATGGTCGGGACTCAAGTTTGTCCGCAGGCTGAAGGACCGCTGATATCGCGCGCGGCGGGCGTTGGAGATTAATTTCTCTCCGATGATCGAACTGATTGCGCGGCTGTCAGATTGAAACCCGTGGACGCGCTCCTCGCGGACCTGGTTGACTACGCCGGTCTCTTTCCGCCCGCGAGCGAAGACATGCGGCCGGCGCTCGAGAACTACGCAACTTACGTCCAAAGCCCTGATCGGGCGGCTCTGGGCCGGTTCATCGTGCCGATCCTTCGACTGAAGGAGCTGGATGACGCCGGCACGGACCTGATGCCGCGCGGACCGCAGTCGGAACCGTGGCACCTCAGCGTATTGGTCGCAGAGGACGTGCGCTCAGCAACCGAAGAAATGCTGAAATTCAACACCCGCCATTCTTCACGATCAGGGGCTGGACGTGCCGTGATTGACGTGGCCGAGATGAAGGCGAGCACGATGGACGAAATCGGTCACCAACGACGGGATCTACCAGCCTCCTTCACGGCGTATTTCGAGATTCCCATTTCCGGTGATGTCACGCCGCTCGTGAAGAAGCTCGCACAAGTCGGCGCGCGGGCGAAGGTTCGTACGGGTGGAGTAACGCCGGAGGCATTTCCGCCCGCCGGGGTCGTCGTCGATTTCATGGTTGCGTGCCAGCGCGAGGCCGTCCCGTTCAAGGCCACCGCCGGACTGCACCACGCTGTCCGCAGCGAGTATCGCCTGACTTACGAGGCGGAGAGTCCGAAATGGATGATGTACGGGTTTCTCAATGTCTTCATTGCCGCCGCGATGCTCTACTCGGGTGAAAGCGAGGAGACAGCGCTTGCGGTGCTCGAGGAGACCGACCCGCCAGCATTCAGGTTCGAGGACGACGCAATCGAATGGCGCGGAAAGCGAATCACTACGCAGCAGATCCTTGCCTCGCGCGCGGAGTTTGCGATTTCGTTCGGGTCATGCTCTTTCCGTGAGCCCGTCGATGAGCTGGCTCACCTGGCCCGCGGCGTGACGTCCGCCCAGCGATGAATCAGACGCACGATCCGGCGCTCACGTCATGGATCGAATCGGCGAATTCGCCCGACACCGATTTTCCGATACAGAATCTTCCTTTCGGCGTATTCTCGCGGAAAGGCGACTCCGAGCGTCGGGTCGGTGTGGCAATCGGCGACCAGATCGTCGACATCGGAGAATCTTTAAGCGCGAATCTGTGGAGTGGAAAGGCGCGCGATGTCGCTCGGTGGTGCGATCGACCAACGCTCAACGAGCTAATGCAGGCGTCGACGGAACCGCTCTCCGAATTCCGCGCGCGCCTGAGCGAGCTGCTGGCGGGCACGCCTGGCGATGACAGCGTGATCAATCCGCTTCCACCCGGCGCGCTCGTCCCGATGTCGGAGGCAGTGATGTTTCCCGCGGCGCAGATCGGCAACTACACGGACTTTTACGCCTCGATCTACCACGCGACGAATGTCGGCAAGATGTTTCGTCCCGAGACTCCGCTGCTTCCTAACTACAAGTACGTGCCGATCGGCTACCACGGCCGCGCCTCGTCGATCGTCATCAGCGGCGCTGAGGTAACGAGACCAAGCGGCCAGACGCTGGCGGCAGGCGCCAAGGTTCCGACCTTCGGACCGACCCAGATGCTCGATTACGAAGCGGAGGTCGGGTTTTTCGTGGGGCGGGGCAACGAGCGCGGAGATCCGATACCAATCGGAGAGGCGGAGGATCACATATTCGGAATCTGCCTCGTCAACGACTGGTCGGCGCGCGACATCCAGTCATGGGAGTATCAGCCGCTCGGCCCGTTTCTGTCGAAGAGCTTCGCCACGACGATCTCGCCCTGGGTGGTGACCTGGGAAGCGCTGGAGCCTTATCGCGTGCCTTCGTTCTTCCGGCCGCCAGGCGATCCGCAGCCTCTGCCATATCTCTCCTCGGAGAAGGACAGGAACGGCGGCGGCATCGATCTCAATATTGAGGTCTACATTAGATCGATGCTGATGCGCGAAGGGCGTCTGCGTCCTTCGCGTCTCAGCCTGGCTTCGCTGGCCGACATGTATTGGACCGCGGCGCAGATGCTCACGCACCATACGAGCAACGGCTGCAACCTCCAGCCCGGCGACCTTTTCGCGAGCGGCACCGTGTCGGGACCCGATCCGGGATCGCAGGGATCCATGCTCGAGCTGACGAAGCGTGGCGCTGAGCCGGTTGTGCTCCCGACCGGTGAAGAGCGGAAGTTCCTCCATGACGGAGACGAGATCATCCTGCGCGCCTACTTCCAGCGCGACGGCGCCGCCCGCATCGGTCTCGGAGAGTGCGCTGGCCTTATTGTCGCATCTCCACGGCGATAACACCCAAAACAACCGATGTCGAAGTCAGGTAACGGGCGCGAGCCCCTTTATGTCGTTCGCAATTCCCCCATTCACGGGCGCGGCGTGTTCGCCGCGCGGTACATCCGGAAGGGAACGCAGATCGTTGAGTACAAGGGCGAGCGCATCAGCAACCGCGAGGCCGACCGCCGTTACGACGACAAGAGAATGAAACGGCACCACACCTTCCTGTTCACGCTGGACCCGAAGACGGTGATTGACGGCGCGATCTCGACGGGGGGTGGAGATGCGAGCTACATCAACCATTCGTGTAATCCGAACTGTGAGGCTGTGATCACAGGGAAGAAGATCTTCATCCACGCGCTGCGCGGGATATACCCGGGGACCGAGCTCGCGTACGACTATCAATACGAGCGAACCGGCAGGAACGATGCGAAACTCGAGAAGTTCTACTTGTGCAAGTGCGGGGCGGACAACTGTCGCGGGAGCATCATGAAGCC
>WNFR01009802.1_pt1 | contig 11799 bp, 9 predicted proteins | sample 5400221 | NCBI WGS metagenome assembly WNFR01 (sample SAMN13153357, study PRJNA577476) | soil metagenome | isolation source: 40 cm soil under Madrone tree | place: USA:California | collected 2016-06-14 | reverse complement strand
AACGTTACAACCAGATCGCCGCCGCCTGTCACCAGTTGGGAATGGACCGCCTAAAGCCCCTCAAGGAAGCCCTCCCGCCCGAAATCCCTTACGAAGAAATTCGCCTCGTCATAGCCCGCCTTCGCACCGAAATTCCATCGAGATAGGAGGGCATGACTTCAGTCGTGCAAGGTCCCTGTAGTAACGGGTCTTCAGGCCCGTGCTTTTGACCGCGCCCGGAATGCAAGTTTGCTTTCGTGGCACAGCGATTCCTGGCTGTGCATTTCTTGTAGGGGAACGATACATCGTGCCCTCTTCGATGCAGCGGTTCGAGAATTAAGGAACGCGAAGCCCCAAGGCGCCCGCGAGCCGCGCTTGATTCTTATCAAACGTGCAGAACGAACTAGCTCGAAGAGCGAGGGCCGAAGCGACATGCAGGACGTCCAAGGAACGAGTGCCGAGGAGCCGGGTCTGGGTTCGGGCAATCCTCCGGGCATGTGCGAAGGTAGCGGCGGAAATGGGCAAAATGCGGATCAACCCGGCGTGGACATCCATTGAAAACGAAAGCAGGACGGCCTGCTCCTCCGAAGCTCGCAGCTCTTTGCGGAAAATCCGCCAGTTGAGCGCGTTGGTCAGCTCGAATTCGGCGAAGTCCGTGGCAACAAGAGGCGGCTTGATGCGCTTCATGATTGCTGCGGCCGCAGACGAGTTGGCGTCGGGGACATAAAGCGAGAAGAGAAAGCTGGTGTCCGCGTAGACGATCAAAAGCGTTCCCGCTCAGCGGCAAGTTGCTGGGCACCGGAAACTTTCAGGCGCTTTTTGCCAAAGGTCTTTTTTTGGCGTGCGAGAAAGTCCGGAAAAGCCGCCGGGGCGGCAGGATCAGGCGGCAACAGGCGAGCAATGACGCGTTTGCGCTTGGTGATGTGGATTTCCTCGCCGTCGCGGAGCAGGTCTTCCACAGCGGAGAATCGATAACGAAGATCGCGGACGCTAGCTTTCTTCATGTGATGCATTTTAGCATCATATGCTGCGCAATGTAGGAGAAACTTAATTTACGCGGAGACGCGGGGGACACCGGGAACCATCCGTGAAGAGAGAAGAATGTCTCACCGCTTGCAAAGAAACAAAATCGCAAAGGCCAGCACAGCGGTTCCGCAGATCGGCAAAACGAGCCGCACTACCGTGCCAAACGAGCCAGTGCGACTTGCGGTGCGACTTGCGGTGTCGACTTGCGGTGTCACTTGCGGTTGACACGACGGGGCAGGAGGACTAGGCTTCCGCGCCAGGGGGAAGCTTAAAACGGAAGCCCTGGTCAAACAAGCGCAATGAGAACAACGATGAAGGAGAGCACAAAATGAGGAGTACTAGGATCGTGCCAGGCGTCATGGTGGTTGTTGCATTCCTTATGGGCTTATCAGCTTCTCGGGCTCAGTCCAGCGCTGAGCTGGAACTACGGCGTGCGATCGAGAGTGGGCAGACGCAATCTGCCGACGATCTCATTTTTTGGAGCGGCGCATTTGATCATCCAATCATCGGTAAGGCCAATCTAGAGACTCAAGGAGCGGAAATAGCGAAAACGCGCAAGAACGAGAAGAGAGGTCCGGAAAAGATTGAGCGGCTTGTCGTCTCAACAACTGGCGATCTGGCGTATGATTACGGCGCCACCTCCCTTGAGTTTGATGATGCCCAAACCGGAACGCATGCATCCTTCACTCCGACGCACCTGCGGATTTGGAAACGAGAGAAGGGGGTCTGGAAACTCGCAGCCGCGTTCATGCGACCGAATCCGTCAAAGATTTGTACCGAGTAAACTGGCTTTCCCAGCGCTTACGGGCTGGGCTGACGTCTGGCGCCCGCGGCGCTCGGCTCGGGATGACGACCGTTCGAGGGGTCGTCAGAGCGCCGAAGGTGCAGCACCTAACCAATAACGAATTTCGGATCAAATTCCAGGCCGTGTTTCCTTAATAAGGCGAGAACTTCTCCATCGAAGCTCATTCTTCTGTACTCAGCGCTTTCGCGCTGGGCTAACCTCTGGCGCGCCTACGGGGCTGGAAGAATGCAGTCCGCGGTTAGAGGTTGCGGATCACACGCCATCCGAATCGCCGGCCATCGGTCACGGAACATGGATCACGATTCACTCGGATGGCAGAATACGCTACGCTACGCGGGACAGATTTTCCGTCTTAATTGGCGGGCCGTTTGGGCTCGAAGACATGGTGACGACGAGCGGGCCGGGGTTGACGCTGCTCTATCACTTGTTCATTCCATTTTTCTGGTGCATTCCGGTTTCGCTGGTAGCGGCGGAGTTGACCACTGCGATTCCCGTGGAAGGCGGATTCTACCGCTGGGTGCGCGCGGCCTTCGGCGACTTCTGGGGATTCCAGGCCGGCTGGTGGAACTGGAGCGCTTCGTTCCTTCTGGGGGGGACGTACGGCGTTCTGACCGCGGACTATCTGACGTTTTTCTTCCCCGGGCTGGTCGGCTGGAAGCATTACGCGATTGCCGTCGCCGTGATTGCGATGATTGGTTACATCAACGTGCGCGGCATCCAGATGGTTGGCGCGGTAGCGACGATCCTGGAGATCTCTATTCTCGTGCCAATCGTGGCGCTGTGCGCGATCGCGGCAACGAAGTGGCACCACAATCCGTTTTCGCCGCTGTTGCCGCCGCACGTTCCGCCGTTTCAAGTTTTCGGCGTGGGGCTGGCGCTGGGCTTGTGGCTTTACTCCGGCTACGAGCAGGTGTCCAGCGTTGCGGAAGAAGTGGAAAATCCGCGGCGCAGCTATCCGATCGCACTTGCGGTCGTCATTCCACTCTCCATCGCCACCTATTTTCTGCCGACGATGTTTTCGCTTGCCGCGCTCGGCGACTGGGAGAAGTGGCACACCGGATATTTTTCTGATGCCGCGCGGCTGATCGGCGGGCCCTGGCTGGGTTTTGCGATGACTATCGCGGCGATGATCACCAATCTTTCGCTGCTGAACGCCACGGTGCTGACCAGCACGCGCATGCCGTCCACGATGGCGGAGGACGGCTATCTTCCCGCGGCGTTTTCGGCGCGCCATCCGCGCTATGGCACGCCGTGGATCGCCATCATCGTGTCTTCGATCATCTACGCGCTGCTGGCGCAGAAGACGATGGTGCAGCTTCTGACCGTCTACGTGTGGTTGCGCATCGGCGTAACGATTCTGACGGTGCTTTCCTCGTGGCAGTTGCGCAAGATGCAGCCGGATTTGCCGCGGCCGTTTCGTATTCCCTGGGGCCGCGCCGGACTGCTCTACGTGATCGTTGCGCCGCTGGTGATGAGCGTGGTCGCGCTGGTAGCCAGCGACCCGTTCGCGCGGCGGTGGGGACCGGTGCCGGTGCTGCTGGGACCAATCATGTATCTTGTGCTTCGCGCGAAGCAAAGGAAAGCGCAAGCGAAGAGTTTTAACACAGAGTGCGCAGAGAACGCAGAGCACACAGAGAAGAAAAAAGAAGAAGCAAGAACACGAACGGTCAGGTGAGGAAATCGAGGATTCTGTACCATGCGCCGGCAAGAGGAAGCGCCCACGCGTTACCGCTGCGCAGGCCGAGTGGCGCGCCGCGAAACGGTATGCCATCGAAGGGAATGTCGTTGGGATCGCCGCAGATGAGGCCGGCGAGTTTCATGCCGAACCAGGTGGCGGCGGCGACGCCGTGGCCCGCAAAACCCGCGGCAAAGTACATGCCCTCAATTTTTCCCGCGTGCGGCATGACGTCCAGCGTGAAATCGAGAGTGCCGCCCCAGACGAATTCGACTTTGGTTTCGCGCAGTTGCGGGTAGACGGCGATCATGCCGCGGCGGAGAATTTCGGCGCTCTGGCGAACGGTGTTTTCGGTTTCCGGAAAGAAGGCGGCGCGGCCTCCGAAGAGCATGCGATTGTCCGGCGTGAGGCGGTAGTAGTAGAGAAAATGTTTCGAGTCGTAGACCATGCGGTTGCGCGGGCTGAGTTCGCGCGCCAGATCGCCGGGCAGAACTTCCGTCGCGATGATGTACGAGCCGATGGGAATGATTTTTTTGCGCAACGCGGGAGTCGCATCGGTCGTGTACGCGCCGCTGGCGAGCATCACTTCGCGCGCGGTGATGGCGCCATTTGAAGTATGCACGCGGAATTTGCCCGCGTTGTTGTTTCTCTCTAGCTCAACAGAAGTGACGCGCGTGTGATCGTAAAGGCACGCGCCGGCGCGCTGCGCGGCATGCGCGAGGCCGGCAACATAACGCGCGGGATTCAGGCCCGCGCTGGTTTCGTCCACCATGCCGCCGTAATAAATGTCCGAGCCGATTTCGCCGCGCAGTTCGCTTTTCGGAATGATGCGCAATTCATGGTTGAATTCGCGCTTGACGAGCGCGGCGGATTCTTCGTAGCCATCGAAGTGGGCCTGCTTGCACGCCACCTCCAGGTGACCGCAGCGCGAGAAGTTACAGTCGATGTTCTCTTCGCGGACGATCTGCTCGACACAACTGATGGTATCGAGCGAGGCGGCGTACATTTTGCGCACGGCTTCCCTGCCGTAGCGCTTGATCAGCGTAGGCACCGGCAACTTCATGCCGGTGAGGGCCATGCCGCCATTCCGCGAACTGGCGCCCCAGCCAAATATTTCGGCTTCCAGCACGGCAACTTTCACGCCGCGTTTCGCGAGCGTGCGCGCGGCAGAAAGTCCGCAGAAGCCCGCGCCAACAACGGCGACATCGATGCTGTCCGGCAAATCCCGTGCCGATTGCGCCGGCGGCGTGGTCACGGTCTCTAGCCAATAGTTTTTTTCCTTGATTGTCATGGTGTGAGCAATGGAACGCGAGAAATCTTAACACTCATCCGCTCTCGCAGGAATGCAGCGCAGATTCGAATGGAGGGAAGAAAGTCGAGCGAGAGGAGACTCTTTAGTTGTATTTGAAAAGAAAAAAACGGCAGAGACCCTGACACCTCTGCCGTTTTTTGGATGTGAACCTCAAGAAGAGAGGATCGCGCGGCGCTACTCTTCGTCGCCGTCGAGGCCGTTGAAGGGAGTGATGGTTCCAAAGAGACCGTCAGTTTCATTGTTGATGCCGGCGGTGAAGAACAAAGTGTTAGCCGGTCCGGCAGTCGCATCGTTTCCGAAGGTGAGCGACCACAGTCCATCGATAAACATAAGCGAATTGTCGGGATTCCGCACGAAGCCGATGAACTTGCGGGTGAAGCCGTTGAATGCGGCGATCCATCCGCTGCGGAAATTGCCAACGAGGATGGCGTTGCTGAACTCGCCGAAATCGCGCGTGGTCCACACAACGCCCCAGGGAGCGTTGAACCAGTCGCCGTGCTCGAGGTGGCCGATGTGCTTGCCCGAGGGAGTAAAGATTTCGACAAAACCAAGGCCAGCCCCACCGACGGGGTCGTGCCTGGGCGCATCCTGCTTGGCGTAGGTGACGAAGAGCGTGCCGCCGATGTTTTGGACGTTGAAGGGAGCAAAGCCGCGCGGAACGCCCTCTGCTTCGAAAGCATCTTCATCGAGGCGCACGCGCTTGAAAGTGGTGTCGTAGACTTCGACTCTGGCGGAGCGAAAATTGGTAACGTAGAGGAAACGCTTTCCGTTGACGTCGGCGGAAGTCATGCCCTTGTAGACCGCGCCGTTCGCGGAGCCATTGTCGGAGTTGTCCACTTCGAGAACCGCATTGATGGAAGGCGGCTTGGCGCCCATGGCAAGGTTGGCGCCAGGGTTCCAACCGGAAATGGTGCCATCTTCCGTCGCGAAGATGAAAACGGCGGGCAAACCGGCAGGGGTGCCCTTGTCCAGGAGGAAATCAGTGGGGCTGCCATTGACGACGACCCCAGTGGGAGTGGATTGCGTGCCCGGCGCAAAGCCGGGAGGTGGAACGATGACGAAATTTCCAGCAATGCCGCCGGCTTCAGTGAAGATATTGATGGGATTGCCGTTGCCGTCGTAGAGGGTAGAGGTACCGGAATTGTTGTTGCCGACCCACCAGGGGCTTCCGGGCCGAGCGGGATTAGTGGAGGAGCGCGTGAGGCCCCAGGGATTTTTGAGGTTGGGGTCAACGAGGACTTTTGTTCCATCCGCGTTGTTTGGTTGAGGAAGATCGGAGACCAAGTTCTTTTGGGTGTACTGTTGCGCTTGTGTTACAGCGGGGAGCAGAAAAATCGAAAGTGTAAAAACAACGAGAATTTTCAAGAATTTTGCTGTGAACTTCATGAGGGAATCCTCTTCCTTAGCGAGATTTTCGAAGCGAAACACGCCCCACGCATTCGCGAACGAGCCTCCGCATGGCTGGACTCACGTGGTTGGATGCAAGCTCGCTACGAATTGACGCAATATTTACTGTGGGTCATTCAAATTGAGAACAAGCAGCTTGCAATAAGGCTGAGTTGACACAAATAGTCAGCTTCCAAGAAATCGTATCCAGCCGACATAGGAAGAACCAAAGATTGGAGGGATTTATTCCACGGATCGCGCGGGACACCGAAGCGGCAGGGCGGGGGGCGAAGAATGTTTACGCGGTGCGCAAGACAATCAAGCTGATTTCAGGGGGTACGCCGAGGCGTACTGGGGCGCCGACCGTGCCCAAGCCACGGTTCACGTAGACATGCGCCATGGGAGCTGATTGCAAGGCGAAGAGCGAAGGGCTGAACGCCCGGGTGACGGAAGCGTTCGAAGCGGCGCGTTCATTGGAGGCAGGCGCAAAAAGCGGGCGCTGATAAAGGCCGGCGATGTAGTCGGTGATGAAACGCGCGGGGCTCAGGCGATGGTCGAGGATTTCGACCTGGATCTGTCCGCCGTGGGTGTGACCGGCGAGGGAAAGCTCGATGCCGAGTTCGGCGGCGCGATTGAAAGAATTCGGATTATGCGAGAGCAGAATGTTCGGCATGTCGCGGCGGACGAGCGACTCGACATTCGAAAGGGTCTGCTGTCTCTGGCCGTTGCGAGCACGTTCGCGCTGGTAATCGACGCCGATGAGATTGAAGGAGGCGCCCTTGAAAGTAATCTGCGTGTTTTCGTGGCGAAGCAATTTCATACCGGCCTGCGCGTATAGATAAGCCGCTTGGTCTTCCGCGCGCGCGTAGATTTCGTGGTTGCCGTTGCAGCCCCAGGTGCCAAGCGGAGCGTGAAGACGGCGAATCTCGTCGATGCAATCGGCGATCGAATCGCCGCTCCCGGTGACGAGATCACCGGTGATCACGGCGAGATCGGCGCCGAGATCATTGGCCATGTCCACGGCGCGGCGCACCTGCGCGCGGGACATGTAGCTGCTCAGGTGAATATCGCTGATTTGCACGATCTGCATGCCGTCGAGAGCGGACGGCAGATTGTGCAAGGGAATCTCGACACGGCGGACCTGGTAGTTTAAGCGCTCCGCAGCAAAACCGTACATGGCACCAAGGAAAGGGGCGGCGCCGGCGGCAGCCGTGGCGGCGCGGAAAAAGTAGCGGCGGCCCGGGTCAGCAACGGTCTCCGCATAAGCGGAGGTGGACTGCGCGGTAGTTTGCTGGGTGACGAGCTTTTTCGCTGTTGCGGAGTGCAGCCATCGCCAGAGGTGTTCCAGCCCGTGAACTGCCTTGACCGCGAGATAGCCAAACAGGGCGCTGAAAAACCAGAGGCCGGTCATAACGGTGATCATGGAGCTTTGGCGGGTGAAGGCTCCGTGACCGAAGACCAGACCTTGGGCCATGGTAACGATTACCAGCAGGAGAAGAACAATGTAGGCCAGCCGGGCGCCAATTCGTAGTGGTACGCGACCCCAATGCGAGGTGACGCGCCAAAGGGCGCGGTACCAGAAGCGCTGAGAGAGGTAAAGAAGCGTCAGGATGCCTAAACCGATGGCAATGCGTAGCAGCAGAAAGCCCCAATTCACGGTGATGGCGCCCCCAAGTCTAAGATGCAAGTTTAGCATGCGGAGCTTGGGAATTTGCATGACGAGGGCGGTTTTACTGCGTAAGATGAACCCCCGCGGGGGTGCCGGGTACCGCAGACCAAGTCAACGCTGGTTGGCTGGAAACGCCTGGCAGAGTGGTGCGTCTGAAGGAGAGAACGCCCGGTTTCCGGGCGAAACGGAGGGGAGAACTTATGAAGAAGTGGAGTGTGGTGGCATGTCTGGCGCTGGCCGCCGGGTTGGCTGCGCTTCCGGCAGTGGCGCAGGATGCGGCAAAGAAGAAAGAGGCACCCAAGCCGGCGGTGAGTCCGACGCAAGCGGTGCTTGAGCAATGGAACGACATCGGGCGGAAGCTGACCGCCATGGCGGAGGACTTCCCCGAGGACAAGTACGAGTTCAAACCGAATCCGGAGCAGCGCAGCTTCCGGGAGGGACTCCTGCACGTTGCGGATGTGAATTATTTCTTCACCAACCCGGTGAAGGGAGAGAAATCGCCTGCCCAGGAAGATTTCTCGAAAGACAAACTAAAAACCAAGGCGGAAGTGGCCGCTTATCTGAAGAAATCCTTCGCCGACGGCGCGGCGGCGATCAAAGCGAAAGGCGATGCGGGGCTGAATTCCCTGGTCGTGGATCCGTACGCGAATCAGCAGGTACGCGTGATTGACATGGCCTACGGCTTCATGGAGCACTCGGGAGAACACTACGGGCAGCTGGTGGTGTATTACCGGGTGTCAGGATTGGTGCCGCCGGAGTCGAGGCCGAAGAAATAAAAGTGACTGGTCACTCGTGAACGGTGACTGGTGAAAACCGGCCAGCCGCGAATGGTCTGATTGAAATTCGAGGGTGTTCTTCGGGGCGCGGTGTGCGAGCATCGCGTCCTCGTTTCTCTGATTAGAACTCAAGTGGTGCTCTTAGGGTTTATTGCCACCGCTTCTGTTGTGCCTAGGGTTTGCGAGGTGTATCGACGTGGATGGGCTGACCTGCAATTGAGCGAAGTTCCTCCATTGGCATCGTCCATTTCATGCGGGTCCCCGCCTGCCAGGAGGGATCATCGAGCGCTTTGCAAGAATGGTCAGAAATGTCCTCAAAGGTCCAGCCGGTGAAAAACCAATTATTGTGCTCGAAAACGACGTGAGTGATCGCGATGCCGCCGTAAGATTGACCCTCTCGTGTGGCCCTGGCACAGCCGTAGATGTCAAATCCATCTGGCAAACCCGATTCGGAGTGCTTCGGAAAAAACTCAAAGCAAATCTGGCTCGTTCGCAAAATCTCGGCCGTGCCCTGCCTTCATTGCCGCTACGAATTTCTCACGGCTGATACCGCCTCTCCCGGTATCGGAAACAAGGTCGTATAGCTTCGTCCAGTCCTGGCTAGGTTGGAGTTTGACGCAATCGTCGAGGCGGTTCTTAAGAGCTTGCCGCTGCTCAGCTGGGATTTTAGCTAGTGGATCACTATTGGCAGCGAAGCCAGCAGAGGAGAAAATGAGCAAGACTATTGCCCAAACAATTTTTCGAAGCACCACCCAAGAATTTCTTCTAACGTCGGGCATATCAAGCCACCTCAGAACTACTCCTCAACCTTGTGGTCGATTCACAATCCGAGCCGCTCCCCAAATCAAAACCGCTTCGCAGCAGCTGGCAGCTACGTGGTCCTGAGAATAACTTAGCAATGGTCGTCGCTCGGCGCAATTAGCTTTTAGCAGAAGTGACTTGCGACTCTAGGAGAAACCTTGTGAGTTGCGCGGGGTCGCTGGTTGGGGGGAGGCAGGTTTGGCCGGAACAAACGACGGCGAGGGGTTTTTTGGCGGAGAGATGGGGGAGAGTTTCTTTGAGAGCGCCCGCAAGTTGGAGTTGAGGCGTTTCCGGGGTGACGCGGAGGACGGATTTGCCGAGGCGGAAGACGCGGTTGGCGGCGGCTTCGAGGGCCTGGGCTGCGGGATCGTTTGAATGGCCTGTGATGACGACCTGCAGAGGATGATTCGCGAAAAGCGTGGCGGCGAGGCCGTAGGTGGCGGCGAAGAGGCCGTATTGCGGGGCGATGCCGGCGAAAGCTTCGAGCGTTTTTTGGGCGAAGGCGCGGTAGCGGTCGTCGCTGGTAAAAGCGTGCATTCGAATCAGGGCGATGGCGGCGACGGAATTGGCACCGGGCGTGGGAGAATCCTGGAAGGGCTTGCGGCGGACGTCGAGGCCTCCCATGGGGGCGGCGTCGGAAGGGCGGTCGAAGAAGCCGCCTCCTTCGGCGTCGCCGTAGCGGGCGATGGCGAGGTCCATGGTTTTTTGCGCGGCGCTGAAGTAGCGCGGATCGAGCGTGGTTTCGTATGCGTCGAGGAGCGCGAGAACGCTGAAGACTTGATCGTCGAGCGAGCCTTCAAGGGCGGGGCCGCCAATGCGGTGGGCGAAGCCGCGGCTTTCGCTCCAAACTTCTTTTAACATGCGGTCCATCGTCTTAAGCGCAAATGCCCTGCAACCGAGATGATCCGATTCCCGTAACACGCGGCTCGCTTCTAAGTAGGCCGACACAAACATCGCATTCCAGCTTACGTACATGGTCTTGTCGATGAACGGCGTGGGTCGTGCGCGGCGTGCATTCAACATCTTCACATTTGCCTGAAGCAATAGCTTCATGGCTGTGTCCAGGTCCGTTTTCGTGGTTTTCGTGATTTCATCGAAGTCACGCGCGATCCATAGGACGTTTTTTGCTGGGTTGTGGTGCATTTCTCCATGAGGCTCCACGTCGTAATACAACTCGGCCACACTCGATTCATCTGGCGAGAGGACGGCGCGCACTTCGTCCAGGGTCCAGGTGAAATAATCACCGTCATCGTCCAGGGAGTAGTCCGCATCCTGACTAGCGTAAAAACCGCCGTTCACCTGGTCGGACAAGACTTCGTTTACCCAAGCGATGATGCCTTCGGCTGTTTCGGCTAGACGCCAATTCTCGGTCAATTGCGCGGCATGAAGATAATTTTTGAGGAGCTCGGAATTGTCGTAGGACATTTTTTCGAAGTGGGGGACAAGCCAACGTTCGTCGACGGAGTAGCGATGGAAGGCCCCGGCAAGTTGGTCGTAGACGCCGCCGCGGGCCATTTTTTCGAGGGTAGTCTCGGCCATGGCTAGGAGATGCTTCTCTTTCGTTTGCTGGTAGCGCTCTAGGATGAGATCAATGGCCGAAGAGTGCGGGAATTTCGGGGCGCGGCCGAAGCCGCCGTTTTTGATGTCAAAGAGCTGGGTGATGGATTTGATCTGCGCGTCGACGACACCGAGATCGAAGTCGGCGCGTGCGCCGGTGAAGACTTCAGCTTGCGAGACGGCGTCGGCGAGGGAGTTGGCGGCGCGCTCGAGTTCGGCGCGCTTATTGCGGTAAGAATCGGCGACGGCGAGAAGAACGCGGCGGAATCCGGGGCGGCCCATTTGGTCGTCGGGCGGAAAATAGGTGCCGCCAAAAAAGGGTTTGCCGTCGGAAAGCAGAAAGCCGGTGAGCGGCCAGCCGCCCTGGCCGGAAATGGCGCTGACGGCGGATTGGTAGCGGGAGTCGACGTCGGGGCGCTCGTCGCGATCGACTTTTACGGCGACGAAATGTTCGTTGATAATTTTGGCGATTTCGGCGTTCTCGTAGCTTTCGCGGTCGATGACGTGGCACCAGTGGCACCAGACGGCGCCGATATCAAGGAGGATGGGCTTATCCTCTGATTTGGCGCGCGCGAAAGCGGCGTCGCCCCATTCGTGCCAGTCGATGGGCTGGTGGGCGGCGGAGCGCAGGTAGGGACTGGCGGAGTCTTTCAGGCGATTTTCGGGATGGTCGGTCAAAGTCGCTCACAATTTGAGCCGGCGAAGAACGGACGTTGAGGTCCTTCGTTTCGCTCAGGATGACATGACGGATCAATTCTGCTCAGCAAAGGAGCCCGCGCCTGAAAACAAGATAAAGAGCACAGGCTAAAGCCT
>WNFR01014959.1_pt1 | contig 11802 bp, 13 predicted proteins | sample 5400221 | NCBI WGS metagenome assembly WNFR01 (sample SAMN13153357, study PRJNA577476) | soil metagenome | isolation source: 40 cm soil under Madrone tree | place: USA:California | collected 2016-06-14 | reverse complement strand
GACCGCCGCGAGGGGCCGCGCATTGTCGTCTGACGGCGCAGAGGAGACGCGTTTCGCTACTAGCATCGACATGGGCACGGGGTCCGGCTTGCGCATCTTTCTGTGTGACGAGCGATGGGTGTTGTTAGATAATGTAAGGGGCGATTATGGAGGGGGGACAACAACACACGCACGTGTTAAGTTTCGGCTCGGCATAATTGATGCTCTTTCGCACGCGCCGTTCGCGGCCTGTAGTTGACGTCTCGGACTCTACGTAGACTGGGAGTGGTATCGGTGGCGGACTCGAGTTGCATGGTGTTGGGAGATGCGATGGTGCTGGTGTAGTCCCGGGCGTGGAGGATGGTGGGCGTGTCGAGCTATACGTGAGTGCGGACGACGGAATATCAGAATCGGTATCTGGTGGTGTTCGTTGGCGGTCTTGGTCTTGGTGACGAACTCAGCAAACAACTATTTTTGGGAGTAGGAGAGACATACCTGAAGTGTTCGTGTCGAGAGGGGTAAGAGACGCGCGTGTCCCAATTGCGTTCGTTACGTCCTGCAGCCTCTGAGCGGCTACTTCGAAGTCTTCCCGGAGACGGCGCTTCTCGCATTCCCGACCGCCTTCTGCTGGCGCTTCTTCCGTTTGGCCTTGCGCTAATGTGCGCTTCTTCTTCCCTCTGCTTGATGCGCGCTCAAGGATGACCTCCTCGTCGGCGTCAACTGGCCGATGACCATGAATGGCCTCGTACTCTTCCTCTTCCTCTGCAAGCCCAGCGTTGCGTCTCAAAGGGGAGCCAAACGCAGGACTAGGTGCGCGCGGAGGTGGGGACACCGTGCGAGTCTTTGTTGACGTGTTGGAGCCCGAGCTCGAGTTTCCGCTGGCAGTGACGATAAGGCCGCTCTGTCGCCGCGATATGCGTCTCTTGCTCTGTTTCAGCAACGACTCGTCGAAATCGACTTGGATAGTCGCTACGATCGGTGCGGGGAGAATCGGAAGGGGAGGAGGAGACGATGGTGGTGCCAGCATGTGGGAATGCGATGAGAGCGATGATGATGATGCTGATGATGTGGAGCGGGGCTTCTTGCGGCGTGTCACGGGTGTCGGACTCTGAGAGCGATCCTCTTCAGGTACATCCGACCCTCCTTCGTCCTCCTCGAATATCTCAGGAATGCGAGGCGGGCGTGCGAGTCGGTTGGCATGCGGCGAAGCGCCAGGGTTTAGAATGGGGCGGCGTGCTTTGGGAGGGGGCTCTTTCTTTGGAGATGGAGACTTGGGAGAAGGGACGTTGAAGTTCTTGCGCATCGAACCGAAGTTCTTCATCAAGTTGTGAATCTGAGGTAGACAAAATCAGCATGGTTGGCGAGAAGCCCAAGCGTGACAAGATAACGACACATCGTGCACGCGGCATCAAAACGGACATGAGAGACGCCCGAGACCGCTGTCAGACACTGAAATAATTGGGAACGGGGTTTTGGGAGATGGGGTTATAAGTGGGTTCGAGTGCTCAAAGGCCAGAGTGTCATACTCGTTGTCAGCGCTAGGATAAGGATAACCAATAACGGAAAGGGATGAGAATTGCGCGAGAATGTAACAATGTAGCACAAGAGTAGGTGTGAAGGGAGAGAGAGGAAACGCACCGCAGACTCTGCGTCGGTTATGAGACGCTGCGACTTTTCCCTCTCTTTCTTGAGCTGTGAGCCCAGTGCGATTTCTGAGGTACGGAGACGCAAGTTCTCGACGTGGAGGGCTGATATCTGCGCATTAAGTTCTTCTATTCGAAGGCTGAGGGTTGAATTAAGTCTGGTTGGAGGAGGGGCCATCAGTGGGTGAAGGGAGCGAGGCGCGGCAAGAACGGACTTTGTGATATGTTTGTTGGCGAGTAGGAACTTCTTCTTGACTGTGAGGTGGGAGGAGGGGGAATGAGTGGGGGCCATGCGTGGTTGCGGTCAATAGATGGGAGAAAACATACAGTTTTCAAACTCGAATAATGCGTCGTTCTGTCGTTCGCTGATAGGCACGCGTGACTCGCGCCTGCTCATCGTGGATGGCGGTGAGCAGGCCGAGAACGTGAGGCAGGAAATGAAGTCAAGGGGGAGTGAACCAAAACTGGGGGAGAAACCTAACAAGACCTCCCTTGTTACGTCATCAGTTTCCACAGCCACAATCAAGGCGAACCCCTCTGTTGTTTATTGGTCACACCAATGTCAATGTCAACTTACACGCCTTGTTTCCCTCCTTCGAACCCCAGGCCCGATAAACGACGTCGTATAGTCTCGTCCTCAAGTTCGTCAGACAACTCTAGCCAACTCTCCTTCAGTGGTCGCCTCACTCGCGCTCATCTCGCGTTGGCGTCTGTCTCTGACCACGTTGAGCGGCCACCCTCTCCCACATCAGCCGCAGTAGATAAGACCCGCGTGAGCCAACTCCACCGGAAATTCGGACTTGCGATCGCAGCGGCGTACCGGGATACGAGCAGCGGAAAGTGGGGACATGTGTCCGAATTGGCGAGGCTAAGCTGTACGATAGGGCGATGGCGAGGGGTGTGTTCCGGAACTAATGCTCCTCGCTCACTCCGCCCACCCAGCGCCGGTGATCGGAACGATCAAGGTGAATGGTTTTGGCATTTTCGAGTTGAGAAATAAAGACTATATGGCCTTGAGGAACTCATTTTGCAAGCCAGGCGCACCTGGGGACCACCCTCGACCCGAGGCGAATCCGTATCCTAGGCCCCCTGTTCCCATATTCGACATGGACGAGATACGTGAGCGCATCGGGAATTGGCAAGCCAATGTCGCTCTTGCACCTCCTTTCTCCCAGGCCGACAGCCAACAGCAAGAGCGCGACCATCTGCAGAATAGTCTGCCATCATCGCCCCTAAATTTTCCGATAGTGAAACGAAGGAAAAGCCATGTAGCAAAAGCCATGAGGAAAGGCTCCTCTTCTTCGGAAAAGGATTACATTACTTCCCGCTATTTTCGTGGACATGGCCTTGCCGACCGCATGTCTCAAGCTCAAGCTGCTGCGAATCGCGACGCTGACGGCGTGACCCCCCCGCCGCGTGTCTCCAACCCGAACCCGGAATTGATGCCGCATTCTCGGTCGGAATCTCCGGACAAAGTCGATACCGCGCGGAGAGTCTCGCCAACACCCGCAGCAGCAGAGCCAATCACGGTCCCTGCCCCAGAAACCATTCACATTCACCAAATCACAGAGGTAAACCCAAGGCCTCGTTTCTTTTGTTTGGGTTGCTTATCGGTTTTTGCTAGGCGTTTTTACCACCCTCGTTCCCTTCACAACTTGAAACGTCTACGCCTCCACCACCAGCCCATGATCGACCACCGTTGATCAAGCCACCGGCCATCCCACGTGCTGAGGGCCTGTTGTTCTCGGCTTTACTGCCATCATCACCACCCCCCTTCCCCCGCTCTCAACAACAACAACCATCAGCGTCTCAACCGCTGAGCCCACACACGCCGTCTCCTGTCGATTCGCCAAGCACCAAGTCGAAGAAGCGGCTACGGTCACCATCGTCCAGCGAGCCGGCGGCGGCGGCGCACGTCGACGAAGAGCGATACGATCTCGATCACCATCTTGACGATCGAAGAAAGGACTCCCCTCCTCCTGCGCCTCTTATAACTACCACTCCCGCTGAGTCTGCGCCGCCGCCGCTGCCGCCGGTGATCGATCTGCGCCGACTGGCCTCACAGCGATCCATGCGCGCGTTCGGGTCCAGCAGTCCACTGCTGACCCCGCGGACGCCGCGCCGGGACGACGCAAAGGGGAAGGGACGCGCGATGACGGCGGAACTCGGCGGCGGCTTGTCGTCGCCGATTACGACGCCCCGCGCAGAAAAAGAAGCGAAAGTGCTGCTGCTGGCCCGCGCAGAGTCGTCGCCCCTGCCGTCGTCGACCCGTGTGCGTCGTGTACACGTGCAGACGCGCACGCCGCCGCTCTCCGCACTTGAGGAGGAGGAGGAGGAATTGGAGCGCGACGCGCTGCCGGCGGCATTTGAGCCTGTGGCCACGTCCACGCAGCGGCAGGGCGGTGGTGGTGGCGGTGGCGGTGGTGGTGGTGAAGACGTGTTTGGGTTGATGATGAAGAGGAGCACGTTTAAGGGTGTGTGGGATAGCGTCATCGGACAACCGCGTGTGTGAGAACGTAAAGGCACTTTTATTAAAGAGGTCGAACTAGACCGTGGACACAAGGCTCACGATATACTACGACGGTGATAAGTCTAGTCCGCGGCGCCTTGGTGAGTAGTTGATATGTAGATCTCACGGAATTAAAACTTAGCGTGGCTTTGGGGGGTCACCATTACGAGAGATGGCTTTGTATGGCTGAAAAAGGAAGCAGAGAGCTTGTTATAACTTGGTGGGATTTAGTTAGTTGATGGCAAAAAACTCCGTCGGGTCGGGTGTCAGTGGCGGTGATGGTGGTGCCGGTTTTATTATGAGTGGTTTTTGGTGGTGGTGAGTGATCGAATGAGAGTTGTCAAAAAAAACATACAAGCGGAGAAAACAGGGTTACATTGATAGGGCCGTGCAATTTATCGATATGCGGTAGTTTTGTTGTCGTGCGTGCCTCTGTTCCCGTCCGAGTTGTCGACGTCGACCCGGCGGCAGCTCTCGAACACGTCGCAAGAGAACTGTATACGAATCCTTTGCTTTCTTCGCTTTCACATCATCTTTTGGCCCCCCGCGATTTTGCACCATTTCTAGACATTTGACACACATCAATGGCAGGCTTCCACGCTTGTCAAACAGACTCCTTTCCAAGGAAGGATAAGGAGGTCGGCTTAGTGGCGAGAGAAGCGCTTGGTGCCATTTCCTGCCTGCTCGCCCCCTTCCCCCGCTCTAATACCCAGAGATGTGTTAGTGCATTGGCAGTTGGTATAGTGGCTGCTTGACGTGTGCAGGGTCAGATAGATGATACGTGGGCACTACTTACTGTAAGCCACGTCACTCTCAAGGGGCGGTATCCGAAAAGAAAGGAAAAGAAAAGAAGAAAGTTTCGAGCCGAGGCGACGATTATCGCTGTTCGGTTGCGGGGATGGGATGAGATGAAAACGTGAATTTCGGAATCTTCTGCTCCGGTCCGGCATGTTTCGTCCGTGCGGGCTTCCGAAGCCATCACCTGGGAACACCAGGCCAGGCTAGACACACTCCTTCCTTGCTTTGTCCACCTCGGAAATGAATACACCGCAGTGATGTCTGTTCGTACGGAGAATACCAGTCTCCGTGAATGAAGATGAAAAAATAAAAATGTGTGTCGTTGAAATCAGCGGCCCGATTGGACCGTTTGCCTCTTGCACACAATTGTGATGCTGAGAGGACAGTACAGTAGCACTGCATGACGCGGAAACATCGCGTTTACCCTTTTCGGCTGCGATCACCATCTCATACTGTACTGCTCGAGCGTCGTCGCTGCAGCGAGCCACACAACATCCATCCATCCATCGCATCAGTTGTTACCTCAATGTTTGAAACGAGACGGCAAATCACAGCCGACGGTTTCATTGTGCGGGTGTCTTAGCGTCGTTGGTGACGACACCGCATTAATACGGTACTGCGTCAAGTTCATTTTTTTGTTGTGACTTTGGATGACCATCCGCGCGCGCGCTGAGGCGAGGATCTGGATATACCAATCTCACTTTGCTCCCGAATTACGAATTTTAATTTTATTTATAATTTTAATTTTATTTAAATCCATCACCGGGTCACGATTTGCTCGCTCGGGTCAAGCCTGCTCGTCTATCTGGCAGTTTCCATGCATAACGTCGCTGACGAGAGCTGACAGGTTTAACCCAACACACAACCAAGCTTTCACGGATCATGGCACGTTATAGTAGTCCTTCCCCGTGTCCGGGTACCTAGTCAAGCTAAAGCAGGCAGGCAGGCAGTCAGTCAGACATCATCACCATCCATCGTCACACCAGTGTAACACGAATCGGTTACGAGAATCGCCCCCTCCCCCCCTCTCTCCCGCATCACACCGCGTTGGTACCGAATGTCCAAACTCTGCAAACTGACCAAGTCCTCGGAAACTTACTTACCAGCTTGTCCTTGCCCCCTCCACTTTTCGCCATATATATAAGCATGCAACGCCGTGCCCTCTGTCCTCTCCCTACTACTAGCCGCAATCCCCTGCTCCCGTTCTTCAAAGATAAGAACGCTCGCTTCCGCCTCCGCCTCCGCCTCCGCCCCCCGCCTCACCGCTCACTCCACACCTGCTTGCTTGAAATTCCCCCTCCACCGCGCAGCAAATGTGCCATTCCAGACGGTAAGCCCGCCATAGCTGAGACGTGTGCGTGGTGCTCAAGATGCGGCCTCGCAGTGTGAAAAACGTCTATCTGTACTGTGGTCATAACGTGGATTTGGTAAGTCAGCGAGCGGGGCCTCTCTAAGCATGTGAAATTCGGCGATGACCTAATCGAGTATCTTCAATATTTCACTCCCAACACCATATTTCACTTGACTTCGCCTCAGAAGGAGGAATTAGTGCGTGCATTCATCATTACACGCATCTGGCATCATTGGCTCACAACATGTAGATCCAATGTGCAGATACGCACTGTCGACTGAGCCCCTACCATCCTCCCTCTTGCGTCAACTGCAAAAAAACCTGCTGGCAGTAGTAAGTCCTCCCCTCTTCTCGTAGCTACCGCGTTTAAACGCTCGCCCGCTGCTTCTAGCCGGCAATTCCCGGAACAATATGGTGCGTTTGTTGTTCTGGATGGATGGACACTCGAGCTAAGCTAAAATTGCTGTGTTATCTGATTTTTGCTCCTTTCCTTTCATCAGCCCCTCAGATCTCGAGTTATTGTCCTTCGTGTTCGGGACGCTCTAGAAGGGGTTGAAATGAGCGCGCGTTGCATTCTGCTATATATATACACATGCCATGCCTCGAGGCTTAAGCGAATGATGCAGCTCCCGGTCATTGGCATTCTTTTTTACGTGATTATACCACACATCTTGTAATAATATTTGTACATCTCTACTCTCATGCCCCATACATTATCATTTGATACTACAACCCAGATTCGTCGTGATGGCGAGCCAATCGCGATTTACCTCATCTCCTCAATGTACGGCTTACAGCAAATCCAAACGCAAAAAGTAACGAGAACGCATGTATAGCCGAGCCGCTGGGATCTCGTTCTATATCCGCGGATAACTTTTAGGCAGCCTACTACTCTAAGCCGTCCTCAATTGAAATCTATACTGGTACGTAACACAGACCTCGATATCAGTGTCTGTCCATCCATCCAGAAGCCAAAGCTGCTGACTAAGCGTTGAATCATCATCGGGCAGCAACCAATGGGAACAAAGGAGAAGGGTGCAGTAATAATTCGATGCATCGCCGGAAACCTGGGAACCGGACGTCCGGCCGAAACCAAACGCGTGTGCGTGTAGCAGAGAGTGGTCGCGCTGGCTGCCAGCCAGCGGAAGGCGCGTGGCGTGGCGTGGCGTTGGAGAGAGGGAGGCGAACGGGACGAGACTGTGATTTCGCGTCCTCCAAGTTATTAGTTTCTGGGAAACAAGAATGACTTACTTGACGTCTCGGCTTGGATGCGATGCGTTATTCTGGTCCTGCACCGCGGAGGCGGCGGGTGGGGTGGGTTGCTAAAACGGCGCAGTAAAAGTTGGGGATTGTGATACCGAAATTCTCATCCGACGACAGTTGTTCGTATGTCGTGTGCTGTATGTCGTGTCGCCGCGACATGGGAGCTGGTGGGGCGCATCATGAGGAATTCGAACACAGCCTCCGGCGATCCTAGGAATGTGACCATTCAATTGAGTCCGATGCCGGTCCGACGTGGGGCTACGCATCGCATGATCGCCGAGCTGGGCAACGAAGTTGCAGGTTACACACAATTTTGTTATGGTAGTGAGCAGGATTAGGATTGGGATCGGCTTGGAAGAACGACGTCGCATGCTTGGATGGGACTGATGACTCTGACCGACATGCCGAGCCAGTAACCCGCAACGCCGCCGAAAGCGGGCCGGATCAAAATGGCTGGTTTGTTGGCGGGTCTTGGTTGGTCGACCGAATTTCTGTCGGCCGAGACTGACGCCACAGCAGACATCGCAGAAAAGTGGCACTGCCTGCAATCCCAAATGTCCGAGACCCGACTAAGCACTCCTCTCCTCACTCCTCTCCTTCTCTCCTCCTTCTTGGAACTTCTTCTCGCTCCATCCTTCGACCATGACACGACTGCACGACCCCAGCACCGTTGTTGTTGGCACTGAGCGCGAGCCCTTGCTCCGCGCTGAGAACGGCGCCACGAACTACTCGAAAGAAGAGCCCTCAGGCCCAATGGAGATCTCCAGATCGACTAGACATGGGATTCTGGCCGGAATCTGGGCCGCTACATTCCTCACTGTGCGTCCGTCGTCGTTCCTGAATTCGTCTTGCTTGGAGTTATTACCACCTCTCTCTCATCCCTTTCTATTAGGCTATTAACTGTATGTATTCTGGTCTCACTATTTTGACACCCGTGCGTCGTCCTTTTGGCTTACGATTCGTTAAAACGCAGCTACTCTAGTGGCCACTCGTGAGTGTTAACGGCACGTGAAAATATCATATACTGATTGACCTCGAAAAAAAGTGTTGCCATCAATCTCATCCGAATTCCACAAGTCCAATCAAGCCAGCTGGCTTGGAACCAGGTCTGGGCTTCTCTCGTGCTGCATTCATGCTCAGCCCAGGTCTGACAGCACGTGAATGATGACAGCTATCTTCTGTCCACTTGCACATTCACGCCCTTGTATGGTCGTCTCTGCAATGTTATGGGCCGCAGGGCCGCCAACCAGACCGCAGTCGTTCTGCTGGCTCTGGGCACCCTCGCATGCGGGCTCTCAAACGACATGAACGTTCTCATCGCCGCCAGATTTGTCTGTCTCTCTTCACACACACAAAAAAAGTCCCGCACACACCCCGCTAATTCGGACCTCTCTAGCTCGGTGGAATGGGTGGGGGCGGCATCATCACCACAGCTACGTAAGCCGCCATTCCATTGTGTCCGTGCAGCACGTACCTCTCACCCCCACTTCGAACTCAGCATAATTACAAGCGACATGTATAGCATCCGAGTCAGCCACGTCCCGTCGGCATGCCCTTTTTTCGTGCTTTATGCTGACTTCTTGTTCTATAAAAGTCCCGTGGTTTGGCTCAGGGTGTTGGAAGCCTGTTCAATGGTGTAAGGTTTCAGATTGCAAACAAAGTGTTCAATATCTCCATGTTAATCACTTCCTTCTTCCATCTGTCAGCTCGGAATGGGTCTCGGGGGTCCTCTCGGGGGTTTTATTAATGATCGGTATGGCCGCGGGGATGCTTATCTCAACATGCAAGAAGTAAAATGCTTACACCTCGACGCAGCTTTGGCTGGCGATGGGCATTCCTGATCCAGTTGCCCATGTTTTTCATATCGTACTTTCTCACCTCTGTATTCTTGCGATATTCCACTCCGGTATGTGTCCATTCATTTGATGCGCCCGTCACGTTATCGATTCACCTATTGTAGGGAGAGGGCAAGAGCTCCAAGGAGGTCCTCAAGCGGATTGACTACGGGGGAAGCGTAACGCTTCTAGTATCTGTGCGTATAGTCCTTTTCTGACGCATCGTATGATTAACGAGATCTAAAGGTTCTTTCTTTTCTTGTATTCATGAGTGCACGATACAACGACAGGCAGCCGGTGAGTTAATTAGAACGTACCCCGGCGGCTCACAATAACACACGTCTCAGTGGAACGCGCCGGGTGTCGTCTTGACTCTTGCACTCGCAGTGACTTCTCTCGTCGCTTTCCTTGTGGTCGAACTTTGCATAGCCAAAGAACCAGTGTTGCCGCCGTTCCTCCTGAAGCAAAAGATACCGGTCCTCAATGGCCTGAGCAATTTCTTCGTCGCCCACTGCACTTTTGCTGTCATATATTTCTTCCCGATGTGGTTCGAAACTGTCGCGTTGACGAGCGCATCAACCGCCGGCACGTACTATCATCCTTTACATAGGAGTGGACTAAAAAGAAAAGGGTCGCATAGGTCTGCATCTCCTCCCAAATAGCCTGGCTTTGTCCTGCGGTTCCATGTTTGCAGGGTAAGTGAATTCGTCTTTTCGAGACCAGTCGACGACGATGGGAACTCGCGTACTATAGATGGATGATGCACCGGACGGGAAAGTATAAAGTTCTCAATCTAATATTTGGCGCCTTGCCTTTTATGGCCGCAACGCTTCTTACCCAAATCAGAGAAGATTGGGGGCCCGTCCTATTATGGTTTAGTATCGTGGGTAGTCATTGGGTGTCTTCGGGACTGATATATGTGTAATAACAAATTTCCATTGACAGATACCCCTTGGGTTTGGAAATGCTGTCGTTCTGCAAACAATGTTGGGTGCGTGTACGAGTTCCTTACAAACAAACAAAACTCTAACATGACGTAAATCGGAGATTAGTTGCGCTGCTCGCACACTTGCCTCGTATGTCGCGATCCGAACAGAACATGAGCGGCGCTGATGGATATTTGGTCAAATTGATTGCAGAGGCTCACATGGCCGTAGGGACCGGATTCGTCCAATTGTTTCGGGGTCTGGGTTAGTTATACACATTTTTTTGCGCTGTTCTCTCTAACATAACTACCCTCAGGCCAAGTCAGCGGCGTTGGGGTGTCGTCCGCACTGTTCCAATATACGCTCAGCGCGGAACTGCAAAGACGTATCCAAGGTCCCGGCGCCGATGAAGTACATACATTTCGCGTGTCCTTTTGTATTGTTGCTGTTGCTGTGCTGACTTCTCGGTGTAGTTGATCAGTAGGATTCGACACTCGGCAACGCTCGTCGCTTCGTTGCCCCCAGAGACACAGAGGGCCGCGCGCGATTCCTATGCCATCGCACTGCGCGCGGTGTTCGCCATGGCGGCGTGCTCCACAGCCGTGGCGTTCCTCGTCCGTCTTCCCGTAAGCCTAATCCGTTTCGTTTTTTTTTTTCGTTTTTGAGACTCCCGTTCAGATTCCAGAGAAATCCCTGGATCATCAGCCGCTCAAAGAAGAACCTGTGGACGCGATTGAATCACCTGCTGCTATGGAGGCCAACGATATTGATGACGCCCGACGATGATCCACGCTTACTGTATTGCGCCGCAGCATGGGCGCAGAGGAGTTTATCATCCATTCATGCGTCTTGAGATTTGATTTTTTGTTACTACAGCGTGTCATGTCATAGATAGAGTCAATGTTCTCTCCAGCATTTCCATCAGAAAAAAAAAGTAGATCTTATATCGTCGCTTATCAAAAAAGCTTGTTTGTTTACGTGGCACCGTCGGCGCCCTAAGTTAAGCCAAATTAAAGGTACCGAATAATAAAAATAACCTATTTTGAAATTCTTACACCATGGGGAAGAACCGGAGTTCACAAGGCAAAATACGAAAGTCGTACCTGTTTTTTTAATTTGCCCCGGCGGTGGCATTGAATCACCGAACAAGAAGAAGCGAATGGGTGCGGCATTGCACTAGCGACAAATTGCGTCACATGATCATGATGCTGTTAGGCCATAATTCAGCCCGCCCGAACGCACGCCACCCTGTGCTAGCACGCAAGTGTATTAGCATAGACGGCCAGGTGACTGGATGGACACCATGCATCGACGACGTACATGGGAAACACAAAAACAGAGCTTAGTTAGTAAGTTAGTTAGTAAGTTAGGTGGGCTGTCCTTGCCCGCCGTGCCGCTGGGGCCTCACCGCGCGGCCCTAGGCCGGTGGTGACCCACAACTGTCTGGAGCACGCGCGGGCAGGCGGACGAGTTGGGACTAGAGGCAGGGCAAGATAAG
>WNFR01006664.1_pt1 | contig 11802 bp, 8 predicted proteins | sample 5400221 | NCBI WGS metagenome assembly WNFR01 (sample SAMN13153357, study PRJNA577476) | soil metagenome | isolation source: 40 cm soil under Madrone tree | place: USA:California | collected 2016-06-14 | reverse complement strand
GGCAACGCAGCCTTGAACGCGGGCAAGTTGGAACGACTCTATGAGGAGGGGGTTCTAAAGACTAAGCACGACTCCTTCGCAAGCGTTCTCTCCAATTATCATGAAAGCTATCGCCTCTTCCGTTGGCTCGATGAGCGATTCAACGGCGATCTATTTCCCGGCAAGAATCATACTGGCGCGGCACGGGAACTCGCTTGGCAGGCGGAGAAGAAGCAGGTCGACCCGGTACACTTGGAAGTACTAAGAGATTTAGTTAGCGGCGACTTGCACCTACCCACGGGACAAAGGCTCCTTTGGCGCGAATACGCCTTCGACGCCATTCCGCTAGAATTTATCAGCAGCATCCTTGAAGCGTTCGTAAAGGAACCCCGTACATCCGGTATCTATTTTACACCGCCACATCTAGTTGACTTCACGCTCGACCAAGTGCTGCCTTGGGGTGGGGAGCAGTGGAATCTTAGGGTACTTGATCCTGCGTGTGGTTCGGGGGTGTTTCTTGTTAAGGCATTTCAACGACTTGTCCATCGCTGGAAGAGTGCTAATCCAGGTGAAGCCATACGCGCTGAAACGCTGCGCGGGCTGCTTGAACACAATCTATTTGGCGTAGATAAGGATCCGCATGCGGTACGTGTGGCCTCCTATAATCTATATCTCGCGATGTGCGACGAGATAGATCCAAGATATTACTGGACGCAAGTACGCTTTCCGTTGATGCGAGGACGACGACTCATCCACGGGGATTTCTTCAGAGAAGACCGCGTTGGGTTCAATACGCGAGATGACGCTGGTACTTACGACTTGGTCGTCGGCAACGCACCCTGGGGCGAGAGATCACTAACAAAAAAAGCCCAAAGCTGGGCCGATGATCATGGCTGGCCAGCGGCATACAAAGGAATCGGCACGATCTTCCTTCCGAAGGCAGCCGCTCTAACAAAGCACTCCGGAAAAGTGGCAATAATTCAGTCAGCGAGTTCTTTGCTATTTAACCGCTCAAAACCTGCAAGCGAATTCCGACAAAAGCTTTTTACGACTTTCCGCGTCGAGCAAGTCGTTAATCTGTCAGCCCTTCGCTTCAATGTCTTCAAAAAGAGGAAGGGTTCTGCCCAGAAGACAATTGCTCCCAGTTGCGTGGTGGTATTCGGTCCCAGCGCACCGAATGGTGACCGTCTTCGATATATTAGCCCTAAAGTCGTCGAGGGCGCGGCGAATGGTTTCGACATAACCATCGAGGCCAACGATGTGAAAGAGATCTATCCAGACGAAGCTGCCAGAATCCCCGAAATCTGGACATCCTTCCTGTGGGGCAATCGGCGCGATTGGTCATTGATCCAGCGACTCCGAGAGCTAAGGAGTATTGAAAAAGAGTTACCCCCGGAAAATTATCGGTGGGGAATTGAGCTTGGCAACAAGAAAAAATTCATGCCTCAACTTAAGGACAGACGAATCCTCATCTCGAGTGACTTCCCGGACGATGATCCGCTTTACCTCGATGAGAGTATTCTCCCAGAATTCAAGATGCCCTACATCCATTCGAAGGATTCCACTGACTTTCATGCATTCTCCCTTCCACAACTGATTCTGAAAATGAGCTGGCGGAAAAGGAAAGGTCGGTTCCAAGCTAGGCTAGTTCAGTCGAATGGAGAAAAGGGTGTGCTCTGCACTCAAAGCTACGTCACCGTACACACTCCAAAGGATCCGGCCGGTTTTCTCGAGGCGGCGTGCTTAAGTTATAACAGCATCCTTGCTGTTTATTTCCTTCTGTTAACAAGTGGGCGCTTTGCATCATATCGGCCTTCACCTTTGGTTGAAGAACTTCTTCGGGTACCAGTGCCAGCATCTCGCCCTAGTCAACTGAGTCGCATTAAGACATCCGAAGATTTTGATGAAGCGGTTCGGCACGCATTCGATCTTAAGGATGCGGAGTGGGTTTTGATTGAAGATCTCTTTCATGTGACTCTCCCTGACTTCAAAGGTGATAGTGACTCCTTAGGACGCACGCGAACTGAAAGAAATAACGATTCATTAGCGGAACCTCAACTCAGCAAATACTGTGAATACTTCATACGCGTCCTTAGGGCTGGCTTCGGTGATGACAAGAGAATCTCAGCGACTATTTTCCAAGAGAAGTCCGCCGAACGTCTCCCGTTCCGCTTCATTGCGTTTCAACTCGATCATCCCGCGACAAGTTCTGTTCAAGTGCAAAGTCTTGAGGCTCCCGATTTGCTTGCAGAGCTCAAAGTGCTTAATGACACATGGCTGACGGCAAGACCTGCGAAGACTGGAAGCATGTATTACGAACGGATTGCTCGCATTTACGACTATCGTAACCAGATCCCCACTATCTTTATTGTTAAGCCTGATTCTTACCGTTATTGGACGCGTAGTATGGGGCTACACGATGCTGACCAGGTTACGGTCGATTTTGCCAGCTGGCAGAAGGCGGCCTCAAATGGGGGCAGACATGGTGGATAGTGCTTTATCAGGCGAACATCACGATCTAGTTCCCGCTGATTTTGTCGCTCTAGCCCGACGTTGGTATCCCAACCTCTCAAACAAGCTTCTCACATTTGTGTGGCAGGGCTACGATCTTCTCATGAAAGAGCTTCCCGCTGGGATCGACGAACGAGATTTAGAACGAAGCATTACTCAGTCACTCGAATTAAGAATTCGACGAGTAATGTCCGGTGACGAGCCTTTTCAGATTCAGCACGACCCGTATGAGCGTGAAACGATGAAGAACCAGCCTGCGCAGCCGCCCCAATACGATCTTGCCTTCTTGCTCCGTGAGGACGAACGAATTATGTGGCCGCTGGAGGCAAAAGTTCTTGAGACGGATACCTCCGTTGGTGAATACGTTAAGGATTTGACGGGCGAGTTCCTTACTTGTCGTTACTCGCCATTCTCCAGTGAAGCGGCTATGCTAGGCTATCTATTATCGGGAATAGCTGACAAAGTATTCGGACAATTAGAAGAGAAGATTCCATGTACTTTGGTCGCCCATCCGAGTTTTCCAAATCGCCCAGCCAAAACATCCGCACACTCGCGGCGCGTTCCGCCGGGGAAAACGTATCCGGTCTCTTTTCGATGTCATCACTTGATTCTAGCGTTCCCAGGTTTTAGTCGCACAAAGAAGGGGCTCGATCCCCACTAGATATGAACGTTGCGAGAAAAGCCGTAGCTACAGATGAGAACAATCGAAGGCCATTGACCTCGCGAGTTCATTCGAACCCAAGGCCCCCTCCCACCGTTTGCTTTTCTGCCGCCCTCCGGCTTAAATTACAGTTCAAACATCGCCTTATTCACTGAGGAAAGAAACAATATTTATGTCCGAACAAGTTAGGGTGCTGGTTACCGGCGCCGGTGGTTTCATCGGTCATCATCTGACGAAGTATCTGGTCAATCACGGCTATTGGGTCCGCGGCGTGGATATTAAAGAACCGGAATACGAGCCGACCTGCGCACATGAATTTGAACTGCTGGATTTAACGAAGTGGGAAAATTGCCTAGCAGCGACGCGCGGCGTTGACCAGGTCTATGGCCTGGCCGCCAACATGGGTGGCATCGGGTTTATCGAAACTCATAAGGCTGAGATTGTGCGCGACAGCTCGCTCATGAATCTGCACTCGATCGAAGCCGCGCGGCAAAACGGAGTGCAGCGTTATTTCTACACTTCCAGCGCCTGCATCTATCCTGGCTTCAAACAGCAGGACGCCAACGTCACTCCTTTGAAAGAAGAGGATGCTTATCCGGCCGACGCCGAAGACGGTTATGGTTGGGAAAAGCTTTACATGGAGCGGGTCTGCCGGCATTACACCGAAGATTACGGTCTGGATACACGGGTGGTGCGGTTCCATAACATCTTTGGCCCACTGGGAACTTATGATGGCGGCCGCGAGAAATCACCGGCGGCGATCTGTCGCAAGATCGCTTTGGCAAATGATGGCGACGACATCGAAGTTTGGGGAGACGGCGGACAGACGCGCTCGTATTGCTACATCGATGACTGTGTCGAAGGGATTTACCGGTTGATGCAAAGCGATCATCGCGAGCCGATCAATCTGGGGCAGGACCGGATGATCTCGATCAACGAATTGGTGGACATCGTTGCGCAGATCGCCGGCAAGCGGATTGGCAAACGTTACGACACCAGCAAGCCGCAGGGCGTGCGCGGCCGCAACAGCGATAACACCCGGCTGCGCGAAGTGCTGCAATGGGAGCCCGAAATCTCTCTGGAAGACGGGCTGGCGCGCACTTATCACTGGATTGCCGGTCAGTTGAAGCAGGACGAGGTCCCAGTTGCCGTTACCGCCTGAAGGATTCACACTTTCAGTTTATCGTCACGCACAAAAAAGCGGTTCGCAAACGCAGAAAGACATTCATGTCTCTCTGCGTTTGTAATTTTCGGCCCAATTTCTGTTAGCATCTCGGAACAGTGAAGGAACCTGTTACGTCGCCTCGCTCGAGCGCTCCGGAAATCAGCGTTGTGGTCCCGGTGCGGAACGAAGAGGCTTCAGTTCGGATCCTGCTCGAAGCTCTGCTGAATCAAACTCTGCGGCCAAAGGAGATCGTTATCACCGACGGCGGCTCGGTCGACGCCACCCGGGACATCATCGAAGAGTTCATCAAAGACGGCGCCCCGGTGAGATTGATCCGCGAAAAAAATTCCCTCCCGGGACGCTCGCGCAATGTAGCCGCCAAAAATTCGCAATCAAAGTGGATCGCTTTCACCGACGCCGGCACGAGATCCGCGCCCGATTGGTTGGCGTCTCTGGCTGAGAATCTTGGCGATGGATCGGCGGTCGATGTCGTCTATGGTTCGTACGAACCTGTGGTCGACAGCTTTTTCAAGGAATGCGCCGCGATCGCTTATGTCCCGCCGGCAGCGAGCACGGCCGAAGGACCGGCGCGCCCGCGTTCGATCGTGTCTGCATTGATGAGCCGCAAAGCATGGGAAGCGGTGGGCGGCTTTCCGGAACATCTGCGTTCGGCGGAAGACCTGCTCTTCATGAACAAGATCGAGCAAGCAGGTTTTCGCACTGTCCGAGCGCCCCGGGCGGTCGTTTACTGGACTATTCAGCCGGGCCTCGGGAGCACGTTCCGGCGTTTTTACGTCTATGCGCGCAACAACATTCGCGCCGGCTTGTGGCGTCAATGGCAAGCGGCTATTTTCCGGCGCTACGGGGTAATCATGCTGATCACTTTACCGGCAATTTTTCTTGGCGTGAAATGGTTGATTCTTCCGCCATTGCTCTGGCTCACGCTGCTGGTCGCGCGCGCAGCCAGGGCACTGAAGCAAAATCGTCAATCATATCCAGCCGGAATGTTTCGTAATAGTCTGCGCCTGTTGCTGATCGTACCGATCATCGCTACGCTGGACGCGGCTGCTTTCGCAGGCACGATTAGCTGGTTTTTCAGTGACAAGCTTCGCCTCGCACTAATGAGACATGTGAGACCTAACGATGACTCTGGCGAATAGACGCGTTCTCTATATTTCGTATAACGGAATGCTCGATCCGCTGGGACAAAGCCAGGTGATTCCGTATTTGAAAGAGCTGAGCCGAGCGGGCGTCCGTTTCACCTTACTTAGTTTTGAAGGAGCGAAGGCTTACACGCCCAAGGGACGCGAGCGATGCGAGCAGTTGCGCGAAGAGTTAGCGAAGAGCGAGATCTATTGGCATTTCCTTCGTTACCACAAGCGCCCTTCATTGCCGGCCACGTCCTACGACGTGCTGGCCGGAATAAGATACGGCAGCCGGCTGGTGCGGAATAAAAAGATCGAAATGATTCACGCGCGCAGTCACATACCGGCTACGATCGCGCTCTGGCTCAAGCGGCGCTTCGGTGTAAAAATGATTTTTGACGTGCGGGGTTTGATGGCCGAAGAATACGTAGATGCTGACCACTGGAAAAAAGAAAGCGTTCCCTATCGATTGACAAAGGCGATGGAGAGCCGCGCGCTGCAAGCCTCTGACGGTGTGGTCACGCTGACTGAGAAGATTTGGCCGGCAATCAGAGACTGGAAAGGCCTGCGAGGTCGTGACGTGATTCACGAAGTCGTGCCCTGTTGCACGGACCTCGAGCTGTTTCGTTTTAGTCAAAGCGATCGCGAACGGGTACGTGCTGAGTTAGATCTGCAAGATCGATTTGTGCTGGTTTACTCTGGCTCAATCGGCGGCTGGTATCTCACGGATAAGATGGCCGACTTATTTGTCGCGCTGTTAAAGCACGAACCACAGGGTCATTTCTTGTGGCTAACCGGTGGTTCCAAAAGCCTGATTGAAAAACTCATGTCGGATCGCGCAGTCAACTCGAATCAATTTACCGTCCTTAACGTGGCGCCGGCCGAAGTTCCCAGCTACTTGTCTGCTTCGGATGTAGGCATCGCATTCTACAAACCAACCTTTTCCAGACTGGCCACTTCGCCGGTGAAAGTTTCGGAATATCTGGCCTGTGGTCTGCCCGTGATCGTAAATGCCGGGGTGGGCGATTCCGATACCTTCGTCGAATCTCAAACAGTCGGCTCCGTCGTTAAGGATTTCAGTGAAGGCGAATACAAACAAGCGTTAGTGACGATCGGAAATCTTTTGGCCGTCGATGTGCGTGAACGAGCCCGGACCGTGGCTGAGAGTTTTTTTGACGTGCGCCGCACCGGTCTGGAGCGTTACGGGCGCTTGTATGAGAAAGTTTTCGATCTCCCGAACTGAAGCAATGTCCATCTCCGCACCAGAACTCACAGAAACTCTTCGTTGCCCTGCTTGTGTTGGTCAACTAAGTCCGGCGCGTGACGCCGACCAGGATGCGCTGGTTTGTTCTAAGTGTGGGGAAAAATTTCCCGTGATTCGTTCAATCCCGCGACTGCTGCTGGCACCATTCCGTGAAGCGCTCTTAGGAAACGGTACGGCGGCGGGAACGGACGAACGGCAGTTGCAGACCGCTTTGAGTTTTGGTTTCGAGTGGACTCGCTTCCCGGAGATGTACGACGAATGGGGCCGCAGTTTTCTCGAATACATGCAGCCGCACAGGGCAGAGTTTTTCCGTGGCAAGAAAGTCCTGGATGCCGGCTGTGGCAATGGCCGCTTCGCTCATTATGCGGCAAAGTACGGCGCCGAAGTGTGGGCCATGGATTTGGGACCTGCGGTGGAAGTGGCGCAACGAAATACCGAAGCGGCCGGCAAAGCTCAGGTGATTCAGGCCGACCTGCATCGACCGCCCTTTGCTCCCGAGAGTTTCGACTTTGTGTATTCGATTGGCGTGCTTCACCACCTGCCTGACCCTGAGCCGGCTTTTCAGAATCTACTGCGCTATTTGAAACCGGGCGGCGAGATCCAAATCTATCTTTACTGGAAGCCCGAAAGACAGCCGATCAAGCGCGCTTTGCTGGCGATAGTCACAGCCGCGCGCCAAATCACGACCCGTCTCCCGCACAGTCTCAACTATGCGCTGGCGTTTCCGGCCGCCGTGGCTGCTTTTGCTTTTTTCGTCTGGCCCTATCGGCTTTTGAAAATGATTCCGGGCCTAAAGTCGCTGGCCGAAAAATTGCCGATGAAGCAATACGTAAATTTTCCTTTCCGGGTTTGCGTCAACGATCAACTGGATCGTTTCTCAGCGCCGATCGAAAATCGCTACACCCGCAGGGACGTCGAAGACTGGCTGCGGCGCGGCCAACTGGAAGAAATCAAGGTCAATCCGAGCTACGGCTGGGTGGCCACCGGACGGAAGCCTCGCGGCGGCTGAGGGTGGCCGCGCATCTACGCGTGGTTCACGGGCGGGACGCCCGTTGCCCCTGAGGCTGGTTGGACGGGCTCGCTGCGGTCTCATATACTGAATCGCGAATCATTCTCGCTGACGAATTTTGCGCCAGGATATGCGTCTTCTTGCCATAGTACCGAGCATGTACGACACCTCGCCGGGCCAGCGTTTCCGCGTTGAGCAATGGGAACCGCTGCTCCGCCAGCGGGGCGTCGAAATCACTTACGCGCCGTTCGAAAATGAACTTCTGCACGGATTGCTCTACAAAGCGGGAAACATGGGCGGCAAACTTGCGCACGTTTCGCGCGGCTTCGCCGGACGGTTGTCCTTGATCAATTCGGTACAGCAATATGACGCGGTTTACATTTTTCGCGAGGCCGCCCTGCTCGGCCCGGCTGTTTTCGAGCGGATGATCAAGCGAAGGCGCGTACCGATTGTCTTCGATTTTGACGACGCGGTTTTTGTTTCATACCGGAGTCCCTCGAACGGCTATCTCAGCTATCTGAAGTTTGCCGCCAAGACAAAGACGATCTGCCGGCTCGCGTCTCATGTGATGGTGGGAAATTCATACTTGGCGGAGTACGCGCGCCAGTTTAATCCGCATGTCACGATCGTTCCCACAACCATCGACACTGAAAAATATTCAGTCCGGCAAGCCAACCCATCCGACATCCCGGTAATCGGTTGGACGGGCAGCTTTAGCACGGTCCAGCACCTTGATACCCTGCAGGGTGCATTGCAGAAATTGGCCGAGCGCGAAAGATTTCGGTTGAGAGTAATCGGCACGCCAGAGTACCCCCTGGAAGGCGTTACGGTAGAAGCGATCCCCTGGCGTTCGGAATCTGAGTTGGACGATCTGCGCCCCATTGATATCGGCGTGATGCCGCTGCCAAATGATGCCTGGAGCAAAGGCAAGTGTGGTTTGAAAGCGCTGCAGTTTATGGCCCTGGGGATTCCGACTATCTGTTCACCAGTTGGCGTCAATACAGAGATTATTCAAGACGGTCAGAATGGTTTCATCGCCGACACTGAGCCGGAGTGGGTCGACAAGATGGGCCGTTTGCTGCGCTCGTCCGAATTGCGAAACCAACTGGGCCTGGCGGGCCGAGCAACGGTAGAACAAAAGTACTCGGCGATCGCTCAGGCTCCTCGCGTTTACGAAGTGCTCGAGTCGATTGCCTGTGGCGCTCACGGGCTAACCCCCGCCCATCTGGTAGGACCTCCGCCGGCACGATCAGGCTACAACTCAGTCTAAGACACCAAAGGAAAAAGCAAATCAGTTGGAAAAGTTACACATACTTGTTACCGGTGGCGCCGGTTTTATCGGCTCGCATCTGACCGATGCTCTGGTTGAGCGGGGGCATCGCGTGCGCGTGCTGGATCTGCTCGTGCCCCAGGTTCACGGAAACGACGCGCCCAGGTTTCTCAATCCGGCGGCCAAGTTTATTCACGGGGACGTGTGCGATCCGCAAGCCGTTCGATCGGCTCTTGAAGGTGTCGACGTCGTCTTTCATCAAGCGGCCGAAGTTGGCGTCGGCCAGTCAATGTACGAGATTCAACGTTATGTGCGCGCCAATGATCTGGGTACCGCCGTATTGCTCGAGAATCTAATCGAGTTTAAAGATCGCATCCGAAAACTCATCGTCGCCTCGTCGATGTCGATTTACGGCGAAGGAGCTTACCGGTGCGCCAGTTGCGGCGAGGTATATCCGCAGCTGCGGCCCGCCGCGCAATTGCTTGCACGTCGATGGGAAATGGAGTGCCCGCGTTGCGGGGCGCAGGTCTCTGCTTCCGGCACGCGCGAAGATAAGCCCTTGTTTCCCACCTCGGTTTATGCGGTTACCAAGCAGGATCAGGAACAGTTCTGTCTCGTGACCGGCCGAGCTTATGGAATTCCCAGTGTGGCGTTGCGTTACTTCAACGTCTACGGCCCGCGGCAAGCGCTCTCGAATCCATACACCGGCGTCTGCGCAATTTTTTCGGCACGTTTGCTCAATGACAACCGGCCGGTGATTTTTGAAGACGGCGAGCAAACCCGCGACTTTGTACACGTTAGCGATATTGTCCAGGCAAATCTGCGCGCGCTGGAAACCGATGGGGCCGACTATCAGGCAGTCAACATCGGCACGGGGGTGGCCACGTCCGTCCGACAAATCGCCCGGCTGCTGGCGCGGGGGCTGGGCAAAGATCTCGAGCCGGAAATTGTTTCCCGCTATCGCGAGGGTGACATTCGCCATTGTGTCGCGGATATCTCGCGGGCGCGGGCGCTGCTGGGATACGAACCTCGGATCCGGCTTGACCAGGGGATACCGGAATTGTTGAAATGGGTCAGCGCACAAGAAGCAGAAGACCAGGTAAGCAAAGCCACTACGGAATTGGAGACGCGACAGTTGGTGCGGTAGCAGCGAACCTTAATCCCGATGAAGAGGTGCCCTCCGAACAGGATCCCCCGATGCATCGAGTGAGCAAATTCAGGTTGTTCGTGCTTGCCTTGATTGCGCCACTCCCGTCCTTCGTAATGCGCCCTTGTTACCGGCTGTTCTTTGGTTATCACATCGGGAAGCGCGTCCACTTTGGTGTCAGCATTATCGACGCAGAGGAGTGTCACATCGCGGACGATGTGCGGATCGGGCATTTCAATGTGATTATCGGGGTGAAGAAATTGAAGATGGGCGACCATGTGCGCATCGGACATTTGAACATTATCCGCGGTGGCGAGGAAGTGCTACTGGAGCGCTATGCTGAGATAATGCGGATGAACGAGATTAACTCGATTCCCGAGCCCGACGCGGTGAATCCGGTCGAGCCGCGCTTTCGGCTGGGGGCTGGAAGTATCGTCACCACCGGTCATAAGATCGACTTCACGGATCGGGTCGACATAGGACGACGGACAATTATCGGTGGGCGTAACTCTTCCCTGTGGACCCACAATCGACAGCGCACCCGGCCGATAATTATCGGAGAATTTGCGTATGTCGGTTCTGAGATTCGGATGGCGCCGGGAAGTTCGATTCCCTCGCGCTGCATCGTGGGAATCGGATCTGTAATCACCACCAAGATCGAGAGGGAAGAAACCCTGATTGCGGGTGTGCCCGCAAAGCCAATCAAGGAACTTAGTTCGGAAGATAGATTCCTAATCGAGCGCCGGACCAGACCCGATCTTCCGGACGACGTTTAGATTTACGAAGGACTGGGAAAGAAAAGAAATGAACGGACTATTACTGGCCCTCTCGTTCATCATGTTCGTGGCAATCTTGATGGTGGCGCCCGCCGACGGCGCCTCGGCGACCCTGTTCGCATTGCCGATCGCCGCTTTGGTCGGGTTGGTAATCTCGCAAATAAAGGAGGAGCGACCTTTTCTATTTCGTTTGTTCGTCAGCGCATTTTTGGTTCGCGTTCTGATCGGCACGCTAATCTACGGCCTTAGATTGCAGGAGTTTTTTGGCGGCGACGCTTTAACTTACGATTACTTCGGCCACGCACTGGTACAAGTTTGGAATGGCAACAAGAGCTATCAAGGAGCAATCGATGTTTTTTCCGGGGGCGGGGCCGCCAGCGGCTGGGGCATGCTTTACATGGTGGGGGCGATCTACAAGATCATCGGCCGGAACATGCTCGCGGTACAGTATGTCAACTCGATCCTGGGCGCCGCGTCCGCGCCGATCGCTTATTTGATCGCGATGGAAATTTTTCCCAACCGGAGAGTGGCACGCGCGTGCGCCCTGCTTTCGGCATTCTTTCCCTCGCTGGTGTTGTGGTCATGTCAGGGGCTCAAGGACGGACCGATTGTATTTCTGTTAACCCTGTCCATGCTGGCTACTCTCAAGCTGGGAAACCGGTTTAGTTTCAAGTATCTGACGGCTCTGGCGCTGTGCCTTTGCGGCCTGCTCACCTTACGTTTTTATGTTTTCTATATCGTAGTGCTGGCCATCACTGCGGCCTTTATTCTTGGGCGGCGCCGTCTTACGGCACAATCCTTTGCGCGGCAATTGATTATCATGATCGTCATCGGGCTGGCACTGGCTTACTTTGGAGTGAGTCGCTATGCCACAA
>WNFR01006663.1_pt1 | contig 11803 bp, 7 predicted proteins | sample 5400221 | NCBI WGS metagenome assembly WNFR01 (sample SAMN13153357, study PRJNA577476) | soil metagenome | isolation source: 40 cm soil under Madrone tree | place: USA:California | collected 2016-06-14 | reverse complement strand
GACCGATTTGGATCCGCACCGGATGCGAGCGGGACGACGCTATATTTACTTGGGCTGTCCCATTCGCGCGCAAAAAACTTCCCCAAAGCGATACCAGCTTTGGAGCGCGCAGCGGAGAAAACGCCGAGTGACGTGAATATATTTCGCGAACTGGGTTATGACTACGAGGCTTCAAAACAATATGCGAAGGCATTAAGCGCCTATCAGAAGGGTGCGGCAATTGCCCCGGACGACGCGTTTTTTAAGGACTCGATTGCGAGGGTAACGCCGTACGCGAATTAGGGGTTAGGAAACGGAAAGAAAAGGGGCGGTCAACGAGAGTTGACCGCCCTTAGTTTTTGAGTGGCCGGCAGGATGCGTTCGTGCTGATTTTGACCACGAAATCTTTTTATTGACGATTTTCCTCGTTCGAATGTATTCTGCGTTTGCCCTGATGCAATTGTCGTGATCTTGCCGATTCAGATACCTCATATCCAGTGCTCGCTCCACGGCGCTGTCATTCTTTCAATTTAAGCGCACTCTGATTTCGCACGCATGGCGTTTGCCTATCGTCGTACTTTAACCGTGGAACCGGGGAGAAATATGCCGCCTTACTGCTTAGATACTCATCTTTCACAGGGACATCTGCTTCTGCGAACTTACGGAATCAGTCTGCGAAGACTTCTGCGGATCGTTCTTTTGCTTGCTGCTCTCTGCATGTCGATGCTCGCGACCACTGCTCAGGAATGCGGCCCCATAACTTCCGGAGGAAGCGAGAGTTTCTCGGCAAGTATCACAAACGACACGTCGGGCGCATCCCTTGCGTGGGGTTCGACAGTAGCGCCCTGGACAAAAATTCGGTTCGGGGCGGTGGCAACGGCTTTCGGCGAGTGCAGCATACGTGGCCTTGTCGGGTCCCCTGCGTCATGTGTCGTGGCCGGCAGATACGAGAAGACCGTTACCCAGGTGACTTTATGGGCAGATATCGCAACCAATGGTCCACTTAATGGCAGTTATGCCGTTGGCCACATTTACGGCGTTGACGCTAACTACCAACTCGTTTTTCGTCACGTCCTGGATTCGTCCTCTTCCGACAGCAACGGCCCCACCGTTTTCACGGCAGTAATTCCTGGCCGGTATGATTTCCACTTACAGGCAATCTACGATCAAACCCCCTGCCAAATTGGGGCCGGTTCAAGCGACATTCAGACCTTCACGATCTTTGTCGGCGATGGAGACGATGCGAATCTCGGCCCGGAAAATTCATGCCCGGAATCGGTAGGAAAACCGGTCAACGTGACGAACGGCAATATGTGGCTTCAGCAGACCGACTACAGCGTGCCGGGTCTCGGCGCCGACATGGAAATTAAGCGGACCTACAACAGCCGAATGCAGCGTTCCGGAATCTTCGGTTATGGTTGGTATACGGTCTTCGACGAATCGATCACTCAGTTCGGTGCGCATTTGTTGAAGGTAAAGCTGCCAGATGGCAAGGCAATCTTTTTCGGCTCCGATGGCGCGGGTTCCTCTTTTAAGGTCCAGCAAGGGCTAGATTTTCAGGGGCAGGTGGTCCAAAACGACGACGGTTCGTACACCCTGACATTCAAGGACAAGCGAGTTCACCAGTTCAATTCATCGGGTAAGCTGGTCTCGATGGCCGACAGGAACGGTAACACGACGACGATCACGTATGACGCAAACGGAGTAAACCCTGTTTCTCTTGCAGATCCGTCCGGACGCACATTGAATTTAACGTATGACGCTTACGGGCTGGTCGGATCAATCAGCGACGCCTTAGGGACGGTCGCAACATACACGCATGGCTTCTGGGGCAGGTTGACGGCAGTAGATTACCCGGATGGGTCAGGTTACAGGTTTACCGACGCGTTCCAGGGAAACTCAATACTTTTGACAACCGTGCAGGATGCGCTGAACAACGTGCTTGAATACCACGCATACGATTTACAGGGCAGGGCGATCAGCTCCGAGTTGCAGGGAGGGGTTGAGAAATACTTGCTGAATTTCGTGAACTCGACGGAAACCGATGTCACAGACGCTCTCGGACGAGTAAGAAAGTACACATTCGATACCGCCAAAGGGCGCAATGTGGTTACCAAAACCGAAGGAGCATGCGCCTGTGGAGGTGGTGGATCGCAGATTCAGAACTGGGTTTACGACGACAATCTGAATCTGACTTCGAAGACGGATGCCCTCGGTCACGCGACAAGCTATACGTATGATGTAGGCGGAAATCCGTTGACGGACACGGACGCAACCGGAACAGTCACTTATACCTACAACTCCTTTGGCGAGGTTCTGACGCGCACGGATCAGATGAACGGCGTCTCCACGATGACATATGACGTCAGGGGAAACCTGCTAACGAAAAAGGACGCGCTGAACAAGACGACCACTATCACACCCAATACCAGGGGGCTGATCACCTCGATAACGGATCCGTTGAATCATGCGACCTCTTTCGAATACGACACGACGGGAAATTTCACAAGGCGTACGGATGCCTTAGGCAACCATACAGATTTTGTTTACGATTTGCGCGGCAGATTGTCGAGCGTAACCGATGCGCTTGGTCAAACCACAAGCTACCTGTACGACGCCTTGGGGAGAGTTAGCAGGGTTACGAAGCCTGATGGTTCTTATGTCAACAATACCTATGATTTGGCGGGGCGCAAGACCGGTGTTTCGGATGCGCGAAACACGCTCGATCCAACCCTTGCGCCTACCCCTGCTCCATCACCGACGCCTACTCCAGTACCGGCCGGCAACATTCTAATCAGCGAGTTCCGTCTCCGGGGACCGAATGGACCAAATGATGAGTTTATCGAGCTGTACAACAACACCGACGCCGCTGTAACGGTCCACAGCGTCGATGGGTCTTCAGGCTGGTCCGTTGCGGCACTGTCTCCCATTGACAACAGCGTCGTAACGATATTTACGGTGCCAACGGGCACAGTCCTTCCACCTCGAGGCCGCTTTCTTGGGGTCAATTACAACCCGGACACTTCGGACACCACGCCTCGATACAGCCTGAAGAACTACGGGGGCAGCGGCCAAGCCTCCGGAGATATATACTATACTGCCGACACCCCGGATGGAGCCGGCCTGGCGCTATTTGAAACAAGCAATTCGTCGAATTTTACACTGGCAAACAGACTTGACGCGGCGGGGTTTTCGGGCATAACCGATACGCTTTTCCGTCAGGGCCCGGGCCTTAGTCCAAGTGGCGGTATTACTACGAATATCCAACACACCTTTGCCAGATATCAGGGCAGTGGCCTCCCACAGAGTACGAACGATAACGCCGCAGACTTTCAATTCCTTTCGACGGATGGTGGAACTTACGACGGAAGGGTCTCTCTTCTCGGGGCCTCCGGTCCGGAAAATTTATCGAGTCCCACAGGCCACGGTGCTACAATAAACTCTTCTCTCCCCGATCCCACAAAAGCGGCAACGGTCGTGCCGAACCGCGCGCGCGATACCAGGGCCTTTTCGTGGCTGAATCCGTTTACGAATAACACTCTCTCCTTCCCACTGGGAACACTGTCGATACAGCGGGTCTTCACAAACAACACCGGAAGACCGGTCACGAAATTGCGCTTCCGGGTTGTTAACATGACCACGCTTGGAACTTCGACGCTCTGTGGCTCATGTAATTATGCCGATTTAAGAATCGTGGGCTCCAGTGGAACGGTAACCGATAGCACGGGCGCGGTGGTCTACACGGCGACGGGGCTACAGTTGGAACAACCTGCGGCCCAGGACCTCGGCGGTGGATACAATTCGACCGTCGTCGTGGATCTGTCTTCGCTCCCAAATGGAGCACTGGCAGCGGGCAACACCTTGTCCGTTCAATTTCTGTTGGGTGTGATAAGAGGTGGAAACTTCGCATTTATTGTCACCACCGATGGAATAGAAGATGGTCAATTACCGACTCCGACTCCCACGCCCAGTCCAACTCCTACACCGACGCCAACTCCGTCACCAACGCCTGCGCCGCCGATTAGCGATACAACATACACTTACGATAGCGCCTATAGACTAACATCACAGACCGATGCTCTTGGCCATACAACTTCTTACGGCTATGACCTGATGTCAAACCTGACGAGCGTCACCGACCAATTGGGCCGCGTGACGAACTTCGAGTATGACGCCTTCAACCATTTGGTAAAAACGGTCTATCCGGCAGCGACAGCTGGCGCGAGCCGGCTCGAAGAGACGAAAGAATATGATCTCGTTGGAAAAATTATAAAGCAGACGGACACAGCGGGACGTGTGACGTTGTATGAACATGATGCCGCGAATCGATTGATAAAGGTCACGGATGCGGATCTGAAGGTAACGGAATACGCCTATAACGCCAGGTCGAACGCGACGTCGGTCACAGATGCGATCAACCAGCAATACACGTTTACATACGACGCACTCGGTCGACAGATAGGACAGACCCGGGCCGGAGTCTCGATGTCCTATTCTTATGACGACGCAGGAAGGCGAATACGGCGAACCGACTACAACGGCGCTGTGACCAATTATGCTTATGACGCGCTGAATCGACTTACCGGAGTGACTTATCCTGATACGACCTCCCTGAGCTATGGCTATGACGCGGAGTCGAGATTGACCTCTGCCGCAAATCTGGTGGGAACAGTCAGCTTCTCTTACGACGTAATCGGAAGGGTTTCGAGCACGACGGACGTGTGGGGGAAGGTGGTCAGCTATGGTTACGACGCAGACAGCAACAGGACGGAGATGAAGCTGGATAGTGTGCTCAAGGCGAACTATGACTTCGACGATGCAAATCGACTATCGAAGATCACGGACGGCGCGGGCGCGATTGTCAGCTATGCCTACGATGCGACGAACAAGCCAACATCGAAGCAGTTGCCGAATGGAGTGAACAGCAGTTATCAATACGATGACATCAACAGGCTGAAACGTCTCACCGATGCGACTGCAAGCGCGACTGTGGCTGATTTTCAATATCAATACAACACGGCCAGCCAGGTCAGTCAGCAGACAGATGAGGCTGGAACACACAACTACGGGTATGACGTTGTAAACAGGTTGATCTCCGCCAATCACACTTCGGAGCCAGCGGAAAGCTATGCATTCGATGGTGTGGGAAACCGCACCTCGTCTTCCGAAAGCACGAGTTACACTTATGCTCCATTCAACCGGCTGACGAGCACGGACTCCGCGACGTTCGCTTACGACGACAACGGCAACACCATTTCGAAGACTCCGGTCTCAGGATCGGCACTAACGTTTGCATGGGACTTTGAGAATCGGATGGTAACGTCAACTCCTTCGGGAGCGTCTGCCGTGACCTACAAGTACGATGCGCTCGGACGGCGAGTGAAGCGGACGGAAGGTGCAAACTGGACGAAGTTCACCTACGACGGCCAGGATGTCATACTGGATCAAAGGAGTGATGGCTCGACAGTTGAGTACTTGAACGGACCGGGAATCGACAACAAGATCCGGCAGACCGACTCGGCGACTGGTCAAGCGCTGTACTTCACACAGGATCATCTTGGTTCAACGAGGAGGCTGACGGATTCGACTGGCGCTATGGTCGAATCAATAGATTACGATTCATTTGGATATGGTGGAAGCAGTTCATACACACGGTATTTGTACACGGGGAGGGAAATCGATGCCACAACTGGCCTCTATTTCTACCGTGCCAGATGGTACGATCCGGAAGTTGGAAGGTTTATCAGCGAGGATCCGATTGGGTTCACGGGCAATGATATCATTCTATATGGATATGCGAAAAACGATCCGCTTTCGTTTACAGACCCTACCGGTTATCGACGTTGTAATCCACTCTTGGGCGCATTTTTGGGAGGGGCTGCGGGTGGCATTGGAGGGGCCGCAGCAGGCGCCGTTGCTGGCGCAGTTAGCGGCGCATTGCTAGGTGGCACCCTGGGTAGTTTTGCTCTCCCCGGAGGAGGAACAATTGTTGGTGGTGCTGGCGCTGCAATTGCGGGAGCTGGATTAGGTGCTTATGTCGGTGGTGCAATAGGGACTGGAGTTGGGATTGGCATTGGTTATAACTATTGTAACGGTGATGATACGGCTCCGAAGGAACGCGCGGAACCTAAAACGAAATGCGAGCCCGATCGAGGTCCCAGAGACACATGCAATAGACTGCTAGTGTTATGTCTGACGAATCCTTGGCGTCGCGATTGGTCGCGTCGAACTGTAAAATGGGGCAAATTAGACTGTGGGGCCTGCTTTCGCGAGTGTGTGCATGATGGAGGCGCATGGCCATTCTACAAATGTCCGATGGGAGGATAGACGCCGGAAACCGATAAAAAATCGCAGAAGTGCCTTATACGAGCTAGACGATTTTAAGAAAGACTTAGAGGCCGACCGCCGTATGCGATCGTTCGAAGGCAGTCATAGACAGCAAATATCGACAGCGGCAAACCTTAGACTTAGCTAGGAACTCTAATTTCATTGGGCCATATTGCGTACGCTGCACATAATATTTTGACGCTTAGTCGCGGGGAAAGGCAGACTGTAAAAGATATAATATGACGAATATACTAACTGAAAGCGAGTGGTACCTACTACAAAGTGAAATGTCCAAGATGTGGCACGATGGAAATAGCGCCGGAGCGTTGTTGATCTTGGAGCGCGTTTTGGCTGATGGTTCAGGCGAAATGAAGCGAGTAGCGCTAATGTTAGCCGGAATGATAAAGGAAGGAGAAGGTGATTACGAAGGAGCGGCAAATGATTGGTCGCGCGGCCTCAGTTTTTCCAGTGAAAATCCGTTCGTGAAGTTTCAACTTGAGCTAAATCTGGGTCGGCTTGCGGAAAAATCAGGAAACCCAGTCGCGGCTCGTGATTGGTACCTCGCGGCTTTGAAGACATGCCTTGTAGGCGATGGATTCTCCGGAGTCGAGGTGGTTTCGGAATTCTGGTCGTTGACGGAGGGATCGATAAGCGATGAAGAGCGGGCGCTGGTTTCGGCGGTTGTTGAGATATCGTGGTCGGTACACGAAATTATTGGCGAACCGGACCTGCGTAATCTGGGCGATGCGATATCACGACTGAAAGCTGGCCTCAAGAGCCAGATAGAGGCGATACACAACGCGACTGAGTTAGACGGTTGAGAAGTTGCACCATTTCGAATTTATACAGGTAAATCCTGCGGAAAATACCATCGTAATGAATGCCGAGTTTCTGAACGGTCCTGTCATATTTGAAGCTTCATCGAGCAAAATACGGATAAAGAGACCCATGTCACGTAGACGTTGGGCATGCGGGCTGCAAGGAACCGTTAATATATATCGAAGATGGGGCCATAGCTAATCCTTATTACAGCCCTAATAATAAACCTGAATTCCGAAGTTGTAATTCGACTTCACCTCGCCGAGAGCCAAATTCCATCGACTTGGCAAGGGGGGCCGAGTTGAAGACCCAGCTGTCAGTCATATTCGGTATGGTGCCCGTCGGATTTAGGCAGTCCTATCTGCGATTGGTCAGCCTTCGCAATGACAAAACCGGAATGGACGTGGCGAAGGAAACATTGGAATTCCACCGAAATCCAAAATGTGAATAGTCTAGTAAATGTTTGAGCAGTGGAGAAATGAAGATAATGAGGATGTTGGGGAGGTTTTGGGTATCCAGCAGGATGTGTTCGTGCTGATGTTCACCATGAACTCTTTGGATTGACGACTTTTCACGTTCGAATGTACCCAGCGATTGCCGTGATGTAACGGTCGTGATCATGCCGATTCAGATACCTCATATCCAGTGCTCGCTCCACGGCGCTGCCATTTTTTCAATTTAAGCGCACACTGATTTAGCGCGCCTAGTGTGTCCATTGTATCGTACTTTAGCTGTGGAACCGGGGGAATATGCCGCGTTACTGCTCAGATACAGAACTTTCACAGCGACATCCGCCTCTGTAAACTGTGAAAACCATCAGTCATTTATATCCGGCAGGTCGCTGCGATGATGCTGCAGAATACGCAGTGGAGCTATCATTTACTGGAGATAACCCTTACCGGATCGTTGAAAAACTCTGGTGCCGTCCTGTATCAGGAAAGGTATTCGAACTGTGTTGCATACCCTTTGTTACCTATAATTTGGCCCTGGGCGACTTTATTAGTCTTGAAGAGTTGGAAAATCAGATGTATGCAATAATGGGCGCAGTATCGCGATCAGACAATGCAACCTTTAGAGCATGGATAACTGAAATGGAACTGGCTCAAACAGCCCTTACGCAGAAGTTAAACTCTTTAGGATGCTTAGCAGAAACTCTTCCGCCTAATCTCGTAGCAATTAACGCTACACGTGATCAAGGAGCGCCGCTTGAGCAAACACTCGAGATGCTGGCTAACCAGGGCTACTTGACTTACGAACGATCATTCGGGCCACGAACTATAGATTTTAAAGTTCACAAATATCCTGTTTGGAAGGATCGGTCAAACTATATTGTTCAGGCGAGAGTGGAACATGACGAAGAACGCGAGATAAGGGAGCAAATTTGGGCTCGCCAAATCGAAGATCACACGTTTGAGATTTGTTGTATTCCATTTTTTGTCTTTGATCTTGCACTTTCAGACATCGTGGAAGTTTCGGGGGCAGGGCCTGAAAAGGGGTTAATCCAGCGCGTGGTTCAGAGATCTGATCACGACACGTACTGGATCTACTTTAACGAAAAGCGATGGGGCAATATCCAGCGCAGCACTGAGTCAAAGATTAGGGAAATTGCATTGTTTGAATGGTACGGATCCGATCTTCTAGCAGTGGATGTAACTCCGGATCAAGGTCTGCAGGTTGTGCGCTCGCTGAGCTCGGAAATAGAGTCGTCCGAATTAATGGTTGTTTCTTCAAGAACGCAATCGTTGGTCACTCCAACTTGACAGTGGAACAGACTGGCCTCGGCAAACGCCATTTACAAGACAAGCGACTTGCGCAGCATCTAACATTCACTTTATCCACTTTTATGAACATTTCACATTCGGTTAATGCGATTCGGCAGCCGAACCTGAATGATTGCTGGGCGACAGCGTCGGCGATGGTTCTAAGGCTGCATGGCCCCAACGTGGTCGATGAGGTGAAGAGGCGTGCGAGCGCTGTCAGGCTGTTTCCAAACGGATCAATACGTCCCGAGTCAGTTCACACCTTGGCACGGACACTTCACCTTCGATTCAAGGATTTGACACATCCACTACAGCCGCTGAGCACGCATATTCTTACACAGGTGTTGGCGGGTTCGTGCGCGGCTGCATTTGGGTCCTACAACTATCCTGGAGTACCCACTGCGACACAGCACGTTCTTCTGTTCTACCGGCTACATGGAAGCGATACAGATCCGATGGTCTATTTCGTCGACCCTTACACCGCTCGCAGCTACAACTATTTGGTCAGTGAGATCAACGAGGCGCTCGGCTCAGTCGACTATTTCATCTATTCATGATCGACGCCGGGTGTTTTTCGCAAAGTCAGCGAAAAGACCGGAAGACATCGGAATCACAAACGAGACTACGGGGAACGGGCTTCTCTACTTGAGAGGGACCAAGCTTCTGCGATAGCATCCGCAGCATGAAACACCAAAATTCTCGCTTTAGCACCTGTTTGCGGACTGTTCCAGTCTTACTGTTGCTCTCTGTGCTGCTACTTTCGTTGACGGCGATTGCTTCGGCTGCATCCTGGAGCGGGATCGAGCCGCTAAAATCGACGCGCGCAGACGTGGAAAAAATCCTCGGTAAACCGATTGGAGAGCCGGGTCCAAACGGCGAGCTTCAGTTCAAAGTTGCGGGCGGGACCGTCGATATCTATTTCACGGGAGCGCACTTTGTCGAGGTGAAAAAGCTTCATCCAAAGTTTGAGGGAACGGTACTGGAAATCGTCCTTAAGCATGACAGTTCGTCGGATACACCGGATTCCCTGGACCTGACGAAGAAGAAGGATTTCGAACATGAAAAAAAGGACAATGTAGACGTTTACCGAAACCTGGGGGAAGGGATCAGCTACACGTTTATTGATGGAAAGTTGAGGACGACACGCTATACCGCTTCGACGGAGCAGTTGTCGAAGGCAAGAAAGGGATAACCCAAAAAATGGGGAAGGGGGAACGGGGAAGGGGGAAAGGCATTTTGAGTTTTGAATTTTGAATTTTGAATTAGAAGCATTGTGGATGGCTATCGTTCCGAGTAAGGGGAAGGGAAGAGGATTGGCGGGGTGAGAGATGGTTTCGATGGTCTCACTTTGATATGTAGATTCTTCAGATATTGAGTATTGAGAGCTTTCTTTGGGATCATGTTTCCTCACAATCGATGATATTGACGTCTTTGGCGAAAATTGAATAAGTCCTGGTGATAATGGGAGCCGGGGTTTGGTGTGGGCGGGCTAATTGATGCTTTATCCGAGTCTGTTGAAAGCTGCGCTGGACGCGAGGCGGGGGGAGTTTGAGGCGTTCGAACGTGAATCGGGCGAGGAAGCGCTTGGTTATGCGCGGGCATTAAGAATACTTGGAGGTAGCGGTGCACGGGATCGGCTTGCGAGCCTGTTATCGCACACGGGTAAAGAAAGAACACCAGAGGCGCTCCCGACGGATGAATTGGCCCATGAGCACCGGGTGAGTATCGAATTCCGTAATAAATGGCATTCGCACGAGGAAGCACGCAGGTGGGCGGTTGAGGCGCTTCAAAATCGCGTAACGTTTGCAGTCGACGGCAGCCAACTATTACCGGGCAGGGAAGTGTCTTTACCTATAGCCGCGATACAAATCGCCTGGTTTGAAAATCCGCACAGCCCGGAAATTGATTATAAAAAGCAGGCGAGAGCCGAGGTTCTGTCGCCGGGGCAGTTGCGAGACAAAGATGGCCAGATGAACCCGGAAAAGCACGCTGCGTTTCATCGAACCCGGTTGGAAATTGAGGAGCTGGCGGAATTTGTTCGATCAAAAGCAGGCTGGCGCGAGCGTGGCGAGCGAATGCCGCTTGGGTTCTTTGACGGTTCGTTTGCTTACCTGATTTCGTTTCCCTTGCCGGCGGCAGAACTCCAGCAGGAATATGCAAATGCCGTAATTGCTTTGATTAAGAACTCGCAAAAGTCAGAGGTCCCAATCGTCGGTTTTGTAGATCACAGTTACGCTCGCGAACTGGTAAAACTTGTTGACGCAATTGAGGGGCGCGAAAGAGGCGGTGCAAAATATCCCTACAATTCCCAGATATTGCGGGCCGAAACCTCAACTGAACCGGCTTTGTTAAGTGCCTGGGGGGATCGAACGATCTTATTTTCGTTTACCGGTTCCACTTTAGGCGAGGATCAGGGTAGGCCTTTGTTGGGTTTTTGCTATTTGCAGACGACAGCGGATTCGTTGCCGGCCCGGCTGGATTTGCCACGCTGGATTTATGACGCAGGATTGCTCGACGAAGTGATTGACGTAGTCAGAGCCGAGTGTGTGGTGGGACTTGGGTATCCTTATGCGATCGAAACCGCGGACGAAGCTGCCGTGATTACAGCGCGCGACCGACAGGTATTTTTGAAGACATTCCAGGAGTTTGCCGAAGGCGCCGAGTTGAGGTTCGAAGTATCGAGGAAGGCGATGAGCAAGCAACACCGAAGGTGATTGATAGATGTTGGATGTTAGATGTTAGATGTTAGTGAAGGCTGCGCGCTGGCGCACGAATACGTTTTGTTACAGCTTGGAGGGATGCCTGCGGTATCAGGTCTAAGGGCGGAGTTGGGGAAGTCTGGAAGTGGGAAAAGCGTTGGCGAAGATTGCAAAGATTGTTAAGTCGAATTCGCACGTGGATTATGTGGCGCGGGTGAT
>WNFR01008207.1_pt1 | contig 11805 bp, 16 predicted proteins | sample 5400221 | NCBI WGS metagenome assembly WNFR01 (sample SAMN13153357, study PRJNA577476) | soil metagenome | isolation source: 40 cm soil under Madrone tree | place: USA:California | collected 2016-06-14 | reverse complement strand
CCGTTCCTTCGACCGGAAGCGACCATTCCAAAATCGCATAAGTAGGAAGCAACCCGAAAGGGCGGAACGGTCAGCTCGCGGTTTCACTGTCTTGCGAATGCATCAGCCGGTAAGCCGCGTACGCCTTTGCTCCCCTCGGCACGTTTGGGCGGACCCGCAAGCAGTAGAGGCGTGCCGCGTTCGGTAGCCTACCATCCCTGACGCGCGTAGACGTCCGGATCTATCAGCCATCGAATCAAAGCGCGGCTCAACCGATCCTTGAGCATTCGTGAGCATCCCGGCAAGGTGGCAGACGGCGCGGCTTGCGGCTTGCATGGTTTCGATAGGTTCTCCCTAGCGCTTTCAACAGGCTAGGTCGGCGCAGGGCGAGGGTGGAGTAATTCCTAAACTTTTTTGCATTCCCCAAGTGACTGTCAGGATCGCCGCCGGATGTCTCCGGGTTGACAGTGACGAGATGGGTATGAGCCTAACCTCAGAATTAAGGTGGTCGATCGAGCTTGCAAGCCGCGAGTTCGACTTGGATCATAAGACACTCCGCAAGCGGCTCGTGGCGGCGGACGTTGTAGTCGGTCCGGACGGGTGCTACTCGACTCCGCAAATCACAGCGGCAGTCTACGGCGACTTGTACGGCGAGAAGCTCCGTATAGCCCGTGCGCAGGCGAACAAATTGGAGGTCGCGAATAAAGTGCGGGAGGACCAGCTGTATGAAGCCGAGCCGATCTACCGGGCTTTCGAAGCAATCTTCACCGCTGTTCGCCAAAAGATCCTTGCGAGCAAAATGACGAACGCGGAAAAGGACGAACTTCTCCGCGACCTGCAAACTACCGGAGAGATTCGGATTAAGGCCAGATCATGAGCGACCCAATCGACTACGCGGCGATACTTGGCGGAGAGATTCCGGTTCACGTCCGCAAGCTTCTTGATATTTTTGAACCACCGGCGCGCGGCGACGAATGGCAGGTAGAGGTTAACAACGCTCTAGACGCAATCAGGAAGCTACAGAGATTGTGTAACCCTATTAGCCGCGACGCTTTCGAGTCGAGCAAGGCTCTCGCGGCAGCAGATACAGCAGTCAGACGCGCTAACCGGTTCCGATAGCGTGAGTAGGCGGCGTAGTCCGGGCGGATTAGAGCAATTTCGCGCTCATTTCAGCACCTATAAACGGCGTTCATTGCCGTTGGATATTAGCTACGAATTACCTCTCCGCTTCAGTCTTGTTGACACGGCGAACCGGGTAACATGTTCGTTGATACACTCGGTCTAGACGGCGGAATAGCCGTGTTTCAGAATGTCGGGCTACCAACGGCGGGCGTATCGCTCGCGGGCAAGTTGCAGCATTCGGACGATAACGCGACTTGGGTCGATATTCCGGGCGCTACATTCACACCGGTGACTATGACAGCAGTCGCTCAAGTTATCCAGATCGATAAGACCAACGTGGTAAAACGATACGTGGCGTACGCGGCTACGGTCAGCGGTACATCGTACCCGGTCGCTGTTACCTTAATCGGCAGCAAGAAATCGGAGGCGTGATCTATGGGCTTTGGATTCAAACCTCTCTATCATTTCCGCGCCGTGCCCGTTGCAAGGCGAGAACCGGGTGAAGGCGACGAAAGTCGAATCGTAGCGGTTGAGGAAGGAAAGCCGACCTATTCGCAGAAAGCCGCTTCCGTAGTGCTCGGCGCACAAATGGCAAAGATTCGGCAACTTCAGCAAGACAACGTGATCGAATCCGAAGTCCCAGAGAACGACTTCACTGAGTCGGAATTGCGTTCGATCCACGAGGAGATAGCCGAACTTCGCGCCAAAGGAGTCATCGATGAGTGATTCCAACCTACAAGCTTTCGTCTCCAAGTCTAGATTCTACACCTTGCTCGGCGTTTGCTTCGCGACCGGCGAGCGTTACCTATCTCGCAAAGTTCTGGAACCTTCCGCTATCCTTGATGGCAACCAATCAATCTTCGAACACTCCGGCGAATCTCTATCCAAAGCACATACGGCAATTCGGGAGTACCGGAGCCAGCTACGACTCACAAGATACAACCTCAAAACTACCAACTAACCTTTATGGCAATAACAAGACAGGCAGGACTCATCGAACAGATCGACTATGTTAGCAGGCACAACGCGTGCATACCCGACGATAGGATCGGAATTCAGCAGGAGCGTATAGCTCGCGAGAACCGCGCCGCCGGGGTCGAAGAATATCTTCCACCGGGCAATGGTTTCTACGTACCGCTGTCCGTTTTGAATGCTAAGCGTGAGCTTAGCGTATTGGCGCAAGGTGGGGCAGTGGTGCAGGATACTGTAACCGAGATTGGTAACTTTCTCTATCCGGCGAGCCAAGTTATCCGCTTAGGTTGCACCGTAATTGACGGCTTGACATCCAATGCCCAGATTCCCATTGGTCGTGCCGGTATTAACACGTCGTGGACACCGGAAACATGCCCGGCGGTAGAACAAGATCCAAACATCGGCTCGATTAACTTGGCTCCAAAATTGGTGAGCGCGAACGTAGCAATTAGCCGTCAGCTCCTTGTCCAATCAGCAGGGTTCGAGGAGTATTTAAAGAAAGAACTGGCTTTGGCGTTAGGAACAGAATTGGACAGGGTGGCTATCTTTGGGTCCGGCTCCGGCAGTCAGCCAATCGGTATCCTAAACGCGACCGGAACACAGTCGGTAACGTTCGGTGCCGCTGCTACGTGGCCGAAGCTGGTTCAGTTCGAGCAATTATGCGGAATCGCGAACGCGCGTCCCGAAAACCTAGCTTGGTTGATCGGAAATAACACAAGGGCAAAATGGCGGACCGCTGTCCGAGGTTCAACAACGGGGTTCGTGAATTACCTTTTAACCGACCAAAACGAGACAGCGGGATACCCGGTCGCTGTTACATCCAAGCTAGACGCGCCGTCAAACCAAGCCATCTTTGGTGACTTCAGTGAATGTTTTATCGGTGTATTTGGAGCGGACGCGTTGCACTTAGTGGTGGACCCAATTAGTCAAGCTAAGGTTGGTAAAGTGGTAATCGTTGCGAATTTGTACGTAGATATTTCTATAAGGCGCCCGAACTTATTTGTTATCAGTTCCGATAGCGCCGCTCAATAGTTGTAATTTTATGATTACTTCCACGTTAGAAGATCCGCCGCCGGAAAAGCAGACGGTGCGCGTTAAGCTCTTGAAATCCATCTTCGTAAAGGACCAGGGCGCGAAGCTCGCCGGTGATATCGTTGAGCTAGACGCGGCAGAGGCGCGCGAGCTTGCGGCTTACAACCTTTTTGAAGTCGTCGAGGCAACCGTCCCGACTCCCGTCCCGGCAAGCGAATAACGATTTTCTGGTGCCATAGTTAGTGTTGTGTGTGGCGGGTGGGGTGTAGAGATGCCCCACCCGTTTGGCATTTGTGGGGCAAGGTCACACGATAGCGGACGACCTATGAAAGCGCGGCTTCCGTCAATCCTGAGAAGCTTTTTGGGAAAAGAAATAGCGTCGTGTTAGCTCGGTCTTTATTTCCTTCCGAAATACTTCTCTATATCCCTTCGGTCGGCTGCCGGATTTACGATGCGTCGGATCTTGTAATAGAGCGTGCCTACCAGGAGTAAGCAGATTTTTATTTTGTTACCAACCCTACGCCAACTAGCCTTCGCCGTGCTCCCTTGTATTGGAATTTCATTTGTTTCGTTTCTTTGCTTTTGCCCAGCTGGCTTGCGCGGCCCTCTTCGCTCGCTCCTTGGCGGTCGGCGTGTCAACAGGTCTTTGGTCCGCCGATCTTTCCGCTCTTGCTGCCCTTAAGTAGTAAGTGTTATTCCGTTTTCTTTTCTGTTTTCTTTTCTGATTTCGATGTCTTTTCGGGAGGATGTTTCCCAGCGCTCGGGACCTTGGCGGGCTTAGTCGAGCTGGCGACAGCCGCTTTATTGCCGTTGTGTCCGTGGCTCACCGTGGCGCTGGTTCCGTGGCTAACCTGTGCCTGATTAACCGTCGTGTTGTGTTCATGGACGACTACTGTGTCGCTCTGTGCCTCAGCCTGTCGGTGGTACTGTCCGTCGTACCCGCCGCGATCATAGTCGCCGCTATCACGATAGTGCCCTTGGCCGTAAGATCCATCGTCGTATGTACGGCTACCGTGAGTAGTATAGCCAGGGGTTGTATAAGAGTATAAGAAGTGCACCCGCCGAGCAAAACAGCGGCTACCGCAGTCAACATTAGTTGTATTTTCATAGTCTGTTAGACGGTTCGTGCTGCTTTGAAATTATTTGCTGCTTTACGAGCGGCTATTGCCCAGAATGCGTCCAGCATCGTGAAGGCAACAGCTGGCACGCCGGTGAAGAGCGGGATAAACAACTCTGGCAAACAATCAAGTGGTGGGAAGCTAAGAGGAAAAAGCTACTCAGAGCCAAAGCCCGAACCAGTGAAAAAGACCTGGAAAGCTCTATCGTTGATGCACCACAACGTTACGTGGTCCACGAGCGCGCCCGGGATCTTACGTAGCCCTCAAGTCTTTTGTGCGACCAATAGGTAGTTTGCCGTGAACGTCGAGGGGGTGTCGCTGCCCAGGAATGCCAATCTCACAAATGAGCGGTAGGCCGCGCGAAAAAGGCTCTTTGTTTGAAGCTTGATTCGGTCCTTGATGCCGAACGGTATTTCGGAAGGTGCTCTCAATTCGTACTTCGAAAAACCGGAAAGCTTCATAAGACCTGAAACCCTCCCCTGACCGAGCGCAGTCAGATGGGTCGGATCCCCGTTATGGTAAATCATTCCGAACGGGCTGTCGCCGTTGGGAAAACGCGCGACCAAGATGCCGCCGGGCCGCAGGTCGACAAAGATATCACGGCAAAGGGCCAACAGAGACTGGTATTCGATATGCTCGAAGACGTCGAACGCGGCGACGGCATCCAAAGAGCCGGGCGCCAGATCGCTCGGACCATCGACTATGCCGACGCCAGCCTCCTGGGCCTTTGTCTTAAGGGTGTCTTGAACTTCGGACCCGTAGACTTGATAGTTCTTCGATAGCGCCCAACCCAGAAATGGCCCGTTACCAAACCCGATCTCCAGAACATTCTTCCTTGATGCCCCTTTTTTATCGAGGAGAGTTCCTAATTCTTGCTCGTAGAAAGCTATCTCGCCTTGGGTAGGTTTTCCAAAATTCCCCTCCGTCCAAGACTTCCATTCGGAATAGCTGTCGTATCTCATTTTACCTCCTCGAAACTTAATACAGAAGCACTTTGGGGCCGAAGCTCCGGTCTTCCTAGCGCTATCAAACTTGAGAAATATTTTAGACTGTCAAGCGTAATATGGGAAGCAGCAGGAAGACGCTGGGGCTCTGCCATGCTCGGCTCTGTTCCTTTTGTCGAAAAGCGCGGTGCAAGGTTCGACAGCTAGGCGCCACTTTGTTCCAGGGCATCTGCCCGAAGTGCGGAGCGAGCGGACCGATACGCGAGAGCCATCAAAGCGCACTAAGGGCGTGGAATGGGAGGGAATAAGACCCGACGCCGAGCAGGCACCACAAGAGTCGTTGTCGCAACATTTCGAGAGCTTTCAGTAATCAGCCGCGCATCTCAAAGTCCTCCTTATAGAGGAGAGCCAGCCCCCGATACACGCGAACGCCGATAAAGGGGACGTTCAAACGCCCCAGCAAATCTTCGACTTGTTCGTAGACATCCTCCTCAGGGGTCGTACCCGGAAAATAATCTGTTGCTTTCTTTTCGTGGTTTTCTGTTACTAAGACTATTCTATAAGTGTCGGGCGCATCTGGATTTGGTTGTCCCCTCAGAACGGTGGCATGAGCTGTCATTTGAAAACCACCAGTTGACGTCCAACCGTCAGACTTATCGGCGTCCACCCATATCGGACATTGTTTTCCGACTTTTGCGTAAATATCGTGGATCGCTTCTCGTATCGTTTCGATAGCCTCCTCGGCAACTGATACCGGCGGGAAGCGATCGGAGATATCCACTCCGAAATGTGCGTACTTCTTGCGAGCCTCTTTCGTCTTGGAGTTAATTTTACACCAAACGCCAGAACCAAAATCCAAACGCGGAATTGCCTTCTTATCGAACTCTTCGTCTAAGCTTCGTCGAAAATCGTTGCCGAGTTTGGCAATGCCGAGCGCATCGCAAGAAGCCATCTCCAAAGTTGTCCATGCGGCAAGAACCGCGTTCCGGACACACATACTTCTGAGATAATTGTTAGGGGCTTGTTTTGCCATCTCGCGAAAACAAAGAGCATCAGTCCACAGTTGGAACCGGGGTCGATGAACGAAATCCTTGGAGCGAAGAATGGGGAGCGGCATATTGATCCGAGGATGCTATCAATTTCGCTGACGCGAGCGCAAGGGTAGCGCATACCGCCAAGCTCTTTGCCGAACAGCCAGCCGGGAAGATCAACGGTAACGGCGAGAACGAGAACGAAGCGATCGCCGAATCCCTCGCTAATGGCGAAGACTGAGAGGGATCGAGCACTCGCCTCAGCGTTCAGTCTGGAAGTCAGTCTTACCGGAGGGTCCTGGTTGCAAGGCGAATATCGCTTCCACTAACTGACTAGGCGGTTTGAACCAATATGTTTCCCACGTTGGAAAGAACTGAACGACGCGATAGCCACTTCCATCATGCCAGGGCAATCTGTGCACCAAGAAGATTCGCGTGAATGGATGTAACTTTGGAAGTCTAATTTGCTTGAGCGCAAGATCGGTCGAAGTCTTATCGCTCAACTCAGCTTCTTGATGAATGCCGAGCCATACTTGATTGACCTTCTGATATTTCTTCTTCGATTTTTCGACGATTCTTTTCTCGACGCTCTCTCGAATGAGTTTGTCCGGTTCGGTAATCGAGAATTTATATATTATCGCCTGCGCACGAGCTGTCGGGCGCGATGCAGTCCAGATGGTTTTTGCGTGCTGGTCGCAATAATAGGCGCCGGTAATCTCGATTCCGATCAATTGCTCCCCAAACCCGTACAAGACGTCAGGCTGACGCCAGTCAGCGTCACCGATAGTTAAAAAAATAGCCGTGGGTGCAAAAGCACGCACGATCTTATTCGCATAGAATAACTCAACTTCGTACTTCTTGTAATTACGCTTCCGAGATCCCATCGAACCTTTAAACGCTAGAACTTAGCTAGTTTCTCTTCTCGAGGTAGGCGTAGCGCATCTACTCCGCATCGAAAAAGCGATACGCCATATAGTTAGCCAACGCAGCAAATCCGAGCACGTATTCACGAATTGGAATGTTCTATTTCGTACCGCTCTGCGTATAGAAAACCTTCTTCGATAGAGTCAAAGGGCAGCGCATTGGTACGATTAGATCGCTTTAAGTGCAAGCCTAAAGCGTTTGTCGCCCAAATGGAATTAGCTCCCGTAGCCGAAGCGATTGCGCCAAGCACGGTCAAATTGCTCGTCTTCGCTAGGAGTCGGAGAGCCATTGACGGCGTGGCCGTTAATGAAGACCGTTATATCCTTCGGTCTGCTGTAGCAGGGTAGGTCAGCGTGGCCCGCCAGGTGCCATCGAACATAGTCGCCCTTGAGTTCGTCAACGATTACTTTGATGGGCTTCGTGACAGGGGCGCACTTGTCCTCGTTCGTCATCTGAAGCAATGATTGCGTATCGCCTTCGAGCAACAGCTCATAAGCTTTCTTGAGATCCTCTGGAGAGTCAGCAAAGGTGGAGTTGGCGTGCACTTCGCCCGTTATCGGGGCAGCATCCAGCGCGAGCCCGGTCAAGTTGAAGCTGGCACCAATAGCCAGCAGTGATTTGAAGATGGTTTTTGTGTTCATGGGTGTGTTGTGAGGCTGCTTGGTGCAACCAGGAGCGCGGACGCCAAAAGGCTATAGCCGAGGCGGCCGACATCAGCAAGCAGGCTGTGTCCAACCGGTTTGCGGGCCGCCAGGAGCCGACAGCGGAGCAGGTGCTGGCTGAAACTCCCAGTCAAGAATTACCAGCGCCAAATCTCTTTGCGCCAATTCTTCCTGTTGAATATTACCGAAAGACAAGTCACCGCAACAAGGCACGACGAACCAGCCCAAAATTGGTACTGGGGCGGAAAAAGAAAAATAAACCTGCTGATTATGATGAGTAGGCCGGGGCCACCAAGACCAATCGAAACAAGATGATTTGAAACGTTAGCTTGGGCTGGATGAAAGATTCGGGTCCCCCTCGGCGAGATCCCGAGCCAACGGCCGGTGTTGTGATCCTGGGAGATTTGCTAAACCTCTTTCATTCTTTCCGGCTCTGCCAATACTTGGCCCAGGCTGCTTCAAAACCGATTCGAAAATCTTTGATGCCGTGCGCAATCAAAAGACCGCTATGGGTAGCTAGGAACGCATTCCAACCGGCCGCGAACGCTTCATGCATCTCAGCTTGGATGGAGTCGCCTAGACCCCGAATCGCTTTCTGGTGGGTTTCCATTTGGCGGAAGCTTTGGGAAAGCTTGCTTCGTCTATTGGGCCCGGGTTTATTGCTTCGGGCGATAATCGTGCCAACGATCCGTTCGTCAGTGTTTAGTTTCTGAACAATGCTGGGAGTAGGCTTGGGTTTCATGTGTTCGGTGGGGGTATGCCTGAATATCGGGCTTCGGTGGCCTTATACAGTGAATCCCGCAGCCTGAGTCTGGCTCAGAAAATACCCGTTTAGGATCAGGTTCTGCATGTTCTGCGGGATTTGGAATATACGAAATTCTATATTTAATTGGCGGTTCTGGACTGCCTCCGCACAGAAATAAACCAGCATGACCAAAAGCCCGGCTCCGGACCACAGCACGTTTTCGAGATTGGCTTTATCGAAATGGAGGTTCCGTTCGTGTTTGACCTTGTTGTAAGAATTCCACCAAGGCGGGTGTTTACTTTCGCGAGGGTCCTCGTCTTTGGAGTTTATCCAGTTTGCCCAAGGCTGGATAATGAGGGACATCGGCCGCAGCTGAACCCGGAACTGAGCAAAGACCGGATAACGTTTGGTTATGACTCTGCGATAGTGCTCGATGCTCGACCGATCGGTTGGTTCCTTCAATTTAGCGCAAAGCATCTTGGCCAATACATCCACCTCTGAGCAGATCGAGAGATACAGCCGGGCCAGGTTGACCGAAAATGCGCCGTAATTTTTCGGGTTAAATTCGAGATAGCGTGAATAGGCGTAAAGATCCTCATCAATCGTCTCAAAGAACGTCCAATGAATGAAAGCAGGTAAGATTTCTTTTTCTGGTTCGCTCATCGGGAATGAGCCTTTGCTTCAAAACTTCGGGCCGACGATATTGCGGATCTTTCTTTCTTTAACGCGCGTCCAAGAGTTCATTCAGACTACCCCGGGCGCCGGGTCCGAATCGAACCGCCGACACCAGGATTGCCTGGATCGTTAGAGCAAGGACACATCGCATCGGTTCCGGCAAAAAGCCAAAGGGGATTGTGACGCGGTTTTTTCGCTTGCCAAGTAGTATGTTCGTATGAACACTACAGCGATGAGTGCATTCGGTTCTCCTGCTCCGAAATTTGAGCTGTATCTTGCAGCGGTCGATAAGCAAACCGGAGCCGTTATTACAATTGGCGAGAGCGCGCCCGGTGTGCTTGCCGACGCTTCCGAAAAGACGGGACTGCCCAAAGATTGTTTTGAGCTTCGCCGGATTAGCCGGGAAGAGCTAAAATAATCTCAGCGAACTATGGCTTTGGCTGAAATTTTGGCTGCTTATCCCTTTCTGCGGCCTATCCTCGACACGCTAAAACCGGTAATCGGAGACGCTTATCACCTGCTTTTGTCGGGCATCCGAGCAAAGGAAAAGGCAAGAGAGCTGCTGACCATGACAAATGCAGCGGTTGAAGCTCAAAGGTCTGCGCCTCACGCGAGCCTGTCGTATCAGCAAGGTGACTGGTCGATCACACTGCCGGGACAGCATCCCTCATCCTTCAGCTTGCCGCCAGCATCGGAGATGCGACTCAGGTTGGATCAACATCGCTACGAGGCACTCGGGGGAGCGGTGGCGGAAGCCGCGGTCGAACTACGGAACGAAACGAGCTTCCCTGAGGAGCGTCCCAATCAAGATTGGGTGGCTCGGTATATCGAATCCGCAAGCCAGGTTACCGATCAGACAATGCAAGAGCTTTGGGGGAGAATCTTGGCGGGAGAAATCCGGAAACCTGGCACATTTTCCCTCAGGACTCTCCATGTGGTCTCGAACTTAACGCAAGCCGAGGCAAAACTGTTCGAGGCTTTCGCGAAACACGCCGTGCGGTGGAAATGGTTCGGATTCATCCCCGTGGTGGAGAATGATGAATTTCTGCGAACTCAACAGATAGGATCAGCGACGGTTCGGATTATAGCGGACGCGGGACTTGCGGCTGAGACACCAGCCGGGGCCAATTTGCTTTTACCTGAAGAGGCCGAAAGCTTCTTTTTCTATGGTCAGAATCGAATGGTCCACGTCCGGCAACAGTCGCCGGCCATAAGGGTCACTCAAAACTGTTGGACTCTGACGAGCGCAGGTCTTGAACTACTTACTCTGGTCGAGCGAGAAGGCGATCCGAGAAATCTGCGGCTTCTGGTGGAGATTTTTCGTCAACGTGGGCTGGAAACGCAAGTTGGTACTTATGTTGCGAAGGATGGTGGAACGGGCGATTTTTTTTCTGACGAAGAACGGGACGCAGCGTCTGGATCAGCGCAAGCTTAGGAAACGCCTCTGGACACAGAGCCCAAGTGATGCGATAGCGTCCAACTCAAGAATGCAGTTCGTTTTAGAGCATTGTCCGAGATTGCTGTAAAACTGCTGTAAATACCGCGTGGTGTAACGGTAACACAGCGCCCTTTGGAGGCGTTATTCATGGTTCGAATCCATGCGCGGTAGCCACTAGCTGACAAACCCTTAATCTCTGAGGGAGACAGTTGCTAGAGCCGCTTCGCGGATCATCAAAGCCGGCTAATAGAGCACCGAAAGAGGTAGGCTGGTGAGAGGACAAAAAGGTCGGATCGGCCAAAAAACCCGGAAAAACAGCAACAGACAGCAACATAGTGGCGGCATGGAAGCCAAGTGGTACCAGTCACGAAAATGCTACCGGGTATGGATTCCGGCGAGAATGTCGGAGAATGGCAAGGCTTGCCGGCGATTTTTCAGTACGAAAACGGAAGCCGAAAAGTTCATTTTAGACACGAAGCGAAAGGGTTTGGTGGATTGGGCGGAACTAGCAGTGGAGGAAAAGCATGTGTTGGGGGTGATCCGGCAGTCAGAGAAATATGAGCCTGGTTTGTTGTTGGAAGCATGGCGACGTTTTGAAAAAGAGGGAGACGGTGAGGTCGGGAAGTTAACCGTCCAGGAACTGGCAGAAAAATTCTTGGTTCGGCAGAGAGCAGAGCGCCGGTCCGCGCGAACGGTTTTAGACGATCGGTGGCGTTTGAACGCGATGACCCGGGCGCTGGGACATCTTCGGGCCGGGGCCGTTAGGCGTGCGGACATTCTGGGACACATGGAAGGGATACCGCCAGGGACGAACCGGCGAAGCCATTACAAGACGTTAAGGAAGCTGTGGCGTTGGGCGTTCGATTTGGGGCATGTAGCGAATGATCCGATGGGAACACTGAGACCGTTGGACAATTGGGGAGTGAATAATGAAATTCTGAGCACTGAATTGTTCCAGCGGTTGTTACGCGTTACCCAAGGCCTGGAAGCACCAAGGGAAGGGTTGAAGGTGACGGATAAATATGAGGGATTGGTGCCGTATTTTGTGTTGGGAGGTTTGCAAGGGTTGCGAACATGCGAAATCATCAAAGAGCACGGCAATGATCCGGTGATTGAGTGGCGGGATTTTCTTTGGAAGAAGAAACTGGTCGTCGTGCGAGACG
>WNFR01006659.1_pt1 | contig 11806 bp, 11 predicted proteins | sample 5400221 | NCBI WGS metagenome assembly WNFR01 (sample SAMN13153357, study PRJNA577476) | soil metagenome | isolation source: 40 cm soil under Madrone tree | place: USA:California | collected 2016-06-14 | reverse complement strand
CGGAGGAGGTGAAGCGGCTGTTCGAACACGCGCGCGACGGCGGGTTCGACGCGGTCTACACCTATTACGAGGAAAAGAAGCATGCCGCCTGGCGCAATCTCGGCAGCTCCTTCACCAACTGGTGCGCCGACCAGGTGATCGACAAGCCCAAAGGTCTCTATCTCTCCAGCTTTCGCTGCATCAGCGCCTTTGTGCGCGAGCGAGTGGTTTCGAGCTATGACGGGCCCTATCCCTATATCGATGGGCTGATCTTCCAGGTGACGCAGAATGTCGGCCGCCTGCAGGTCGGCCATCTGCCGCGCGCCGACGGGCGGTCGAATTACACGCTGCGCCGCCTGATCCGTCTGTGGCTCTCGATGTTCCTCAATTTCTCGGTGATGCCGCTCAGGCTCGCTACGCTGTTCGGCCTGGGTTTTGGCGCGCTCGGCGCGGTCGCGGCGGTGATCACCATCCTCGAGGCGATCATCTCCGACAAGCCGCCCCAGGGCTGGGCCTCGCTGATGGTGGCGGTGCTCGTGCTGGCCGGCGTCCAGCTCGTGGTGGTCGGGCTGATCGGCGAGTATCTCGGTCGCATGTTCCTGGCCGTCAACCGCAAGCCGCAGTATCTGGTGCGCGAAATCTTCCGCGGCGACGGGGGCGGGCTCAAGAGCGAGCGGCCGGCGGTCGATACCGCCGCGGCGGGCAGACCTTTCCGGCTGCCCAGTTCTACGGAGCCCTGAACCCATGCTGATCTATTACGGCGCCCTGGCGATCGGCATCCTGGCCGGCATCGGCGGTCAGCTCCTGCTCAAGCAGGGCGCCAGCGCCCCGGATTTCATCTCTCAGCTGCTGCGGCCCTCGACGATATGCGGCCTCGCGCTCTACGGGTCGGCCGCGTTTCTCTACATCATCGCGCTCCGCAAAATTCCGGTTTCAGTGGCCTTTCCCAGCGTGTCGCTCTCCTATGCGATCGTGGCGGTGCTCGGGTACTTTCTTTTTGGCGAGCCGTTTGGCGCCAAGCAGATCGGCGGCATCGCGCTTATATTGGGCGGCGTGCTACTGATCAATCAGACGTAAAAAGGGGACGCGTCGTGGACTACGAGCAGATCAGGTACGAGGCCAAGGACGGGATCCTTACCATTACCCTCGACCGGCCGGACAAGCTCAACGCCTTTACCGGCAAGATGCTGTCGGAGCTGCTCGACGCCATGGACCGTGCTGACCGCGACGACGACGTGCGCGCCATCGTCTTCACCGGGGCGGGCCGCGGCTTCTGCGCCGGCGCAGATCTCTCGGGCGGGGCGAACACCTTCAACGCCGAGAATCGCGGGCCGGTCGATCCCGGGCTCGACGGTCACCGCGACGGTGGCGGGCTGTTCACCTTGCGACTCTACGACTGCCTCAAGCCCACCATTGCCGCCTGCAACGGCCCGGCGGTCGGCGTCGGCGTCACCATGCAGCTCGCCATGGACATCCGGTTGGCATCGGAGGCGGCGCGCTACGGCTTCGTCTTCACCCGCCGCGCCATCGTCATGGAAGCCTGCTCGAGCTGGTTCCTGCCGCGTCTGGTGGGCCCGCAGCAGGCGCTGGAATGGGTGATGACGGGTCGCGTCTTCCCGGCCGACGAAGCCCTAAAGGGGCGGCTGGTGCGCTCGGTCCACAAGCCTGATGAGCTGCTGCCGGCGGCTTATGAGTTGGCGCGCGAGATCGCCGACAACACCGCTCCGGTGTCGGTGGCGCTCAACCGCCAGATGATCTGGAAGATGTTGGGTGCCGACCATCCGATGGAGGCGCACAAGGTCGATTCCAAGGGCATCTACGCGCGCGGCAAGTCGGCCGACGTAAAGGAGGGCGTGGTGGCTTTCCTCGAGAAGCGCCCGGCCAAGTTTCCCATGAAGGTGAGCGATGGCATGCCGTCCTATTTCCCCTGGTGGAAAGAGCGGACATTTAACTGACAGGACGGCTCGGCTCCCGCTGGTGCGCTATCGCATAAAGGGAAAGATCCTTCGCTGCGCTCCAGCGCGGAGGTTACTCCGCGCGAGATGACAATATCGTTGTGATTTGCGCAGTGCCCCACTCAAAGCACAACTGTCATCCTGAGCGTAGCGAAGGATCTTTGCACTGCGGTCGAGGCCATATGCGATGGCCCTACCCTGCGGGGAGGGGTTGGCATCGCGAACGGGATGTTTTGACGCTGCCGCGGCGAGGCGGTTGCCGCTGCCGCCGCCTTGCGGCAATCTCCGGTTACAAGAATAGTAATCGGAGGAAACCATGACCAAGCTGCAGATGCGGCGTCGGACGGTATTGGCGTCGGCCTCGGCCCTGATGGCCGGCACGCTTGCTGCTCCCCATGTGGCGCTGGCCCAGCTCAAGCCGGAGAAGACCAAGGTGGTGCTGGCGGTCGGCGGCAAGTCGGCCTTGTACTATCTTTCGCTCACCATTGCCGAGAGCAAGGGCTTCTTCAAGGAAGCCGGCCTCGATGTCGAGATCAACGATTTCCAGGGCGGCGCCAAATCGCTGCAGGCCCTGATGGGCGGCAGCGCCGACGTGGTTGCGGGCGCCTACGAGCACACCATCCGCATGCAGCAGCGCGGCCAGGCGATGACGGGCTTCGCCCTGATCGGCCGGGGCATGCAGATCTCCATTGGGTTGCGCAACGACGTCGCCGCCAAGGTGAAGGGGCCGGCCGACATCAAGGGGATGAAATTCGGCGTCAGCGCGCCGGGCTCCTCGACCCACATGCTGCTGCTCAACTGGGCAGCCAAGGGCGGCCTGAAGCCCAGCGATGTGGTGGCGATCGGTGTCGGCGCCGGTGCCTCGGTCGTGGCCGCCATCGAAAAGGGCGAGATCGACGGTGTCTCCCAGACCGACCCTGCGCTCACTATCCTCACCGACAAGAAACTGATCAAGATCGTGGTCGACACGCGGACCATGAAGGGCAACGTGGATCTGTTCGGCGGTCCCTTTCCGGCCGCCAGCCTTTATGCCCAGCCCGATCTCCTGAAGAAGAGCCCGGGCACGACGCAGGCTTTGGCCACCGCCATCGTGCGCGCCGATCAATGGCTGCAGACGGCGTCGCCCGCCGATGTGGCCAAAGCCGTACCCGAGGGCTACCTGCTGGGCGATCGCGCGGTCTACGAGAAGTCCTTTGCGGGCGTGCGCGAGACGATTTCGCCCGACGGACTCATGCCGCCCGGCGCGATGGAGAATTGCCTCAAGTTCCTGGCCTCGACCGACTCCACCATCAAGCCGGAGACCATCAAGCTCGACGCGACCTGGACCAACGAGTTCGCCGAGCGTGCAGCGCATCGTACCTGAGGCCGGCTGTTCCATGAGTGAAGTGCCGGCGCTCGCGCTACGCGATATCACCTGCCGGTTCGCCGCCCGGGATGGCGGCGGATCCTACACCGCGGTCGCTGAGACGACGCTCGAAGTGGGGGCGGGCGAGTTCGTGTCCATTGTTGGCCCGACGGGCTGTGGCAAGTCCACTCTGCTCAATGTCGCTGCCGGCCTGCTGGCACCCTCGACCGGCACCGTGAAAGTGTTTGGCAAGCGCCTGATGCCGGCTGACGGCGTGAACCGGCGCGCGGGCTACATGTTCCAGGCCGACGCGCTGATGCCGTGGCGCACTGGCTTGGCAAACGTCGTGGCCGGCCTCGAATTCCGCGGCGTGGCGGCGGCCGAAGCGAAAGCGCAGGCGGAGGCGTGGCTGCGCCGTGTCGGACTCGCGGGCTTCGGTGACCGCTATCCGCACCAGATGTCGGGCGGCATGCGCAAGCGCCTCGCACTGGCGCAAACCCTGATCTTGAGCCCGGACATCCTGCTGATGGACGAGCCCTTCTCGGCGCTCGACGTGCAGACCCGCCAGCTCATGGAAAACGAACTGCTGGCGCTGTGGGCGGAGGACCGCAAGTCGGTGATCTTCATCACCCACGACCTCGAGGAGGCGATCGCGCTCTCCGACCGGGTCGTGGTGTTGTCGGCGGGACCGGCCACGCATCCGATCGGCGATTTCCGCATCGACCTGCCGCGTCCGCGCGACGTCTCGGAAATCCGCATGACGCCCGCCTTCATCGACGTGCATCGCGAGATCTGGAGCACCATGAAGGAAGAAGTGTTGAAGGCTTATGCCAGCCAGAAAGTCGCCTGAGATGCGGCTGCGTCTCTTACAGGTTGCGGTGCTCGGCCTGCTGATTGTCCTCTGGTATGTCGGAACCGCCCCCGATCTCATTCCGGCCTTCTATTTCGAGCAGAACAATCGCGCCGCCTTCTTCTTTGGCGAGCCGCAGAAAGTCTTCTGGTGCATCGTCCAGTGGTTCGCGACGGGCGATATTTTCATCCATCTCGGCGTCACCTTGCTCGAAACCGTGCTGGGCTTTGTCATCGGCGCGGTCTCCGGCCTGGTCATCGGCCTGTGGCTTGCGCTCTCGCCCACCGCCTCGGCGGTGATGGACCCCTATATCAAGGGCTTCAACGCCATGCCACGCGTCGTGCTGGCGCCGATCTTTGCGGTCTGGTTCGGGCTTGGCATCTGGTCGAAGGTGGCGCTTGGCGTCACGCTGGTGTTCTTCGTCGTTTTCTTCAACGTCTACCAGGGCGTGCGCGAGGTCAGCCCGACCCTGATCGCCAATGCCCGCATGCTGGGCGCCAGCCGCCGCCAGCTCCTGCGCTCGATCTATCTGCCGAGCGCCATGAGCTGGGTCTTCGCCAGCCTGCACAATGCCGTGGGGCTGGCCTTCGTCGGCGCCGTGGTCGGCGAATATCTCGGCTCGGCGCGCGGCGTCGGCTACCTGATCCTGCAGGCGGAAGGCACCTTCGACATCAACACCGTCTTCGCCGGCATCATCGTGCTGACGGCCTTCGCCCTGGTGCTCGACGCCGTCGTCGGCGCGGTCGAGCGCCGCCTCATGACCTGGCAGCCCAGCGCCAGCGAAACCGAGAAGTTGTAGGCGAACTCTTCCTACCGGCCCGTGAATCGCGCCGCTCTCTTTTCGAGGAAGTGGGCGACGCCCTCCTTGAAGTCGGCGGTCTGGAACGAGAGATCCATCTCGTAATTTCCCTGCACCGTGGCCTCGGCCAGGGTCTGGAACTGTGCCTCCCAGAGCTGGCGCTTCATCACCGTGACCGAGCGCGGCGAGACGGTGTCGGCGAGCAGGCGGGCATAGGCGCGGGTCTCGGCCAGCAGCTTGTCGTCGGCGATGACGCGGTTAACGAGACCGAGCGACAGCGCTTCCGGTGCGCGGAACTTGCGCGCGCTGCACAGAAGGTCGAGCGCGACGGGCAGACCGACCAGGCGGGGCAGCAGCCAGCTCACGCCATGCTCGGCGATAAGGCCGCGCTGGGCGAAAGCGGTGGTGAAGACCGCGGATTCCGCGGCAAAGCGCAGGTCGGCATAGAGCGGGATGATGAGGCCGAGGCCCGCGCACGGGCCATTGATCGCCGCGATGATGAATTTCGGGATCGAGGGGAAGTAGGAATAGGTCATGCGGAACTCGGCCAGCGCGCTGCCGCCGTCCGGCGTGGCCTGGGGTTTGGTCGTGCGGTCGCCGACCGAGCCGCTTTCGCTGGTGGCTTTGAGTCCGCCCATGTCGGCGCCGGCGCAGAAGCCACGGCCCGCGCCGGTTAGAATAATGGCCCGCACATCGGAAGCCGCGCCGGCCGTATGCATGGCGTCCTTGAGGTCGGCGTGCATCTGGCGCGTCCAGGCGTTGAGCTTGTCGGGGCGGTTCAGGGTGACGGTGCAGATGCCATCGGTCACGTCGTAAAGCACGGTCTCGTAGGCCATGGCGTTCCTCCTCCTATGCGCTTCCTTATCAGCATCATGCGAAATACGAGCGGGTGACACAAACCCTGTCTCTGTTTTTGCGCATGGCCCGTGTTACGCTTGGACTCCTTTAAGGGGAGGAAATCGATGGCAGCACGGGAATTCGCTCATCCGAACGATATGTTGAAAATGGTGGGCCAGGAGATCGGCGTCAGCGATTGGGTCGATGTCAGCCAGGCGCGGATCGATCAATTTGCCGAAGCCACTGGCGATCATCAGTGGATCCATGTCGATCCCGAGCGCGCCAAGCGCGAGATGCCCGGCGGCAAGACGATCGCCCACGGCTTTCTCACGCTGTCGCTGATCCCGATGCTCAGCCATCAGATCTCCCACATCAACAATGTGAAGCGCGGCATCAACTACGGCTGCAACAAGGTGCGCTTCACCAACATGGTGCCGGCGGGCTCACGCGTGCGCGGACGGATCAAAGTGCTCGCCGCCGATCCCATGGATGGCGGCGGCATTCGCCTGACCAACCAGGTCACGGTCGAACTCGAAGGGCAGGAGCGGCCGGCTTGCGTCGCCGAGACCATGTCCATCGTCTACGGCGTGTAAGGCTGGTTGGTGCTCAAACGCGAAGAGCTGACGTCCGAGCGGATCGACCAGATCGTCCTCGACGCGCGCAAGGCGGGGTACGATTTCTTCCTCAGCCGCGAGGAGCGCGAAGCCAGCCTGAAGACCGCGCTTGCCCGCTATGCGCCCGGTGAGGAAGCCTGGGTCTTCGGCTACGGCTCTTTGATGTGGAACCCGGCGATGGAATTCGCCGAGGAAATCCCGGCGCGGGTCGAGGGCTGGCGCCGGTCCTTCTGCTTCTGGACGCCGCTCGGCCGCGGCACGCCCGAGATGCCCGGGTTGATGCTGGCGCTGGAGCCGGGCGGCGGCTGCGACGGCATCGCCTACCGGCTGGCGCCGGAGCAGGTGCGTAGCGAGCTGGCGATCCTGTGGAACCGCGAAATGCTGTCCGCCGTATATGAGGCGCGCTGGGTGCCGGCGAAACTGCGGGATGGGCGAGTCGTCACGGCCGTCACTTTCGTGGTCGATTCAGGCCATTGCCAATACTGCGGCGACCTGCCGCTCGAGCGCGCCGCCCATCACATCGCCTTCGCCGAGGGACGACGGGGCGCCAGCCGCGAATACCTCGCCAATACCGCGAGCCATGCCCGCGCGCTCGGCATTCATGACGCCTATATCGAGGATATGGTCGAGCGGGTTTCCGCGTTGCGGGGTGAGCCATTGGTGCCCCGTGCGTCGGAAGACTCTGAGGCTCCCGGCGAAGCGTGAGCTCGGCGATTCACACCGGCTGACATTGCGGCGCATCGGTGCTTTAAGCTTCCTCTTGTGAATTCCCTGATTGCTCGCTGGCGCGCGCTGACACCCAATCTGCGCGGCATCATCTGGGTCGGCGTGTCGGGCGTGCTGTTTTCGCTGCTGAACGTCTTCACGCTTTATCCGGCGCAGCACCTCAATTCCTATGTCATGGCATTCCTGCGCTACAGCTTCGGCGCGTTGTTTTTGCTGCCGATCGTCTTCCACCAGGGACTCATCGCCTCTTTGCGGACCCGCCACACGGGCCTGCACATCATTCGGGGCAGCCTGCATACCGCCGGCATGATCCTGTGGTTCGTCGGCCTGCCGCTGATCACCCTGGCCGAGGTCACTGCGCTCGGATTCACCGGCCCGATCTTCGTCACCATCGGCGCGGCGATGTTCCTGGGCGAAAAAGTGCGGCTTCGGCGCTGGCTGGCCGTGGCGATCGGCTTTGCCGGCGCCATGATCATCATCCGGCCGGGCTTCGGCACGATTGGCCTCGGCGCGATCTGCGTCCTGGCCAGCACGCCGCTGTTTTCCGCCTCCAACCTCATGGCCAAGGCATTGACCCGGACCGACGGCGCCAACACCATCGTGATCTGGCAGAACATCGTGATCGTGGTCTGCGCGCTGCCCTTCGCCATCGCCTTCTGGGAGACGCCGTCGTGGACCGACGTGCTGTGGTTCCTGATCGCGGGCTTTTGCGGAACGCTGGGCCATCTCTCCCTGCAGCGCGGCTACCAATTGGCCGACATCACTTTGCTGCAGCCGATCGGTTTCCTGACCCTGGTCTGGAATGCGCTGCTGGGCTTTTTCCTGTTCATGCAGCAGCCCGACAACTGGACCTTTGTCGGCGCCGCGGTGATCTTCGCCAGCACGACCTACATTTCGCACCGCGAAGCAGTGCGCCGCGCCCCGATCAAAACCGGCGACGTGCAGGCGGGGCCGGCGGCTTAAGCCAGTTCAGCCGCCGGTCACGCTCATGTGGCGGGGGACGGCGGGGCCGGTGTGGCGGCGGTCGATGATGAAATCGTGACCCTTGGGCTTGCGGGCGATGGCTGCGGTGATCGCCTGGTTGAGCAGATCGTCGCTTTCCGAGGCGCGCAGCGGCGCGCGCAAGTCGGCGGCGTCCTCCTGGCCCAGGCACATATAAAGCGTCCCGGTGCAGGTCAGTCGTACACGGTTGCAGCTTTCGCAGAAATTGTGGGTGAGCGGTGTGATGAAGCCCAACCGCCCGCCAGTCTCGGCGACGTTGAAATAACGCGCGGGCCCGCCGGTGCGGTGGTCGCTCTCGGTGAGCGTGAAACTGCGCGCGATATTGGTCCGGGCCAGCGACAGCGGCAGATACTGGTCGATCCGGTTTTCATTGCCGATGTCGCCCATCGGCATGACCTCGATGAAAGTGAGGTCCATGCCGCGGCCATGGCTCCAGCGGATCAGATCGTCGAATTCCATATCGTTGACGTCACGCAGCGCCACGGCGTTGATCTTGACCTGCAGGCCGGCCTGTTGGGCGGCGTCCAGGCCGCGCATCACCTGGTCGAGATCGCCCCAGCGCGTGAGCGTGCGGAACTTGTCCTTGTCGAGCGAGTCGAGCGAGACATTGACCCGGCGCACGCCGACTGCCGCAAGGTCGGCGGCGTATTTGGCGAGCTGGCTGCCGTTGGTGGTAAGGGTAAGTTCCTCCAGCGCACCGCTGTCGAGGTGGCGACCGAGGGCGCGGAACAGCGACATCACGTTCTTGCGCACAAGCGGCTCGCCACCCGTCAGGCGCAGCTTCTTGACGCCGCGGCGAATGAAGGCGGCGCACAGCCGCTCAAGCTCCTCCAACGACAGCAGGTCGGCCTTGGGCAAGAACGTCATGTCCTCGGCCATGCAGTACACGCAGCGGAAATCGCAACGGTCCGTGACCGAGACGCGCAGATAGCTGATGGAGCGACCGAACGGGTCGATCATGGGGCTTCCATTGTTGAAAGAAGCTGATAATGGGGACCGCGGGCCGCCGGGGCAAGGGCCTCCCAAGCCCCTGATAAGCCCCCCCTAATCGGCCTCCGGCAGGGCCGGAAGCCGTCCCGCCGCGATCGCGTTGGCGAGGGCTGAGTGGTCCTTCCTGGTCTGGTCGGCGTAGGTCAGCGCGAAAGCCGCGATCGCCTGGTCGAATTCGTCATTTTTGCCGAGATAGCCCGACAGGATCACGGCATCGCCCGACCGCGAATGGGCGCGCGCCAGCACCGAACCGCAGGTCGCGGCATAGCGCAGCATGTCCTTGGATTCCATGTCCTCGATCTGCGGCTTGATCTTGGCGTCGCGGAGTTGGCGGACATAGACCGGCCGGCCACGCGGGCCGGTGGTGAAGCCGAGCAGGATGTCGCCTGCCGCCTGGAGCAGCCGCTGGCCGCGCACGACGCGTTCTCCCGGATGGCTGTAAGGGCTTCGCCCGGCATGGGCTTCCAGGACCGAGGCCGTCGCTTCCTTGAATTGCAGGTAGAGCGCCTCGCCGTTGCCCGACACCATCAGCATGATGCCACACAGCGTCCCGACGGCGCCCACGCCCACGACTTTGTAGGCAGTGTCGGCCAGGCGGTAGCGCGCCAGCAAGATGCGCCTCTCCGGTGTGAGGGAGGAGGCATAACCCGGGATCATCGCCGCGACGTCGTCATGGAAGCTCGCGGCTTCGTCGTCGGGCGGGTGGTAGACCAGCGGTGGTACATCGACGATGCGTGGCACCGTCTCGCCATGATGGCGGACATCGGCGATCTCGACGGCATGGATCAGGGCCTTGCCGGCCTTGTGCAGATCGTGGGTGGTGATGCCGGCCGCGGCGGCCGTCGCGTCGTCTTCGAGCGTGAAGGCGCGATACCAGGCGTCCAGCACCGGCATTTCCGCCAACTCCGCCATGGTCTGGCGATAGCTGCGCGCCACCTCGGCCGCCAGGGCGCTGCGGGTCGGCACATCGAAACGGTCGAGCCCGGCCACGGCGAAGCTGGCGGCCAGGCGCTTCACATCCCATTCCCACGGCGCCACGGCGGTTTCATCGAAATCGTTGATGTCGAAGGCGAGCCGGCGCTCGGCGGTGGCGAACCCGCCGAAGTTGAGGCAGTGGCAGTCGCCCGCCGCCTGCACCTGGAGGCCGGTCGACGGCATGGTGGCGAGATCCGCGGCCATCACCGCAGCACTGCCGCGCAAAAAGGCAAACGGCGTTGCCCGCATGCGGCTGTAGCGCAGCGGCAGCAATTCCGGCAGCCGGTGCGCACCTTGTTCGATCAGGATCTCGATCGGATCGCGGCGTCCCGCCGGCGCGGTCCACTCGCCATGGCTGAGGCGCGAACAACGGTCCCTGAGCGCATGCCCGCGCGCATTGCGCTCGGCGACCGGCAGCGTGTGAGTCTGTTCAGGCAGCGCAGCGACGGGCAATTCCGACATGGCAAAATCCTCTGTCCCGGGTCATGGCACGAGCCGCAACAGGACGTCCACTGTGTCGGCTTCCGCCGCCGGCTTGTCAGTGCGTATGCGATTGATGCGCGGGAAGCGCAGCGCCACGCCCGATTTGTGGCGTGGCGAGCGCTGGATGCCGTCGAAGGCGATCTCCAGCACAAGTTCGGGCGAGACTTCGCGCACTGGCCCGAAGCGGTTGATGGTGTGGTCGCGCACCCATTTGTCGAGCCAGCGCAATTCGGCGTCGGTGAAACCGAAATACGCTTTGCCTACCGGCGCCAACTCGAGCGTGCCGTTGGCGGCAGGCCGCCAGCAGCCGAAGGTGAAATCGGAGTAGAACGAGCTGCGTTTGCCGTGGCCGCGCTGGGCATACATCAGCACGCAGTCGGCCAGCATCGGATCGCGCTTCCATTTGAACCACGGACCCTTGGGCCGGCCGGCAACATAGGCGCTATCGCCGCGCTTCAGCATCATGCCTTCGATGCCTTCGTGCGTTGTCTCCTCGCGCAGCCGGGCGAGTTCTGGCCAGTCGGCGAAAGGCACCAGCGGCGAGAGGTCGAACCGCGGGCGCGGCTTCATCGCCGTCCAGGCCTCCAGGCGCGCGCGCCGCGTGTCGAACGGTAAGCCGCGCAGGTCCTCGCCCTCGAGCCATAGCACGTCGTAGAGCCGGATATGCGCGGGATGGTCGCGCAGCATCTTGGGCGTCACTGTCTTGCGGTTGAGGCGCTGCTGCAGGTCGTTGAACGGCGCCACCGCCTCGTCGCGCCGCACCAGCAGCTCGCCGTCGAACACGCCCTCGAAATCGATCGCCTCGACGATGTCGGGAAAGGCAGCCGATATGTCCTCGCCGGCCCGGCTGAACAGGCGCCGCGCGCCGCCGCCCGAGGCGATCTGCACGCGGATGCCGTCCCATTTCCATTCGGCGCGATAAGCCTTGGGATCGAAGGCGTCGAGCTCCGCCCGCTCGATCGCATTGGCCAGCATCGCCGGCAGGAAGGCGCCGCCGGCATTTGTTTGCGGCTTTGGTCCGTTGGCCAGCAGCCAGTCGAACAACGGCCGGTAAGGGGCCGAGAGCCCGTGCCAGACCTCTTCGATGGCATCGACTGGCTGGTTACCGATATTGGCCAGCGCCTGCTTGGCCACCCGCGCCGAGACGCCGACGCGCAGCGCGCCGGTCAGCAGTTTCAAGAGCGCCCAGCGGCCGGTGGAATCGAGGACGTCGAGCCAGCGCTTGAGCAACGCCGGTGTCTGGTTGCGGCT
>WNFR01006658.1_pt1 | contig 11807 bp, 18 predicted proteins | sample 5400221 | NCBI WGS metagenome assembly WNFR01 (sample SAMN13153357, study PRJNA577476) | soil metagenome | isolation source: 40 cm soil under Madrone tree | place: USA:California | collected 2016-06-14 | reverse complement strand
CTCCAATCTCACCCGCGCCATGCGCATCAATCGGCCAAGTCTTTACGCCGCCTTTGGCAACAAGGCGGAGCTCTTTCGAAAAGTTCTCGATCGATACATGGACGGGCCGGTCGGCTATTTTGGCAAAGCTCTGGCGGCACCGAAAGCGCGAGACGTTGTTGAAGAAATATTCCTCGGCACGGCGAGAATGGCGGATGATCCGACGATTCCAGCAGGATGCCTCATGGTTCAAGGCGCGTTGGCGTGCGGAAATGCGTCCGCTCGGAAGGAAGTATCTGCGCGGCGCACCGCGGCCGAAGGGGCATTGCGTCGCCGCCTTCAACGAGCAAAGCGCGAAGGCGATCTTCCGAAAAACGCCGACCCGGCCGAACTGGCCCATTACGTGATGACTGTCGTGCGCGGGATGGCAGTGCAGTCAGCTGGCGGCGCCAGTCGCGATCAACTTCGTCGCGTGGCGCAAATCGCACTGCGTGCCTGGCCGAAGCGTTGACAATAAAGTTGTAACTTTACTTACCCACTAAAGTTCAGACAGTTTTATCAGCGCCAAGTCCGTTAGGCGTCTCTGTAAAAGAAGAGCTCCACCTGACCCGCTTCCCGCCGGGCAACTCGCGAGCGAAGGGCCCGCTCGCACAACTGGAGGTGTTAGTTATGAAAAGCTCTCGAAACTCTTATTTTCGGATAACAGCGATGAGGCGCATCATTCTGGGATTGCTGCCGATCATCACATTCGTGCTCGGGTTCGGAGGAAGCGTTGTCGGACAAACAAGTCCATCGGCCGCAGTGAAGAATATTGTTCTGGTCCACGGCGGTTTTGTGGACGGATCGGGTTGGGAAGGCGTTTACAAGATCCTGAAGAAGGACGGTTACACAGTCGCAGTCGTTCAGAATCCGACGATCTCGCTGGCGGATGATGTTGCGGTGACCAAGCGAGTGATTGCCAATCAGAGCGGACCAGTTGTTCTCGTTGGCCACTCGTACGGCGGAGCCGTGATCACGGAAGCGGGCAATGATCCGAAAGTTAGCAGATTGGTTTACATCGCGGCGTTCGCTCCCGACAAAGACGAGTCGGTGTCGACGCTGATAGCGAACCCGCCGCCTGGCGCAACGCAGCCGCCGATTTTGCCGCCGCAAGATGGGTATCTCGCGCTCGATAGGGCAAAGTTTGCCGCTTCATTCGCGGGAGACGTGAAACCAGACGTCGCTGCTTTCATGGCGGATTCGCAAGTGCCGTGGGGAGTGGAAGCACTCAACGGCAAGATCAGCACGCCGGCATGGAAGACGAAACCAAGCTGGTACCTGCTCACTACCGAGGACAAAATGATTCCGCCGGATGCGCAACGAACTATGTCCAAACGCGCCGGCTCGATTGTTGTCGAGGCCAAAGGCAGCCACGCTATCTACGTGTCGCAGCCGAAGGCTGTTGTCGACCTGATCGAGAAGGCGGCGAAAGGCGTTGCGAAGAAATAGATCCGGAGGTTTGCGAAGATCATCGAGCCCGAACTTTTCGTTAACGAAATGCGAGCCGCATTTCAGTCACTGCGCTGACGAGAGGAAACCTATTATGAGTAAACAAATCTTTCTGGCGCGACAATCCGTGCAATCAACCAGATAAGCCACAATGCAAATGGAGGTATTGTTTTAATGCAAACAAATCCGCCGTCAGACGTTTCTTCTCCGAAGAAAAGAGAACCTGCGCCCAAGGTTTCTTTCGCGCGTGACATCAGGCCATTGTTTCGCGCGGTCGATATTTTACACATGAAAGCGCACGGCGTGAAGTTGGACGACCACACCTACATGTCGAATCCAGACCATGCCAACAAAGTGCTTCGAACACTTTCGCCGCACGATGACGACCCGCCTTCGATGCCGCCCGGCGGACCTTATTGGACACAAGATCAGCTCGCGCTGTTCGCCCAGTGGCAAAAAGACGGTTACCAGCCGTAAGCGTTGTCATGGACATGAAACTCGAAGTCGTGGTGATCGGCGTTTCGGATGTCGATCGCGCGAAAGCGTTCTACGAGAAACTCGGATGGCGACTCGACGCCGATTTTGTAACCGGCGACGACTTCCGCGTTATTCAATTCACACCGCACAACTCTCAAGCCTCGATCATTTTCGGCAAGGGAGTGCCGTCGCCCAAGGCAGGTTCGGTGCAAAGCCTGACTCTCGCAGTCGACGATATCGAGGCGGCTCGAAAGGACTTGATTGGTCGCGGCGCAAAGGTGAGCGCGTTCTTTCAATTCGCCGGCGGGCCATTCAACAACACCGGGAAAAACCCGCGCGTCAGCGGTCGCGACCCGCAAGGTCGGTCCTATTTTTCATTTGCATCATTCGAAGATCCGGACGGGAACGGTTACTTACTTCAGGAAATCAAAACGCGCCTTCCCGGCCGCGAATGGGAATCGGCGCCGTCGAGAAAGATCGATATCGGAACATTGGCAGAGCTCCTTCACGAAACGGAGCAACATCACGGCAACTATGAGAAGACGCACGGCAAGCATAATTGGTGGGAATGGTACGCGCCCTACTTGAGCGCACGCTTGAACGGCAAAACTCCGGACGAAGCAGCGACCGCTGCCGACCACTACATGGAGAAGAAATAGATGCCCGAGATTTTTGATCGAGTAATTGTTCTCAATCTCGTTGCGAACACGCTGATCTTCTATGTCGCGGCGCGGCTTTATTTGTTGCCGCTGATTCCGCGCGTTCGGCCGCAACAAATCCTTATTCCGATCCTGCTTCTGCATTCAACACGCCATTTGGGAATGATGTTCCTGACGCGCGGGGCAACTTATCCGGGATTGCCAGAGGAATTCGCATATCCGGCTGCGTTCGGAGATTTGCTGACGGCGATCATTGCGTTCGCCGCCATCCCGTTCGTGCTGCGCGGCTCCGTTTTGGCCAAGCCGATTGTCTGGATATTTAATATTTTTGGCACAATCGATCTACTAGCCGCGATCACGACCGCGACAATTTACAACGCGCCGATCGCGATGGGACCAGCCTATTGGATCCCGGCTGCCGCAGTGCCGTTGTTGCTCGTGACGCACTACGTCACTTTCGTTCTTCTTTTGCGGCGACTTTGAAAACGCGCAAGAAGGGTCACCATAACAAGTTGAGGTCACAATATGAAAACGTCTTATGCTTTATCTTTTCTTTGCGGCGTGGCGGTGATGTTCGGTTTCAACGCGCTGAGCGGATCGAATCCTCCACACCACGTTTACGAATTACGGATGTATCACGTCAACGAAGGCAAGACCGAAGCGCTTCAGGCGCGCTTTCGCGATTACACGGACGCGATCTTCAAGCGGCACAACATGAAAAGCGTCGGTTATTGGGTGCCGGAAGATGCACCCAGCTCGCAGAACTTGTTTATTTATATATTAGAGCATCCAAGCCGCGCAGAAGCGGAGAAGAACTGGGCCGAGTTCCAGGCCGACCCGGAATGGCAGAAAGTAAAAGCCGAGTCGGAGAAGAACGGCAAACTGGTCGACCACATTGACCGTTACTTCATGGATCCGCCGAGTTTTTCGGCAATACAATAACGCCCGGGGTGACGAAACCTCCGGACAGAACTGCTTCAAGCGCGCGGCGACCAATCGCGCCGCCGCCGTTGTCGCAACACTTGCACGAGTTTGCGTCGAACCCGCACGCATGGGCAGCGTTCGCGCGGAATCTCATCCCGGTCGTAGGCATTTACGGATTCCATTGGTCGGCCGGACTGACCGTGTTCAACTACTGGTTCGATGGTTTCACTGCGCTGGCGGCGATCACGGTAGCGCTGATTCCACGCGCGGTCAGGGAAACTGCAAAGAAGTCCGAAGGGTTGCCGTTGAAAATAGTGCGCGGCGTTTTGACCTGGGTTTTTCTCCTCGGCATCATCGGCCTGCCTTACTGGATGGTCCTCATTCCACTGCACACGCTCATGCTCGGCGAAGACGTGCGACATCGGCTAATGGAATCGCCGGGGCTGTGGTTCGCGTTTGGATCAATTGCGGTGAGTCATTTCTGGAAAGCGTTCCAGTGCGGCTACGACGAGATGCCGGACGATCAGCTGAAACAACGCGTCCGCTGGGATGTTTATCTGCTGATGCTGCGCGGCATCGCCATGTTCATGATGATCGGATTCGCCTTTTTTATCGTGCCGCTGATGGCGCTGCTTCTGACGTATTTTGAAATTTGGCCCGGGCGCGTGATTGGAGCCATCTTCGGGGATCCGACGCGGTTGCCCGAATACGATCCCGAGAAAGACAAATAAGAACGAACCGGAGTAGATTATTTGATCAGCGCCGGATTGTAAGGATCCCAGCTGTCTTTGGGCGGATTATACCATTCAATTTTTCCTGACGCGCGATTGATCTTGTAGCGATCGATCACTGGCGAAGTGTCGGGGTCGCCACCGCATTTCTTATTGTGCTTTTCGCGCAGCGCGACCTGGAAGTAAATCCTGGTAGTTTCTTCAGTGTCGAACGTGACGCAGTCGAGCGAAATGCGTTTGTCGTAAACGTGATCGCGCTGGAGCGTGTGCACAAGCACGTTGAGCGCCTCATCTTCATTCAATGGGTGCGACTTCGGGCGCGCTTGACCGAGTGCCGGCCAGAGAAGTGCAACCGCGGCGACGACCTTGACGAGCGCGTTTTTGCTCATGCGCCGAATCTCTCAGGAACGCACGAACCTAGGAAGTATTTTTCAGGAATGGATTCCTGACGTTCCTTGAACGGTTGCTACAGGTGCGGAAAGCGCCAGCGGTGGATGAAGCGTTCGGTGAAACGGGCTTTGCGAAACTGGGAGTCGTCCGGCCAGAACAAAATCCGGACGTGATTGCGCGCGACCGCGAGAACACGCCCATCCTCCAGCACTTCGGCCACGCGAAGATAATCCACCAGGTTGTAATAGTAGAATTCGCCGCGATCTGATGGACGGACGTCGCGCGCATCGGGCAAAAGTTGGGTAGAGATTTCGCGTCGTGAGTAAACGACGGGAGCGCCGATGGCGAACGCGGCGCGGGACAAGAGTGAAGTTTCAGAAAGAAATGCGACGGCTGCGGGAAGCAGAACCAGAACCGAAAGAATAAGTAGGACAATCATGTTGATAAAATAACGAGCAGTTGGTGTGCCGATGAAGACGGTGATTCGAGACGCGGTCGGATCTCGGGCGAATTAGCAAAAAAATAAAACTGGAACCGGCCTAACAATTCAATTCAACGGCCGGAAGGTTGCACGTTTCCTAGCCATGGCAACCGGAATGTTTCTCCTTGCGACAGCTGATCAGTCGTTCGAGAGAACCTTCACGACCTTTTCAATGGTGTTCCAGTTTCGTACGGTGCCTGGCTGACCAATGATTTTTTCGATTTTGCCGAGGTAGCTGATCGCTTTCATTTCCCGGCGATAAACGCCAAGAACGAATCGGTCCGGAATACCGATGATCTTCAGCAGCCATTCTTTTTCGGGCGGGAGACAAAGCGGCAACGTTGGGAGTTTTTGAGGCCGTTTGTGTAAAACGCTGACGAATCGCGTGATGTCGGGACCTTGCGCCTGTCGCGCGAATGGGTTTTTCTTGGCAAGGTCGACAATCGATTTCGCGGAAACGATCATGATCTCGCATTTGAATGATAGTTTCTTGGCGATCGCCGCGCGGAGGGCGGATTCGCTCACCTTCGCGCGGACCACGAACGTGCCGACTGCGCCGATGTTCACGATGTCGAACTTCTTTAACTGCTTCGCGATCGCCGCTGGCTTGCACTGATTTGCGCCACCAACATTCATCGCGCGAACAAACACCACCGAGGCCATGATGAAAGTAAGAACGAAGGATCGAGGCTTAGGAAGCGAATTCCAAAACCCCAAAGCGCGTGCTACAAACTAGGCCATGATTCTTGCAAGCAATCCGTGCGATCGTGATTTCGTCAGCTTTCATTTGCGCGGCCGTGAAGTGACGCGACTCGAATCATTCAGCGACGCAGTGTTCGGGTTCGCTCTGACGCAGCTGCTCTATCTCCATGCCTGGCGTTTGCGGGACGCGCTGGAGTTAAACGATGTCGAACGATTCGATACCCACTATCTGATCGTGCGGCTTTCGACTGTGGCTGCGATTGGAGTTATTGCTGCTGCGCTCGCGTGGGTGCCGGCTTTGCGAAATTGGAGCAGCCTCATTTATTTTCTTTTGTTTCCGGTGTTGCGCGTGTCGCGAATCGTTCACCGTCGACGGCGTGAGGCATTTCTAAAAGAGTAGTGCAACGAATCGTTTCGCTTTTGCCAGCCGCGACCGAGATCTGTGGCGCGCTGGGGTTGATGGACAACGTGGTTGGAGTTTCGCACGAGTGCGATTTTCCGGTAGAAGCGAACGGGAAGCCGCGCGTCACGCGGTGTCCGATCCACAACGCTGATCTGACCAGCCGCGAAGTCGATGAGTGGGTGCGGAACGCGCTGCACACGAACGGCACGATTTACACAATCGACGATGCTTTAATGCGCGAGCTGAAGCCGGACGTGATTCTGACTCAGAAGCTGTGTGACGTTTGCGCCGTCGGCTACGGAACAGTGGCGCGATTGGCCGAAACTTTGCCCGGCCCGCCGCTGGTCGTAAATCTTGAGCCGACGAGTTTGTCGGACATCTTCGAAGACATTGTGCGCGTCGCGCAGGTCTGCGGGGTCGGTGCGCGCGGGGGGGAACTCGTAGGCAAGTTGTTGGCCCGAGTGGAATCCGTCCGTCGCCGAACGAGTAAGATCGACAATCGACCGCGCTGTTTTTTGATGGAGTGGGTTGATCCGCCGTTTTGCGCCGGTCATTGGGGACCTGAACTGGTGGAGATAGCTGGCGGACACGACCCGTTGGGCCAAAAACATCAGCGGTCGGTTGAGATCAAATGGGAAGCCGTGTCGCAAGCACAGCCGGAAGTCATCGTTCTTGCGCTCTGCGGATACGATGTCGATCGAGCACGTCGCGATTACGAATTCCTGAAAAGTTTTCCCGGATTCGATGAATTGCCGGCGGCCAAGAGCGGTCGCATTCACATTGTCGATGCGAACGCGTATTTTTCACGGCCGGGTCCCCGAATTGTCGACAGTCTGGAAATTCTCGCTGGAATTTTGCATCCGAAAGAATTCCCGGAATTTACTTTGAGGAACGAGTCCTCGAAATTTGGGCGTGTCGTGGACAACCGATCAAATGATCGTTGACCATTCCGACCGCTTGCATCAACGCATAGCAAATTGTCGATCCAACAAACTTAAAGCCGCGACGTACGAGATCGCGGCTCATCGCGTCGGATTCCGGAGTGTGCGCCGGCACCTGACTCATTCTTCGCCAGCGATTTTGCTTGGGCTTTCCGCCGACGAAACTCCAAAGATAACTATCGAAGCTTCCAAATTCTTTTCGGACAGCGAGAAATGCTTTCGCATTCTGAATCGTGGCGGCGATCTTCAATCGGTTCCGCACAATTCCGGGATTAACGAGGAGTCGCTTCACGTCACGCGCGCCATAACGCGCGATTTTCTCCGCGCGAAAGTCGTCGAACGCTTCGCGATAATTCTCGCGTTTCTTGAGAATCGTCGTCCAGCTCAGTCCGGCTTGCGCGCCTTCAAGAGTAAGAAATTCAAAGAGCTTTCGATCGTCATGCACCGGCACGCCCCATTCTCGATCGTGATACGTGATATTTGGCTCAACAGCAGCCCAGGGACAGCGTGGCATTTGCTCAGACCAAATTCGTCTGAATAAATTTCGGCGAAGCGTGGATGTCGATCTGTCGAAGCATGGTGTCGCCTGAGTTCACAAATCGATGCGGCGTGTTCGCGGGAACGACTGCAATCGCGCCCGCTTCGGCTTCACATGTTTCGTTGCCGATCGTGACAGTCGCGCGCCCTTCGATCATGAAAATCGTTTCTACATAAGGATGAGTGTGGAGTGGGGGACCTTTGCCCGGCGGCGCGCTCACGATATAAGCCGAAATCGGCGCGCCATGGCGTTCGCCGTGAAATTCGTGCGACATTCCCTCAAACGGCAATTGCTCGGTATTCAGGAAACTCATTGCCGAATGTAAGGCGATAACGGAATCTTGGCGACTCTTCCGAAAGAGTGAGTCTGGACTGACACGAAGGCGCGGCAGAAATTTGTAACGAAACCGCGCAGAATCCGTCAGATAATAATGCCAGGGATTTCTTTAGGGTGGGGGGACGCTGCTGCGTTCCGAAGAAAAGACGTTGCAAGGGAGCACGCGCTAGTTCGCGATCGCGTCGCCGATCGCTATCAACCGCAATTTGATGGACTCAGGGCCCTCGCCGTTATCACTGTGATGGTGGACCACTTCAGCGCTGACGTTCCCAATTTTCCATTGCCGGACTGGATTCATCTCGGCGCTACCGGCGTCAGGCTCTTCTTGGTGATGAGTGGATACTTTATCACCGCCTCGTTGCGTCGCGCGCGCGAACGGATGGAGGTCCGCTCAATTTCCGCGTCCAAGACAATCGGTAATTTTTACTTGCGGCGAATCCTTCGGATCGGACCGGCATATGTTGCGTTCACGGCCATCGCGCTCATTCTCGGTGTCGGTTCGGTTCGCCAAAATTGGCCGTGGGTTTTTACCGGGACGGTGAACTGGATGATCGCGTGGAGGGATCAGTGGCCGCTTACCATTGCCCATCTCTGGTCTATCTGCGTACAAGAACAGTTTTATTTGTTTTGGCCGCTTCTGATTTTGTTTTTGCCCAAACGCTGGATACTGCCGGCGATCATCTCGGTCGCTATCGCGGGCGTCGCGTTTCGTGTCGGGTGCGTCATGTTTTTAGTCCCAACGATTGCGCGCTGGGTCCTGCCCTTCGGCAGCCTAGACTCGCTGGCAGCGGGTGCGGCGCTCGGCTGGTGTGGAGGAAAACTGCGCGCGACTCGCGTTAGCTGGTTACTCGCGCCGATCTGCTTGTCGATGTTAGCGCTCGCGGCTGTTTTACGAAACGCAGATCCCGCGCAGCTCAAATCCGTTTTGGTCGAGCCGCTTGAAGCCGGCGCGTGTGTTATTTTGGTCGCACGGACGGCGACCGGATTCGGCGGATACGCGTCGCGTTTTCTTGGCATGCCCGGTCTCGTGTTCGCGGGTCGAATCAGTTACGGCCTCTACATTTATCACATTCTTGTGGCGATGCTGGTCCCGCGGTGGCTGCCGGCGTCGGCGCGGTTTCTGATCACGACGCCATCGTTACGCTTGATGTTGTTCGGAATCGGCACGCTGCTCGTGGCGGCGATTTCGTGGCGTTTTCTCGAGCAACCGATCAATCGCCTGCGTTCCACAGGAACACGAAACGCTCGGGGATTTGCCTCCGACCATGAAGAGCAGGCTCCCGTCCCACAGGCCAGCTGGCAACCCGGACTTGCGCAACAAAGTTAACCGCAACATGGCTTGGCCTTTGCTCCCAAACGCGTGGACGTGAAGAACTTTCTCATAGGCGCTTGCTTGGTCGCGGTTGGCGTTTGGTATCTTCACCGAGTCGCCGACGATCATGCGCGGGCGCCGAAGCCGGAGGAGCTGCCGAGCGGCGAAATCGTAGTCGCCAATGCGCCAGACGGGTCGCTGAAAGAACGGTGGCCGGGTTCGACGCCTGCGCCCGTGCCGGCGCATCGATAATTTCTCAGCCGCGCGAGATCACTGTCCGGCTGCCAACTGGGGTTTCGCGGTTGCAATTGGTTGGTAGAACCGCAGCGCTTCGATGTCGCTGCGCAATTCGCGCAACGGGTACAAACCTTTCGTCGCGCCCGCGCCCGGATCTTGGACAAGATAATCGAAGCCGACTTTGCCTGCGATTACGACAAAGTGGGTGATACCATTTCGCAATCGAACTCTCACGATGACAGGATTTCCGTGCTCTAGATTAGAATCGATCAGCGCGTAAGACGGCAAATCTTCGTAAACGTGCCGAACGGCGTCCGGCGCAAACCACGCGGCGCGGTCCCAATAAAGCCAACCGCGGTCGGTGTAACCGCCCACGCTGCTGAGGTACCAGTTCAACTGCTGAGGATCGACATCGATACCGTAGAACTTGAAAACCATCGCCGCCGCGGCGACGGCGCAACCTTCGCCGCCGATTGTCCCGTTCTCCGGCACGCCGCCAAGCGGATCATCGTTCCATTTTTCGTCACCCTGGCGGAATGATGGCACTGCGAGCTCGACGCGATGGAAAAAATAACGACCGCCTCGTGGTGAGATTTGACGCCGCCAATTCCAATCGACCTCAACAACGGCGACGCCAAGGAGAACAAAGACAGCACCAAAAACGAGCGGCTTCCAGAGTTTCAAAGTGAGAGTGAGTTGCGTACTAACCCCACAAATCTCGCGAGGGCAAACCGATCTTTCCGTTTTGATAGGTGAGGCCGTTGTCGCGGTCATGAACGAGCAGAAGCGGACCGTCAAGATCGACATAATCGGCGATGCTGGCGAGGACGCGCGCCGGCGCCATGCTTAACGACGTTCCAACCATGCAACCAATCAGAAGTTTAAATCCATGTTCGCGCGCGTGTTGGCACAAGCGCAGCGCTTCAGTGAGTCCACCGGTTTTGTCGAGCTTAACGTTGATCATTTCGTAACGTTTTTTCAGCTGTGGAAGGTCTGCTGTGGTGTGGGAACTCTCGTCCGCGCACACTGGAACCGGGTGATCCAGCGTTTCCAGAACGTGATCGGCGTCGGCCGGGAACGGTTGCTCAATCACTTCCACGCCGAGCGCTTTCAACTTTGGCGTAACGTTTTGATAATGCTTGGCCGACCACGATTCATTTGCGTCGACAAACAGTCGCGTCTTCGGAGCTTCTTTGTGGACGGCTTCAACGCGTGAAAGATCGACATCGTCGCCGCCGAGCTTCAATTTCAGGATCGGCAGTTTACTCGCGGACTTTGCGGCGGCGCCCATTCGGTCCGGCGAATCCAAACTGATCGTGAACGAAGTCTCGATTTCCGCTGCGCTTCGAATGTTTGCGAGTTCCCAAACGCGTTTTCCGGAACGCTTTGCTTCCAAATCCCAGAACGCGCAATCGAGAGCATTTCGCGCCGCGCCTGGCGGCAACAAATCTTGCAGCCGTTGTCGATCAAAATTCTTCTCGCGCTTGATCAATTCGATTTGGCTGAGCACAGAATCGGAAGTTTGTTGATAACGTCGAATCGGTACGGCTTCGCCGCGGCCAAGCTTTCCAGCGTCGTGAATCGTAACGACGATCACGCGCGTTTCAGTTCGGCTCCCGCGCGAAATCCGAAACGTCTCCTTCAACGGCCAGACTTCCTCGCGCGCTTCAATTTCCATCCAGGCGTAAGGAATGCAGGAATTCGCTTCGAATCAACAGATGCCGAGCAAACCCTTGGCTTTTTCTACGCTCTGAGGATCGCCGAAGAACTGAAACGCGAGCCTGCCGTTGCGCTTTTTCAGGACAATGCGCAACAGGCCGAGCTCCTGGCCCCGAAGGCGTTCGAGGAGGTCGTGTTTTGTCTGTCGAAGCAGATTTCGCTCAAACAACCGCGGTTTGAAACCCATCTCTAGCCGAACCATGCGCGGCCGATCGAAGAGCACGAAATACGCCAGTCATCCGCGCGTCGTCGCCGTGTTTTCGAATCTCCAACGGTTGCGCTGTTGTTAGCTCAATCAGGGTCCAGGTGCAGGCGCTGGAGGTGCCGGGGCTGGAGGTGCGGGGGCTGGAGGCGTAGGGCCTGCGGGTACCGGCGGCGCTTGACTGCTCTTTTGCGATTGAACGCCAAGAACGTAGCCGGCGAGCGTTCCGAGCAAACCAATCACCGGAGTGATTTGCGAATTTGAAAATCCGGTAACGACAAGAAATAC
>WNFR01015345.1_pt1 | contig 11808 bp, 11 predicted proteins | sample 5400221 | NCBI WGS metagenome assembly WNFR01 (sample SAMN13153357, study PRJNA577476) | soil metagenome | isolation source: 40 cm soil under Madrone tree | place: USA:California | collected 2016-06-14 | reverse complement strand
AAGCAAAGGCGTGACGTCTTGTCCGAGAGCCGGATGCGGGAGATCTGCATGTCCGGTTCGATGAGCGGGATGTGGAAACGGAGCCATGGTTGAACTATTGAGGCACCGCCAGACGAAAGGGGCGGGAACAGATAGGTTCCACCTAACGCCACCGCGCCACATCTCGACTCTACCATCAGGCGAAGTAACAGGAGCCTGCACGTGACGGCCGCTTAAAGGCTGATGGCGGGCACAGGGCCAAACATGCGAGCAGGGCCGCTCAGTGCCATGTGTGAACTTTCGGTCGACGCGCAGGCCCTTTGTCACGACCACTTCCGTGGTACTTACGTGGCGGTGGAGAAGCCGTCCCAGCATCAGGAGCGGACATCGTGTCGCCTGGCTTTGGTCACACGGAATCTCGTTCGACGAGCGGTCCCTCGACCTTGACCTGCAGAGGCTGACTTGCCGGACGGGTTGCCTGATCAATGAGGTACTCCGCCGCCGTCGCACCCATTTCAAGGTGTGGCAGGACGACGGTGGTGAGCGCAGGGCGCATGAATTGCGCTATTTCGCGGTCATCGTAGCCGACAACCGCGACGTCGGACGGAACACTGAGGCCGCTCTCGCCCAAGGCATCGTAACACCCCAACGCCATCATGTCGTTCGCGCAGAAAATCGCGGTCGGCGGCAATTCCAACGTCATCAGTTCTTGCGTTCGCGAATAGCCGGTCGAAGGCTCCCAGTTGCCCGAACGCACCAACTCCGGATCGAAGGGAATGTCGGCTGCGGCAAGGGCCTGCCGGTATCCCTTCAAGCGATCGCGCGAGGCATCCATCCACGGCTCCCCGTTGATGAAGCCAATACGCCTGTGGCCCGCTCTGACGAGACGGGAGGTTGCCGAAAATCCGCCAACGATTTCGGCCGGGACCACGGAGGGTAACGAGCGATCGGCGACATAGCAGTTCAACAGCACAAGCGGCTTCTGGTAGAAGACCGGCTGCGGCTCTACACGGCGCGTGCTGATGGTCCCATAGATCCATCCGATTAGCGGCTGCGAGAGCATTTGCTTGATCGCCGCCTGCTCCATTTCGGGATCGCCTCGCGTAACCGCGACGCTGATTGTGAGTCCATGAGCCCAGGCCTTTTCGCGCGCGCCATCCAGCGCGATTGCCATCCAGGGATCGGTCGAAAGCTCGTTGACCAGGAAGCCGATGGCGGTAGCGCCGCCCCAGGCCGCGGCCTTCGCGCCGCGGCGTACAAGCCGATAGCCGAGCCGGTCCGCCGCCTCCTGGACCCGCCGCCGGGTCTCGACCGATAGGCGCGCGCCGCTCGCCTTGTTCAGTATGAGCGAGACCGTCGTTTGCGATACGCCCGCCGCCAGCGCGACCTCGGTCATCGTTGGGCGACGGGCGCGCGCCGCCGGGCGAACAACCTTGGCTGGAGCGACGACATGTTTGGTATGCGGTGAGGGTTTCGTCTTGTCCATCAGCTTGCGAATGTGAGAGGGCCAGAGCGACAATCAACGGCCGCGGGCATCGCAGCATGTCCATTATTACCAATTTAACATATTGATCTGACAACCTTATCAGCGCGGAATTAGCGTTTCCATTGACAATTATTATCATCGATGGGAACCTTTCGTCGATAGGGTCGGCTCCGCGGGATCAGTTGGCGCGGCAACCGACGCATCGATCAATCCCGGGAGGATCCACACATGCTGATTACCCGCCGCCGTCTTCTCCTTACGTCCGCCTTTGGTGCCGCGACTCTGCTTATCCGGCCCGCCTTCGCAGCTCTGCCGACGCTCAAGAAGAAGGACACCTACAAGGTCGGATTCGCGCAGACCGAAAGCAATAATCCCTGGCGTCTCGCTGAGACGGGCAGCATGCAGTCAGAGTCCAAGAAGCTCGGCTATCAGCTGGTCTACACCGACGCAGCCGGCTCCGCCGCCAAACAGGCCGCCGACGTCAACAGCATGATCGCTCAGGGCGTGGACGTGATCTTCCTGCCGCCGCGCGAAGACAAGCCGCTTGTGCCTGCGATCATGAACGCCAAGAACGCCGGCATTCCCGTTATCCTCATCGACCGCGACGTCGATCATTCTCTGGCCAAGCCCGGCGAAGACTATGTGACCTTCATCGGGTCCGACTTCATTCAGGAAGGCAAGCGCGTCGCCGAATGGTTGATCAAGACGACCGGCGGCAAGGGCACGATCATCGAGCTTGAAGGCACGACCGGCGCCTCGCCCGCCAACGATCGCAAGAAGGGCTTCGACGACACCATCGCCGGCCAGCCGGGCATGAAGATCGTCGCCAGCCAGGACGGAGACTTCAATCGCGACAAGGGCCGCCAGGTCGCCGAGACCCTGATCCAGGCGCACCCCGAAGCGAATGTGATCTACGCTCACAACGACGAGATGGCAATCGGCGCCATTGCGGCGCTGGAGGCAGCCGGCAAGACGCCGGGAAAGGATGTGCTCATCGTCTCCATCGACGGCGAGAAGGACGGCGTCCAGGCCATCGTGGACGGCAAGATTGGCGCCATCTGCCAGTGCAGCCCGCTGTTCGGCCCGATAGCCTTCAAGACCATGCAAGCTTACGCCGACGGTAAGTCGATCCCGCCGTTCATCAAGAATGAAGACAATTTCTATGACAGCACGAACGCCAAGCAGGAACTCGCGAACGCGTTCTGATTCTTCGTGCTAAACACCCTCTCCGTCCGCCGGCGGAGAGGGTTTTCGGGGGACCATGACGACAGACGATCCTGTCGGTACGGGAACGCCGCTGCTCTCCATGCGGGAGGTCAGCAAGCGTTTTGCGGGCGTCGCCGCTCTGTCCGGCGTATCGCTGGAAATCGCACCCGGAGAAGTTCATGCCCTGGTCGGGGAGAATGGCGCAGGTAAATCGACCCTGATCAAGGTACTGACCGGCTACCATCGCAAGGATGCCGGCGACGTCTTGTTCATGGGGCAACGATTTGAAGTCGCGTCGCCCCAGGCCGCGCAGGCCGCGGGCATCAGCACGATCTATCAGGAGATCAATCTGGTCGGGCTCCGGTCGGTGACCGAGAACATCTGCCTCGGCCGCCGATTCCGCCGATTTGGCTTCGTTGATTGGCCCGCCATGCATGCCGAGGCGCGCCGGCTGTTGAAGCGACTCGATCTTTCCATCGACGTGCGCCAGCCCCTCGACAGCTTTTCGATCGCCACCCAGCAGATGGTCGCGATTGCCCGCACTCTCGGCTTCTCCTCCCGGCTCGTCATCATGGACGAACCGACGTCCTCGCTCGACGATCGCGAAGTCGCGGTTCTCTTCGGCGTAATCCGTCAGCTGAAGGCCGAGGGCCTTTCCATCATCTTCGTGAGCCACAGGCTCGACGAGCTGTATTCCATATGCGACCGCGTCACGATCATGCGCGACGGCCGCACGGTCCTCACCCGGGCGCTGTCGGGAATCGGCAAGCTCGAACTCGTTGCCGCGATGCTGGGGCGGGAATATCGCTCCGTCGAAAAAGAGGGCGCCACCGCGTTCGGACACAAGGCGCATGGGTCGCACGCCTCGCTGCTGTCGGCTGAAGGTCTTGCGCACGGAAACCGCTTGCGCGATGTCGGCTTCGAGGTTGCCAGCGGGGAAATCGTCGGCCTTTCCGGCCTTCTCGGCGCCGGGCGCACGGAGAGCGTGCGACTGGTCTTCGGTGCCGACCTCCCCGACCGCGGCGCCTTGCGCCTGAATGGTCGACCGTTCGTTCCCCGCGAGCCGGCCGATGCCATCGCCGCCGGCATCGGTTACTGTACGGAGGATCGCAAGAGCGAGGGAATCGTGCCGGATCTTTCGGTGCGCGAGAATCTGACGCTGGCTCTTCTTCCGCGACTGACGAAACGCGGCATCGTGGACGAGAAGGCGCAGCGCCGCGTGGTGAATCGCTTCATCGAGCGGTTCGGCATCAAGTGCTCAAGCCCGGAACAGGCGGTGCGCGAGCTTTCCGGGGGCAATCAGCAGAAGGTCCTTCTAGCGCGCTGGCTCGCGCTCGATCCACAATTGCTCATCCTCGATGAGCCGACGCGCGGCATCGACGTGGGTGCAAAGGCGGAAATTCAGAAACTGATCCGTGAGCTTGCCGATCGCGGGCTCGGCGTATTGATGGCGTCATCCGAGATTGAAGAGATCGTCGAGGGGGCCGATCGCGCCTATGTCCTGCGCGATGGCCGAACGGTCGACTGCTTTGCCGGCGAGCGGCTGACCGCCGAGGCCATCCTCTCCGCCATGGCACACGGGTCGGAAGCCCGCCACGGGGCCGGCGACGCCGGCAATGGTTGACCGGGGAGTGCCCGCCAATTTTGGCCTCTCGTTCGCCACTGTCGAGCGCCAGGCAGCGCTTCTTGCCCTGATCGCGCTGATCCTGTTCAACGCCGCCGTGACGCCGCATTTCGTCTCCCTGCGGACGTTCAACGTCAACATGACCCAGGTAACGCCCATCGTGATCGTCGCGGTGGGTATGACGCTGGTCATCGCGACGGCGGGCATTGACCTCTCGGTCGGGTCGCTGATGGCCGTGGCAGGCCAATTGGCCCCGATCATATTCCTCGGCAAGATCGTGATGCTGCCTTACCCGGTTGCCATCGTGCTGGCGTTCATCGTGCCAGTCGTGGCGACCGGCTTGCTCGGGTTCTTCAACGGCGTCCTGGTCAGTCGCTATCGCATCCAGCCAATCGTCGCGACCCTTGTGTTGTTCATCGCCGGGAGAGGCATCGCGCAGGTCCTGACCAACGGAAATCTGCAAACTTTTCGTGAGCCCGGTTTCCAGTGGATTGGCCTTGGCCGCGTCGGCGGCCTGCCCATCCAGATGCTTCTCATGCTGGCCATCGCCGCCGCGGCCGCCTGGGCTCTCCGCCGCACCCTGTTCGGTAGGCAGGTGCTTGCCGTCGGCGGCAACGAAAGAGCCGCGCGCCTGACCGGCATTCCGGTCGCGCGGGTGAAGCGTCGCGTCTATCTTATCAGCGGCCTCTGTGCCGGTGTGGCGGGGCTGATTGTCGTGGCGATCAACTCATCCTCCGATGCCAACCAGGTCGGCATTGGCATGGAACTGGACGCCATCGCCGCCGTTGCGGTCGGCGGCACGCTCTTCGCCGGTGGCAAGGCATCGGTCATCGGCACCGTGATCGGCGCGCTGATCATCCAACTGGTTCGTTATACGCTGATCGCCAACGGCGTTCCCGATGCCGCCGCCCTTGTCGTCAAGGCGGTGCTGATCCTTCTCGCGGTCTGGGTGCAGCGCCGGGGGAGAACCGCATGACGCGCGCCGCTGCGGCGAGCCTGGCCGGGCGCTACGGCGTGTTGGTTGCGTTGCTCCTGCTGATCGTCTTCGGCGCTCTGCGGTACGACCACTTTCTCGGCTCCTTCAACGTCCTTTCACTGCTCCGCTACAATTCCATGTTTGTTCTGGTGTCGCTGGGAATGGCGTTTGTGATCATGACCGGCGGCATCGATCTTTCCGTCGGAGCGGTCGCGGCGCTTGGCAGCGTGGTTGCAGCGCTTGTCTCGCCGTACGGCCCATGGCAAGGCCTGATCGCGGGCACCGCTGCGGGCTTGGTGGTCGGTTTCATCAACGGCTTGATCGTTACTCGGTTGCGCCTCTTCCCATTCATCACGACGCTGGCGACCCTGCTCGCGGCGAAGGGTACCGCCCTCCTCCTTTCCGGCAATCAATCGGTCGCCGTGTCTTACGCCAGCGGCTTCACCGACATTGGCCAGGCCGATTTCCTCGGGTTTCCGATCCCGGCATGGATTGCGCTGCTCGCTTACATCACAGGCTCGATCATCCTCAATTTCACGGAGTTCGGCCGCACCGTGCTGGCCGTGGGCGGCAACGAGGATGCGACGCGCCTGATGGGCCTGCGTGCCGACCGGGTCAAAATGATTGTCTACACGATGAGCGGCACGCTGGCCGGCCTGGCCGGCGTGATCCTGGCGGCGCAGTTTGGCGCGGGCCAGCCCATCGAGGGCGTCGGTTGGGAGCTGTTCGCCATTGCGGCCGTCGTGGTTGGCGGAACGTCGCTGATGGGTGGCAACGGCTCGGTGGGTACGACGCTCGCGGGAGTCCTCTTGCTCGGCCTCATCTTCAATATTCTCAATTTCGAGAACGGTCTCGGCTGGATCAGCCTTTCCGCTTACTGGCAATCGGTGGTCCGCGGCGTCTTCCTGCTTGTTGTGGTGGTGATGCAGGCCAAGCTCGTCGCACGTCAACGCGCCGGGCATACGTCATAGAAATCATGGGCTTCAAAAGAGCCGACTCTGAAACAGGACAGTGGAAGGGGCAGCGCATGCCAGCGATTCGTTGCGGATTGATCGGCGCGTCGGTCATTGGGCGCGAGTGGATGATCGGCGCTATTCACGAGGCCGGCGGCGAAATTGTTGCGGTAATGAGCACCGACCCGGCCCGCGGGCGCGCCTACGCCGAGGAGTTCGGCATTGCACTCGCGGTGACCAGTCTCGAGAATCTCTTCGCCTCGGGAAACGACGCGGTATACATGGCCACGACCAACGAACGACATGCCCATGCAACGCTCGCTTCTGCTGAAGCGGGCGTCCATGTCTTGTGCGAGAAACCGCTCGCCACTGGCATCAAGGACGCACAGGCGATGGTTGCCGCCTGCGAGAAGGCCGGCGTGGTCCTGGCGACCAACCACCATTTGCGTAAAGCCGCTACGCACCGCGCCGCCCGTGATCTCATTCGGGCTGGGAAAATCGGCCGTCCGCTATCAGCGCGGGTTGTTCACGCCGGGTATTTGCCGCCACATCTACACGGCTGGCGGCTGACCAGCGCGGCGGCGGGAGCCGGTGCTATCCTCGATTTGACCGTCCATGATGCTGACCTATTGCGCTTCATCCTTGACGATGAACCAGTCGTCATTACTACCCTCAGTCAAAACGGTGGGCTTGCTCGGCCGGGCATCGAGGACGCTGCCCTCAGCCTCATTCGGTTCCGCTCGGGCCTGCTCGCCCACCTTTTCGATGGCTTCACCACGAAGTACGTCGAAACCGGAGTCGAAGTACACGGCTCCGACGGCTCGCTCGTTGCGCGGGACTGCATGTCGCAGACACCCCGAGGAACGCTGGTGTTTCGGACGGCGTCGGGCGAGGAGAATATTCCGCTGGATCATCAGAACTATTACGTTCGCGGCGTCCGCGCATTCCATGAGGCAATGCGCGGCAAGGGCTTGCCGGCGGCGACCGGTGAGGACGGTGTCATTTCACTCGCCGTTGCGCTCGCCGCGCTTGAATCGGCCAAGACAGGTCGGCTGATGGCGATCAACCCTAATCCATGATTTGGCGCGTCGAACCGGCGCGAGTGTGCAGGCCGCAACGCGAGTGAACGCCGAGCAAGCCTTATATGAGGAAGGCAAAGTCAAGAGGGTAGTATCAGGGGGCATTTGTTGATCCCCGATTGTTAAAGTCGGTATCCAAGGTCTGAGCCCGACTGCCTGACATCCCTTGTGCTTTGCGCCTGCATCGCCTTTTTGCCCCGCGTCGGGTCGGCCCTTGCGGGCGAGCCGTCGGACTATGGCGAATTGAACAAGCAGATCGCCAAGACCAGCTTCATATGGCTGAAGAGCAGGAATTCTGACCAACTCGCCGACGATGCCACCACGTTCGCGAAGGCCGCCGGACTGAAACCGGACGCTGTCATTGCGCTTTATCCGACGCTCGGTGGCTTCGCCATCGAGATGCCGCCCGCGGACGCCCAGAAACTCCTCGACACAAATAGCTTCGAGGCGGGCAAGGTCGACCATGTTTCGGCCGATGGCGTCGTGACTGCGTTCAGCGACATACCACCGGAGGCTGCCTGTGCCGCCAACCCCGTTTCGCTGCCGGCTGCGGGGGCAGCACCCGCGAATATTGTCCGCGTCGGGGGACCGGTGGGTACGGTGGCCGACAACGCCAGCAAGAACGTCTGGATCATCGACAGCGGAGTCGACAACGCCAGCAACGAGATCAAGCTGGACACGGCCAACAGCGTAACTTGCGTCAATAAGATCAACGGCATGTACAAATGCGTGTCGGGCGACGTGAGCGATGTTCTGGGCCATGGAACTGCGGTCGCGGGAATTGTCGCAGCGAAAGGAATGACGACCAGCATCGTTGGCGTGGCGCCGGGCGCCAACGTAATCGCCGTCAAAGTGTTCGACAACCGCCCGCAGCGGGACATGACCATTCCGCAACTGGGCTTGGACTACGTCCTGCACCACGCTGAGCCGGGCGACGTCGTCAACATTAGTTGGGGCGTGCAGTGGGATCTGGACATCAGCAATCGGATCGACGTCGCAGTTCGCTACATGGCCGATGGCGGCATGAAGGTCGCCGTGGCGGCGGGTAACATGGTGCTGGATCCGGTGGCCGCCGCCGCGATTGGGCCGGGGTATGCGGAAATGATAAGCCCTGCCCGCTCCGGCGCCTACTTATCAAGCCAGGTCATCCAGGGACATCTCAAGCCAGGTCATCCAGGGACATCGCGGCGAGGTTCGGACAGTCTCTGCGGTCGATGGATCGGACACATTCTGGTTCCGGCGGCCTACGGCGGACAATACCCCGCCGGGCGTGCCAACTGACGCCGCCTGGGGCTCATTCATCGGCAACGGCCTGCCTGATTTTGCCGAACCCGGCGTCGGCATCATGTCGCTGTGGCTGCACGGGGTGTCAGGCGGCCCCAACATGGCCAATACCTGTACGGGCACCTCCTTTGCCGCGCCCCATCTCGCGGGAATACTTCTGGAGGGTACGCCGGTGGCCGACGGCAGCGCAGCGGAAGACCCAAGCGCTGCAATTCCCGAAACTAACCCGCTGCAATACGACTCGACCAAGCAAGATCCAATCGGCAAGTGTTGTGCCAAATAGTCGGCAGTGCAGGCCCCCTGTGCGGCACCCTCTGGGGCCGCCGCAAAGGGCTGAAGCCGACTGGTATATAGCCTCAATCCACCCATTTTGGTGGCGCGATCGCGCCCAATCGCGAGGGCGGCGCGGACCACGGATGACCTGAGCTTGCGGACGTTGTTTTCGATGGTCTCGGCGACAGCATCCTCGCTTTTCTTGATGGCCTTTGGTAGCTCATCCACTGCGTCGGGGCCGCGCTCGACAATAAGTTGGATCAAGCTCATGTCGTCGAATGCGGAAACGGGCATGTAGATGCAGACGGGAAGTGGGCCGCCGACCTTGGACATGCAGACGGGAAGTGGGCTGCCGATACTCTCGAGATGTTAGCCGCCAATATGACCTCGGCACAGATCGAGAAGGCACAAGCCCTCGCCGCTGAGTGGAAGCCGACGACCGGCCAGTGACCCTTCTAGGGGCCTACGCTACCCCCTACGCGATCCCGACAGGTTGCAACCCCCGCAGGCGTACGCAGGGACTCCACCAGCGCAGATCCTGGCCTTGGCGCCGACAAAGGTTCGGGCCAATGACCATCCCCCGGTGAGAACGGATCTAATTATCAAGGTCGCCAGAGTTGTCCAGCATGATACGTTGGCCACCGTGCCAGATTGGCGCTTGAAGTGCGGGGGAAATCAAATGAGTCGGCACGTGATCATAGCGGTGCTGCTCCTGACGATGCGCGGGGGCGCTGCCGAAGACGGTGTTGTCGGCGAGACGCGGGTGAAGTCCAGGAGTCATCAATCAGACCGCAATGGACCGCAGGTGTGCGCCCAGTGGCCTGTTTGCTAAAGTGACCACACCATCTCCAAAGCGCTCCCCGGTACCAGCCGAATTTCGCGGCCAGGCCCGCAAATTTATCCATCGAATGGCGGCTGCCGAAACCATGGCTCAGGAGGCTGCGAGAGACTGGGTCGAGAAATTGCGGACGCTTTATCCCGGCCGGGTGCCGAAGGGTGCCATGCATGAGATTGGATCGAAGATCCGCATTGCCATTGGAGACGGAAACCGTCTTCTGTGGATTGAATACGCCAAGTCAGCCCAACAGGTTCGGCGTACCGTCGACATTCGCGTGGCCACCGGGGAGTTCGGGAGAGGCTCAACAGCTCAACCCGATCACTTTTTCTACAAAGAACGTGATCTACAGGTTGGTGCTCTTATCGCGCTCTTCGGCCGTAGAAAGTTTGAGTGGAAGCTAAGCTCTGGCGAGGTGTCCGTTGGTTTCCATGCTCTTGGACGGCGCCTTGAACGAGGAGGTCTCGCGGCCGACCGGGTCATACTTGAGGATATTTCGCTGTTAGCTCGATGGTACGGCGTCGTTGTGGTGGCGGCTTTCGAGCACTTTGAAAGACTTGGTGTCATACCAAAATTGCCGTTAGACCTAGCTCTTCCGTCGGTTCATGCGGAGGGCGCTTGGGTAGGAACACTTGATGTCGTCGAGAGCGTCCTTGAAAACAATAAAAAACACGTAACTTTGGCGATTAGGACTTTTCTCGAGCCATCAATCTAAGCCATTGAAATTGTTGGCGTCCCCGACGGGAGGCGGTACCGGGATTTTTGCGCTGATTATATTTTAATTGGATCAAAGGGTTAGCAAGGGCGCGCAGTTTGTCTTCCCCACACGCTTACCAACAAGCGCCTCGGACGCGCACTGAGCGTGATAAGGTAGCAGCCAGCCTGGAACTTCCGGGCCAGAGTTCATCCACCGATGTCGTAATGATTGAACTTTGTTTTCGGTTTGCAAGATTGTTGAAGCGCAGACCCGTTCGGCGCGGCGAGCCAGGCGCCCATACAAACAAAGCAGAAAGAAAGTCCATGGACAAAGAGCAAGACGAAATATTGCGGGAAAAGGAACGGTACGAACGCGAGGTGGCGATCTTCAACGATTACGCGTCACAGTTCGGCGTTCCTGGGCTAAACACATTCTTTTGGTATCATTCCGTTGATCTGAAAGACGGCATCGTGACGCCAGGCGACTACGACTATCGTCATTCACTTCACGCATTCCAATTTCCGGACGACATGCGCGGCATGAAGGTTCTTGATGTTGGGTCTGCTACCGGATTCTTTGCGTTCGAGTTCGAGCGGCGAGGAGCGGACGTCTATTCTGTGGAACTTCCCTCGCTGCTTGATTGGGACATGATTGCCAGCGAGCGCGACCAAATTGTCAGACATTTGATGGCATATCATGACGCTTCTTCGCCAGAGGAGGCTTATCGGCGACATCTCAATGGCCCTTTTGAATTTTGCCATCAACGTCGAAACTCATCGGTAAAGCGAGTTTACTCTACAATCTACAATCTCAGGTCAGAACTATTTGATGGACAGAAATTTGATGTTGTTTTTCTCGGAGATATCCTTTTGCACCTCTTTGCCCCGCTGATGGCGCTCAATGTGATCGCGCCGCTGTGCAAGCACCAATTGATTGTCACTTCGGACGTTATGCCCGGAATAGAGGCCCCGCTTTTACAATTTGTGGCTGCCAGTCAGGATGCGCGCTCATGGTGGTCGTTCAATCGTGTCTGTTTGGAGCAGATGCTTCTTCGTGTCGGTTTCCGGAATGTTGTCGATGCCGGACATTATTCCGGAGTGATGCGGCGACAATGGATCCGATATAACCGCCTCGTGATGCACGCCACTAGATAAGACCCCCCGGCCGACAGGCCGCACCCAAGAATTTTACCCCCATCCGGCCGCCCGCTCAGCCCCCTGGTCTTGGCGTCGCGGGCGGTGGCGCGCGATTCCAATAAGGCCGGTTATGGAACTTTTGTAAGCGTTTGGTGACACCCACATTGCGGTGATGGTCAGGGATTGCGACGATTCGGTCCTGCGAACGATGAGCGGGATAAGGACCAGTCCTATGACGGTCATGAGATGAGTCACTCTGCGAAGGTCGAGATTGTGACCC
>WNFR01006657.1_pt1 | contig 11808 bp, 9 predicted proteins | sample 5400221 | NCBI WGS metagenome assembly WNFR01 (sample SAMN13153357, study PRJNA577476) | soil metagenome | isolation source: 40 cm soil under Madrone tree | place: USA:California | collected 2016-06-14 | reverse complement strand
TGATTGCCTCACGAGTCGGCGGTTTTCGCTCAGTCCTTTTATCCTCTGCCGTCCTCAGCTTTTCCACATCGCCATCGTGCTAAAACCCTTGTGAAATAGGGCTTCTCGCAGTCCCGCGAACTGTCAACCTTTTTCGCGGCAGTGTGCGCTAGCGCGCACTGCAGCCCCTCACGGAAGTCGTTGACAAATTTTTCTCGCCAGTTAGAATACGCGGAGTTTTTTGCAACTAGAATTACATCATGAGCCCCGAACTCCTCGACCCCGTCCTCTTGCAGACCGACTACCCCGAACTGGAACTGCACGCCAGCGGCAAGGTCCGAGACGTCTACAATCTCGATGGCGAGCATCTGCTGTTCGTTGCAACTGACCGCATTTCCGCCTTCGACTACGTCTTGGCCACCGGCATTCCGCATAAGGGCCGCGTGCTGACCCAAATCTCTTTGTTCTGGTTCGACTTTCTTAAGGATCTCACTCCGAATCATCTTGTGACCGCCGACGTGAACCGCTATCCAGCTGCCATTCGTCAGCACACCGGCGAACTTCGCGGGCGCTCAATGATGGTCATGCACGCGGAAATGTTTCCGGTCGAGTGCGTGGTGCGCGGTTACCTCTCCGGTTCTGGATGGAAGGAATACCAGGCAAGCGGCAAAGTGTGCGGCATTCAATTGCCTGCGGGATTGAAGGAGTCCGACCAGTTGCCGGAGCCGATCTTTACTCCTGCAACCAAAGCTACCACTGGCCACGACATCAATATTTCGTTCGAAGAGATGTGCAAGCTGGTCGATCCCAATCTCAGCCGGCAACTTCGTGATATCAGTTTAAGGATCTACAAGAAAGCTGCGGACTACGCTCGGCAACGCGGTATCATCATCGCCGACACCAAGTTTGAATTTGGTCAAACCGGCCAGGGAATCACGCTTGCCGATGAAGTTCTCACCCCGGATTCTTCACGTTTCTGGCCGGCCGACACCTATCAACCGGGCAAAGCGCAAAATTCTTATGACAAGCAGTTCGTAAGGGACTATCTCGAACAGATTCGATGGAATAAACAACCGCCCGCCCCCGCCCTTCCCCAAGAAGTTGCGCGGCGGACGAGTGAAAAATACCTGGAGGCGTATCGTCAACTGACGGGACGCGAGTTGGAGATTTAGCCACCAGCGCTCGGGAGCGTGCGCATGAGCGTTGCGGACTGGGTCATCCTTGCATTTTTGTTGTTTTCGGTGGCCACGGCCGCCTGGGAGGGCTTTTTTTATGAAGCCTTCGGGCTGGCGGGACTGGTTGTCGGCTATCTGGTTGCCGCGTGGCAGTATCGGCGGCTGGCGGATTGGTTGGAAACATTTTTGAAGCAGACGTGGCTGGGCGACATCAGTGCGTTCCTGATCATATTTTTTGCGGTCCTGATCATCGCTTCGCTGCTTGGAAGGCTCACACGGCGCGTAATGAAGGCGGCCGGCTTGACCGGAATTGATCGGACGCTGGGTGGATTGCTTGGTTTGTTGAGGGGCAGTCTGGTGGTCGCGATTGTGATGGTGGCAATGGCTGCATTTGCGCCCGCTGCGCGGTGGCTGGCAGGATCGCAACTGGCGCCGTACTTCATGGTCGCAGGCCGGGCCGCCATTTGGTTGGCGCCGACGGAATTGCGGCAGAGGTTCGACCAGGGGTTGGACTATCTGCGGCACACACAGATGCCGCCCGTGACGCCGGTCGTTCCACCGAGATAGTTCGTTGTTCATTATTACTAATCAAGATTCGTGAGTTGCGGAAACGAGGGAACGACGTGAAAGATCAACTGGAAGCGCTCATTTTCCAAATGGTTCGCAGCAACATTCTTTATTCTGAAGCAGTCCGCGAATTCAAGAAGCGGTTTATTGTCACCGTGCTCGAAGAAAACCGGGGCAACCAGTGCAAGGCGGCGCGGGAATTGGGCATGCATCGCAATACGCTCAGCCGTACCATGCAGGAACTGAAGATTGACGTGCGCCCCCTCCGCGATGGCGCAAAACGTCCTCCGCGCAGCGCCCGGGCCCTTACCCTCGAGCGCAAGATCGTTCGCTAGACCGCGAAACCAAAAATAAGGCGGTCCCGAACGGGACCGCCTTTTCTGTTTTCAGGTACCACCTTTTAATGTGCCGCAGGCTTCCGGCGCACCGGCGCCTTCTTGGTCGGAGCGGCTTTCGCCACGAGCAAGTGGCCCTCATTCATGGTCATGACAAACGGCTTGGGCACATACGAAACCGGGGTTCCCTCGAACTGAAGGTCCGTGTCTGGCTTCGGCATCTGCCGGGGTGGAATCTTGGCGGCCATCGTCAGGTCGATGTCGGCTCGCTTCGCGTCGATGTCATCGGAACTCCCGGCGAGCATCAGGTGGGACGGCGACTCGATGCTGATGATATGAGCTATCATCTGCAGCGGTTTGCCCTTCAGAACGCTCCAGACTTTCTCCGCGTCTTCAGGCTTGCCCTCGGAAAGGCATAACTGCCACTCCGCAAATGGCATTTCCTCGACCTTCTTCGTCTTGAGCAGATCGGCGCACTGATCGGCCGGTGTCGGAGGAATATATTGCTTGATGGCGAAATCGGCCGGAGGCAACGTCGTAGTCGCAGCCATCGCGAGCAGTTCGTTCCAACCGTCCTCAGCCCCGTGATACTTGACGTACTTGCTCTTTCCGAACTTGATCACGTCAGCTTTGGCCTTGGGGTCGGCAATCAGGTTGGCGGCGCGTGCGATGAAGAAAAGCCCGTCCACCGGCTTCTCCGTCGGACCCGGCGTGAGGTAGGCCAGCGCCAACGGATAGATATTGTTCGCGTCTGTCGGATCGGCCTGCACCGCCGCCCGGAGGAACTGTTCGGCTTTGGCGTAGTCCTTGTTCTGATACGCGCTCATACCGACCGCGCCATTGAAAATCGCACCGGCCTGCGTCTTGAACTTCTGGTAGTCGGCGTCCGAAACGCCCTCGGGCTTAGGGGCCGTCGGCAACAACTGCAGGCCCTTCTCGCCATTCTGAGCCGCTTCGGCCAAGTCCTGTGGAGTTTTCGCGCTAATCCGCTTCCCGTAAGCCATCAGTACTAGAGCTTTCAGGTTGTTCGGATTCGCCTGCAGCAGTTTTTGCGCAGTCTCAATCACTTTGGCCTGATTGCCAGTCTGCTGGTAGGCGTTCATCAATTGTTCCAGCGCCTCTTCCTTCATCACCGTGTTCGGGTATTGCGTGATAAAGGCCTCGAAACCGCTGATCTTGGCCGCTGGATCCTGCTGCCCGAGCGCGCCGATGTAGGCGTTATATTCGGCCGGATCCTTGATCTCTTTTTTCTGCTGCGGCGCAGCCGGCGCAGGCGCCTGACTCTGCGGTGCCCCGGCTGGTGCCGGGTTCTGCTGCGCTGGCGCTGGATTTTGCACTGGTGCTGGGTTTTGCTGCGCCGGCGCGGGAGTGGTTTGAGCGACGGCGGTAACGGCGGCTACCAGCAACATCGCGAGAAAAATCTTCTTCATTTCCTGTGGCTCCTTAACTCTTCGGGGAAGCTGGAATCAACATCTGACCCGGCGCACCGAGCTTAGTGCCGGGCTTCACTGATCAAAAAAGGCAAAGTCCCGCGAATCGTAGGCCGCTTCTAAAATGTAGTGCGGCCGACGATTAATACGGTGTGCGGATTATAAGGATGTCATCCCGCTAAGGCAAGCCGTTTGCTGACCTTAGCTCCTCCTGACTTGTTTCGATGCGTAAACTACCAGAGGGGGATGGATTTGCCGCCCTCCCCTCCTCTAAAGCCCTACATCTACCACAAAGGAGCCGCCCCCGATGAAAGCCGCATCAAACTCCTCCCTGGCCGGGCAAATCGCAGTCGTAACCGGCGCTGGACGCGGCATTGGAGCAGCCATCGCCACCACCCTCGCCGGCATGGGCGCCCACGCAGTTTTGTGTGGACGCACCCGCGAACCGCTCGAAAGGACGAGCGCAACGATTCACAGCCAAGCCGGCCAGAGTTCCGTCATGCAATGCGACGTCGCCGACCTTCACTTAGTGGAATCGGTGGCAGAGCACGTCGAGCGAACTTTCGGACGGCTCGACATTCTCGTCAACAATGCGGGTATCGGCGGTGGGTCCAGCCCATTACATCAACTTCCTCCCGATGTCTGGGACACCGTAATGAACACCAACCTGCGCGGTGTGTTCTACTGCATCCGCAGCTTTGCGCCGCTGATGATCCGGGGACGCACCGGCCACATCATCAACATCTCATCGCTAGCGGCCAAAAATGCGCTTCCGAACGGTGCCGCTTACTCCGCCTCAAAGTGGGGACTCAATGGATTGACCTATTCCGTGGCTGAAGAGCTGCGGGTCCACAACATTCGCGTCTCCGTAATATGCCCCGGATCGGTGCATACGGATTTCACGCCACATGCGGGAAAGAGCCCTGAGAAGATGCTCCAACCAGAGGACATTGCGCACGTCGTCGCAATGATAGTGACCCAAGCGCCGCAGTCTTTCGCGAGTGAGATCCTGCTGAGGCCGACGCAGAAGCCTTAGCTGCTCGTCGCAGAGCTTCGCGAAATCATGGTCATCAATAGTGGCAAGAACGACTGGCTGGTAGATAAACTTCCATAGTCCCGTGTCGCAGACCATTTTTCACTCGCCAATTGTCGATCATACCTGGAGTATGCACTTATGAAACGCATTCACAAAGTGGCCGTACTGGGTGCCGGCACTATGGGCGCTCGCATCGCCGCGCATTTTGCTAATGCAGGAGTTCCTTCTCTGTTGTTGGACGTGGTTCCGGCCGACGCCGACGGAGCTGCACGCAACAAGATTGCCGCTGCCGGACTGGAAGCGGCCAGGAAATCGAAGCCGGCAGCGTTCTATGAGCCATCCCTCGCACGGGTCGTCACGATCGGAAATTTCGAAGACGACCTGAAGCGACTCGCCGACGTGGATTGGATTGTCGAGGCCGTAGTCGAAAATCTGGAGATGAAGCGATCGCTGTTGAAGAAAGTCGAAGCCATTCGCAAGCCTGGAACGATCGTCACCACCAACACCAGCGGGCTTCCGGTAGCCAAAATTGCAGAGGGTTTCTCCGAAGACTTCCGGCGTTCATGGTTCGGCACTCATTTCTTCAACCCTCCCCGCTACATGAGGCTCATGGAGCTCATTCCCACGCCCGATGCCGATCGTAAGCTGATGGAAGCCGTCGAGCATTTCTGCGATACGCAGCTGGGCAAAGGAGTCGTGCTCGCCAAAGACACGCCGAACTTTATCGCCAACCGCATCGGAACTTTTTCCGTGCTCAACGTTATGCGGCTGATGCAGGAAATGGACCTGAGCATCGAGGACGTCGACGCGCTCACAGGCCAGGCCCTTGGCTGGCCGCGCTCCGCGACCTTCCGAACCATCGATATGGTCGGCCTCGATATTCTCGGGCACGTAGTATCGAACATGACCGGTGCAGGTGTGGGGCGGGCGCCCTCGCCCGGCGCCCTCGACGAGCGCAGCGATCTGAAGTTGCCAGAGTTCTACCACCAGATGCTCGAAAGGAAATCCCTGGGCGACAAGACGAAACAAGGCTTCTACAAGAAAACCAAAGACGCGGCCGGCGAGGATCAACGTCTCGTGCTCGACTGGAAGACGCTGGAATATCATCCGCGCCAGAAAGCAAAGTTTGCGTCACTCGAAATGGCGAAAAACGTGGAGGCGACAGGCGCGCGCGTGCGCATGCTGTTGGGACTCGATGGCAGCGCTCCCCAAAAGGGCGATAACGCCGGCGCATTCTTGTGGGCCGCGTTGTCCGATCTCTGGACCTATTCCGCGAACCGCATTCCTCAGATTTCTGACTCGATTGTTGAAATCGATCGCGCGATGCGCATGGGCTTCAACTGGGAACTTGGTCCCTTTGAATTGTGGGACGCTGCGGGGGTGGAACCGACCGTCGCTCGTATGAAGAAAGAAGGGCGTCCGGTCGCCCCCAACGCCGAGAGTTTGCTCGCCGCAGGACAGAAATCCTGGTACGCGGACGACCCAACCGCCAGCTCCGGACGCAAGTACTGGGATCTGCCGTCGGCCGACTGGAAACGTGTCGGTACCCCGCTGGGCATGTGGTCCGTCGAGGTGGCGAAAAAATCAAACGGCGTCGTCAAGAAGAATGCCGGAGCTTCGCTCGTCGATCTCGGTGGAGGTGTCGGATGCATCGAGTTTCACTCGAAGATGAATGCCATCGGCGCCGACATCGTCTCGCTGATCACGCAAACCTTGAAGCCGGGCGGCCCAGGAGACAACTTCGACGCCTTCGTCATCACCAACGACGCGCAGAATTTCTCTGTGGGCGCGAATCTGATGCTCCTGTTGATGTCGGTCCAGGAAGAAGAATGGGATGACATCGATCTCGCCATCCGCCAATTTCAGGGGATGAGCCAGGCCATCAAGTTTTCTCCCAAGCCGGTGGTGATTGCGCCCTTTGGGCTTGCCCTCGGGGGCGGCTGTGAAATCTCCCTGCATGCCGCCGCCCGCCAGCCTCATGCCGAACTCTACATGGGACTGGTCGAAGTCGGTGTCGGTCTGCTCCCGGGCGGTGGCGGGTGCAAGGAGATGCTGCTGCGCGCCGTTGATAGCGCCACCTCCATCCGTGGGGATGGACGCGGCGAATCGGTTGAAATGATGGAAGCGATGAAGAAGATTTTCGAAACCATCGCCACCGCCAAAGTAGCGACGGCAGCGCATGAAGCTCGCGGCCTCGGATTCCTGTCCGGCTCCGACCGCATCACGATGAATCGCGATCGTGTTCTTTTCGAAGCGAAAGCCCGCGCTCTTGAACTCGTGCACTCCGCCTATGAGCCTCCGGTAATGCGCACGGATATTCCAGCCCCCGGGGAAAACATTCTGGCCGCCCTCAAAATGGGTGTGCACCTCATGCGTCAGGGCGAGTTCATCAGCGACCACGAAAAGAAGCTTGGCAACAAGATTGCCGAAGTTATTTGCGGTGGCAATGTCACTCCCGGGACTCCCATCAGCGAACAATACCTACTCGACCTGGAGCGGGAGGCGTTCAAGTCGCTCTGCGGAGAGAAAAAGACGCAGGAACGAATTCAGTACACGCTGAAGACCGGGAAGACGTTGCGAAACTGAGATGGAGCGTCGATAGCGCCGAAAGCTCTTCCAACTTCCACGGTAATCCGAGAAAATACTGAGAGCATTGACCACTCCACACATCGCGACTGCACCGCCGTCTGGCTTCCGAAGTCACGTCAAAAACATTTCGCAGCAGTCCTCCATGTTCTTGCTCGGGACTTTGTTCACGGCTGCAGCGGGATATTTTTTCAAAATCTATCTGGCGCGTGCTTTAGGTGCAGAAGCACTCGGCGTCTATGCTTTGGGGATGACCGTGACCGGACTCGCCGGCGTTTTGGCCGCCGGGGGATTGCCTCAGGCCGCAAGCCGGTTCGTAGCCGTCTATTCCACTACGCGTGAGTTCCGAAAGCTGGGCCGTTTTCTTTGGTCTGCGATCATTGTCCTCCTGGCGGCCAATGTACTCGTTGGCGTAATTCTGCTGCTGCTCAAGTCGCCGATCGCCGAGCGTGTCTACCATACGCCCGCCGTTGCTTCGTACATGCCGTTTTTTGTCGTGATCATGGTGTGCGGAGCCCTCACCGCGTTCTTGGGACAGGCTCTGGCGGGCTACAAGGACGTGACCCGACGCACGATCATTACAAGCTTCATCGGCCAGATCTTGACCATAGCGTGCACAATCGCGTTCCTCACATTGGGATTCGGTTTCAGGGGATACCTCATCGCTCAGATCGTCAGTGCGGTCACTGTGCTCGTGCTTTTGGGCCGAACGGTTTGGCGGCTCACTCCGCCCGTGGCTCGTCCGCCTTCGATCGGTTTGCCGATCCTGGAGCGAGAGATTGTTTCCTTCTCGGCTGTGCTATTTGCCGTACAAGGGCTGGAGTTCCTGACAACGCAGGCCGACAAAGTAATGATCGGCATTTATTTGAACGCGCGTGAAGTCGGTATCTATTCGGTTGCGACTGCATTGGTAGCGTTTGTGTCGATTTTCTTGCAGTCGATCAACCAGATCTTTGCTCCCACGATTGCCGAGCTGCACGCCAGCCGGCAATCCGAATTGCTTTTGAGTGTTTACCAGACTCTTACGAAGTGGGTGTTCGGATTAACGATGCCGTTGGCGTTTGTGATCATGATCTTTGCACGGCCCCTGATGGAAATCTTTGGCCGGGAATTTGGCGAAGGCTGGCCCGTTCTTGTCATTGCGACTCTCGGGCAGCTGATTAATTGTGGCGTTGGCTCCGTCGGACAACTTCTGTTGATGTCGGGCCACCAGCAAAAGATGGCGCGCGCGCAGGTCATCGCTGTAAGCATCGGTTTGGCGATCAACTGGCTGCTCATTCCTCGCTTGGGCTTAATCGGTGCCGCAGTCGCGGCAGCCGTTACCACCGGGCTGCTCAATGTACTTTGGCTGCGAGAGGTAAACCGAACATTGTCTCTTCATCCCAGCCGACGGGGATACGTTTCGCTGCTGCTGCCCGCACTGGCTACCCTCGGTGGGGTCTGGTTCGTGCGTCATAGTCTGCGCGCATCCCACCATGATTTCCTGATCGTGATCGCTGGACTGATTGCAGGCTACACGGTCTTTCTGCTTTCATCTCTTGTGGTTGGTCTCGACGTCAACGATCGCATGCTGGCGCGAAGCGCTTGGGAAAAAATTCGTGGCTCCTTTGGAACAAATGACGCTTAGACCCGAAAGAATTTGTGCCTGTTCACCCGCCCCTTAGAATCATCGCCTGCATGTCTCTGGAGTTCTTCACGCCCAAGGATCTATCTCCCACAATCATGCAGGAGATCGTCTCGTTCCTCGATAGTCAGACAACCAGCCATCCCTTCCAGTTTCCTCAGTGGTCGGGGGCAGGCTCGTGCTTGGCGGTGCTGCGTGAGTCCGATCGGATTCGCTGGTTTGCCAACTGCGGGACGCACTTTCCGCTGGGAACTCGCTTGGCGGCGCTGCGTGCCCTGACTGTAAATCGCGGGCCGGTCTGCGACGATCCTGAACTTTGGCGCGCCATCTTGGGTGAATTTGCCGAGCAAATGCGTCAAAAGCGATTCATCTATCTCGATGCCGCGCCTGATCGGCTGGAGACCCCAGCATCCGATCGCATTTCAGGATTTGGCCCAGGCTGGAATCCCCTGGGAGAGGGCCGCGTCTCGCTGCGTTTGAACCTGTCGAAATCGGAGGACGAACTCCTGGCGGGGCTGCGCAAGAATACTCGCTATGACGTGCGTCGCGCTGAACGGGCTGAAGTCAAGGTGGAACCCTCTCACGGGCCTTCCGACGCGGACGAATTCTTGCGCTTGTACAAGAGTCTGGCTAAGCGAAAGGGATTTTCCTCGGATCCGGAAGATCACGTACTCGGCATCATCCGTTGGTTGGAAAATGATCCGGCGCGCGGAGCTCTCCTACTCGCCCGGGATGGCGCGGCGGTCGTAGGCGGCGCCGTGATTGTGCGCTCGGGCAAACGCTGCTGGTACGTTTGGGGAGCGAGCGACAAGTATGACCGGTTCAGCGCCGGCCAACTATTGCAATGGCGAGCTATCCTGTGGGCGAAGGCGAATGGCTGCACCGAGTACGACTTCGGAGGCTACACGCCCGATGCGATTTCAGGCCCTGCGTGGTTCAAGGAAGGCTTCGGCGGAGAAACCGTCCGCTTCGTTCCCGTTCTCCGTAACGTGTTCCGGCCTCGATGGTACAGACTCGTCCAGGCCCTTGCAAAAGTGCGGTGATTGGCTGTCGGGCAGACGATCACTCGCGCATCATCCACTCCGCTAAGAACCGGCGCATTTATTCTCTAACTCAATTAGTCTGGCTCAACGCTCGATCCACCGAAAATGAGCCCGCCCCACGCAACAGCAGCACGGCCGCCATGGCAATTGCCATCAGGTGGTATTCGATACCCTCACCCTTCTGGTTGTTGGCCCAGTTCATGAAAAATCCATTGGGCAAATGGACCATGAAAATCGCGCCGACCATGAGACAGGCGATACCCAACGCGGGGATGCGAGTCAGAAATCCGAAGATTAGCCCAAGGCCTCCGAAGAACTCAGTGGCGATGATCAGGTAGACGATCGGCGCGGGCATACCCATGTGCGTAAAGGCTCCCACGGTCCCGCTTAAGCCGAAGCCGCCGAACCAGCCCAGCAATTTTTGAGCGCCGTGCGCGAAGAATACGACTCCCAGCACCAGCCGCAGGATCGTCAATGCCACGTCATTGGAAGTGGATATCAGTTTCTTGAACATCGTCTCCTCCGTTGTGAGTGGAACGCAATGTACTCGTTATAACAACGATATTGCAGAATTCGATTCCCGGCGTCGCCGATGGATTCAATTCTTCTCAATAGTGCGGACCACGCGCTCCAACGACGTTCTCTTCGACTACGCAACATTCGGATGCCAACTCCGGCGCCTGGGCACAGCGCTCGTGCGGCGTATAATCTTGCTTTACTCCCAAGGATGGTGCAATCGATTATGTCCGCAGTCAATAGCAACGTGGGAAACGGCAATGGCGGCAATGGCGTTAGCGCGGTCCTCAAACCACGCGCGGAATGGCTAGCCAAGCGCCGTTCGGAGAACCGCGACGGCAACTTTTCCCAGATGCACTATGCGCGCCAGGGCGTCATCACCGAAGAGATGTCCTACATTGCCTATCGCGAAAAAATTGCGCCCGAACTAGTTCGCGACGAAGTCGCCCGCGGACGCATGATCATTCCGGCAAACATCAACCATCCCGAACTGGAACCGATGTGTATCGGCGTGGCGTCGCTGTGCAAGATCAACGCCAACATCGGGAATTCGGCTGTCACGTCCAATGTTGAGGAAGAATTAAAGAAGCTCCACACCTCAGTGCACTACGGTGCGGACACTGTGATGGATCTCTCGACTGGCGGCGGCATTCACGAGATTCGCGAAGCCATTCTGCGACACTCGCCTGTACCGATCGGGACTGTTCCAATCTACGAGGCGATTTCGCGAGTGAAGCGCGTCGAAGATTTGAACGCCAGCGTGATGCTGGAAGTGATCGAGGAACAGGCCGCGCAAGGCGTCGACTACATGACGATCCATGCCGGAGTACTCATCCAGTATTTGCCGATGGTTTCGAAGCGCATCACCGGCATCGTGAGCCGCGGCGGCGCGATTCTCGGCCAATGGATGGCTTATCATCACAAACAGAATTTTCTTTACGAGTGCTTTGAAGACATCTGCAAGATTTTCGCGAAGTATGACGTCAGCTTCTCTCTCGGCGACGGCCTGCGTCCCGGTTGCATCGCAGACGCCAGCGACGAAGCGCAGTTTGCCGAGCTGAAAACTCTCGGCGAACTTACTAAAATTGCCTGGAAATACGACGTGCAAGTCATGATCGAAGGCCCGGGCCACATCCCGATGCACAAGATCAAAGAGCAGGTAGAACTCGAAAACGAATATTGCTATGAAGCTCCGTTCTACACGCTTGGCCCGCTGGTGACTGACATTGCACCCGGATACGATCACATCACCTCCGCAATCGGCGCAGCGATGATCGGATGGTACGGCGCGTCGATGCTCTGTTATGTAACGCCCAAAGAGCATCTCGGATTGCCGAACGAAAAAGATGTGAAAGATGGCATCATCGCTTACAAGATCGCAGCCCATGCCGCCGACATCGCCCGCCAGCGGCCCGGTGTCCAGGATCGCGACGACGCTCTCAGCTACGCCCGCTACAAGTTCGATTGGGAAAAGCAGTTCGAACTCTCACTCGATCCTGAAACGGCGCGCTCCATGC
>WNFR01006655.1_pt1 | contig 11810 bp, 14 predicted proteins | sample 5400221 | NCBI WGS metagenome assembly WNFR01 (sample SAMN13153357, study PRJNA577476) | soil metagenome | isolation source: 40 cm soil under Madrone tree | place: USA:California | collected 2016-06-14 | reverse complement strand
AGGCCGAGCAGAGCCGCAGCGAGCCCTCAGGCGCCGGCGATGAACGAACGCAGCGAGCGCGCCTCGTATTCGACCTCGTCGAGCCGGCTCTTAACGACATCGCCGATGCTGACGATGCCGCAGAGCCGCCCGTCCTGGACGACGGGGAAATGCCTGATGCGGCGGTTTGTCATCTCGGCCATCAGGTGATCGATCGTGTCACCAGGGTCGCAGGTCACTACCCGACGCGTCATCACCTCGGCGACCTCGAGCGAAAGTAGATCAGCGCCACGACCGGTGAGGCCGTGAACAATGTCACGCTCCGATATGATGCCGTCGACGCTCTGACCGTCCTCGCTGACGACGAGGGCGCCGATGTTCCGCGAAATCAGTATGTCCGCGGCGGAGGCGACGGTCTCACTCGGCCGGATCGTCGCCACATCCCGCCCCTTGGTGCGCAGGATCGTTTCAACGTTCATGGGAATCCTCGCATTTCTTTCGCACGGCCACCCGCCGTTCCGGACCAGCCGTCGCCTCGGGCGAGCATAGGACAAAATGCCGCATCAAGGGAATAGATCTTGATGAAAGGCGCGCCCCTGCCGCGCAGCTAGACCGAGCGAGGGTTGACCACGACAATGTTACCAAAACATGCTTTAGCCTCTGCGCCGGAGCGGCCGAAGGGAAATGGGATGGAGCGTATCGCAATCGGTGAGGTTTCGCTCGAAGTGCTGATGGCGGGAGAAGGTCCGCCGCTGCTTTTTCTGCATGGTGGCGATTATTTCCAGCAGAACCGGCAGTTCATCGAGGAATTGGCGCGGCATTGGCGGGTGATTGTGCCGCGGCACCCGGGCTTCGGCGCGACCGAGCGGCCCGAGGGGTTCCGTACCGTCCACGATCTCGCCTATCTCTATCTCGACCTGCTCGATCGGCAGGATCTCCGGAATGTGATGTTGGTGGGCTCGTCGTTCGGCGGGTGGATCGCGCTCGAGATGTGCGTCCGCTGCGTCGAGCGGATCGGACGCCTCGCGCTGATCGATACGCTCGGCGTCAAGTTCGGCGGGCGCGAAGAGCGCGATATCGCCGACATCTACGCCCTTCCCGCCGAGGAACTCCTTCGGCGTACCTTTTTCGAACCGGGACGCGCTGTACCGGATTACGCCCGGCTCGCCGAAGACGAGGCCATGGCGATCGCCCGCGACCGGGCGGCGACGGCGCTCTATGGCTGGCGGCCCTACATGCACAATCCCGGTCTTCGCCAGTGGCTGCATCGGGTTCGCGTACCGACACTGGTCGTCTGGGGCGAGAATGACGGCATCGTTGCGCCCGACTATGGTGAAAAGCTCCGCCGGTCTCTGCCGGACGCCGAATTCGAGCTGATCCGCAGAGCGGGGCATTACCCGCAGATCGAGTGTCCCGGAGAAGTCGCCGACGCGCTGGGACGGTTCGCACGCTCGGAGGTGTTGTGATGCAGGTCTGGCATTTCAGCGAGATGGCGTATCACCCGGCCTGGCCGCAGCTCGGCGAATCTTATCGCGTCATCATCCCGAGCCGCCTCTACGATCCGAAAATCGGCGCCGATCTCTACCACCGCTATCTCGACGAGTGGGCGCTGTGCGACGAGCTCGGCATCAACATCATGACCAATGAGCACCACGCCACCGCGACCTGTAGCGACCCGGTGTGCACGATCCCGATGGCGATCCTGGCGCGCGAGACAAAGAAGGTGCGCCTGTTGGCGCTCGGCATGCCGATCGGCAATCGGAGCGACCCGATCCGCGTCGCTGAGGAATATGCGATGATCGATGTGATCTCGCGCGGTCGCCTCGAGATGGGCTTCGTCAAGGGCGTGCCGTTCGAGATCTCACCGGCTAACACCAACCCGGCCGAGCTGACCGAACGGTTCTGGGAGGCGCACGACCTGATCCTCAAGGCGATGACCAGCCTCGACGGCCCCTTTAACTGGGAGGGCACGCATTTCCATTACCGGCAGGTCAATGTCTGGCCGCGCCCATACCAACAGCCGCACCCGCCGGTGTGGACGCCAGTCGGCAGCCCGGAAAGTGCGATCGAGGCGGCGGTGCGCGGCATCGTGATCGGCGTCCTCAATACGGGCTGGGTCCGCACCCCGGCAATTTTCGAGGCCTATCGCAGCAAGGCCCGCGAGGTCGGGCGCGAGCCGACACCCGACCGCCTCGCCTACATGGCCTTGATCGGGGTCGGCGAGACGCGCGAGGAGGGCCGCCGTCGCGCCGACCAGATCCTCGGTTACAGCCGCACCTCCGGCATCGTCGCGCCGCAATTCGCCAACCCGCCCGGTTATGTCTCGCCGCGCGCTGCAGCGCAGATGCTGAAGGCGGGCGGAGCCATGGCGGCACGGGCGACGCGGGTCCAGACCAAGGACGGCCGCCCGATCAACCCGCGCACGATGTCGGTCGACGAGGCGATCGATGCCGGCCTGTCTTTTGCCGGCACGCCCGACGACGTCTTCGCCCAGCTTCGCGCCTTTTACGACCATGTCGGCGGCTTTGGGCACCTCTTGATGATGGGCCAAGGCGGTTTGTTGAACCATGAAGAGACGGTCGCCAACCTCAAGCTGTTCAGCAAGGAGATCCTGCCCAGGGTCGGAGTATTGGCGAAATGAGGCAACTCGCCTGGCCGGCGCTTGCCGCCTTGGCGCTAGTGTTTTCAACGGCGGCTGTCGCCGAGGGTCCGGGTAAATACACGGTCTCCGGGACCAATGTAAAAGACAAGTCAGAATATCACGGCACGGCCACTTTGACCCAGACCGGACACATGACATGGGAGGTAGTCGAAGATATTGCCGGAGATACGTTCGAGGGATTTGGGATTGGTGACGGAAAGACGATCGCGGTGGGTTTCGCAACTGACGGGTCGTCAGTGGTGGCGCTCTTTATAGCCAATCCGGATGGCAGCTACACTGGGATGTGGGCGGATGAAGGCGATAAGGATGTCAGCACCGAAACGCTCAAGCCGCAATAGCCGCCGAACGCTCCTGCGGGCGGGAGCAGGCACGCCCGGCGGTCGATTGCGACCGCCGGGTCGGACCAGGATCAGTAGCCGCGAGGTGGCGGTGGCGGCGGATAGCCCGGCCCATAGCCGTACCCGGGAGGAGGCGGCGGTGGCGGTGTTGTAACGGCGCCGGTTACGGCGCCCAGGGCTCCGCCGACGGCTGCGCCGGTAGCGGCGCCAGCTCCGCCACCCGCCGCCGCGCCGATAGCAGCTCCCGCGCCGGCACCGAGTAGGCCGCCACCGACCGCGCGCTGGGCGGGATCATAAGGGTTCGTGCAGCTCGACAATGCCGCTACCAGACCCGCGGCAACTACGCCGCGAGCGATCAACCGCTTCATCGTTCGATCCTTCTCAAAAACAGCTTTGGGACACCGGACGGTTTCGATTGGACAGGAAAGCCACAGGTCATCGGTGATAGAAAACGCATCAGCTTAAAAATAATTCCGATCGCACAGCCTATACCCTGTCGCGGTCGTGTTAATGTGCATTGAATTTCGTTATCAGAGCTGGATTTCGTTCCTAGAACGAAGTCACCTACCTGTTACGAATGAATGAAACGTTAACTGGGGAGAAATGAGAACAATACTTGGAGCGTTTGCCCTGCTTCTGCTCGCCGGGACGACGTACATGCGGTCGGCTCATGCCCAACTTTCGCCGCAAGGGTCTTATTTAGACAGCTGCGGTTGGGCTCATTTTAAGCCGGTGACGACGCCGCTGATCAGATTGTCTTCATAGAGAGACAAAGAATCGATGCCATCGCCTTTCGGCACTGGCTCAAGCGCGGCGACCAGTTCGACTAGCCGGCGTTCACCTCGCCGACAGAGCTCTTCCGCCTCCTCGATCGAGACCGCGGCGAACCGCAGCGCGTCGCCCGGTCGACGCCTTCCGACGACGGGCAGATCGGCCGAGATCACCGTGGCGATCTTGGGATACCCGCCGGTCGTCTGGTGATCGGCGAGAAGGAGGATCGGCTGCCCCGAACCTGGGACTTGAACCGCGCCGGTTGCGATCGCGTCGGAAACGATGTCCCAGCCGTCTCGATGGCGCAACAGCGGGCCATCGAGGCGCATTCCCATGCGGTCGGTATTCTTCGAGACACGGAACTCGGCATTGAGCAGCACCGTTACCGCCTCCTCTGTGAAGGATTCCTGCTGCGGGCCCAAGATGACGCGGATCGGCTGATCGCGCGCAGCATCCGATGGCCTCGGCAGTCGGAGCTCGTTTCGCTCAGGGGCCCGCTCGACCGCCAGCGGCACAATATCGTCGCGCCGCAGCAAACGCCCTTCGATCCCGCCGATCGCAGCGCGCACATAAGTGGAAGCGCTGCCGAGGACGAGCGGCACGGCGATGCCGCCCTCGACGGCGAGATAGCAGCAAGCTGATTGGCGGTCGACGACGATTTGAAGAACCTCGCCGCGCGACAAGGTGACGCTTTGGCCTGCGGCCATGACCTCGCCGCCGATCACGAGGCTGGCGCCGGGTCCGACGAGCGCGACCCGCACCACCTCGGCGGTGATCTCCAGCGTCGGCCCGCTGACCAGGATCTCAAGCACCGCCATTCCCGGGGGGTTCCAGACCAGCGCATTGGCGAGGCGCAGGCTGAACCCGTCGAGAGCTCCGGAAACCGGAACGCCGATATCCTGATAGCCGATCCTTCCGAGATCCTGCACCGTGGTGTGGAGACCCGGCGATAACACCTTTAGCCCAGCGCTCATGCGGAAATCGGTACGCTCTCGACCTTGTAATCGCGGTTCTCGACCGCTTGGCGGATCGCCGCGAAGGAAGTGGCGTCGATCGCCTCGAATGCGATGGCGTCGCCCGGGGCAAAGAGCGCTGGCCTCGGACGCTCGGCATCGAAGAGCCGAATGGGGGTCGCTCCGATCAGATGCCACCCGCCGGGGCTTTCATAGGGGTAAATCGCAGTCAGCGAGGTGGCGATCGAGATCGATCCAGCCGGCACGCGCAACCGAGGATCGGCCCGCCGCGGCAGCGCGAGCGCTTGCGGAAGATCGCCCATATAGGGAAACCCGGGAAGAAAACCGAGCATATAAATATGAAACCGAGTGCCGCTGTGCAGGGCGACGACCTCGTCCGGGGTCAGCCCGGTGATGCGTGCGACCTCGGCCAGATCGGGAGCGAATTCGCCTTCATAGCAGACGGGCACACGCCACAGCATAGCGTCGGTGCGCGGGCTGCGATTTCGATCGAACAAGGTTCTGATCGCCTGTTCGAGGCTGGCCCTGGTAGTCACCAGCGGATCGTAGTGGACCATCAACGAGCGGAAGGTCGGAACCGTCTCGACCACACCGCTGAGCGCGTTGGAGTGGATGATGGCGTTGAGGCGCAGCACCTCTTCGCTGAGCGCCCGGTCGACGCGATCGCCAAACTCGACGATTAGGGCGCGGTCTCCAGCACAGAGGAAACGCACGTTTGATCGACTTCCTGGTAGATTTAGGGCATAGGCGAGGGCGGATTTGGCAAAGGAGGAGGCATGGGCAAAACAATCAATCTGAACGCCGATATGGGTGAGGGTTTTGGTGCCTACGACATCGGTGATGATGCGGGGTTGCTCAAGATCATTCGCTCAGCGAGCATCGCATGCGGGTTCCATGCCGGCGACCCGATCACGATGCAGCGGCTTGTGACCCAGGCCGTCGCCAACGGCGTCAGCATCGGCGCGCATCCCGGGTTCAACGATTTGTGGGGATTCGGACGGCGACGCATCGACATGAACCCTCGAGAGCTCGAATACATGATCGCCTACCAGATCGGGGCGCTCCAGGCGATGGCTTGCTACGCCAATTCCAAGGTCACTCATCTGAAGCCGCACGGCGCGTTGAATAATATGGCGGCCGAGAACATCGAGCTGGCGCTCGCGATCGGACGGGCGATCAATACGGTCGACCGCAATATCATCTACGTCGCGCTCGCCGGCTCCGAGATGGAGAATGCTGGGCGGGAACTCGGGTTGCCTGTCGCCCGCGAAGGCTTCTGCGACCGGCTCTACGACGATGACGGCAATCTGACCTCTCGCAAGGTGCCGGGCGCTGTCCTCCACGACCCCGAGGTGGTGAAGGAACGCGTCGTCAACATGGTGCTGAACAACGAGATCGTGTCGCGCAACGGCAAGTCGCTCAAGCTCCTCCCCGACACCCTATGCGTCCACGGCGACGAGCCGAGCGGAGTTATCGTCGCCCGCGCCGCACGCCAGGGCCTCGAAGCAGCCGGTGTCCGGGTCGTTCCGCTCCCCGAGATGACTCTCGGCGGCGGGTGAGAGCGAGGCTGCGCGCCCAGTCACGAGACGCAAACACCCTCCATCAGCCCGGCCCAGCGGTCGAGCACCGGTAGGATTTCGTCGGCGCGAGCCGAGGGCAGGCTGACCACCACTCGCGCAACGCCGAGATCGCGGTAGCGCCGCAGCCGGTCCAGATCTTCCGACGCACCGCAGAGCGTTACCGGGACTGACCCGGGCGCACGCCTGGCCTCGGCTGCCATTTGATGGACGCGCGGCAGGAACTCTGTGACGTCGCCATATTGTGGGCGGCTTGCATGCGGGATCCAGCCGTCGCCGTAAGCGAGGGCGCGCCGGGCGGCGTACGGGAAGGCCCCGCCGACGATCACCGGCGGATGCGGTTTTTGCACCGGCTTTGGCCAGGTCATCATCGGCGGGAAGTCGACGAGCTCGCCGTGATACTCGGCCTCAGGCTTGGTCCAGATCTCCTTCATCGCGGCGACGCGCTCGCGCATCAGCTTGAAGCGTGTCGTGGACGCGGTGCCGTGGTCTCTCATCTCCTCGGCGTTCCATCCGCCGCCGACACAGAACAAGAAGTGCCCCTCGGAGACCTGGTCGATCGAGGCGACGAGCTTAGCCGTCTGGATCGGATCGGGTTGCGCAACCAGACACACTCCCGTCCCGATCTTCAACGTCTTGGTCGCCACCGCCGCGGCAGTCAGCGTGACGAACGGATCCATCGCCTCGTAGTACTTTTTCGGCAGTTCGCCTCCTTGTGGGAACGGCGTCGCACGCGAGGTCGGGATATGCGAGTGCTCGGGCGCCCATATCGACTCGAAGCCGCGCGCTTCGAGCGCCCGGCCGAGTTCGCCGGCCGACATCGAGTAGTCGGTGAAGAACATCGCCGCGCCGAAATCCATGCGGCCCTCCCGATGCGGCGCTGACGCGCCGAAGCCCTACTTAAGCGAGACGGACCCTGACCGCCTCGGGACCCTTGCGGCCCTCGGCGATGTCGATCAGTACGCGCTGGCCTTCATTGAGCGTGCCGATCCCAGATCGTTCGAGCACCGAAGCGTGCACGAAGGCATCCTTGCCGCCACTGTCCCGCACGATGAAGCCGAAGCCCTTCTGGGCATTGAACCACTTCACCGTGCCCCCTTCCTCGACGGAACTCTCAAGAGAGGGAGAGGGCATCCGGTTGCCTGCCGGGTAGGGTGACCGCCGCGGCGCGGCCGGTGCGGCCGTGCTGCTGTCGACGCTGATGACTTCGGTGACCTGCGGCCCTTTTTGCCCGGGTGCCACACGGATCTCCAGCGTCTCGCCCGCCTGCACGGCGCTGATGCCGTTGCGTTCGAGGACGCTCGCATGGAGGAAGGCGTCCCCCGAGCCGTCCGACAGTTCGACAAAGCCGAACCCTCTTTCCGGCTTGAACCATTTGACGACGGCGCGCACGGGCGGGCCGGAGGGCGTTTCGAACCGCGGTGGGGTGAAGCGCGGCGCGGCTCCAAATTCGCGGAGATGCGGGTCATAGCCGTCGTCGTCGAAATCGCGGCGTCGGGTCTGACGGAAATTCCTGTCTCTGATCAAGTCAGCTTCCTGTCGAGTCGGTTCACGGCCCAGTCGGGACCGCGGGGCCGATTGTTCCAAAAAATCGCCCCGGGCGCGAGCGGATTAATTGTGACAATGTCGTAAAGCCGCGCCGGATGCTCGGGTCCGCCGTTTCTGCCGGGTCCGAGGGTAACGCTTTAGGGTCCTGCAGGGTTCAAATCGCATCAGGCGAGATGGAAAAATCGGTCGGGTGGCAAGCTCGTGAAACGTCCGGTCGAGAAGGGGCCGACTGGCGAAACGGGAGGTGAAGGAAACCATAGCGCCGGCTCGCGGAACCAACTATATGACCCGCCGTTGAGGCTTCGATCCCTCAAATCAATCGGAATTCGGCAAGCAGGAGGTTGTTGGAATGCTCAGAAAACTCGCGGTTGCGACCATCGCGGTCGGCTTGGCGGGGGGCGCCTTGGGGCTCGGGACGGCGGCGCAAGCGCAAGCCGTGAAGGCCGGCGTTCTCACCTGCAACGTAGCCAGCGGCTTTGGTTTCATCTTCGGATCCTCGCGGGCAGTCAACTGCACCTTTGCTCCGGGGGGCGGCCCCCCGCAACACTATGCCGGCGCTATCAATAAATTCGGCGTCGATATCGGCTATGTGCAGGGTGCGGTGATCGTCTGGGTGGTGCTCGCGCCGACCACCAATCCCGGGCCGGGCTCGCTGGCAGGCACTTATGCCGGCGCCACCGCAAGCGCCACCGTCGGGGTCGGCGTCGGCGCCAACGTGTTGGTCGGTGGCTCCGGCAATTCGATCTCGCTGCAGCCGGTAAGCATCGAAGGCAACACCGGTCTCAACGTCGCCGGCGGCATCGCCGAGTTGAGCCTGACCTTCCAACCCTGATGAAAGAACGGGAGCGCGCGGCCATCTTCGCTGTCTAGTCGCGCGCCTCCGTAGCTTCCACACGGCGCTGCGCCGGGCAGGGTAGCGGGCCGCTCAGTTGCATCCACCAACCGGTGGACTGACCGTACAATGCAGGTCACATTTCTTGCCCGGCTCACACTTCCACGAAATTTCCCTGCTATTGTTCGGAAAATAGCAAACACCATTGCATTCTACATTCGAAGACTGCGGACGACTGAGCTGGCTGACAACACCCAAAGCTTGGCCGTATTTCTGGACTTGGACTTGAACTTTTCCAATGTCTTTCTGGTCGGCGGTAATGCCGCTCCCGACCTGTTGCGCGATGGTGGGGTTCGCGGCGCAGACGCAATAGGCCACCGCCAGTGACGGAATGAGAAGCCGCATCCCCGAGCTCTCCGAGTTGACCGACCGAAACTAATGCCCAAGCGCAGCCCCAACAACTCGCGGGGCAGCTTTGCAGAGGCCGCGGCCACTTTCGGGGGCGAAGCGCCTGGTGTTCCCGGTTGCCAGGTGTGAACGGAGGTTTAAGATGGGCGGCTAGGAATCGGCGATTCTCCTATGGAGGCCACGGCATGATTACGAAATTCGACAGTCTGTTCGCCGGACACATCGATATGGACAATGTCGGCTATGGTGGGATTCCGGTAAACGACCGTCGATTTCCCAACGAACACCTGGCTACCGTGTTCGATAAAGCCCAGGCGATGGCGCAGCTGATGGATCGTTTGGGATACTCCGCATTCTGGATGGCCGAGCATCATTTTCAGCGTGAGGGTTACGAGTGTATCCCCAATGTATTGATGATGGCTCTCCACCTCGCTCATGTAACCGAGCGTCTGAAGATCGGCTGCGGCTTCAACATTACCCCGATGTGGCATCCGCTGCGGCTGGCCGAGGATTTCGCTACGGCGGACATCCTCACGGGTGGCCGCGTAATCTTTGGGGTGGGGCGTGGGTACCATACCCGGGAGGTCGAAACCTTTGGCGCGCCGTTGCTCGATCAGCCGGCCAACCGCGAGCTGTTCGAAGAGCAGGTCGACATTATCTTCAAGGCTTTCAACGAGGAATCCTTCTCGCACCGCGGCAAACATTACACGCTGCCGCCGCAAGTGCCCTACCGGGGTTACACTCTCGAGGAGCTGACCGTCGTACCCCGCCCGCTGCGGCTACCGGTTGAGTGCTGGCAGCCCATTCAGGGCGGCACGGCGCGGGCCATGGACTTCATGGCGAAGCATGGGATCCAGGGTCTGATCGGCGGCGGCTCGGCCGAGGGCGGGGCGATGCACAAGGTCGTCTTGGGGTGGCAAGAGGCCCACGCCCGGCGCGGTCAGCGCCTGGAGATGGGCGAACGCCTATGTTTCGGCTTTCACTTCTACCTTGCCAACAGCCGCGAGCAGGGGATTCGCGAAGCGGCGAAATATTATGAGGAGAACCTGAAGATGTTCGGCGAGCTGCGGCTGGTGCGGGCGCTCTCCGACGAGCAAATCGAAATCATGCGCGATCCCAAACGCGCACCCACCGCCAAGCTCGCGCGGATCGAGGATGCCATCGCCAATGGCGGCGTTCTGTGCGGATCGCCGGAGCAGATCATCGACCATCTGAAGTCCCTCGAACGGCGCTACCCGGGCCTCGACCGGGTCTCGGTCAGCTTGTCGGTCGGCGTGCCTAAGGCGGTTGCGCTGGAGCAGCTGGAGTGGTTCGGAACCGAGGTGATGCCGGCTTTCAAGCAGGTGAAGGTCGCCGAGCCGGCAATGGCGAAATAACACACCATGGAGCTCCTCTCCCACACCGCGGAGAATTTGCCGTTGCGGATCAGGTAGCCAGGTAGCCGCCGTCGACATAGAGCTCGGCCCCGGTGATGTAGGAGGCCTCGTCTGACGCGAGAAACAGGACGGCGTTGGCGACCTCTTCCGGCCGACCCGCCCGACCCATCGGAACCTGCCGCAGCATCTCGGCCCGGACTTCCGGGTCGGCGGTGCGCTTCGATGAGCGCATCGGCGGCATCAGCCCGGGATGCACCGAGTTGACCCGGATGTTGTCGGCACCGTGCTGCACCGCCGCCGCCTTGGTCAGGGTCCGGACGGCGCCCTTCGAGGCGTTGTAGGCGACATGGATCCGGTGCTGGCCGGTAATGCCGGATATCGATGAGATATTTACAATCGAGCCGCCGCCGGCGGCCTTCATGATCGGAATGGTGAATTTCATGCCGAGGAAGACGCCGCGGGCGTTGACCGACATCAACAGGTCCCAGGCCGCGGTGTCGAACAGATCCTCGACCGCGCTGCCGCTCAGCCCGGCATCATTGACGAGGATATCGAGCTTGCCGAACTCGGCGAGGGTCGCGTCGATGGTCGCCTTCCATTCGGCTTCGCTGGTCACGTCGAGATGGCGGAATATGGCGCCGCCGTTCGCCTGCGTGATGTCGGCGACCACCCGCCTTCCCTCTTCCTCGAGCACGTCCGCGACGACGACTTTGGCCCGTTCGCGGGCGAAGATCCGAGCCATGCTGGCGCCCATGCCTGATGCTGCTCCGGTAATCAGAGCGACCTTGTCATCGAGCCTCATTTCGTCCCCTCCCTGCAAAGCAGCATCGATGCCGTATGCGAGCAGTCCGTCAGTTTAAAATAGATTACCTCGAACTGAGCGCTCTCCGATACCCAAGCCTCTATTCCAATGGGTCCATTTGCGCTCTGGTCGCCGCCGCGACTTATCAATCAAAAATTGGATGGGCAATTGGACATTGCTGCACCTGCAGCGAATCTGCAGCAAAATCTCGCCTACGGTTGAAGTACCCACCCGGCCGGGCGCCGTACAGGCCCGGGTGGTTGGAACGGCCGGCCTCGACGAGTTGCAAGCGCCGCTCGAAGCCACTCGTCCCGATCGCCCGTACAAAGGTGTCGACGACCGGCGCCATCGTGGCCGCCTCGCCCGGCGTGATTGCACCGCCAGCAAGCGCCGAGGTGACGCCTTCATCGCGCCGGCGATATCGGCAGCACTCTCGATCGGCGGCAGGGCGAACTTCACCGTACGCTCGCGGCATGGCGGCAGGATACGTTCGAGACAGAGCCGCATTGCGGTCGGATCTCCGACGAGCGCGAGTTCGATGGC
>WNFR01006654.1_pt1 | contig 11811 bp, 10 predicted proteins | sample 5400221 | NCBI WGS metagenome assembly WNFR01 (sample SAMN13153357, study PRJNA577476) | soil metagenome | isolation source: 40 cm soil under Madrone tree | place: USA:California | collected 2016-06-14 | reverse complement strand
TTCGCCTGACGTGCGTCTGCGCCGTCGTGCGGCGCAGGGGCAACGCGATGAAATTACGATGCGCGACCACGCCGATTCGTCGCGACCTGTGTCGCCGCTCGTCGTCGCCAAAGACGCCTGCATAATCGATACGTCGCACTTAACAATCGAACAAGTTGTCAACGAGATCATCGGCCGGCTGGAACAAAACGGCCTCCTTCCTTCCGCCGCCTGATCCTCCGCTTTTTCCGCCGTTTCTCGACGCCCTAGCGCCTTAACGCTTTAACGATGAACGTCTATTACTGGCTTGGTTACAATTTTTCTCGCCTGGTAGGCCGATTTTTTTTTCGTCTTCGCGTAATTCATCGGGAGCGCATGGTTCAAAGCGGTCCGGTGATTCTCGCGATGAACCATCAGAGTTATCTCGATCCGCCCCTCGCGGGCACTACATGCGATCGCGCGATTTATTTTCTGGCGCGGCGAACGTTGATGGACGTGCCCTTGCTTGGCTGGCTTTTGCCTAGGCTGAATGTGATCCCAGTTAACCAGGAGGGGATCGACCGCAGCGCCCTGAAGGCCCTTATCCGCGTCCTCGAGTCCGGAAATGCAGCGCTGGTTTTTCCGGAAGGCTCGCGGACCCTCGACGGCAGCTTGCAGCCCGCAGAGCCGGGGTTGGGGCTCATAATTGCAAAGACGCTCGCCCCGGTTGTACCGATGCGGATCTTCGGCGCCCATGAAGCTTTGCCGCGTGGCGGAGGTGGTTTGCACTTTGCGCCAATCACCATCGTTATTGGAGAACCGATTTTTTTTACGGCGGCCGAGGTCGAATCGCGAGAGAAGAATCTCTACAGACGACTAAGCGAGCGCGTCATGGATTCAATCGCGGCACTAGAGTTGACGTGATCGGATTTGCGCGCGCGAAATCGACATCGATACTTCACATGTGAACTCGGCACAGCGGCCTCGCGAAAAATTTCGATCGTCCCGAGTTCCAAAGAGCGCTGTTGTGCTGATGCTTATCATCGTTGGATCAATGGCGCTGTTGGCCATTTACGCCAATATTCAGCGTCTTCGACGTGACCGGGTCGAAACGGTCATCGTGAAACCGGCAACTTCACCAACGGCGCCGGCGCGTTAACTTTCGTTTGATCGGCTGCGGTCCTTTGTTTCCCTCTTTCGAATAACGAAAACAAATCGCGGTCTAGGCCATCTGCGCGGTCGCATTGACTCGCGCGTGAAGGCGTGCTCGCTTATTCGCTTAGTTCGAACAACAAGAACCAATCACAGTACCAATCCTGAGATGAAAAACCTCTTTGCGCTGCCGCTGATCATTGCCCTGGCCACATTTTGTTCCTGCCAAAAGCAGACAACCAAGGAAGAAATAAGAGCCATGGTCAAGCAGGAGGTGCAGCAACAATTGGCTGCGGAGCAGGAGGCTCAGAAGCAACAGCAGATCGAGCGGCGCCAAGCCTGGCTCGAGAACCGCAAGAAGGCGTTGGAGAAAAGAAAATCAGCCGGACCAGATGCGGCGCCAGGTTCCCCACCGGGGGACTTCGCCATTCCGCCTATCCCTGGGCGCGCCGGGGTTCCGCCGCGTGGTCTTCGGCACAGTCGTTTTGCCACACCATCATCTTTGCCGGAGGCGCCAGGCATTTCGGAAACGTCCGCGGGTCCTTCAGGAACGCCCGGCAATTCAGAATCGACATCGTCTTCGCCGGCGTCTGATCAGTCGGAAAGTGCTTCGCCCGCACCATCGCCAACATCTTCCGATGGAACGCCGCAGTAGCGGTGCGGTCGCGTGGTGAAGTATTGGCGACTTCGCTTCGCTCGGGATGGCTCAGTGTAGGAATCCGCCTAAAGCATTACTCCAACACTCCAACCTCCGATCGCTGCGCCGCGAGTTGTCGCGCGTATTCGAGGGTGTCGATGGAATCAACATTTTTGTCGCGCCGGATCGCCTTGATTCTGGGAAAGCGCAGTGCGAGTCCACTGGCGTGGCGCGTACTCGGCTGGATTGAATTGAATGCGACCTCGAGCACGATGTCCGGTTTCACTTCACGGTATCGGCCATGATCGGCGATCGTGTTCTGTTTGAAGTGTCCGGTTAACTCCGCAATCTCCTCGTCAGTCAGCCCGCTGTAGGCTTTGCCTATCGGCAAGAGCTCGCCCGTCGTTTCGTCGCGCACCGCGAATGTGTAATCACTCAGCACATTATTGCGTTTGCCATGGCCAAGCTCGGCGGCGACGACCACTACATCGAGCGTTGCCAGCTCTTTCTTGAGCTTAAACCAAAACATCCCACGGGTGCCCGGTAAATAAACGCTCTGCGGGTCCTTGATCATAAGACCTTCGTTCAAGCGACGCCGAGCCTGTTGGAAAGTTTGCTCGATCTCACTCGCGGAATGCGCGGACATTACTTCCGCTATCTGAAATTGTGGCGGTAATCGCAAGCCGCCGAGCCCTCCGCGCCGCTCGCGCAGCGGAGTTTTCAGCAACGAGCGTCCGTTCAGCCAAAGAAGATCAAAGATGATAAAAGCGACCGGCACATCTGCCGCGACGCCATCGAACAAATCCGCGCCCTCACTTTTGCGACCGAGCCGCTTTTGCAGATCGAAGAAGGTGAGTCTGCGATCTTCTTCAAAGGCGATAATTTCACCATCCACGATCAGCTCTTGCTCGAAGTTCCTTGCTTGCCTCGCCAGTTCTGGAAATTGATCGGTGATGCGCCGCAAATCGCGCGAGAAAATCTCGACCCGTTGTCCGCTGCGATGAAGCTGCGCACGAATACCGTCGAATTTGTCTTCCACATAAACTGTAGCCGCGTTGCCTGCTGCATCATAGCTTTGCGAGAGGTGTTGGGCCGCAGGATCCTTCCCTTCGACGAACCGTTCCCACACTGCTTCTGCTGTTGGTTCCGGAGTCGCCAGCATGCACTTGATCGGACGAAAGATCGATAATTCCGCGCGGTGCAATTCTTTTCGTGAAGCAAGCATTGCGGTGACGCCGATATCGCCCAGGAGCATGTGGGCTTGCTTCACTTGATCCAGCGGCATGTCGAAGGCGTGGGCGATTGCTTCTTCTACGAGTCCCTCCCGCAAGCCGATGCGCAAGTCTCTCGTGAGAATCTTGACCACGTACTGAGCCTCACGCGCGGACAATTTGGCAAGGCGTGATCGCAGCAACTCGGTCTTCGCAATGGGGCCACGGCTTCGATGCAATGCATCGAAGAAATTGCACGATTCTTCGAGCGCGAACGGCTCGGGATTAGTGCGCCCCTCCAGAGCTTCGAAGGCAGTTTTGCCGGCGTCTCCGTGCCCGTGGGCAATGCGGTGGAACTCTGCGTCGCTCAATTTCGCCGCTGCCATCATTGCGCGGTAGGTGATCGATCCTCCCACTTGCAATGTGCGCAGATCGCTCTGCGCAAAAGCGCGGCCTGTAAAGTAAGTCGCCGCGATGGGAAGCTGTTGTTGATCGAGCGTTCGCAAATAATCGGCAAGCAAACGCACCTTCTGCAGTTTTGCGGCAGTGGCGCCGATTCTTTCGCCGACCTCAGCGAATGCAAAGAATTCCGATTCGGATTGAGGAACGCGGGCATGCTGCCCGCTCTGTCCGGCATTTTGCCGGACGACTTCGCCGCGCGTTTTGCCAGAGGCTTCCGGCAACATGCCCGCGCTCCCCAGGCTCAGTTCCATTTGATTTTCTTCCGTGAGCGCCCATGCCTCGATGCCGCGTTCGCGCAAATCGCGCGCAAACTCGGCGGCGAAACCATGGAGGGTGAACACGCGCCCGGGCTGCACAAGATCGACGTAGCGAACCAGGTCGTTGTAATCAGCGTGGTCTGAGAGAGGAAAAGCGGCATCAACCTGATAGCGATAAACCGCGTTGGGATCAGTCGCCCAGCCACTGATCATCGCAACGCGTTTGTGCGGAATTTTTTCCAGCACACGCGATCGGTTTGCGCTGGGTGGACAGATGAGGACTTTTCCCGCGACATCATTCACGTTGTAGCGCACGTATTTACAGAACGATTGGCCGAGCTGTTCGTAGATGCGGGTCATCTGATAGACGGAGCCGTGCAGCATGGGCGTTAATCCTGCTCCGTCGAGCGAGCACAATATCTCCTGCGCCTTACCTAACGAGTAGCCGAGGAGCACTGGCACCTGACCATCGTCCAGTGTTTCGCGGCAGAAAGTGACGATTTGGTCAATAACTTGTTCCGTTGGCGGAAATCGATAGCGCGGCAGGCCAAAAGTCGTCTCCATGATGAGTGTGTCTGCCTGGCGCCACTCCGCGCGCTCGGCGGATTTCCCCGGACGCAGTTTGAAATCCCCCGTGTAAAGCAGCGTCTCGTCTCTCGCGAAAAGAAAAAATTGCGCCGAACCGAAAATGTGGCCGGCGGGCAACAACGTTACATCGACATCGTGCACTGTTCTTCGTTCGCCAAACGACAGTGCATGTTCTATGCGTGTCCCCGGTAGACGCGCCTGCATCAACCGAGAGGTGCGCTCCGAAACGATGATCTCATCATGTGGCGCGATGTGGTCGCTATGCGCGTGCGAGACGAATGCGAAACGCTTGGCGTCCCACGGGTCGAGCCACAAGTCCTGGTGCGACAAGTAAACGCCGCGCTCATATTGAACATCGATCACGGTGAAAATCTAGGCGGGAAACAGGGCAAGCGAAACCATGGGACTGATGCGTCCCATACGACGTATATTGACATGCGGCGCGTGAACCGGTTTGATTAGGCGATGAAATTTAGGGCTGTGGCGGCTGGGTTGATCGTTATCTCAAGCGGATTAGCGCGGGCGACGGAAGAACCCAAGATTGTCGAAAAAGCGGCATCGCTTCCAGTGGCGTTGAGCAAAGATTTCCAGTTCCGAAAGACGAAATTGTTCTTTTTAAGTGAAAAAGCACCCGTACAATCGCAGGCGCGACAGACGACAAGCAGCCTCAAACCGGGAGCGCTTTCAGGCGGCAGTACAACGTCTTCTCAGAAGACGGCGACCCTTCAAGATGTGCCTATCACGTTTGAGCGGCAATACCGGCTCTTCGGCGCCGTGACTGCGGTGGATACGCGCCAACGTTTCGGCGATTACTTGGATTTCTTTTGGCGGGCCAAGCGGCCCGCCGATCTCACAGTGCGTCTGGAGTATCGCCAGGAGAAATTGCACGAACACGTCCAGGCACAGGAGATTTCCTACCGAAACGTGCGCGGCACTCATAAAACGGAATTCAAAGTCATCGGCGATGATTACCTTGACGACGGGCGAGTGATTGCCTGGCGGTGTTTGTTAATCGAAAATGGGAGGATCGTGGCGGAAAACCGTTCCTATATGTGGGAGCAGCATCAGATTGGCTCTTTTTGAGATATACGGCTTTCTGAGTTATCCATTTCGAATCAATTCCTAGAGGTTTTCGTGAGCTGGGAAGGTTTGACAGCGTGCCTCCCGGTCTTGTATCTTATAGAGAGAAAACGTGGAGTCATCGATTCAAGTAGGGGTAAACGGTCCAACCGTATGGGTGAAAGTAGAGGGAAAAGGTAGTTTCCTGAACAGCGGCAACCTGAAGGAATTCGCTCGCGAAATGTTGGACCGCGGTTATCGGGAGTTTGTCGTTGATCTGGCGGATTGCGCCATGATGGATTCCACATTCATGGGAACAATGGCCAGCGTGGCGTTGCGCTTGAAGGAACTCGGTCGAGGTCATCTTCACGTCGTCCACTGCCGGAATCGCAGCCGGGAGCTCCTTTCCGGGCTGGGTCTGGATCAGATATTCGATATTCGTGCCGATGGCACGACTGCGCCTGAATGTGAGGCGCTCGATCGCGCGTCCAAGGATCTATCGCGAGAGAGCAAAAAACAGGAGCAAACGGAAACGATGCTGGAAGCGCATGAAGCCCTTTGTGAAGCGGCGCCCGAGAATCTTTTTCGCTTTAAGGACGTTCTCGATTATCTAAAACAAGACCTTCATCACAAGACGTCTTCGAAGTAAGCTGGCCCTGCATCATGTGGCCGACTCTTCTCTTCGGACTGCTTGTTGCGTCTGTGGCCGGTTGGATTTTCACCGCCTACTACCAGGCGCGGCGAATTCGAAGTCTGGAACGCTCCCATGAAGAAATTCAGGTCGAAGAAACGCTCGTTTTCGATTTCCTGCACGGGCTTGGCGAGGCTTTCAGGGAAACGATTCGACCTCAAGAACTGCACCGGCTCATCGTCGAAGGCGCAACGCGTATCCTCGACGCACACGGAGGCGCCCTTTATATGACTGACCGTACAGGCGGGAGACTGACTCCTGCCTTTATTTCAAAGGGGTGCCCGCCGTTAGTGGATGTTCCACTAAATATTTTGCAGCAAGCAGCCGCCACGCCTATTGCCTTGGAAAGTTATCTGCGGCTGCATTCGGTTACTCCCGGCGAGGGGATGCTGGGACACGTCTGGCAAACCGGACAGCCCGTTTGCTTCACCGAGTTCTCGGAGGCGCCCGAGTTGGCGAAATTACATGGCAGCGCTTTCGGCGCTGCGTCGGTGATGGCCGCACCGCTACGATACGGAAATCAAGACCTCGGTGTTCTCGCTCTCGCGAATGGCCCCACGGGTGCGCCATTTTCGCAGGCCGATTTCGTCGTTTTTAAATCGATCGCTGAACAGTCCGCTTTTGCTCTTTACAACGCCATTATCTACTCGATGGCGAACGAAAAAAAGCGGCTCGATCACGACCTTGAAATCGCAAGAGATATTCAGCGTATTTTGCTTCCAGCCGAAGCACCGGCCATAAACGGGTTTCAGATTAGCGGGATTAATGTGCCTGCGCGTCAGGTGAGCGGCGATTACTTCGACTACATCCGCGTCGATGACGAACGGCTCGGCGTAGCGATCGCGGATGTTTCGGGTAAAGGCGTTCCCGCCTCGCTTATCATGGCGATTTGTCGCAGCGTGTTGCGTGCTGAGGCAGCGCGAAACCCATCTCCGGCAGATGTATTGCGAAAGGTAAACCGGCAACTTTATCCCGACATTAAGGAAGACATGTTTATTAGCATGGCCTATCTCATTCTGAATCATCGGAGCGATGGCGTCACGCTCGCGCGCGCAGGGCACGACGCGCCGTTGCTCTACAAGCGACAGTCGCAAACGGTTACGCCGGTAAAATCGCCGGGAATGGTCGTGGGAATTGACAGCGGAAGTGTGTTCGATAGGCTGACTGCCGATTTCGCCGTTCCGCTCGAGCGCGAGGATTGCCTGGTTCTTTATACTGACGGCGTGACCGAAGCGCTCAATACTGAGGGAGACGAATTCGGCCTTGATCGTATGGCTCAATCGGTTCGCGCCAGCGCTACCGATGGTGCGCAGGCGATTGTAAAGAGAGTCATCGAGGACGTGCGCAATTTTACTGGTTCCCTTCCACAAAATGACGACATCACTTTGATTGCCATCCGCAAGACATGAAAAAGCCTTCTGCTACCGCTCAAAACAAAGAAACCGAACGATCGGCAGCGACATCTTCGTCTGCTGCGCCTGCCGCAGCGGATCGAAGCGAAACGGAAGACCCAACTGCCAGCTTGCAAGCCGATCTTGACAGGTTTCGTGATCTCGCGCTGCGCAGTCAGGCCGATTTCGAGAATTACAAAAAGCGCTCTGCGCGCGAAAAAGAAGAGGCGATCAAATACGCGAATAGCTCGTTACTCGAGCGGCTGGTGGCAATTATTGATAATTTTGAGCTTGGTCTGGAAGCTGCCAAAGGAGAAAGCAAACAGTCTCCGGTTTATTCCGGAATGACTCTCGTTCTCAAACAACTCCACGATTTCCTGGCCGAGAATGGACTGCAACCAATCGAGGCAGAAGGCAAAAGATTCGATCCAAACCTGCACCAAGCAATTGCGCATGAGCCGAGCAATCAATTTCCCGAAGGGATTGTCCTGCGCCAGACTCGCCGCGGTTATCGGTTTAGAGACCGCTTGCTGCGGCCCTCGAGTGTGGTCGTTTCAAGTGGACCGGGAAAATAAGTGAGGCGTCTTGCCTGCCTCGCCCATTAGTCCCAGGTCACATAGGACTTAATTCGTTACATGGCCACGAAGAAACGCGACTATTACGAAGTGCTGGGCGTCGGCCGAGGCGTCGCCGAGGAGGAAATCAAGCGCGCTTATCGCAAGCTCGCGGTGAAGTTTCATCCGGACAAAAATCCGGAGGATCCGCATGCGGAAGAGAAATTTAAGGAGCTGGGGGAGGCTTATGATGTTCTCATGGATCCCGATAAGCGTGCCGCCTACGATCGCTTCGGCCACGCCGCCTTTGCCCAGGGGGGCGCCGGTTTTGGCGGGGGTTTCCATGATCCGTTCGACATTTTCCGCGAAGTCTTCGGTCAGGGCGGATTTGGTGGGGGAATTTTCGAGACGTTTTTTGGAGGCGCCGGCCCGCGCACGGAAGATCCGCAACGCGGGTCGGATTTGCGTTACGATATGCAGATCAAGCTGGAGGAAGCGGCTTTTGGAGCTGAAAAAGAGATCGAAATCGAAAAGCTTGACACCTGCGATAAATGCCACGGCAGCGGCGCTGAGCCAGGTTCGCGTACCGTTAGTTGTCCTACCTGCGGCGGACGCGGCCAGGTGATCAGTTCGCGCGGATTTTTTCACATTTCGCAGACGTGTCCCCGGTGTCGCGGCGCCGGCAAAATCATCGAGAAACCGTGCCGGCACTGTCACGGCGATGGACGCGTGGAAAAACTAAGCCGTGTTAAACTGAAAATTCCGCCTGGCATCAGGGAAAGCTCGCGACTGCGTTCGGCGCACAATGGCGAGGCCGGCATTCGTGGCGGCCCGCCCGGTGATCTTTACGTGGTCATTCATATCAAGGAGCACAAAATCTTTCAGCGCGACGCCGATAATCTTTATTGCGAGGTGCCCATCCCTTTTTCAATCGCGGCCCTGGGCGGCGACGTCGACGTTCCGACACTCGAAGGTAAAGCGCATCTGAAAGTGCCAGCCGGCACGCAAAGCGGACAGATGTTTAAACTGCGCGGGAAAGGAATCATGAACATGAACGGACGCGACCGTGGCGATCTGCTTGCGCGTTTGATTGTCGAAGTACCGTCCCGCCTAAACGCAGAACAGCGTCGCAAGCTTGAGGAATTCGCCGCGCTTTGCGGTGAGGAGAACACACCGCTGCGAAAGAGCTTTTTCGAACGCGCAAAAGAATTTTTCCAGTGATAGGCCGCAAGAATGCCGGACGACGCTGTAAAACTGATCGAATGCCCCCGCGACGCCTGGCAGGGTCTCAAGAGACAGATTCCGACGGAATTGAAAGTACGATACCTGCGCGCGCTCATGAGCGCGGGATTCAAGCATATCGATGCCGTGAGCTTCGTCTCTCCGAAGGCCGTGCCGCAGATGGCCGATAGCGAGAAGGTGCTGGAGCAAATCGATCCGCTCCCCGATGTCGAAATCATCGGGATTGTAGTGAACGAGAAAGGCGCGGAGCGCGCGATCACAACTGGAGTGGTGACAACGCTTGGTTATCCCTGCTCGGCCTCGGAGACGTTTCTGCGCAGAAACCAGAACCAGACTCCTGAGGAGTGCTACAAAGTTTTACGATCAATCAAAACAAGAGCTGACGATTCGGGACTCGACATAGTCGTTTATCTTTCCATGGCATTCGGAAATCCCTATGGCGACCCGTGGGATGAGGACCAGGTGTCCGAGGCAATGAAAAAAATAGCCGAACTCGGGGTCCGATCCATCTCGCTCGCGGACACCGTCGCTTTGGCGACCGCCGATCTGATTGGCCGTGTGGTGCGATCGGTGACGACCGAATACTCCAATTACGACATCGGAGTGCACATGCACAGCACACGCAGCGGCGCTTCAGCCAAAGTGCTCGCCGCATACGACGCCGGTTGCCGACGCTTTGATTCAGTTATTGGTGGGCTTGGTGGATGCCCCTTCGCGCAAGACGCGCTGGTTGGGAACATCCCGACAGAGAGCGTGATCGAGGCGCTGCAACAACGCGGGATGGATCCGTCGATCGGCAAATCGCTGGAGAATGTACTGCTGATGAATTCGGATATCGCGTCTGAGTACCAATAAAGAAAATCGGGGGTGTGCTTGTCCCACAGGTCCTATTAGTCCTATAGATCGCATGTGGCACATCACTTTCTTTCGAATGGTCAAAAGGAAACGCCTCAATGCACCGCTTCTATATCTCGCCCGAGAATTGGAGCCCTGACGCGCTTGCGCTGACTGGGTCGGAAGCTCACCATGCGCGCGACGTCCTGCGCATGAAGCGCCGCGACAAACTCGTTCTTTTCAATGGGCGCGGGCGCGAAATCACCGCGGAAATTGTCGATCTTGGCGACGAAATTCGATTGCAGAAGTTACACGAAGCAGAGACGCCGCCTTTGCGCTGCCGGATTGTTCTCGGACAGGCAATTCCCAAAGGGAAAAACATGGAGTTGATCGTGCAGAAGGCGGTCGAGATCGGCGCCGCCGAGATTGCGCCGATCATTTCCGATCGCACTGTTGTGCAGGTCGATTCCGAAAGCGCCGCGCAAAAACAGGCGAAATGGCAGCAGATCGCAGTTGAAGCGGCCAAGCAAAGCGGGCAGAACTGGCTGCCGCGCGTGCACGCGCCGAGAAAACTCGCGGAATTTTTTGATGCTGTAGAGGCAGGCCTGTCGCCTGCTGAGTCTCCGGTGTCGCAGCCGACACGGCTGCCACTACAGAAAGATATCGCTCGATTCGATCTGCGCCTGATCGGTTCGCTCCAGCCCGATGCGCAACACTTGAAGAAAATCCTCGCAGATTATTTGAGCGAACACCAACATCGCCCCGAAACCGTATTGATGCTCATCGGCCCGGAAGGCGATTTCACGCCTGCGGAACTTGCGCTCGCCCGGCGGCATGGATGCCAGCCCATTACTCTTGGCCCGATTATTCTGCGGGTGGAAACCGCTGCCATCTATTGCCTGAGTGTCCTCTCCTACGAATTGCTGAGGTAGTAACGCGTGAAGCGTTGCTTTATATCAAGCACCGGGCTGTCAGCCAGGCGTATGGCACAAACGCCTCTGGAGTGGTCGGAGGAATCTTATTCCGCTATTGCCGCTTCTACGGCAGATTCGGTTGGAAGGGTTGGAGGTGGCGCGGTTTCGTCTGGTGGCGCTGGCTGAATTGAAACGATTGTAAATTGAACAAAGCCATGGTCGGTGTTGAGCGAGACGGCTTCGCCGGCTTTGTGCCCGAGCAATGCTTGCCCGATGGCCGTTTGATACGAGATGATATGGCGGTCAGGGTCGCCATCCCACGCGCCGAGAATGGTGTACGTTTCCTCTTCGCTCGTTTCCGCGCTACGCAGGGTGACGATTGTGCCGATCGAAACATGCGACGCGTCTACGTTTTCAAATGAAGTGCCACGCGCGTTGTGCAGCATTTGTTCGAGCTCCGATTTGCGTCGCATCAGGACGCTTTGCATTTGCTTGGCCGCCTTAAATTCAAAATTCTCACTGAGATCGCCATACGACCTTGCCAGCGCGATTTCTTTGGTATTCTCAGGAATTTTTACTTTCAGGAGCTCTTCGTATTCGGCCTTGCGTCTTTCCAGGCTGCTCCAGGAAACGATTAACTGTGCGGTCTTTTCCTGCGGTTGCGCGCTTGTGATCATCCCTTCCAACTCCGGATAAACCTTGACGATCCGGGCCAGAAGCGAGCGTTTCGTCAGCTCGTCAAACAGCGGGCTTAGTTGCAGCCGCCGCATCGCGTCGCGTGCAATAGCGACATCGGTTTTCTTAAAAATGTCGCCAAGCAATTGCCGGTCTTCAACCAGCGCGCGGTGCAACTTGCTCGCG
>WNFR01006653.1_pt1 | contig 11813 bp, 8 predicted proteins | sample 5400221 | NCBI WGS metagenome assembly WNFR01 (sample SAMN13153357, study PRJNA577476) | soil metagenome | isolation source: 40 cm soil under Madrone tree | place: USA:California | collected 2016-06-14 | reverse complement strand
AGAGAGGACACAACATTGCCATCGGATGGTGCATGACATACTTCAATGCGGTCGCGTGAAGCCGGCAGGCCGGGAAGTGAAACCGGATTCCACGACGTGCCGCCATTTGTAGAACGAAAGAGTCCGTCTTTACAGGCGGCAAACACCTCTGCGGTTGAGTTTGGATTACCGCTGACCACTGGACGCATCGATAGGTCCCACGTCACCTGTGCCCGACGTTGCGTCCACGCCGCTCCACTATTGGTGGATTCGAAAAGCCCTGCGGTCGTGGCAGCCAGGAGATGATTAGCGTTCAACGGATCGACCACAAGATCATAGAAACCGATTCCTTCAAATGGCGCACCGGCATGCAAAACCCATGTCGTGCCACCATCGGTGGAGCGCAAGACTCCAACGCCCAACGCAGAAACGGAATCGCCTTCGCCTGTTCCCGCATAAACTATGAGCGGATTGCTGGGGTTGAAAGCTATCGCACCGATCGAGATCGAGGGTTGATCGTCGGTTCGCGGTTGCCAGTTCTTTCCCGCATCCTTCGTCTCCCATACACCACCGGAGCCCGAACCTATCAAGACGTGATTGGCATTGCCCGGATCAACCGCCACCGCGACAACACGACCGGCGACCGGAGGCTTACTGCCGGTACCTTTACCATATGTTTGTCCGTGCGGGATGCTGAACGGCGCGAGCGGGCGCCAGCCTTGTTGGACCGGAGCCGCAGGTGCCGTTTTATCAAGATGCGTTTTGTGCGTGAAGGCCACAAGGTATGGCGAAGCGTATCCTGATACTGCGCCGGATGAGCGAGCGGCTCGTACGGATGCAGCTTGCTTTCTACCACGCGTTAGTTTCGCGAAGGGTTTATCGGGCTTTTTACGTTTGACTTCAGTTTCTTGAATCTGCCGTTGCCGCTCGAAGAGATGAAGACGCGCCAGTGCCTTGCCGCCTGGCACCCGCGGCAAGTGTGCACGAGGATGTTTTTTCCTTGCGCTCGCTCCTCTCCCCGACGCCTTTCCTGCCCGACTCTTGGTCGCCCGCTTTTGAATACCTTTTCCCGGCGCTGCCGGTTCATCTATATATGGGTCTCGCACAGGTCATCCTCCTCTTAGTGGATAAGGCACCAAACTACAAGGATGTTCTTAAGTGGTACTCGATAATACTTCTTTAACGCTTTGACCGTTTGGGGGGCTTTCCTTTTGCTGGTTTTTTTGTCGGCCGTTCTACGGGATTTGTTTTGTCGAGCCCACGCTCTTTTTCAAACTGGCGTAGACGACCCAGTGCTCGGCCTCCCGGCACTGGAGTCGATTTCGGTTTTCCCGACTCCTCGAGTTCCTTTTGCTTTTCATCCGGTAATTTCATTTCCTTATCTCAATGTTATGGATTAAAGATCCAGACTGCACATGCGGGGCGCCTCTCTATTGGCCTTGGCGCAAAAAGGGTCATGGTGCCCTAATTTCAACTCTCTGCGCTTCCTCTGCGTACTCAGCGTCTCGGCGGTCAACTTCCTTTACGGGCATACCCACCGCTGAGACGCCGAGTGCGCAGAGGGGGCGCAGAGACAGATTTTGAAATAGGACAGCAGTAAAAATTTGCAGTGGTTGTGAGCTAGCATCTTCGAGTGCTGGATAGATTCTTCAGAAGTTCAGTCACAAACCCCTGAAGGGAATCGGACCCGTTGGGCCATAACCGGGCAAAGCGGCGAGGGAGAACAGTCGTTAGGCCCTGAGGCTTCCTATGGCGCGCATAATACCGCAAGGTTCAACTGACTTCCAGTCTTCTTCTTCTAGTCACTACGACTTCGACTATGACTGTAGATATAAGCATTAGAGTAGCGAACAGTCTTAAAGATAGTCCGTCACGGAACACGATAGTGAAGATACATTGCAAGACAAACGTCGCAGTCAAAAAGTATATAAGCCACATGTATCTCCTCTTCCTTATTCCGAAAAAGACTACCATTGTGAGAACAAAAGCAGCCGAGATACCGATGAAATCTAAAGCACGAATTTCGATCTCGGAAAACAAGCTGTTCATTTAGAACCTCCGGTTCTAGACCTGACGGGCTGAAAGTGGATTGCGTAGCTCATTAGTTGAAGTAGATAACTTCATCAGACTACTTTAATGTCGGCGGATCGGGTGCCAGCAGGTTGGCGTCGCGGAAGAGCACCCACTTGTCGTCCTTCTTGCGCAAGATCGAAAGCGTGTAGCCACTGCGCCGCGGAGGCACTTTTGGGTTCGACGTTGGAGGTTGCGGATTCGATGTAACAGCGGAGGCCGTATTCGCTGAATCAACAGGCGTCATATTCACAGTTAGTTGATTCCAACAGTAAGCCCAGTCGCCGTTTACCTGGATCTCTTGAATCTCGCTGGTTGCCTCGAGGCGAAACTGGTCCAACGGCATCTTCAAGAAGGAGGTGGCGAAGGCATCTCGCCCTCGCATCGGTGGCTGCCCGGGAATTAGAAAGACAACATCTTCATCCATCAAAGTGAGTATTGTTTGCAAATCACCTTTGGCACTGGCAGTCATCCACACAGCAATAAGATCCCGGATCAATTGTTCGTCGTTAGGCATGATCTATTACTGGCCCACCTCATACTCAGGCTTCGGCATTCCCAGCAACCATTTGTCGAACCAGCCCACGATGTGTTGCAGTCGCTCAATGCGATGCCACGGTTGGCCTGAACGCGACAACTCATGCGATTCGTTGGGAAAACGCACCATCACAGTCGGGATCTTTCGGTACTTCAGTGCGCGAAACATCTCTTCGCCTCCGGCACCGGGAGGAGTGCGATAATCAGCCTCTCCGAGAATTAACATCAACGGCGTCTTCACGTCCTTAATGTAGGTGATGGGTGACCGAGCTTTGTAGTCTTCGGGATCTTCAAAGGGCGCAGCCTTAAACCACGTCGTCTGAAAGAGTGTGAAGTCAGCTGAGTACCACCAATCGGACCAGCTCGCTATGTCGCGCTGCGACACCGCCGCGGCAAAACGACTGGTGTGGCCAATGGTCCAGTTCGTGAGTAGACCTCCGCCGCTGCCTCCTGTCACACCGAGCTTGGTTGTATCGATGTAGCCGCGCTTAATGACTTCATCGACCCCGGCCATTAGATCCTTGTAGTCGTCGCCGGGATAGTTGTACTGAATTACGTTCCCGAACTCCTGTCCATATGTCGTGCTGCCGCGCGGATTAGGATAGAGAACGACGTAACCCCTGGCGGCCATCCATTGAAACTCATGATCGAAGACAAACCCATAAGCTGCGTGCGGGCCGCCGTGAATATTCAAAATCAAGGGATACTTCTTATTCGGATCGAAGTCCGGCGGTTTCTGCACCCACGCCTGGATTTTCTTGCCGTCAAAGCTCGTGTACCAGAGCTCCTCCGGGTCGCTGATATTGAGGCGACTAAACAAGTCGTCGTTGAGATGAGTTAGCTGTTTTCCTTCGGCGCCAGGCTTCTCCGCCCAGAAGAGATCGCCTATACGATTGGGCGTCGATACGGTATAGACCAGCTTCGCACCATCAGCTACGGAACGAAAACTAAGCACAGCCTGATTGCCACGAGTGAGGTCGGTGACCTTTCCATTCGCAACCTCAAACGCTGCTAGATTCGTGCGGCCTTCTTTGGCATACACCTGGATGAGGCTATTACCATCGGCGGTCCAAATTGGTGGGTTTCCGCCACCACCACGCGGTGGCGCATTGTCTCCACCGACACCGGCGCCCACATCGTAATCAAACGCGGCAGTCAGATTCCGTGGTTTGGCATTCGCGACAAGATCCATCACCCAGAGGTCTGGTTGCGTGTAAGAATTTACCGGCTTACTCGTGTTGGCAATGAAGGCTATTTGCTTGCCATTTGGACTAAGCGCAAAAGGGCCGGCGTCCATGTCAAGCGACGTAACCTTCACGGCCTGGCCACCGGACACCGCAATCGAAAAGATATCCGTTTTCGGCAACTCGTAGTAGGGCTCATCGATTTGATCTGACGAGAAGTAAATCTTCGAGCTGTCTTTTGCCCATGTAACATTGTCTTCCAGGAAACGCCCGCTGGTGAGTTGTAGCGGCGTAACTTTGTCGTCACCGGTATGCGGCGCAACAACAATCCAGATATGCCCCGGATGTTTCGGATCGAGATAGCCGGCGCCATTTATCCGGTAGACAGCGCGCGTGATCACTCGCACGTCGCTTTCGTGCTGGTCTTCCGGTTTCTTTGCGTCGCCGCCGGCCGGACTGGGAGACGGCTGAGCACGCGCCGCCGATTGCTCCTTCTGTTTTGCGAGGTCTTCGGGGCTGGCATTGCTGAGGAAGGCTATTGTTTTTCCGTCCGGCGACCAAAGCGGTTGGCCCGCACCGCGCGGCAGACTGGTAAATTGAAATGAATCGCCGCCGGCCATAGTCAGCATGAAGAGCTGTGGCAAATCAGGTTTTCCATCTTTTTCGGTGACGCGAACAAAGACAAGATACTTTCCATCCGGCGACCAGCGTGGCGACGAATCACGAATACCATTTGTTAACTGGTGTGTCTCGCCGGTTGTGGGGGAGACAGTCCAGATGGAGGTGTTATATCCATCCTTCTTTTCATTAACAGTAATCTTAACGAATGCTACGCGGGAACCATCTGGTGATATTTGCGGATCGCTAACCCAGACAAAACCGAACAAGTCTTTCTCAGTGATGTTGCGCTTCTGCGCGAGGGCGGGAATGGCGCAAACCACGATGGTGATCAGGAGAAAGGTTAGAAGACGTCGCATGCGATTTCCTTTCGGGATCGAGTTTTTGGTGTCGCATTGTAACAAAGCTGAGCATCCACAGATTACACAGATTTCGCAGAACCAAGAGCAGAGGCGGCAGTCAGGAGCAGGGTAGGACGAAAAGCGGGTGAAGGATCCTTTCTTTCTTGCTCCTGCCTGCTGCTCCTCCTGCCCCTGTCTCTTTTTGGTCTAAATGCGTAATCTGCGGATGTGTTTATGATCTTGTTGCATTCAGGCCAACGTTTGCGGAGTTTTCGCCAATCTGAACGACTTGTTGGCCAAGTCTTCAAGAGGTAGTGCGCCATATGAAATACAAAAACAAAGTAGTCATCATCACCGGCGGCAGCAAAGGCATTGGCAAAGGCTGTGTCGAAGCTTTTGTCGCGGCTGGTGCGAAGGTCGTCTTCTGTGCGCGTCACGAAACGGAGGGGCAAGCACTTGCTGAGAAGCTAACAAAGCAGGGTCCCGGCGAAGCGCAATTCAAACCTTGCGACGTCTCAAAGACTGACGAGATCAAACGCTTGATTGACGACACCGTGGCGGAGCATGGCCGGCTGGACTGTCTCATCAACAACGCCGGCTGGCATCCACCCCACCAGTCGATTGACGATTTTTCAATTCAGGATTTCCGCAATCTCCTGGAGCTGAACTTGGTGAGCGTCTTCGCCGCGTGTAAGTTTGCACTACCTCATTTACGACTGAATCAGGGAAACATCATCAACTTGTCGAGCCTGGTCGGTATTATCGGTCAGCTACGTGCCACGACCTATGCAGCCACGAAGGGAGCTATCGCGGCCCTTACGAAAGCGCTGGCCATCGACGAAGCTGCGCACGGCGTGCGCGTAAATTCCATTTCTCCTGGCAATGTCTACACCCCGCTTTGGCAGGAAGCGATCGACGCCGCGCCTGATCCGAACCAATGTCGTGCGGAAGGCGAGTCAGCTCAAGTGTTGGGTCGGATGGGAACTATCGAAGAGGTTGGCAAGCTTTGTTTATTTGTGGCCTCCGAAGCAACGTTCACTACCGGAGTGGACCACGTCATTTCCGGCGGCGCCGAACTTGGTTACGGCAAGAAGTCAAGAAAGTCCAATAAACTTTAAAAAGCAAATCGGAGAAAGGCTTCGTTCCCCGTTCGGTGGTATCCTAATTTCACGTCCCACTGGGTTCTCAGTGTTCTCCGTGTCTCCGTGGTGAAATGGTTTTCGGCCCTTTTATCACCACGGAGGCACGGAGAACACTGAGAATGCACTAAGACAATCTCAAATTAGGGCACTACTCTCCTCAACCTTGCCCATCGGTGCTAGCATAGGCTTTACTGGAGGTAGACATGCAGGTTCTAGAAACGCCAGCGCAGGTAAGTTTCTCACCACTGCTGCGCCGCTACACCCTGGAAGAGTTCTGGGCTTTGCCTGAGCCCGAAGATCGTTCTCACTACGAACTGATTGGAGGCTATTTGTTCATGGTCCCACCACCTGATCCGCCTCACGGGTCAATCGATGCTCGATTGAACAAATCATTGATTAAGTTTCTCCTCACACACGAGATTGAGGGGGACGTTCATCACCCACGCGAACCGATTTATCGGCGTGCTGAAGGTGCGACTTATCTTGAACCGGACATGATGTATGTCTCGAGTGAACTCAGTGGCCGCATGGGAGATAAGCGAACTTCGGCAGACATAGTGTTCGAATATGTTTCCAAAAGTAATGCCACATACGATCGCACCACTAAAGCCGACACGTACCTCGCTCTCGGTGTTCGCGAGTTGTGGCTCGTCGATCCTGTGGCAGTGACGATCGAAGTGCGCTATGCAACCTTGCGTGCCGGCGAGCCAGCCTGGGAAAGTTCGAGGTATTCAGCGGGTGACAAGGCCAGATCGCGAGTTCTTGATGGGTGGCAAGTTTCCGTCGCTGAGTTGTTTGAAGGATTCACTTCCGGTTCTTGAAGGCCTCGTTCAATTCCGTATGACGACTTGTAAGTGGCACCTCCCGCCCATCGACAAAGAGATACCGAATGTGCGTGCGAGGTTCGAGCAGATCGCCATCAGTTACTACCAGGTTCGCCATCTTTCCAACTTCTACTGAACCTAGCCTGTCGGCAACATTCATAATCTGCGCCGGATAAAGAGTGACTGCTTTCAAGGCCTCCAACTTGGGCAATCCAAAGGCAGCGGCCATGCCCGCGTACAGCGGGAGATTACGGACGTGGGCGCCACTGTCGCCGGTTGAAATGCAGAAGCGCACGCCAGCTTGTTGCAGCTTGGCCGCGTTCTCGTAGAGCACGTCGTAAGGATCGTCTTCGCGGCCCGGCAAATCCAGTACGCCAGTTACTATAACTGGGACGTTCTTCTCCTTTAACAAACTCGCAACCTTCCAGGCATCGTTGCCGCCGAGAATGATAGGCTTTAATTTCATCTCCTCGGCAAACTTAACGGCGCCCCGAATTTCGGCTTCGCGATCGGCTTGGAAAATTACAGGTTGTACGCCACGCACATAAGGTACGAGAGACTCGAGTACGACGTTGCGGTCAGGCCGGGGCAGCGAATGATCTTTCGCGTAGGCATCCTGGGCGCGCCCGTAGCTTTCGGCGTCGCGCAACATCTTCCTAATCTGATCCACTTGTCGCTCATTCGTAGCAAGCGTCTCACTGAGATTGCCAATGGGCTGCTGCTCCCCGCCAAAATCTCCCGCGCGGCCGGCAATGCGAGGATAATTAATAACGAGTGCTGCATAGGGAACAATGGCCATCTCACTCGGCGTTGTGCCCAGCAGATTAATCAACACTGCCTGGCCGGAAATAAGACCACCTGTAGGTGCAGACACCGCGTTCGTAACACCGTCAACCCGGCTTATAGCGATGTGAGCGCTGTGCGGATTAAGAGCGATGACCGCTTTGGCATTAGGATTCAACTCACCGGTCTCTGATGTGTCGACAGTGCCGTTCGCGCCCTGGCCCACTTCGACCAGTCCAAGCGTCGTGCCGGCGTCCATCATTCCGGGATAGACGAAGAGGCCGTGAGCGTCGATCTGTTTCGCGCTTGAAGGTATGTTTACATTTGTCCCTACTGCTTCGATCTTGCCGTCGCGGATCACGACAGTTCCATTGTCGATGTCGGCGCCGCCAACCGTTATGATATGCGCATTGCGAATTGCGTAGGTGCTGCGCGGAAAGGTCACGTCTTGCTGCGTTGTGGGATTGCCGATCTGCTGTCCGCTGGCATTCGTCGTCAACGCCAGGAGCATTACAACAAAGAACCCGCCGAAGTTTGCGTCCTTCTTCTTCCATTTCACTAATCGTTCACCTCTCACCGTATTGTTCTGCCTCCTGCGCCTGCTTCTGCCCGTGGTTATCATGGCTTATAAATGTCTCCTTCCCAGGTATCGTCGTCTTCATTGGTTGGGCGGCGACGGCGCGGCGTTTGTGGCGATTGCGCACCCTGGGCCGGTGGTTTATTTGGTTCTGCCAACTCAAGTCGGGCCCGTTCTTTGGCGAGCTCAGGTCGCCGAGCGAGGTCCTGCTGGCGATCAAAGAAAATATCACCGTCGATGAGGGTAGTATCAACGCGCGCGTAGACACTCAACGGATGCGCGTTCCAGATTGCGAGATCGGCATCCTTACCAACCTCGATCGAACCCACCCGGTTTTGAATGCCGAGTTGGATGGCTGGGTTAATAGTGATTAGTTTAAGAGCTTCTTCCTCACTGAGGTCGCCGTAATGCATCGCCTTTGCTGCTTCGATATTCAGACGGCGGGCCCGCTCATCTGAATCTGAGTTCATGGAAACAACGACGCCGGCGCGCGTCAAGATGGCCGCGTTGTAAGGAATGGCATCGTAGGCCTCAATCTTGTACCCCCAAAAGTCTGCAAAGATGGAAGCGCCCGCGCCATGTTGGGCAATTTCTCTTGCCACTTTGTAACCCTCGAGTACGTGTTGGAAGGTTTTGACTTTGAAACCAAACTCGTCGGCCAGATTGATAAGCATCAGTATCTCGTCGGTGCGATAACAGTGTGCATGGACATACCGTTTGCCTTCGAGCACTTCAACTAGCGGTTCGAGCTGCAGATCACGCCGTGGCGGTATCAGGTTCTTTTCGCCTTTCCCCACAGCCGCGCGATACTCCTCCCAGGCTTTCTTGTAATCGCGGGCACGCGTGAACGCATCGCGAATCACCTCCTCAACTCCCATCCTCGTATTTGGATAGCGACGCTGGACACCCGGAAAGTTAGGACTACTCGAACGCTTCGGGTTCTCGCCCAAGGCGAACTTGATCCCCGGCATAGCGCCCGGAAAAATAAACTCTGCCACGGGGCGCCCATACTTGATTTTCACCACAGTGTTTAGTCCGCCGATCGGATTTGCAGAACCGTGCAGCAGATTCAATGTTGTTACACCCCCTGCCAACTCGCGATAAAGATCGACATCGGTTGGATTGAGCACGTCTCTCGTGTGGGCCATCGATGTGACCGCGAGAGTTCCCTCGTTGATAGCATCGAGCATCGAGTGCGAGTGACAGTCGATGATCCCTGGCATGACAAACTTTCCCGTCCCATCCATGACACGTGCGCCGGCGGAGCCCTTCAGATTTTTTCCCACTGCCGCAATCTTGCCTTTGCGAATGAGCACATCGGTGTTTTCGAGCGTGCCTTGAGTAATTGTCAGGACAGTTGCGTTGCGAATGAGTGTTTCTGTGGGATTCTGCTCCGTCGTCTTTTGTCCACGGGTCGCACCGAGTGGCAGCGTACAAACTGTCGAGAGCAGGAGAAGTCTGGCGATTAATCGGTTCATTTGTTGACCCCGTAGTTGAAAAAGAAAAAAGTTAGCTAAGGCGTAGGACTGGCTGCGGGTGATGCCAAACGGGTCGCCTTAAATGATCCTGGGGCGCGGCCTTCGATAGTTACCGTGCCACGTATTTCATTTCCCGATGTCGTCCCCGCAAATGTCGCTTCCCGAGTCTGTCCCTCGGCCGTTAGAGAAACGGTGAAACGTACTTCACCCGTGGGCAACACTGAAGCGCTGGAGATTTCTCCCGTGCCCAGCGGTCCCTGAATCGATCCGTGCAAACGATCGCCTTCCTGCTGCAGGTTTAGGGTTGCGGCAATGTCATTCTGTCCAAGATTCACGCTCAACGACCAGGCGCCGCTCACGTTTCCGCGTGCCTGTTCGGGGGGAGTCGCAGGTTTCAAATCTACAGGTCGACCATCGATAAAAACATGTACGACACGGCTGTTGCGATCCAGCAAATCGCCGCGTGTCACGACCAGGTTCGCGATCTTGCCGGCCTCGAGCGAGCCTAACTGGTTCGCTACGCCCAGAATCTCTGCGGGCCAGATCGTGAACGCTCGCAACGCGTCGTCACGCGACAGGCCGTTCTCAATAGTCCTGCCGGCGTTTACCAGCAAATCAGAGATGTTGGCCAGCGCGCCAGATTGAAAAGCGAAGCGTACATGTGCCACTGCCAGCTTCCCTGCAGTTTCCTGGGCCTCGACACGTTCACGAAGCAGTCGCAGCGGTTCGGGATCGGCCTCCGGAAGCGCGGCGGTCGTGCGTCGGGGTAGATTCAGCGAAAGTAGCACCGGCACGTTTTGTCTTACCAAACGATCGGTTAGTCGTGCAGATTCACGGCCACCGGCGATGATTGCGTGTAGCTTAAACTCTTCAGCCAGGTCCAGGGCCCGCTCAATTTCGCGTTCCCTGTCCGCATACATCACAACCGGCAGCTTCCCTTCGAGCACCGGGATAAGGGCCGCAAGCGATTTATCAGTTTCGGGTCGACGCAAACCTCTTGGAGCGAGCTCGTAGATCTGCACCGCAGTACGATAGCGCTCGGTATCGAGGAACATCTGACGAAGTGAGGCAAAGACTCCCATTAATGACCCCGGGTATGTTCCACGCAGCGGCGTGAAGCCAACATGCATGGCCACTGGTGAGCGGACGATCATTTGTTGGGGCGTGTCGCCAGCCAGATTAATTACAGCGGACTGGCCTATCCAGATACCACTTCGGGGTACCGTTAGAGCCGTCGTAATGCCAACATTGCGAGACGATTCGATATCCGCACCACCCGGTTTAATCAAGTCCTCAACCATCACTTCCGGTTGCAAGCCAGCAGGCTGAGTTGAATTGGGTGTGCTTGCGGGATTCGTTGCTGGCGGGCGCGTTATTGTTTGAAAAAACCCGCCGCCGGGAGATGGCGAAGGACTCGGTTCTGGCAGACCCAAACTCGTATAGGAGTCGAACAAGCCCGGATAAACTGTCAGACCACTGCCATCGACGATTCGCGCGTCGGCGGGAGCACTGACACTTGCACCCACCGCGACGATCAATCCATTTCGAATTACGATCGCCCCTCGTTCAATCACCGGTCCGGAAACAGGCACAATGCGCGCATTCGTAATCGCATACGTGTCGATGCCCATACGTTGAGCTGTAGCAAGATGATTAGAGACGAAAGTAAGAAGAGAGAGAGCAATGAGTACGGCAGGAAGCTGCAGGCGGACTTTTGGCATAGGTAACCAAATCCTCATCAAGTTGGTATGCAAAAGCCAAGTGCCGGTTGAGAAGACCACCGGCAAACCTTCGTGGAAAGTGTGGGCGAAAGCTTAGCCTAGAAATCCCTAACAAGTAAATAAGCTTAATAAGCTTGACGTAGTGTCAATAGTTCGAATTTCTACTCTGCGCAACCTCTGCGTAACTCTGCGTCTCGGCGGTGAGTGCCCCTTCTAGCAATATTTCACCGCTGAGACGCAGAGTTACGCAGAGGTTGCGCGGAGAGTTGAAACTCGGACAACGGCAAAGCCCGAACGGAAGACAGTGATAGGGGAAAATGGGTAGCAGAGGATCACGTCTTGCTCCGCTACCCTCGATCATGTCTTGTCATACCAACTAGTTCTTCTTCTTCGGCACGTTGGTGTTGGTGTTGGCCGTATTGCTGTTGGTATTGGCGGAGACTTTAAGCAAGTTCTTGACGCTCTTTACGCCTTCAACCGACTTGGCTACCGTCTCAGCTTTGGTTTTCTGGGCGGGGTTGGCCACGGTACCAGTGAGAGTAACTACACCATTGTTGAC